>Ga0209542_10000032_pt1 | contig 361534 bp, 350 predicted proteins | sample RifCSPhighO2_01_FD_184028 | JGI IMG/M metagenome (GOLD analysis project Ga0209542, IMG submission 184028) | Soil microbial communities from Rifle, Colorado - Rifle CSP2_plank highO2_0.1 (SPAdes) (version 2) | ecosystem: Environmental > Terrestrial > Deep subsurface > Rock core/Sediment ...
AGGACGGCAGCTGGCTGCTGGACGGCCACATCCCCGTGCCCGAGCTGAAAGACCGCCTGAACCTGGATGCCGTGCCCGAGGAGGAACGCGGCCGCTACCACACGCTGAGCGGCATGATCATGCTGCTGACCGGCCGCCTGCCCAAAGTGACCGACACCGTGCAGTGGGAGGACTGGAAGCTGGAAGTGGTGGATATGGATGGCAAGACCATCGACAAGATCCTGGCCACGCGCCTGACGCCCGAAGAAAAGGCCGAAGCAGACGACAACGGCGCGGGCTGACCTGGCCCCCTCCATGGGGCGCCGTCTCCGCCAGGGCCCGCCCTGGCGTTCTCTGCGGGCGACGCGGCTCAGTCGCTCAGCGGGCGTTCGGGTCGTCGTCAACGAAAACGGTGAGCACCCCGGTGTAACCATACAAGTGGTGGTGCGCAATTTCCCCACCGGCAAAGAACCCGGCCAGCGGCACGTCACCCAGCGCGTGGCGCACGATCTGCAGCTCGGCGCTGGGCCCGCCAAAATGCGGGCCGCCCCGGCCCGAGCAGCTCACATAGATAGCCCCACAGATTCGCCGCCCTGCCTGGGGCGCCGCGCTGGCGCCTGAGGCGCTGTTGGCAGCGGCCATCTCGCCGTCCGCGCTGGACGACGACACCAGCGACGCGGGCTCCAGCTCTTCGGGCGAGAGTTCTTCGCGGATCTCGGCGCAGATGCGCATGAGGTCGGCACGCGCCGCTGCCACGTTGCGCTGACAGAACGCCAGGTGCATACCCGGCTCCACATGGTCGGCCAGGGCCACGCCCCGGCGGCTGCCGTCCAGCCCCACGATGTGGCGCACGCGTGTGTCGGTACCAAAGTGGCCTGTGCGGCGCTGGCCCTGGGGCTGCTCGCCCGCGCTGACCAGCCCGGCCAGCGTGGCGCGCACCTTGCGCAGCGCGGGCTGCGGGTCGCCACCATCCAGCGACACCTGCAGCGTATCGAGCAGCACGTCCAGCGCGGGCTCGCCATCGAGCGCTAGCACCACGTTGTCCTGCGCGGCGGTGATCGTGCGCAGCGCGCCCACGGGCTGGCAGCCCTGCGTAACGCGCGACACCAGCGCCACCCCGGCACCAAACGCCACGCCCGACAGGCCACCGTCAAACACCCCGCTGGCACCGCCCTGCCCGGCCATGTTGCCGTCGCCACCCACGGCAAACTGCACACTGCTGGTGCGGCTGGCAGAGAGGCCACCAAACAGGTAGCCCGTGTCGGTGCGTGCAGCCATCTCGGTCAGCAACTCGGCCAGTTCGGGCGTGCGGCCATCGGCATGCACCAGGGCGGTATGGGCCACAAACCCACTGCCCGGGTGTGGCGCATGCGTGGGCAGCGGCGCCACGCCCGAGAACACGCGGTACTGGTCTGCGGGCACATCCAGCAGCATGACCGACAGCGCGGGCTCGTCAAAGTACTCGGCGTTGTTGGCCGACACGCCCACCCCCACGGTGCCGCTCCAGTCGGTGACCTCGGGCAGTTCGCCGCTCAGGTAGTCGAGCAGCGCCTGTGCGTCGTTGCCATAGTGGTCGGTGATGTAGAGCAGGCCCAGGGTGGGCGCTGCAGCGTAGTCGGGCAACGCCATCTGGGCGCGCAGCTGCGCCAGCACCAGCGCGGCGGCCATGCGCCATTGGGGGTGGGTGGCATGGCCAGTGGGAAATAGTTTCATGGTGGTGATCTCCATGCCAGGGCGGTGGCGGGCAGATATTGCACCACCTGCGGGTTGTCACACCCGCCCACGTTGGCGTCAGCCCGCTCGCTTGCGGGCGGCTGGGCTGCGGGTGCTGCTGCTGGCCTTCTTGGCGGCGGGTTTTGCCGGGGTTTTGCGGGCTGCAGGCTTCTTGGCAGCGGCGGTCTTCTTGGCGGTGCCCGATGCAGCGGCGCGCTTGGCACCGCCCTGCATGGTCTGCATGCCCTTGGCCGCAAACTGGCTGGCCATGCCGGTCGCCGTCTTCAGGGCTTCTTTGGCAAGGCCCGTGGCCATGTTCTTGGTGGTGTCGATGGCGGTCTGCTTGGCCGCATCCTTCATGGCGTTGGCGGCGATCTGCTGGAACTGACCGGTGAGTGCGCCCCACCACTGCATGGGGTCCACCACGGTGGGCGCGGCAGCGGCCGATGCCTTGCTGCCTTTTGTTTTGGCCTTGGCAGGCGGAGCGGCGGGTTCGGCGTCATCACCCTCGTCTTCGGCTTCTTCTTCGGCAGCACTCACGCGGCCCGTAGCGCGGGCGGCGGCACCAGCCACAGCCTCGGCGGCGCCCGTCACGGTGTCGGCGGCTTTCTGTACGCCGCTCATCACGGTGTCAGCCGTCTTGAGCTTGAAGGCGTTGGCCACGTCCCCCATGCTGAAGTTCATGCCCTTCAGGGTGGCCAGGGTCATCTTCTGCACTTCCAGCGCCTGGATGGTGGCGGCCAGCGCGCGTGAGTTCTGCTCCAGCCAGAACTGCACGGCCTTGAGTTCGTCGATGCGCTTTTCCAGCTCTTCGACGCTGATGGTGGGCGCCACCCAGTTGCTGAGGTTGGGCAACTGCGGAATGCTGCTGGACGCCCCCTTGGCCAGGCTCTGCAGGAAGTCAAAACCGGGGACAAGTTTGCCGAAACCGAAATTCGATGTATCGCTCATGGCCGCTCCGCAAGAGGTGGGTCTGTGGTGGAGTCACAGCTTACTCCAATGCGTTGCGCAGGCGAAGCGGCCGCCGATGCGGAGATGTCAGTGTTTATGCCCATTCATCATGGTGCCCGCGGTGGCACCACCGGGTGCTGCCGTGCCCACGGGCACCGTGAGGTCGAGCTTGCTTTCCACGCCCTTGGCGTCCTGAAACACCAGGGTGAGTGGCACCGAAGCGCCTTTGGCCAGCGGAGCCTTCAGGTCCAGCAGCATGACGTGGTAGCCACCGGGCTTGAGCTCCACCGTCTTACCCGCAGGCAGGTCAAGCGCAGGCACGGCGCGCATCTTCATGATGTCGCCTTCCATCTTCATCTCGTGCACTTCGGTGATGCCCGCAGCGGGCGACTCGGCGCGCACCAGGCGGGCGCCGTCCTGGGCGGTGAGGCGCATGAACGCACCGGTGGCCTTCTGGCCCTGCACGCTGGCGCGCGCCCAAGCACCTTCGACTTTGACAGCGGCGGTCTGTGCCCATGCGGGGGCGCTGGCGAGTACAGCGGCTAGAGTGGAAACCAGGGCGGCGGTGTGAAGCAGTTTTTTCATGATGGATGCCTTTCGGTGAGTGAGAGAACGAGAAGAAGCGAAGAAGCGAAGAAGGGAAGAGGGACGGGAAAGGGAGAACAGGCCGTGGGCCGGACTATCAATGATGGTGGGCAGCGGCGCCGCCCGTGGGCAGAATCTCCAGCGCTGCAGCGGGGGACTTCAGGTCCGAGAGTTTTTGGCCCGCCTTGGGCACATCGACCCAATCGTTGCGGCCTTCGGCACAGATCTGGCGCACGGGCCAGTACACGGTGCCGGCCTGCTCGGGCGCTTGGGCCACGAGCACAAATTCGTCGTAGTGGGCATTGGGCAGCATGTCCTCTGGCGTCTTGGCCGTCCAGGTGATGCGCACCACATCTTCGGAAATGTTGCGGCCGTGGCTGGTGTAGGGCTGGGCGAGCTTTTCGCGCTGCACATCCAGCGTCCAGCCCGGCTTGGGCATGGGGCGCGCGCCGCGCATGCCAGCCGGGATGTCCACCGCAATCTGCCGCGTGGGCGATGCGCCGCAGCCGTGGCCGACCTTGAAGGCGGCTTTGTAACTGGCGCCCGCCGGGGCCACCTGGTATTCGAGCACCACATGGGCAGATGCAGAGCCAAAAAAGCCTCCAGCGCTCATCAGAAGAGCGCTAAAAGCTATATTTTTCATAGTATTCAAAGACATGAAATCTGTTCCTTTCAGAGGCTTACCTTGAGTTCAGCGAGGTAAGTGCGCTGCGGGTAGGGGTGGAAGTTCCAGAACTGGTAGTTGTTCAGGTTGTCGATGCCCACAGCTGCGCTGACCTGCTTGGTGATCTGGTAGCGCACGCGCACATCGGTGGTGAAGTAGCGGCTGGCGCCCTGGTAGGCAAAGCCGTTCACATCGGTGTTGTCCAGCGTGCTGTACTGCCGGCCGCTGTAGCGCGCGCCCAGGGTGTATGACCAGGTGTTGTCCGGCCGGTAGGTGGCCACGGCAGTGGCGCGCCACTCGGGGATGCGAGGTTGCCATTTGCCCACGCTGGCAGGGAACTTGTCGTTGCGGGTGATCTTGGAGTCCGTCCAGGTCAGGCTGCTGCCCAACTCCAGCCCGCGTACGAAGACGTTGGCAGCCTGGTACGACAGCTCAATGCCACGGGTAGCGATGGCGTCCACGTTCTGCACGTTGGTCACGTTGGGTGTGACGAGCACATTGGTCTGGGAGTACAACGCGTCTTTCCTGCGCTCAAAGAACGCTGTGAGGCGCAGCAGGCCATTGCCCATATCGCGCTCGGCGGTCAGCTCGGTGGTCCAGCTTTTTTCAGGCTTCAGGTTCGGGTCGTTGTTGATCAGCGTGCCGCTGCCACTGATGCCACCCTGGTACAGCTCGGACACGGTAGGCATGCGCACCGCACGGCCGGTAGAGGCCTTGAGCACCCACAGGTCATTGGCCTGGTAGGCCACCGCAGCCTTGGGCGACACATAGGTTTCGTTGCGCTCGGGGTGGCCCACGGTGGTGGTGGCGTTGCCGGTCTGGCCGTTGCTGGCGCTCCAGCGTTCGGCGCGTGCGCCGAGCACGGCCTTCCACTTCGGCGCGATCTTCCAGGTGTCTTGCGCCCACAGGCCCAGCAGTTGGGTGTCGCCGTTGAAGGCCTGGGTGCGGGCGCCTGCAGCGCCGTTGATCCAGTTGGTGGTGGCGTTCTCCACGGTGCGCAGCTGGTAGCTGTCGCGCTGCAGGCCAAAGTCCACAATGTGCGCGCCCTGCACCCCATCGGGCCGCCAGGTGCCTTTGGCGGCCAGCGTGTTCCAGCCTGTGCCCTTGTTGTTGACGATGCGCCCTGCGCCACCGTTCAACGCGGCGGGCAGCGCGACGGTGGCGGCGCGCAGGGTGTCGGTCTGGTAGTCATACAGGCTGGCGGCCACCTCCCAGTCGAACACGCCTTTGGTGTGGCTCTTGACCGAGAGCCCGTGCATAAAGTGCGTGAGGTTCTCGTTGGACACATTGAAGTCCGTGGGCGCGAGCGTGTACGAGCGGCCGTTGATGTTGACCGTGCCGCCGTACACCGCATTGCCATTGGCGTCGCGCAGGTAGCTGGCGGGGAGCCCCTCGGATTCGTTGTGCCACCAGCCGAAGGTGTAGGCGGCGCGCACGGTGGGCGAAAAGTCGTAGGCGATCTTGGCCTTGATGTGGTCTTGCTGCGTGTGGTACTGCGTGGCCGTGCCCAGCAGGTACCAAGGCTGATTGCTGCGGTTGTTGCCCAGCACCGCGCCCGTCACCGGCGTGCCTGCATTGCCCACGGCGCCTGCAGACACAAGGCGCGTGGGGAAGGTGAGCGGCTGGCCCTCGCTGTCGGTCTTGTTGAAGTTGAGGAACCAGGACCAGTCGCCGTTCTTGTTGCCGACGGACGCGCTGACCTGCTTGCCTGCGTAGGTGGCGTTGGTGCCGTACAGGTCAAAGGGTTGGTGCTGGACGCTGACCTGCCCGTGCGCCTCGAACTTCGTCGGCATGCGCGTGACGTAGTCCACCACCGCGCCCACCGAGTTGCCTGCGTAGGCGGCCGAAAACGGGCCGTAGAGCACGTCCACGCGCTCGATCTCCTCGGGCGTGACCAGCATCCAGCGCGGTGCGTTGGTGGGGCCGTTGCCCAGGTAGTTGCTCAGCAAAATGCCGTCGGCAAACACCATGGAGCGTGCCGGGTTGCCCGTGCCCGAGGCGCGCGTGGACAACACGGCGTGGTTGTAGTCGCCGATGTAGCGCTTGCGCACCAGCAGGCTGGGCAGGTACTTGAGGGCGTCTTCGCTGTCGGTGGCGTTGATCGAATGCTCGATCTGCTCGCGCGTCACGCCCTCGATGGTGGTGGGAATCTGCGTGGGCAGCGAGGTGGGCTGGCCGCCGCTGATGATGACCACGCCCAGCTCCTTGACGGGGGCATTGCTGCTGCCGGTGCTGTCGGCGGTCTGTGCCAACGCGGAAACACCCACGCAGAGTGCGAGGGGAAAGGCACTGGCCACGGCCAGCGCCATGCGACTATGGCGCATGGAAACTCCTGAATTTCAAGCCAAATAGGCCACCAGCGCTTATCCATCAAGCGCAAGCAGCTACTAAATAAATAGCAATTTCAGGAGAAGATGGGGGGCCCGCGCGGCGGCAGCGGCGCGGCGGTGCGCGCAGCAATGTGCGCGGCAGGGATGGGGCGCAGGGCATGCGCCAGGGGGTGGACCACAGGCAGCTGGGCCTGCGACACGGGAGGCGGAGCGCCGACATGCACGCACAGGGGGCAGTCCAGCGTGTGGCTGGACATCTCCTTGGCGCCGTCATCGGTCTTGACCAGCAGCTTGATGGCGCCCGAGCCCGAACAGATCAGTTCCATCGCCTGCGGATTGACCAAGGGCGACGCCACCGCCACCCCGATGGACAACACAAACCACGCCAGCACAAGGCGGGCGAGCCAGCGAAGGCTGCGAATGGTTTGCAGGGAGGGCATGGGTGCGAATTGTAGGGGGCCTGGGTGCGCCCCCCTTGACCGGGGTCATCTGCGCGACGGACTGCGCCCCCGCCCCCACCTAGGATGCGTGCTGCATTCACCACCACAACGGAGACGCCACCATGCTCACACTCTGCGGCTTTTCGGCCAGCAACTACTACAACAAGATCAAACTCGCCTTGCTCGAAAAGGGCCTGCCCTTCACCGAAGAACTGGCCTGGGTGGGCGAGACCGACCGCAGCGCCAGCCCGCTGGGCAAGGTGCCCTACCTGCGCACGCCCGAGGGGCCGCTGTGCGAATCGGCCGTGATGGCCGACTACATCGAGGCAGCCCACCCACAGCCAGCGCTGATCCCCGCCAACCCCTACCAGGCCGCCAAGGTGCGCGAGCTGATCACCTTTCTGGAGTTGCATCTGGAGCTGGTGGCACGCAACCTGTATCCCCAGGCGTTTTTTGGCGGAACCGTGAGCGACACCGCCAAGGAAAAGGTGGGAGCGCAGCTTGAGAAAAACATTGCCGCCTTCGGTCAGCTTGCGAAGTTCAGCCCCTACGTGGGCGGCGACGCCTTCACCCTGGCCGACTGCGCAGCCATCGTGCACCTGCCGCTCGTCAGCTCGGCCACCAAGATCATCTATGGCCGCGACTACCTGGCCGATCTGCCTGTGCGCGAGTACCTCACGCGCATGGCAGAGCGCCCCCACGTGCAGCGCGTGAACGCCGATCGCAAGACCAACACCGCTGAAATGCTGGCGCGGCCGCCCAAGCGCTAAGACCCGGTTCTAAACCCGCCCCAGGCGCTGGGTCTTCATCCCTTGACCTTGGTCAACCGAGGTCATCGCGCACAAGCGCACCATGCAGGTATCCGATCACCCTTGAGGAGACACCACATGGACAAGACCCAGGCCGCCCCATTCCGCCAACAATTGCTGGCCCAGCAATCCGAGCTGCTGGCCCAGTTGGCCGCGCAGCGCGGGGGCGTCATCGGCCGCGCCGAGGCCGCTGCCGACCACTTTGGTCAGCCCGAGGACCCGCGTGCCCAACTCGCCACCGAGCGTGAACTGGAGTTTGCGCTGGACGAGCGCGAAACCACCCACCTTGCCGCCGTGGAAGCCGCTTTGGCCCGCATTGAAGCGGGTACGTACGGCGAATGCACAGACTGTGGCACCCACATCACCGCCGCACGCCTGCACGCCACCCCCGAGGCCGCACGCTGCGTGCATTGCCAGGAAAAGGCCGAGCAACACCGCCGTGCTGCGTGAGTTCGCTCACGCATTCAGGCCCCTTTTCCCTTCTTTCCCCGTTTTTTTCGTCACTTCAAGAAAGCCGATTCATGAGCACTTTTCACGCAGTAGTCTGGATGGACCAGTCCGAAGCCCACGTGGTGATGTTCGACCGCGAGCATGCCGAGGCCCAGCGCATCAAGTCCCGCAGCCACCACAAGCACCAGGGCAAAGCCGACGACCTCACCGCTTTCTTTGCCGACGTCGCCCAGGCCTTGGCCGACACGCGTGAAGTGCTGCTGGCTGGCCCGGGCCTGGTACGCAACCAGTTCCGCGACTGGGCGGCCAAGCACCATGCTGCGGTGGCCGATGTGGTGGTGGACTCTGTGGCTGCAGACCACCCGACCGACGCCCAGCTGGTGGCCATGGCGCGCCAGTATTTCAAGAAATTTGACAACATGGCCGCCGACCCGTCTGTCACCTGACAGGCCTCCAGGCCGCGCCCGCAGCGCAGCCTTGGCTGCTATCCTTTACGGGATGCGCAGCCTCTTTCACCTCGCCTTTCACGTCACCGACCTGGATGCCGCGCGCCGCTTTTATGGCGGCGTGCTCGGCTGCCAGGAAGGCCGAAGCACCGATACCTGGGTGGACTTCGATTTTTTTGGCCACCAGATCTCGTTGCACTTGGGCACCCCGTTTGCCAGTGCCCGCACCGGCCATGTGGGCGACCACCTGGTACCCATGCCGCACTTTGGCGCCATCCTGGAGTTGCCCGACTGGCATGCGCTGGCCGCACGGCTGAAGGCAGCCGGCACCGCCTTCGTGCTGGAGCCGCAGGTGCGCTTTGAGGGCCAGCCCGGCGAACAGTGGACGATGTTCTTCCACGACCCCAGCGGCAATCCGATCGAGATCAAGGGCTTTCGCTCACTGGACGCGGTGTACGCATCGTGAGCTACACCTTCGCGTCCGCCACCATCCTGCTCCTGCTGATCACCGATCCGCTGGGCAACATCCCCATCTTTGCCAACGCCCTGCGCGGCGTGGCGCCCGAGCGCCGGGCGCGGGTGATCCTGCGGGAGGTGCTGATTGCGTTTGCGCTGCTGCTGGTGTTTCTGTTTTTCGGGGCGCAGTTTCTGCAGGTGATGAACCTGAGCGATTTGTCGTTGCAGATTGCGGGTGCGGTGGTGCTGTTTCTGATCGCGCTGCGCATGATTTTTCCGTCGGCTGACGGCCCACAGGCGGAGCTGCCGGGTGAACCCTTGATCGTGCCGCTGGCCATCCCTGCCTTGGCGGGCCCCTCAGCGCTGGCCACCGTCATGCTGCTGGTAGCCCAGGCGCCGGAACGCCGCTGGGAATGGGTGGGCGCGCTGTGCGTCACCATGGCCGTGTGCGCCGTGGTGTTGCTGATGGCAGAACGCATCCAGCGCCTGGTGGGCGAACGTGTGGTGATGGCGTTTGAACGCCTGATGGGCCTGATCCTGGTCGCCATCTCGGTAGAGATGCTGATCCGGGGAATCAAGCAGCTCGCACAGCAGCTGTAGCCGCCCCGCGCACGCAAAAATGATGGAGGGCGGGCCAAGGCCGCCCCCGGAGCACTGGCATGCGCCCGCAACTGCAGAGCGCAACCGGTGTGCGGTCTTAACGGCGTTGCAGCAGCGGGATCGAGCCCAGTGCGAACACCGAGTTGGGCACGCCCACCCGCGCCATCAAGGGGCGCGGCTTGGCGCTCAGCTTGGGGCGGGGGGCAGCAGGGGCCATCTCCTCGGCCACCACCCCCTTGGCATGCTGCTGCGCCACAAGGTCTTGCAAAGTCACCGACTGCAAGTACTCCATCACCCGTGCGTTGAAGGTGGACCAGAGTTCGCCCGTCATCGACTTCACTTGCGCAGCCTGGCCGGCACCCAGGCTCTGCAGATCGTCGGTCTTGAGGTTCTCGACGGCCAGGATGATCTCGGCCACTGAGATCTGGTCTGTGTTTCGAGCAAGGGTGTAACCGCCACCCGGGCCGCGTGTGCTGTCCACGAGCCCGGCACGGCGCAAGGCGCTGAACAGCTGCTCCAGGTACGACAGCGAGGTACCCTGCCGGGCGCTGATCGTCGAAAGCGCTACCGGCCGCATCTTCTGGCGCAGCGCCAGGTCGGTCATTGCCGATACCGCAAGTTGTCCTCGGGTGGTAATCCGCATCGTTGCTACTCCTTGTGAACGTTGACAGTTCCAGACCGCAACACCAATGGCTGCGGAAAGGGGCCAAGCGTTCAATGTAGGCGGTTTAATACTTCGCGTATATTCGTTTTATCAACGTTGATTGATCGTTTTTTACGAAGCATTTATCACCATGAACTTCAAGCATCTGCGGTATTTCTGGACGGTTGCAAAGGCCGGAGGGGTGATGCGGGCAGGCGAGCAGCTGCACACCACGCCCCAGACGCTTTCTGGGCAGATCAAACAGCTGGAGGAATGGCTAGGCCACGACCTCTTTCGCAAGCGGGGGCGTGGGCTGGAGCTCACCAGCGAGGGTCGTGTCGCCCTGGGTTACGCGGAGCAGATTTTTACGCTGGGGGACGAGCTGGAAAAATCGATCCGCCTCTCCCGCGGCCACGCCAAACCGCTGGAATTTCGCGTGGGGGTTGCAGACTCGATCGCGAAGTCCGTGGCCTATCACCTTCTGGAACCCGCCTTGGGCATGCCTGAACAGGTGCACATGACCTGCCAGGAAGGAAAATTCCCAGAACTCATCGCCCAACTGAGCCTGCACAAACTCGATCTGGTGCTGGCCGATGAACCCGTTTCCAAAAAAATCGGCGTCAAGGCGTTCAACCACCCGCTAGGAACCAGTGGGATGAGTTTTTTTTGCGCTCCTGGCCTGAAGACGCAGCTACAGGGGTCCTTTCCCCAATGCCTCCAGGGCGCCCCCATGCTCATCCAAGGCCCCATGTCTTCCGTGCGCCAACAGCTCGATCACTGGTTTAACAAATACCAATTGCAGCCACGGCTCGTGGGTGAGTTCGACGACAGTGCGTTGATGAATGCTTTCGGCCGCGAAGGCCGTGGCGTTTTCACGTCCCCGACCGTTCTGGATGAGGAAACCACCGCACAGTTTGGTGTCGAAGTGATCGGCCGCACGACGGAACTGGTCGAGGAGTTTTTTGCGATTTCTGTGGAGCGACGCATCACGCACCCCTGCGTGGCAGCAATCACCAAGGCTGCCAAGGCAGATCTGTTCGGGAAATGAGTTTGCCGGGTGCCACCCCGCGCAGGACTCCACGATCGAAGACCTCCAGGCGGGCTCAGGATCGCCGAGGGGTCAGGTTAAGGCAGCTTTTTGCAGCCTCTCAACAAAACTCGGCCTCAGTCAGCCAACTCATGGAGCTGCTGTGATCAGCCCTGCGGCAAACACCAAGGCTCCCCCGATAGCCCAGGGCCAGGCCCTCGTTTGTGAAAACATGCCATGCCGGATGACGGCGACATGAAAGGCCATTTGCCGGGTTGGAAGAAATCACCTGGCAAGCCAGAGTGCCAATCCCGCACGGTCCGAGAGGCAGAAACAAAAACGCCCACTGTGTAGTGGGCGTTTTGTTCAGCAGAGGCCTGCCATGTTGGTTGCGCGAGAAGGATTTGAACCTCCGACCTTTGGGTTATGAGCCCAACGAGCTACCAGACTGCTCCATCGCGCGGTAAGAAATAAATTATACCCTATTATTCAGCTGCTGCCGAATTATTTTCGGTTTCAGCAGCACGGTCGACCAATTCGACCAGCGCCATGGGAGCGTTATCGCCCACACGGAAGCCCATCTTCAGAATACGGGTGTAGCCACCGGGACGCACCTTGAAACGAGGGCCCAGGTCATTGAAGAGCTTGGTCACGCTATCACGGTCGCGCAAGCGGTTGAATGCCAGACGGCGGTTTGCTACGGAGTCTTCCTTGGCCAGGGTGATCATGGGCTCGATCACGCGGCGCAGTTCCTTGGCCTTGGGAACGGTGGTCTTGATGACTTCGTGCTCGATGAGCGAATTCATCATGTTCTGCAGCATCGCGAGGCGGTGCGAGCTGGTACGGTTGAGTTTGCGGAGGCCGTGTCCGTGGCGCATGGTGCTTTCCTTTGAGTAATTAAATCAGGCAGCCGTATCAGGTACTGCCCGAGGCACTGTTCCCGGCGGGGAACCGAAAATTATAACTTAACGCTTGTCCAAGCCAGCTGGTGGCCAGTTTTCCAGTTTCATGCCCAGCGTGAGACCACGCGATGCGAGCACTTCCTTGATCTCGTTGAGCGACTTGCGGCCCAGGTTAGGGGTCTTGAGCAGCTCATTCTCGGTGCGCTGGATCAGGTCACCGATGTAGTAGATGTTCTCGGCCTTCAGGCAGTTGGCGGAACGCACGGTCAGTTCCAGCTCGTCCACAGGGCGCAGCAGGATCGGATCGAACGTGGCATTGCCGCGTGGGCCTGCAGGTGCGTCGAACGCAGCCAGCTCGCCACCTTCCAGCTGTGCAAACACAGCCAGCTGTTCCACCAGGATCTTGGCCGATGCACGCACTGCGTCTTCGGCAGTGATGGCACCATTGGTTTCGATCTCGACCACCAGCTTGTCCAGGTCGGTACGCTGCTCGACGCGAGCGCTTTCCACGGTGTAGCTCACGCGCTTGACGGGCGAGAACGAAGCATCCAGCACGATGCGGCCGATCGACTTGGTCGATTCGTCAGCATAACGGCGCAGGCTGCCAGGCACGTAGCCGCGGCCCTTCTCGACCTTGATCTGCATGTCCAGCTTGCCGCCTGCCGACAGGTTGGCAATCACGTGATCGGGGTTGACGATCTCGACGTCATGGGGCGTCTGGATGTCGCGCGCGGTGACCACGCCTTCGCCATCCTTGCGCAGGCTCAGCGTGACTTCGTCGCGGTTGTGCAGCTTGAACACCACGCCCTTGAGGTTCAAGAGGATGTTGACCACATCTTCCTGAACGCCATCGATGGACGAGTACTCGTGCAGAACGCCTGCAATGGTGACTTCCGTCGCTGCGTAACCCACCATGGACGAGAGCAGGACGCGCCGGATGGCGTTGCCCAGCGTGTGGCCGTACCCACGCTCGAACGGCTCCAGTGCGACCTTGGCACGATTGTGGCCAAGCTGCTCGACATTGATCGCCTTGGGTTTCAGCAAATTGGTTTGCATTCAGACTTCCTCTCAATACCCCCAGCTCGTTACACCGGTAAGGCTGGTGAAGCGCCTAAACCGCGATGCCTCGCGGTTCAGGGACGGTTTTCTCGAAATATGTACCGAGCGATTAGCGCGAATACAACTCAACGATCAGGGATTCGTTGATGTCGGCGCCAAACTCATCACGGTCAGGCACCTTCTTGAAGATGCCTTCAGCCTTGTCGGCATTCACTTCCACCCAGGCGGGCATACCCACTTGTGCGGCCAGTTGCAGGGCTTCCACAACGCGGTTTTGCTTCTTCGACTTTTCGCGCACAGCCACAACGTCACCCGTCTTCACGAGGTAGGAAGCAATGTTCACGGACTTGCCGTTCACGGTAATCGCCTTGTGCGACACCAGCTGACGGGCTTCAGCGCGGGTCGAACCGAAACCCATGCGGTACACGACGTTGTCGAGGCGGGATTCCAGCAGGAACAGCAGGTTGGCGCCGGTATTGCCCTTCTTGCCTTCAGCGGCTTCGAAGTAACGGCGGAATTGCTTTTCCAGCACGCCGTACATGCGCTTGACCTTCTGCTTTTCGCGCAGTTGCAGACCGTAGTCAGAGGTACGGGCACCCGAGGTGCGGCCGTGTTGACCAGGCTTGGAGTCGAACTTGGACTTGTCGGCGATCGAGCGACGGGCGCTCTTCAGGAACAGGTCCGTGCCTTCACGGCGGGAGAGTTTGGCCTTGGGGCCGAGGTAACGTGCCACTTGAGCTTCCTTTGTGTCATCTGCCGCAAACCATTGCGGGAGCCGCCTGAGGCGCTTGCGCGTTCACAGGCGGCGGTGGGCTTAGAGAGATTAGATACGACGACGCTTCTGAGGGCGGCAGCCGTTGTGCGGCACTGGCGTCACGTCAGAAATCGACGTGATGCGGATGCCCAGGGCACCCAGTGCGCGGACCGAAGATTCACGGCCAGGACCGGGACCCTTGATTTCAACGTCAAGGTTCTTGATACCTTGATCGATGGCAGCGCGGCCGGCCACTTCCGAAGCCACTTGGGCTGCGAATGGGGTGGACTTGCGCGAACCCTTGAAACCTTGTCCACCGGACGATGCCCACGACAAGGCATTGCCTTGGCGATCGGTGATCGTGATGATGGTGTTGTTGAACGAGGCGTGCACGTGTGCAATACCGTCCGAAACGTTCTTCCGGACCTTCTTGCGAACGCGCTGAGCTGCGTTATTGGCAGGAGACTTAGCCATGATGATCTTTCAATCTTTATTTCTTCAGTGCAGCTGCACCCTTGCGCGGACCCTTGCGAGTGCGAGCATTGGTACGGGTGCGCTGACCACGCATTGGCAGACCGCGGCGATGGCGGAAGCCACGATAGCAGCCGATGTCCATCAAACGCTTGATGTTCATCGTGGTTTCGCGGCGCAGGTCACCCTCAATGGTGAACTGCTCGATTTGCTCGCGAATTTTTTCCAGATCGCCGTCCGTCAGATCTTTGATCTTCTTGGAGTAAGCGATACCAGTTGCTTCGCAAATCTTGCGAGCGCGGGTGCGACCAATGCCAAAAATGGCGGTCAAACCGATTTCCGCGTGCTTGTGCGGCGGAATGTTAATGCCAGCGATACGTGCCATATGCGTCCTCTAATACTTTCCAATCAACCTTGGCGCTGCTTGTGACGCAGATCCGTGCAGATCACGCGCACCACACCCTTGCGGCGGATGATCTTGCAGTTGCGGCAGATTTTTTTGACCGAAGCCGAAACTCTCATTGCATTCTCCTAAAACTTTTCCATCCGTCCCGGCTGCTTCGCACGGAACACAATTTGTGCCCGCGAAAAATCGTGGGGCGCCAACTCAACCGATATTCAGTTCCTTGCAGGCAGTGTCGCAAGTGCAGCACTGCCTTCCTCATCATCAACCGCCTGCGTTGCCCTTGAAATTGGCTTTCTTGAGCAGCGACTCATACTGTTGCGACATCATGTAGTTCTGAACCTGGGCCATGAAGTCCATGGTCACCACCACAATGATCAACAGCGAGGTTCCACCAAAATAGAACGGAACGTTGTACTTCAAGATCAGGAACTCTGGCAGCAAGCACACGAAGGTGATGTACACAGCGCCTGCCAATGTCAGGCGCACCAGGATCTTGTCGATATAACGGGCCGTCTGTTCACCTGGGCGAATGCCTGGAATGAACGCACCGCTCTTCTTCAGGTTGTCTGCAGTTTCACGGCTGTTGAATACCAGAGCCGTGTAGAAAAAGCAGAAGAAGATGATGGCTGCAGCATAGAACATCACGTAGATAGGCTGACCAGGAGTCAACGCACCCGAGATATCCTTCAACCAGCGCATCGATTCACCTGCACTGAACCAGTTCACCACCGTTGCCGGCAGCAGAATGATCGACGAGGCAAAGATCGGAGGAATCACGCCTGCCATGTTCAGCTTCAGGGGCAGGTGAGACGATTGACCACCATAAACCTTGTTGCCTACTTGCCGACGAGCGTAATTCACCAGTATCTTGCGCTGACCCCGCTCGACAAACACCACGAAGTAAGTCACCAGACCAACGACGAGGACGATGAAGATAGCGGCCAGAATGCTCATGGCACCCGTACGAACCAGCTCCAGAAGGCCACCGATCGAACTAGGCAAACCAGCGGCAATGCCCGCAAAGATCAGGATCGAGATCCCATTCCCCAAGCCACGCTCTGTGATCTGCTCACCCAGCCACATCAGGAACATCGTGCCAGCCGTCAAGCTGACCACAGCGGTCATGCGGAACCCGAAACCGGGGCTCAGGACCAAACCAGCAGAGCTTTCCAGCGCTACGGCAATTCCCAGCGACTGGAACAGGGCCAAGCCCAACGTGCCATAGCGGGTGTACTGAGTGATCTTCCTGCGACCGGCTTCGCCTTCCTTTTTCAACTGCTCGAATGTGGGAACCACATAGGTCATCAGCTGCATGATGATCGACGCCGAAATGTACGGCATGATCCCCAGAGCGAAAACCGTGAAGCGCGACAACGCACCACCAGAGAACATGTTGAACAGATTCAGGATGCCGCCTTGCTGGCCACTGAAGAGCTGCTGGAGTTGGGCTGGATCGATGCCTGGCACAGGGATATGAGCCCCAATGCGGTACACGACCAGCGCAAGCAACAGAAAAACCAGACGACGACGGAGGTCGCCGAATTTCCCGGTCTTTGCAATTTGAGCCGCGCTAGTAGCCACAGATGCCTTCCTTCAGAGCCACACTCAGGCGACGCTGCCGCCAGCAGCTTCAATCGCTGCTTTGGCACCAGCCGTAGCACCCACGCCATTGAGCTTGACAGCCTTGGTCAGGGAACCGCTCTTGATGACCTTCACCACCTTGGCCAATTCGCCAACCAGGCCTGCTTGCTTCAGAGCGAGGACATCCACTTCGGCCAGGCCGAGTTGATCCAATGCCGTCAGCGTCACTTCTGCGTTGAACTTGAGCAAGTGCGACTTGAAACCACGCTTGGGCAAGCGGCGTTGCAAAGGCATTTGACCGCCTTCAAAACCAACCTTATGGTAGCCACCGGCACGAGACTTCTGACCCTTGTGACCACGGCCAGCGGTCTTGCCCAGGCCGGAGCCGATACCACGGCCTACGCGGCGCTTGGCATGCTTGGCGCCGTCTGCGGGCTTGATGCTATTGAGTTCCATGATCTATCTCTCAGAGGACTTTGACCAGATAGCTGATCTTGTTAATCATGCCGCGCACTTCGGGCGAATCCTGCAGTTCGCTCACGCTGTTGAGCTTGCGCAGACCCAGGCCACGAACGGTGGCGCGGTGCGATTCCTTGGTGCCAATCGGGCTGCGCACCAGTTGAATCTTGACGGTTTGTTGCGTTGTCATTTTCAAGCTCCGGTTCAGGCGAAGATGTCTTCGACTGTCTTGCCGCGCTTGGCCGCCACATTCGACGGGGTGGTCGAATTGACGAGCGCGTCAAACGTTGCACGGACCATGTTGTAGGGATTGGACGAACCATGGCTCTTGGCCACGATGTCAGTCACACCCAACACTTCAAAAACTGCACGCATAGGGCCGCCAGCGATGATGCCGGTACCCTTTGGAGCAGGTGCCATCATCACAACAGCAGCGCCATGGTGGCCGGTCACATTGTGGTGGATGGTGCCGTTCTTCAACGAGACCTTGACCATGTTGCGACGAGCTTCTTCCATAGCCTTTTGCACGGCAGCTGGCACTTCTTTCGACTTGCCCTTGCCCATGCCCACGCGGCCATCACCGTCGCCAACCACCGTCAGTGCGGCGAAACCGAGAATACGGCCACCCTTCACGACTTTGGTCACGCGGTTGACCGCGATCATTTTTTCGCGCAGACCGTCGTCTTGACCTTCGTTCTGCACTTTGGGTTGAAATTTAGCCATTTTGTATTCCGCTCCGCTTAGAACTGCAGGCCAGCTTCACGGGCTGCGTCGGCCAAAGCCTTGACGCGACCGTGGTAGGCAAAGCCTGCGCGATCAAATGCAACCTTCTCGACACCTGCAGCCTTCGCCTTTTCAGCGATACGCTTGCCGATGATCTGGGCTGCTGCGGCATTGCCACCCTTGCCCGAACCGCCGAGCGACTTGCGCACGTCGGCTTCCGCCGTGGATGCACTTGCCAGCACCTTGCTGCCGTCGCCGGAGATCACACTGGCGTAGATATGGAGGTTCGTACGGTTCACCGTGAGACGTGCCACGCCTTGCTGTGCAATGCGGATGCGGGTCTGGCGCGAACGACGAAGACGCTGCTCTTTCTTGGTCAACATGTTGCAGCTCCTTATTTCTTCTTGGTCTCTTTGATCGTGATCTTTTCGTCCGCGTAGCGGATACCCTTGCCCTTGTAGGGCTCAGGTGGACGAACAGCACGAATCTCAGCAGCGATCTGACCGACACGCTGACGATCTGCACCCTTGATCACCACTTCCGTGGGCGTCGGGGTGGCAACCGTGATGCCTGCGGGCATTTCGATATTGACCGGATGCGAATAGCCAACAGCCAGATTCAGCTTAGAGCCTGAGGCAGCGGCTTTGTAGCCCACACCGACCAGGCTCAGCTTCTTTTCAAAGCCTTTGCTGACACCGACCACCATGTTGTTGACCAACTGGCGAATCGTGCCGCTCATGGCATTGGCTTCGCGGGATTCGTTAGCAGGCTCAAAGCTGAGCTTGCCGTCATTGCTGGACACTTTCACCAGCGCGTTTTGCGCCAGCGACAGAGCGCCACCAGTACCCTTGACAGAGATCTGGTCATCTTTCACGGACACATCCACGCCTGCGGGGATGGTCACGGGCATTTTTCCTACTCGGGACATTTCAGTTTCTCCTCAATGCCGCGGGTTAGGCCACGTAGCAGAGCACTTCGCCACCGACACCGGTAGCACGCGCCTTGCGATCAGTCATCACGCCCTTGGGCGTCGTGACAATTGCCACACCCAGACCGTTCATGACTTGTGGAATGGAATCACGGCCTTTGTAGACACGCAGGCCAGGGCGACTGACACGCTCAATGCGCTCAATCACGGGGCGACCTGCGTAGTACTTCAGGGCAATTTCGAGTTCCGACTTGCCGGCTTCGGTTTTCACCTGGAAGCCGTCGATATAACCTTCGTCCTTCAGCACCTGGGCGATGGCAATCTTCACTTTGGAAGAAGGCACCAGAACCGTGGCCTTGGCGACCATCTGTGCATTACGGATGCGGGTCAGCAAGTCAGCGATGGGATCACTCATGCTCATGTTTAATCTCTCCTGCCTGCTTACCAGCTGGCTTTGGTGACACCGGGGATGTCGCCTGCAAAAGCCAGTTCGCGGATCTTGGCGCGAGCCAGACCGAATTGACGGAAGGTGCCACGTGGACGACCGGTGATTTCGCAACGGTTGCGCTGACGCGTCGGGTTGGCGTTGCGAGGGAGCTTTTGCAGGCCCAGGCGGGCTGCATCGCGCTCTTCATCGCTGCGCTTGGCATCGCCAGCGATTGCCTTCAGTTCCGCATACTTGGTTGCGTACTTGGCTGCCAGTTTTTCGCGCTTCAGTTCGCGCTGGATCAAAGCTACTTTAGCCATGCTTCGCCTCAGTTCTTGAACGGGAAACGGAAACCAGCGAGAAGCGCCTTGGCTTCTTCGTCGGACTTGGCCGTCGTGGTGATGCTGATATTGAGGCCGCGCAAGGCATCGACCTTGTCGTACTCAATCTCAGGGAAGATGATCTGTTCTTTGACGCCGATGTTGTAGTTGCCACGACCGTCGAACGCGCGACCAGAGATACCACGGAAGTCACGAACGCGAGGCAGAGCCACGGTCACGAAACGGTCCAGGAACTCATACATCTGCACGCCACGCAGCGTGACCATGCAACCAATGGCTTGGCCTTCGCGGATCTTGAAACCAGCGATAGCTTTCTTGGCCTTGGTCACCACAGGCTTTTGACCAGCAATCTTGGTCAGGTCAGCCACAGCGTTGTCCATCACCTTCTTGTCCGAGACTGCCTCGCTCACGCCCATGTTCAGCGTGATCTTGGTCAGACGGGGGACCTGCATCGGCGAGGTGTAGCCGAACTGTTTGGCCAGTTCGGGAGCGATCTTGTCGCGGTAAATTTCTTGGAGTCGTGCCATGTTTACCCCTTAGGCCGCCTTGATTTCAGCACCGCTGGACTTGAACACGCGAATGCGCGAACCGTCAGCCTGCACCTTGATGCCCACGCGATCAGCCTTGCCCGTAGCGGCATTGAAGATGGCCACGTTGGACTGATGAATTGGCATGGACTTTTCAACGATGCCGCCCGTCGTACCCTTCATGGGGTTTGGCTTGGCGTGCTTCTTGACCAGGTTGATGCCATCGATGACCACGTAGGAGTCATCCTTGCGCAGCGACACCGTGCCGCGCTTGCCCTTGTCACGGCCGGTCAGCACGATGACTTCGTCGCCCTTGCGAATCTTGTTCATGGCGCGTCCTTAGAGAACTTCAGGAGCCAGAGACACGATCTTCATGAACTTCTCGGTACGCAGTTCACGCGTCACGGGTCCAAAGATACGGGTGCCGATAGGCTCCAACTTTGCATTCAGCAACACTGCGGCGTTGCCATCGAATTTGACGAGCGAACCATCGCCGCGACGAATACCCTTCGCCGTGCGAACCACCACTGCACTGTAAACCTCGCCTTTTTTGACGCGGCCACGTGGAGCGGCTTCTTTGATGCTCACCTTGATGATGTCGCCAACGCTTGCATAGCGACGCTTCGAGCCACCCAGCACCTTGATGCAAAGGACGGACTTGGCGCCGGTATTGTCGGCAACCTCTAACCGAGATTCTGTCTGGATCATTTCAATATTCCCAACTTGCACCAGAAGACAACAGCCCCAGAGAACTTCTCAAGGGCTGCAAATCAGCCAGTCAGTCTTGGGCCCGTCGTCCGCACCGCAAACCATTTGCAGCACTTCCCGCTGGGCAGAAACTTCACGTAGGAAACGCGAAGCTCTCGATTATTGCAAAAGACTTTTACGAAGTCAAGCGCCCCATCAGGCCGGAACCTGCAAATACTGTTGCGCCAGCTCCAAAAAGGCATCCAGGTGGGGGTCGGCACCCAGCTCCGCACGCAGGATGTCAGCGACCGCTGGGGCTAGCTCGATGGCCTTGCGGGCATCGAGGAACAATAACCGGGAGCGGCGGGCCAACACATCCTCTACCGTGCAGGCGTATTCGTAGCGGGCGGCAAAGCGCACCATGGCTTCTGTCAGCCCCCCACCAAGATCGGTGTGCGCACCGGCAATGTCCCGGACAACCGCCGCCTCGCTCCCGTAGGAGTGCAGCCCCTGGGCATCACTGATGCGATGTTGAACAGCCCCTTCAGGGGTTCCCACCAAGGGCAAACGATTGGTCACACCCGACGGTTTTTCCGGCAGCAGGCCCGTGGTGAAGCATTTTTGCAACACATCTTCGGCCATGGCGCGGTAGGTGGTCCATTTGCCTCCCGTCACGGTGATCAGGCCACTGCGACTGGCGAGCACGGTGTGCTCGCGGCTGATTTTCTTGGTGTTGTCACCATCGTCGTCCTGAGGCTTCACCAGCGGGCGCAGGCCCACCCAGATACTCCGGATGTCTTCCACCTTGGGCGCACGGGTGAGGTAGCGCGCCGATTCGTCCAGGATGAACCGGACCTCTTCCCGGAAAGGCTGCGGCTCACGCACGATGTCCTGGCGCGGACTGTCGGTGGTCCCGAGAATGAGCTTTCCCAGCCACGGCACGGCAAAAAGGACCCGGCCATCGGCCGTCTTGGGAACCATCAGGGCATGGTCGGACGGAAGAAACTCCCGATCCACCACGATATGCACCCCCTGGCTGGGCGCCACAATGGGCTTGACGGGGCGGCCTATGGCCTCTCCGTCCATCTGGCGCAGGGCATCCACCCATACGCCGGTGGCATTCACAACCGTACGCGCGCGCACGGTGAACTGCTGGCCACTGTCTGCGTCTTCACACACAAAGCCTGCAACCTTGCCAGCTTCGTGAATCAACGACCGCGCAGGGCAGTAGTTGACCACCAGGGCGCCCAGGCTGGCGGCCGTGCGCGCCAAGGCCAAAGCCAGACGGGCGTCATCAAACTGTCCGTCCCAGTACTTAACGCCACCCTTGAGGCCTTCGGGGCGGGCCGTGGGCAGACACTCCAATGTGCGTGCGCGCCCCATGAATTCGGTGGCGCCCAAGCCCGCTTTCCCTGCCAAAGCGTCGTACATCTTGAGGCCGATACCGTAAAACGGCGTCTCCCAAAAGTGGTATGACGGCATCACAAACGGCAGAGGTTGCGCCAAGTGGGGCGCGTTGTGAAGCAAGGTGGTGCGCTCATGCAACGCCTCGCGCACCAGTGCGATGTTGCCTTGCGCCAGGTAACGAACACCGCCGTGTACCAATTTGGTCGCCCGGGACGAGGTTCCCTTGGCGAAGTCATGCGAGTCCACCAAGACCACGCTGAACCCTCGGGCCGCCGCATCCAGCGCCACCCCCAGGCCTGTAGCCCCACCGCCAATCACCGCCAGGTCATAGTGGTGAGGCTGGGCCAAACGCGCCAAGAGGTCGGCACGCCGTGTGGGAAGGGGAGCGGAGGCAGTAGTCATGGGGTGATTGTCCATGGGCGAAGCAAAAAATAAGGGTTTACCCTTGAATTTTTGTCACTTCGGGGGAAGATCCGGCCCCAGGCCTCCAAAGGCACTGGGGACGGTCTTGAATGAAAAGGCAGCCAGAGACCTTGTGAGCCACGGCTGCCTGAAGCATCGTCACAGTAAGCAGGACGGCGGGTTAGACAGGCTTACCGCGCCTTGCCATCCTTCCAGGCCTGCAACAAGGTGCCGTACGCAATCGTCTGGCCCTTTGGCTTCTCATTGGCCAACTTGGCCCACGGCGCTTGCTTGTCGCTCAGCCACTTGGCGGTGTCGCTCTTGGGGTTGAGCTTGGGAGCGCAATGGGCCATCCCAGCGCGTTCCAGACGGGCCATCACTTGGTCCATCTCGTCGGCCAGCGTGTCCATGGCGCCTTGGGGCGTCTTTTCACCCGTCACGGCCTGGGCTACGTTCTTCCACCAGAGCTGGGCCAGCTTGGGGTAGTCGGGCACATTGGTGCCAGTGGGCGACCACGCCACACGGGCAGGGCTGCGGTAGAACTCCACCAGACCACCCAGCTTGGGCGCCATGTCGGTCATGGCCTTGGACTGGATGTCGGATTCGCGGATCGGGGTCAGTCCGACCATGGTCTTCTTCAGCGACGTGGTCTTGGCCGTCACGAACTGTGCGTAGAGCCAGGCGGCAGCCGTCTTGTTGGCGTCGTGGTCCTTGAAGAAGGTCCAGCTGCCCACGTCCTGGTAGCCGTTTTGCATGCCTTGCTTCCAGTACGGGCCGTTCGGGCCGGGCGCCATGCGCCACTTGGGCGTGCCGTCGGCATTCACCACGGGCAGACCGGGCTTGGTCATGTCGGCCGTGAAGGCGGTGTACCAGAAGATCTGCTGCGCGATCTGGCCCTGGGCGGGCACGGGGCCGGCCTCGCCAAAGGTCATGCCCGTGGCTTCCTTGGGCGCGTATTTCTTCATCCAGTCCACGTACTTGGTGAGGGCGTAGACGGCTGCGGGCGAGTTGGTCGCACCGCCACGGGCCACGCTGGCGCCCACGGGCGTGCACTTGTCGTCGGCCACGCGGATGCCCCATTCGTCGATCGGCAGGCCATTGGGCGCACCGATGTCGGCCGTACCCGCCATGGACAGCCAGGCATCGGTGAAGCGCCAGCCCAGGGATGGGTCCTTCTTGCCGTAATCCATGTGGCCGTAGATGGGCTTGCCGTCGATGTTCTTCACGTCGTTGGTGAAGAACTCAGCGATGTCTTCGTAGGCGCTCCAGTTGAGCGGCACGCCCAGGTCGTAGCCGTACTTGGCCTTGAACTTGTCCTTGATGTCCTTGCGGTCGAACAAATCGGCACGGAACCAGTACAGGTTCGCAAACTGCTGGTCAGGCAGCTGGTACATCTTTCCATCGGGGCCGGTCGTGAACTTGGTACCGATGTAGTCCTTGAGGTCGATGCCGGGGTTGGTCCATTCCTTGCCCGCAGCGCCCATGTAGTCGGTCAGGTTAAGGATCTTGCCGTAGCGGTAGTGCGTGCCGATCAGGTCAGAGTCCGAGATCCAGCCGTCATAGATGGACTTGCCCGACTGCATGGAGGTCTGCAGCTTCTCGACCACGTCGCCTTCCTGGATCAGGTCGTGCTTGACCTTGATGCCCGTGATTTCCTCGAACGCCTTGGCCAGCGTCTTGGATTCGTATTCGTGCGTGGTGATGGTTTCGGACACCACCGAAATTTCCTTCACCCCCTTGGCCTGGAGTTTTTTGGCTGCGTCGATGAACCACTTCATCTCGGCCATCTGCTGGTCTTTATTCAGCGTGGATGGCTGGAATTCGCTGTCGATCCACTTCTTGGCCTCGGCCTCGCCGGCCCAGGCAGCCTGCCCCATCGCCAGAGCCGCGGCGGCGAAAGCGATCGCCTTGAACTGCATCTTCATTGCTGTCTCCTCTCAGATTGAGACCCCCATTGGTAGACCGGCACCAACCCGGGGGGGAACCAGGCCAGGCCTTCGACACTACAAAAACAATAGCTACAAATGCTTACCCATCAAGCGCAAACAGCCATTTTTTTCCTTAACCCTTGCGCATGATCAGCGCCAGCAGCGCCATCGACACCACAAAGCTGATCCAGATCGACGGGTCGCCCTGCAGGCTGAACCACTGGGCCAGCTTGCCGCTGATGCCCACAAAGATCAGGTTCACGTAGGCGGCCGACAGCAGCCCGATAAAAAGCCGGTCGCCGCGCGTGGTCTCCAGGGGCAGGAAACCCTTGCGCATGGTTGTGGGCGACTTGAGCTCCCACACCGTCATGCCCACCAGCATCAGCACGATGCACGTAAAGAACACTGCCACCGGCAGCGTCCAGGCCATCCAGTCAAACATGTCGCTGCCTCCTCAAACCCGGCCCATCGCGAAACCCTTCGCGATGTAGTGCCGCACAAACCAGATCACGATGGCACCCGGCACGATGGTCAGCACCCCCGCCGCCGCCAGCGTCGCCCAGTCCATGCCCGAGGCACTCACGGTGCGCGTCATGGTGGCCACGATGGGCTTGGCGTTCACGCTGGTCAGCGTGCGGGCCAGCAGCAGCTCCACCCAGCTGAACATGAAGCAGAAGAACGCCGCCACGCCTACACCAGCCTTGATCAGCGGCAGGAAGATGGTCATGAAAAAGCGCGGGAAGCTGTAGCCATCGATGTAGGCCGTCTCGTCAATCTCGCGCGGGATGCCACTCATGAAGCCTTCCAGAATCCACACCGCCAGCGGCACGTTGAACAACAGGTGGGCCAGCGCCACGGCAATGTGCGTGTCCATCAGCCCCACGGTGGTGTAGAGCTGGAAGAACGGCAGCAAGAACACGGCCGGGGGTGTCATGCGGTTGGTCAGCAGCCAGAAGAACACATGCTTGTCGCCCATGAACTGGTAGCGGCTGAACGCATAGGCTGCGGGCAGCGCCACGGTGAGCGAGATCACCGTGTTGATCGCCACATAGATCAGGCTGTTGATGTAGCCCGAGTACCAGGACGCATCGGTGAAGATGGTCTTGTAGTTGGCCCAGGTGAAGTTCTGCGGGAAGAACGAGAAGCTCGACAGGATCTCCTCGTTCGTCTTGAAGCTCATGTTGACCATCCAGTAGATGGGCAACAGCGCGAACAGCAGGTACGCAATCAGGAACAGCGTGCGCTTCTGGAAACGTTTTTCATTCATGGCCGGCTCCTTCGTCGCTGACGGTGCCCACGCGCTGCATCCAGTTGTAGAGGATGAAACACAGCAGCAGGATGATGAAGAAATAGATCAGCGAGAAGGCGGCCGCAGGGCCCAGGTCGAACTGGCCGACCGCCTTGGTCGTGAGGTACTGGCTGAGGAACGTGGTCGCATTGCCCGGCCCGCCCCCCGTGAGCACGAAGGGCTCGGTGTAGATCATGAAACTGTCCATGAAGCGCAACAGCACCGCAATCATCAGCACGCCGCGCATCTTGGGCAGCTGGATGTAGCGGAACACCGCGAACTTACTCGCACCATCGATGCGGGCTGCCTGGTAATACGCGTCGGGGATGGAGCGCAGCCCGGCAAACGCCAGCAGCGCGACCAGCGGCGTCCAGTGCCACACATCCATCAGCAGCACCGTGAGCCACGCCTGCGTGGCGTTGCCGGTGTAGCTGTATTCAATGCCCATCTCCTGCAACATCCGGCCCATCAGGCCAATATCGGCACGGCCATAGATCTGCCAGATGGTGCCCACCACGTTCCAGGGGATCAACAGCGACAGCGCCACCACCACCAGCACGGCGGACGACTTCCAGCCCTGCGCGGGCATGGACAGCGCCAGCAGGATGCCCAGCGGAATCTCCACCGCCAACACAGCCAGCGAGAAGGTGATCTGCCGCCACAAGGCCGCGTGCAGCTCCTCATCGCGCATCACGGCGGCAAACCATTCGGTGCCGACAAACACGCGGCGCTCGGGGCTGATGATGTCCTGCACCGAGTAGTTCACCACTGTCATCAATGGAAGAATGGCCGAGAAGGCCACGCAGATGATGACCGGCAGGATCAGGAACCAGGCCTTCTGGTTCACGGGCTTGGTCGTCGTGCTCATGCCAAAAGCTCCTCATTCTGGTAGTAGCAGGTGTGCTCACCCAGCACCTGCAGCCACACCGTGTCGCCCGCCGAGGGCAGTCGCGTCTCGGGGCTGAAGCGGGCCTTGAGCGTGTGCTCGCCCACCTTCGCGGTCAACATCAGGTAGGTGCCGATGTCCTGCACTTGCGCCACCGTGCAGGCAATGGCGCCGGGTTGCTCTGCTGATGCCAGCGCCAAGTATTCGGGCCGAATACCCACCTGCACCGTGCCCGTCGGCAAAGCACGTCCCACAGGGGCGTGCAGGCGGTGGCCGACGATGCTGAGCTGGCCTGCGTCCACCTGCGCGGGCAAAAAGTTCATGCCTGGGGAGCCAATGAAATGCCCCACAAACACATGCTGGGGCCGCTCGAACAGCGCATCGGCCGAGCCCACCTGCACAGCGCGGCCACGCGTCATGACCACCACCTGGTCCGCAAAGGTCAATGCCTCGACCTGGTCGTGCGTCACGTAGATCAGTGTGAGCTTGAGCTCGTGGTGGATCTGCTTGAGCTTGCGCCGCAGTTGCCACTTGAGGTGCGGGTCGATCACCGTGAGCGGCTCGTCGAACAGCACCGCCGCCACATCGGCGCGCACCAGGCCACGGCCCAGTGAAATCTTCTGTTTCTGGTCTGCTGACAGCCCTGCGGCTCGCAGGTTCAGCTGATGACTCATCTCCAGCATCTCGGCAATCACGCCCACGCGCTGCTTGATCTGCGACTCGGGCACCTTGCGGTTCTTCAGCGGAAACGCCAGGTTCTCGGCCACCGTCATGGTGTCGTAGATCACCGGAAACTGGAACACCTGCGCAATGTTGCGCTCCTGCGGGCTGGCGCGGGTCACGTCGCGGCCATCAAACAGCACCTTGCCATGCGAGGGCACGAGCAGGCCCGACATGATGTTGAGCATGGTGGTCTTGCCGCAGCCCGAGGGGCCCAGCAACGCATAGGCACCGCCATCCTCGAACTCCATCTTCAGGGGCAGCAGCGCGTAGTCGCTGTCCTGCTGCGGGTTCGGCTTGTACGAATGCGCCAAGTCCAGACTGATGCGGGCCATCTCAACGCCCTCCTTGTACAGCGTTCGGGCGCGCGGGCGCCCATGCCAGTCGGCCGTCAGCACCAAACACATAGGCCTGGGCCGGGTCCAGGTGCAGCGTGATGGGCGTGCCCAGTTCAAAGTAATGCACCCCGGTCAACTGCGCCACCAGGTCGCCCCAGGGCGTGGCCGCGTGCACAAAGGTGTCCGAGCCCGAAATTTCGGCCAGCTCGACCACTCCGCCCACGCTGATGTCGCCCGGGCGAGCCACCACGCGCAGCGCACTGGCGCGCACACCCACCGTGAGCCCTGCCGCCGTGGCCACACCTTGGGACAGGGGCACGGCCAGTTCTGCGCCGCCCTCCAAGCGCACACCCCCTGGGACCGCCGATGCGGCAATGAGATTCATGGGCGGGTCGCTGAAGGCACGCGCCACACGCAGCGAGTTGGGCGCATGGAACACCTCGGCCGTGGGGCCGTACTGCAGCAACTGACCTTCGTCGAGCACAGCGGTGTAGCCGCCGAGCAGCAGGGCCTCGCCGGGCTCAGTGGTGGCATAGACCACGGTGGACTGGCCTGCAGCAAACAGCTGGGTCAGTTCTTCGCGCAACTCTTCACGCAGCTTGTAGTCCAGGTTCACCAGCGGTTCGTCCAGCAGCATCAGCGGCGCACCCTTGGCCAGGGCGCGGGCCAGTGCCACGCGCTGCTGCTGCCCACCCGACAGCTCGGCCGGGTAGCGGTCGAGAAACATATCGATGTGCAGGCGGCTCGCAATTTCGCGCACGCGGGCGTCGATGTTCTTTTCGCCGCGCAGCTTCAGGGGCGACGCAATATTGGCCGCCACCTTCATGGAGGGATAGTTGATGAACTGCTGGTACACCATGGCCACGTTGCGGTCGCGCACGGGCATGCCGGTCACGTCCACGCCATCCACCATCACGCGCCCGGCCGTGGGCGTATCGAGCCCCGCCATGATGCGCATCAGGCTGGTCTTGCCCGCCTGCGTGGCGCCCAGCAGCACCGTGACGGCGCCGCTGTGCAGCGCCAGACTCATGTCGTGGAGCCAAGTCTGCGGCCCTACCTTCTTGCTGATGCTGTCCAGTGCCAGCTGCATCACGCAACCTTTCTAATGACCCCCTGGGGGCTGTGTGGATCTGGCTTTCTGCTGCGCACGCAGCAAAGTGCCTCGTTTTCGATTGCGTTCATTTTTGTTCTTTTTTGATCGTATCGAATCAAGGTTTACCCTTAATGAGTTCCTTTTTGTTCGATTTAAAGTATCTCCACCCCATAAGCCGATTGATTCGCGTGAATACGAACCCCCGACAACTGCTGCTTCTCGAAGAAGTCCGCGCGCGCAAATCCGCCACGGTGGAACAACTGGCAGACACCCTGGGCGTGACCCTGCAGACCGTGCGACGTGACGTGCAGCGCCTGGCCGAGTCCGGCCTGCTCACGCGCTTTCATGGTGGCGTGCGCGTGCCCAGCTCCACGGTGGAAAACCTGGCCCACACCCAGCGCGAGACACTGCACGCTGAAGGCAAGGCCCGCATCGCGCGCGCCGTGGCCGAACAAGTGCCCAACGACTGCTCGCTGATCCTGAACATCGGCACCACCACCGAGGCCATCGCCAAAGCCCTGCTGCACCACCGCGGCCTGCGCGTGATCACCAACAACCTGAACGTGGCCGCCATCCTGAGCGGCAACCCCGAGTGCGAGGTCATCGTGGCCGGCGGCGTGGTGCGCGCCCGCGACCGGGGCATCGTCGGCGAAGCGGCGGTGGACTTCATCCGCCAGTTCAAGGTGGACATTGCGCTCATCGGCATCTCGGGCATCGAGCCCGATGGCTCCCTGCGCGACTTCGACTACCGCGAAGTGAAGGTGGCGCAAACCATCATCGAACACGCACGCGAGGTCTGGCTGGCGGCCGACTTCAGCAAGTTCAACCGCCCAGCCATGGTGCAACTGGCCACACTGGCGCAAATCGACCGCCTGTTCACCGACGCGCCGCCGCCTGAGCCCTTCCCGGCCCTGCTGCAAGATGCTGAAGTCATCTGCACGGTAGCTGCATGACAGAAGGCCCTCCCAAGTCGCCTGCGGCGCCTTCCCCCGGTGGGGGACGATGCCCTCGCTGCGGGGAGGACCTTGCTCGGCGTCCGCTGATCGGGGCCGCGCGCTGATCGACCGCCGTGGACACTACGTGGATTCATACATTTCGGAGCCCCTCGTCACCATGACCTACCTGCTCGCCCTCGACCAAGGTACCTCCAGCTCCCGCAGCATCGTTTTCGACGAAGGCGGCCACATCGTGGCGCAGGCCCAGCTGGAGCTGCCGCAGATCTACCCCCAGCCCGGCTGGGTGGAGCACGACCCGCTGGAGATCTGGCGCACCCAGCTCGCCACCGCACGCGATGCTCTGGCCAAGGCGGGCATTGCCGCGAGCGCCGTGCGCGCCGTGGGCATCACCAACCAGCGCGAAACCACGGTGCTATGGAACCGCCAAACCGGCCAGCCCGTGCACCACGCCATCGTGTGGCAAGACCGGCGTGCCGAGCCCGCCTGCGCCCAGTTGCGCGAGCAAGGCCATGCCGCCACCATCCAGGCCAAGACCGGCCTGCTGGTGGATGCCTACTTCTCCGGCACCAAGCTGCAGTGGCTGCTGGACCATGTGCCCGGCGCCCGCGACGCGGCAGAGCGCGGCGAGCTGGCCTTTGGCACGGTGGACAGCTGGCTGATGTGGAAGCTGACCCACGGCAAGGTGCATGTGACAGATGTGAGCAACGCCTCGCGCACCATGCTGTTCAATGTGCACACCAACCAGTGGGACGACGAACTGCTGGCGCTGCTGCGCATTCCCAGGGCGCTGATGCCCGAGGTGCTGCCGTCCAGCGCCCACTTTGGCGACATCGCGGCCGACCTGCTGGGCCACAGCATCCGCATCGGCGGCGTGGCGGGCGACCAGCAAAGCGCGCTGTTCGGCCAGGCCTGCTTCAGCGCCGGCATGGCCAAGAACACCTACGGCACGGGCTGCTTCATGCTCATGCACACAGGCGGCACGTTCCAGACATCGCAAAACGGCCTGCTCGCCACCAGTGCGGCGCAGGCGACGGCACACCCTGAATTTGCGATGGAAGGCAGCGTTTTTGTGGGTGGCGCCGTGGTGCAGTGGCTGCGCGACGGACTGCGCGCCATCTCCACCAGCAACGAAGTCGAATCGCTGGCGCAGAGCGTGCCCGATTCGGGCGGCGTGATGATGGTGCCCGCCTTCACCGGCCTGGGCGCTCCGTACTGGAAACCCGACTCGCGCGGCACCATCACCGGCCTCACACGCGGCACCACGCTGGGCCACATCGCCCGCGCGGCGCTGGAAAGCATCGCCTACCAGAGCGCCGCCCTGCTGCTGGCCATGAGCCGCGACGCCGTGGCCGCTGGCGGTGCGCCCGTGAGCGAACTGCGCGTGGACGGCGGCGCCTGCATCAACGACCTGCTGATGCAGTTCCAGGCCGACCTGCTGGGCATTCCGGTGGTACGGCCTGCCGTCATCGAGACCACGGCGCTCGGGGCCGCGTACCTGGCAGGGCTGTCGAGCGGCGTGTACCGCAGCACGGATGAACTCTCGCGGCTGTGGCGCGCCGACCGCCGCTTTGTGCCCACGCTCAGCAGCTCGCGTGCGCAGGAGCTGATGGCGAACTGGGAACACGCCGTTCGCCAAACGACAGCCGATTGAACCCGCCGCGCGCCGGATTGCGGCGCAGCGGCGCTACCATCGTGGCCCCTGTTGTTGCCACCTTGTCGTCCCATGAGCCAAACCGCCGCATCCCCTGCCCTCTCCACCATCGCCTTCATCGGCGGCGGCAACATGGCCAGCGCCATCATTGGCGGGCTGATCCACCAGGGCCACCCTGCCAGCCAGATCGAGGTGGTCGAACCCTGGGCCGATGCGCGCGCTGCGCTGCAAAAGAACTACGGGATCGAAGCCCAGCATGAAGCGGGCCCTGCCCTGCAGCGCGCCCGCATCGTGGTGTGGGCCGTCAAGCCCCAGACCTTCAAAGATGCCGCCGCGCAGGCAAAAGCCCACACGCAACAGGCCTTGCACCTGAGCGTGGCCGCCGGCATCCGTTCGGACAGCATCGCCCAGTGGCTGGGCACCGAGCGCGTGGTGCGCACCATGCCCAACACCCCAGCGCTGGTGGGCAAGGGCATGAGCGCGCTGTATGCCCGCCCTGCAGTGGACACCGCCGAGCGTGCGCAGGTCGAGGCCATCATGGCGTCTACGGGCGAGTTCCTGTGGGTCGATACGGAAAAGCAGCTCGACGCCGTGACCGCCCTCTCGGGCTCGGGCCCGGCGTATGTGTTCTATTTCCTCGAAGCCATGACCCGTGCGGGCACCGGCATGGGCCTTACCGAGCAGCAGGCGCACCAGCTGGCCGTAGGCACCTTTGTGGGCGCGTCCGAACTGGCACGCCGCTCCGACGAGCCCCCGGCCGTGCTGCGCCAGCGCGTCACGTCCAAGGGCGGCACCACCTACGCTGCGCTGCAGTCCATGGAAGCGGCAGGTGTGGCCGCCAGCTTTGAGGCGGCCATGCGTGCCGCCGAACACCGCGCCCACGAACTGGGCGATGAATTCGGCGCGTGAGCCTCAATTTTTGAGGTTTTTTGGCCTCTAGCGCTTATCCATCAAGCGTCAGCAGCTATCAATTTATGAGTAATTGCCGCACCAGGTAGCTGCCCGCAATGCCCGCAAACACCGTGGCGCCCAGCCAGTGGTTGATGCGGAAAGCCTTGAAGCAGCCCTCGCGGGTGCGGGTGCGGATCAGCGTGAAATGCCAAACGGCCTGGGCCAGCGCCGCAGCAATCGCTATATAAAAGATAGAACCTAGTGCATAAGGGGAAAGCGCTACCGCCCAAATACCGATAAAGAGCAGGTAGAACAGCACAATGCCCGCCACATCAAAGCGCCCCAGCGTGATGGCCGAGGTCTTGATGCCGATCTTGAGGTCGTCATCCCGATCCACCATGGCGTATTCGGTGTCGTAGGCCAGCACCCAGAACAGGTTACCGAGCCACATCCACCACGCCACGGCAGGCACCTGGCCTTGCACGGCGGCAAACGCGATCACGATGCCGAAGTTGAACGCAATGCCCAGCACCGCCTGGGGCATGGAAATGATGCGCTTGGTGAACGGGTAGGCAATGGCCACCAGCACGGCGGGCACCGACCAGGCGATGGCGGCGGTGTTGGTGGTGAGCACCAGGCCAAACGACACCAGCGCCAGCACTGCCCCCAGGCTCAACGCCTCTTTCACCGACACAGCACCGGTCGTGACGGGCCTCTGCGCCGTGCGCTTGACATGCTTGTCAAAGTCGCGGTCGGCCACGTCGTTCACGCAGCAGCCTGCACTGCGCATGAGGAAGGTGCCCAGCACAAACACCACCAGCAGGTGCCAGCCCGGAAAGCCGTCGGCCGCAATCCACAGCGCAGACAACGTGGGCCACAGGCACACCAGCCAGCCGGCGGGGCGGTCCCAGCGGATCAGGTCGAGATAGAGCGAAAAACGGCTGCGGGGGGAAACAGGGGACGACGACATGATGGGACCATTACAAGAACAGGCTCAGCAGCAAGACGCTGCGGCGGGTGGCGGGCCACGGGCGCACAGAATGTAGCAGCAGCGCCGCGACTGGGGCACGCATCACTGGTGCCAGGTAACCGCCCCAGCGCGAGCACAAAACCCGTTAAAGTCTCCGCTCGTTCCCCCAACGCACCGCCCTCTGGGGCACCAACGCATGCCCCATACATCGACCTCCCAGGCCGCCACGCGTTTTGCTGTCCCCCGCGGAATGCTGGTGGGATTTGTGATTGCTGCCCTCGCCACGGTGCTGATCGCGCTGGTGAACTTCCGCACCGCCCAGGTGCGCTCGCACGCTGTGGAAGCCATGGACGAGACCACGGTGACCATGCGCCACCTCAACCTGTTCGTGTCTTCGCTGAAAGACGCCGAGACCGGGCAACGCGGCTATCTGCTGACGGGGGACGACACCTATCTGCAGCCCTACAACCTGTCGCTGGGCGCCATGGAGCGCAACATGGCGCGCCTCAAGGAGCTGACGAACGACAGCGCCGTGCAGCGCCGCCTCGTCGTGCAGATCGACGACCTGCGCCACGAAAAACTGCGCGAGCTGGGCGAGACCATTGAACTGCGCCGCTCAAAAGGCCAGGAGGCCGCCGTGGCCGTAACCCGCAGTGATGCCGGCAGGGTGCTGATGGACCGCATCCGCGACCTGGCGTCGGACCTGTCCACGCTGCTGAACCAGCAGCTGGAAAGTGACCGCAAGCAGTGGGTAGAGGCGGCCTCGATGTCCACCTATTACTCCTGGGGCGGATCGTTCGTGCTGCTGGTGCTCATCTGCCTGTCGGCCGCCGCCAATGCGCGGGAGTACCGCCTCAAGGCGCAGCAGTCGTGGGTGGCGGCCGGCCTCAACGGGCTGAGCCAACGCATCCAGGGCGACCACCGGCTGGAGGACCTGGGCCAGCTCACGCTCGAATACCTGGCGCAATACCTGCGCGCGGCCGTGGGGGCAGGCTACGTGGCCGACTGCAACGGCGCACTCACCCTGTTTGGTGGCTACGCCCTGCCCCGCGAACGGCTGGAGCAGCGCCTGCTGCCCGGCGAAGGCCTGGTGGGCCAGGTCGCGCGTTCGCGCCAGATGCTGCATGTGCGCGATGTGCCCGCCGGGCACCTGATGGTGTCGTCCAGCACGGGCCAGTCCGCACCGACCGAACTGCTGCTGGCGCCTGCCATCGAGAACGGCGAAGTGTTTGCCGTGATCGAGCTGGGCTTTCATCGCCCGGTGACCGAGCCCGAGCGCACCCTGATGGAACGCGCCTCGGGCATTCTGGCGGTGGCGATCCGCGCTGGAATTGACCGCAACCGCCTGGAGGCCTTGCTGGAAGAAACCCAGCGCCAGTCCGAAGAGCTGCAGACCCAGCAAGAAGAGCTGCGTGTGAGCAACGAGGAGCTGGAGCAGCAAAGCCGCATCCTGCAAGAGTCGCAGGCCCAGATGGAGGTGCAGCAGACCGAGCTGGAGCAGACCAACGCCCACCTGGAGGCGCAGACCCAGCAGCTGGAATACCAACGCGAACAACTGCTGCGCGCCCAAAGCGCCATGACCGACAAGGCCCGCGAACTGGAGCTGGCCAGCCAGTACAAGAGCGAGTTCCTGGCCAACATGAGCCACGAGCTGCGCACACCGCTCAACTCCACCCTGATCCTGGCCAAGCTGCTGTCCGACAACAAGCCAGGCAACCTGAGCGCCGAGCAGGTGAAGTACGCGCAGACCATCTACGCGGCGGGCAACGACCTGCTGGCACTCATCAACGACATCCTCGACCTGTCCAAGATCGAGGCCGGCCAGGCCATCGTGTCGGTGGAAACGGTGAGGCTGTCCAAGGCACTGCAAACCCTGATCGACCCGCTGCGCCCGCTGGCGCAAGAGAAGGGCCTGAAGCTCACGGCCACCGTCGCGCCCGACGCACCCGCCACGCTGGACACCGACCCGCAGCGCCTGGGGCAGGTGCTCAAGAACCTGCTGTCCAACGCGCTCAAGTTCACCGAGAAAGGCTCGGTGGCGCTGCATGTGTCGCGCAACCCGAACGACACGCTGTCGTTTGCCGTCAAGGACACCGGCATCGGCATTCCGGCGCACCAGCAGGAACTGATCTTCGAAGCCTTCCGCCAGGCCGATGGCAGCACCCACCGCAAGTACGGCGGCACAGGCCTGGGCCTGTCGATCTCGCGCGATCTGGCGCAGCTGCTGGGTGGGGCCATCCACGTGCACAGCACGCCGGGCGAGGGCAGCGTCTTCACCCTGGTCCTGCCCCAGAAGCTGGTGCCTTCGTCGCCTGAAGCTGAATCCGCAATGCCGCTGGCGGCGCCTGCGCCAGCCCACGCGACGGCACCGGTCGTCGCACCGGCTGCTTCAGCCCCCGCGTTGCCACCCGTGGCGGCCCCCACCGCACCCGCAGCCCCGCGCCGCGCGAGCGCGCGCAGCATTCTGGTGATTGAGGACGACGTGCGCTTTGCGCAGATCCTGAGCGACCTGGCCGGTGAGATGGACTTTGACTGCCACCTGGCCCACAACGCGGCCGACGGCCTGGCCTACGCCGTACACAGCCTGCCCAGCGCCATCGTGCTGGACGTGAACCTCCCCGACTTCTCGGGCCTGGGGGTGCTCGACCAGCTCAAGCGCAACCCGGCCACCCGCCACATTCCGGTGCACGTGGTCTCGGTGGCCGACTACTCGCAAGAGGCCTTGGGCCGGGGCGCCGTGGGCTACGCCCTCAAGCCCGTCAAGCGCGACGAACTGGTGCATGCCCTGCAGCGGCTGGAAGCCAAGTTCACCCAGAACCTGCGGCGCGTGCTGGTGGTGGAAGACGACGAACGCCAGCGCGAGAGCGTGCGCCACCTGCTGACCAACGACGACGTGGAGATCGTGGGCGCGGGCACCGCAGCCGAGGCGCTGGCGCACCTGCGCGGCTCCACCTTCGACTGCATGGTGATGGACCTGAACCTGCCCGACCTGAGCGGCTACGAATTGCTGCAGCAGATGACGGAGCAGGACGGCGTCTCCTTCCCGCCCGTCATCGTGTACACAGGCCGCGCCCTGTCGCGCGACGAGGAGCAGCAGCTGCGCCGGTTTTCCAAGTCCATCATCATCAAAGACGCGCGCTCCCCCGAGCGGCTGCTCGACGAGGTCACGCTGTTCCTGCACCAGGTGGAGTCGGAGCTGTCGGCCGAGCACCGCCAGATGCTGCAGGTGGCCCGCAACCGCGAGACTGCCCTGGAAGGCCGCAACGTGCTGGTGGTGGAAGACGATGTGCGCAACGTGTTTGCGCTCTCCAGCATCCTGGAGCCCACCGGCATCCGCGTGGAGATTGCGCGCAACGGCCTGGAGGCCCTGCAGGCGCTGGAGCGCGCCGGCAGCGGCGGCCACCCTGCGATTGACCTGGTGCTGATGGACATCATGATGCCGGAGATGGACGGCTACACCGCCATGCGCGAGATCCGCAACCGCCCCGAGTGGCGCCGCCTGCCCATCATCGCGTTGACCGCCAAGGCCATGAAGGACGATCAGGAAAAATGCCTGGCCGCCGGGGCCAATGACTACATCGCCAAACCGCTGGACGTGGAGAAGCTGCTGTCCCTGGTGCGGGTGTGGATGCCCAAGTAGGCCCCGCCATGCCCCATCGCAAGGCCCGCACCGCCGACATCGAGCAGCGCCTGCTGATCGATGCCATCTACCACCGCTACCACTACGACTTCAGGGGCTACGCGCAGGCGTCGCTTAAGCGGCGGCTGGCGTCGGCGCTGGTGCAGTTTGACTGCAAGACGCTGTCGCAGCTGCAGGACCGCGTGCTGCACGAACCCGCCGTGTTCCCTGCGCTGCTCGAATACCTCACCGTGCAGGTGAGCGACATGTTCCGCGACCCCAGCTACTTTCAGGCGCTACGCCAGGAGGTGGTGCCGCTGCTGCGCACCTACCCGTCGCTCAAGGTCTGGGTGGCCGGGTGCAGCGCGGGAGAAGAGGTGTATTCGCTGGCCGTCCTGCTGCAGGAAGAAGGCCTGCTGGACCGCACGCTGATCTACGCCACGGACATCAACCCGCACGCGCTGCGCGCCGCCGAGGCGGGTGTGTTCGACCTGTCCCGGGTGCCTGCCTTCACCGAGAACCATGCGCGCTCCGGCGCCCGCAGCTCGTTGTCGGACTACTACGCTGCCGGCTATGGCCGCGTGGTGTTCGACAAGGGCTTGCGCGAGCACATGGTGTTCTCTGACCACAGCCTGGCCACCGACAGCGTGTTTGCCGAGGTCCATCTGGTGTCCTGCCGCAATGTGCTCATCTACTTCGAGCGCGACCTGCAAGACCGCGCCCTGGGGCTGTTCCGCGAGTCGCTGTGCCATCGGGGGTTTCTGGGTCTGGGGTCCAAGGAGTCTCTGCGGTTTTCAGCGCACACCGATGCCTTCGAGGACTTTGTAAAGGAAGACCGCATTTACCGCAAAAAGGCCGGGCTGTGAGCACCACCGACCTCGCGCCCAGACCAGCACCTTGCGGGGGCTACGCAGCCATCGTGGTGGGCGGTTCCTCGGGCGGTATCGACGCCTTGCTGGAACTGCTGCCCGCGCTGCCCGCCACGCTGCAGGCGGCTGTGCTAGTGGTGCTGCACCTGCCCCGGGACCGGCGCAGCCTGCTGGTAGATATTTTTCAGCCCCGCTGCGCAATGCCGATGCGCGAGGCTCAGGACAAGGATGCCATCACTCTGGGCTCGGTGAGCTTTGCGCCACCGGACTACCACCTACTGGTCGATGCTGGGCCCCAAGGCCCGCATGTGGGGCTGTCGGTAGACCCTCCCCTGCATTTTTCCCGCCCCTCCATCGACGTGCTGTTCGAATCGGCGGCAGACCACTACGGCCCCCGGCTGGTGGGCGTCCTGCTGTCGGGCGCCAATGAAGACGGTGTGCACGGCCTGCAAGCCATTCAGGCGGGGGGCGGCCTCACCATCGTGCAAGACCCCGCCAGCGCCAGCATGCCCACCATGCCGCAGGCGGCCATCGCGGCCTTGGCGGTTGACCACATCCTGCCCCCTGAAGGCATTGCCAGGCTGCTGGTGGACCTGCACCGCCGCCAGCAGCTTTGATACGGGCATATGCGTCCTTCCTTGAGAACCCCATCCACCCTCCCAACCGCCCATGCCCCAGACCGACCGCACCAAATGCCTGCTCGTTGACGATGTCGAGGAAAACCTGATCGCCCTGGAGGCGCTGCTGCAACGCGACGGACTGGACATCCTCAAGGCCCAGTCGGGCCCCGAGGCCCTGGAACTGCTGCTGACGCATGACGACGTGGCCCTGGCCTTGCTGGACGTGCAGATGCCCGACATGAACGGCTTCGAGCTGGCGGAACTGATCCGGGGCAGCGAGCGCACCCGGCACATTCCGCTCATCTTCATGACGGCGGGCTCACGCGAGCAGAACTGGCAGTTCCGGGGGTACGAAAGCGGGGCTGTGGACTTTCTGTACAAACCCATCGACCCGCACATGCTCACCAACAAGGCGAGCGTGTTCTTTGAACTGCACCGGCGCAAGCAGGCGCTGGCGCACGAGCTGCGCGCACGCACCGAGGCCTTGCGCATCAACGAAATGTTCATGGCCGTGCTGAGCCACGACCTGCGCACACCGCTGCAGTCCATCGTCGCGGCGGCCACCGTGCTCAAGCGCCAGCCGCCCCCCGACAAGGCGGTGCTGATGGCCGACCGGGTGCTGGGCGCCAGCCAGCGCATGGGCCACATGATCGAAGACCTGCTGGACGTGACCCGCATTCGCCAGGCGGGCGGGCTGGCGCTGCAGCTGGGCTCCACCCACATGCAGGCGCTGGTGCAGCGCACGCTGGATGAAATGGCCACCAGCCACCCGGAACGCTACATCGGGTCCACCCTGCAAGGCGACCTGGCCGGCACCTGGGATGCCGAACGTCTATGTCAGGTGATCACCAACCTGGTTGGCAACGCCCTGCACCACGGCAGAGTCGACCACCCTGTGCAGATTGCAGTGGACGGTACCAGCCCTGAGGAGGTGAGCATCACGGTGTCCAACGGCGGCACCATTCCCTCTGCGCTGCTGCCGCATTTGTTCGACCCGTTCCGGGGTGGAGAGCGTGAGCCCGGCCGCCACCAAGGGCTGGGGCTGGGGCTCTTCATTGCGCACCAGATCGTGCGGGCCCACCATGGAACCATCGAGGCCCAGTCACGGGACGATGTCACGACCTTTCGGGTGAGGCTGCCGCGCCACTCGCCAGTACGCAACCCCCGCAATTGACTGCGCGCAGCCCAGCACAACAGCGCAGGTCGCCACGACCAGGCGGGTGGCGTGATGAAGTAAAGGATGAACAGCGAGCGATCGGCGCTAGCAAGCCTCAGCCGGCGGCTGAAGCCAGCGCTGTATGGATGGACTCGAGCAAATGCTCCAGCTCTTCCAGCTCAAAAGGTTTGAGCAATGCGCGCACGTTGGGCCCCCAACTGCGCGGGTGGCTACCCAGCTCGTAGCCGGAGCACAGCACCACCCACCGCTGCGGATCATCCGCCAGCAGCTGGCGGGCCAGTTCCGTGCCCGAAAGGCCGGGCAGGCTGACATCGGTCACCACCACATCAAAGACGTCCCCAGCATCCAGAGCCAGCGCCTCCTCGGCAGTTGCGCAGGGCGTGACCGTCCGGCCTTCACCTTCCATAAGCATGCCGATGGTCTCGCGCAGCTCCGGGTTGTCTTCAACGTAAAGGATTCGCATACATCAGAGGGGATTGATACGCCATGCCGCCCTGCGAAGAAGGGACATGACCAAAACCCGCATCATGCGCAGGCGATGGAACGGCGCCATGTAGGACAAGGCGCTCTTCTTCGCTGTGCTGCAGTGTTCTGCGCCCCTCGGGTAATGCGCGTGGAAGCTGCGAACCCTTTTACTCTTCGAGCAGCGAGCGCAGCATCCACGCCGTCTGCTCGTGCACCGTGAGGCGCTGCGTCAGCAGGTCGGCCGTGGGCTCGTCGCTGGCCTTGTCGGCCAGGGGGAACAGGCTGCGCGCGGTGCGGGCCACGGCCTCATGGCCTTCGACCAGCACGCGCACCATCTCCAGTGCCTTGGGCGGCTTGGCGGGCGCATCGGGCACCGTGGCCAGCTTGCCGAATTCGGCATAGGAGCCCGGCGCCACATGGCCCAGCGAGCGGATGCGCTCGGCAATCGGGTCCACGGCATTCCACAGCTCGGTGTACTGCGCCATGAACATGGTGTGCAGCGTGTTGAACATGGGGCCCGTCACGTTCCAGTGGAAGTTGTGGGTGGTGAGGTACAGCGTGTAGGTGTCGGCCAGCAGGCGCGACAGGCCCTGGGCGATGGCAGCGCGGTCCTTGTCGCTGATGCCGATGTTGATGGTGGGGGCGGTGGTCTTGGAGGCCTTGGCCATGTCATTGCTCCTGAAGTGAAGATGGATTCGACAGCAGATGCCCGCCGACCCGTCGGGCCTGGAGGCATCGCAACAAAACCACTGTAGCGCAAGGCCATGACCAGCGAGCCTGACCTGCGTCAGAGCCACACCACGGCAGCGGGACATCGCCCGCCAGCGCGGCACAGGCCGGGCCTGCCTTACGACAGCCGCTTGACCCCCGGCAGCTCGCAGGCATACACCGCGTTGCGCAATGACGCAATGGCTTCATACCGGGTAAAGCTGCGCCGCCATGCCAGCACCACGCGGCGCATGGGTGGCGGGCCGCCGTCCTCTTCGCGGATGGGCAGGTAGCGGATATAGCTTTCGTCGCTCTTGCGGCGGCGTGACACGGTGAGCAGTGCATCGCGCGGCACTGAAAGGCGCGGCACCAGCGTCACGCCCATGCCTGCGGCCACCATGTGCTTGATGGTTTCGAGCGAAGAGCCTTCAAACGACTTGCGGATGCCCTCGGCATTGCTCGCAAAGCGCGCAAATTCGGGGCAGACCTCCAGCACATGGTCGCGAAAACAATGGCCCGCACCCAGCAGCAGCATGGTCTCGCTCTTGAGTTCGGCCGCCGTCACAGACTTCTTCGCCGCCAGCGGGTGCGTGCTGGGCACGGCCGCCATGAAGGGCTCGTCATACAGCGGCGCCATGGCCAGGCCCGTGTCGGGGAAAGGTTCGGCCAGGATGGCACAGTCGATCTCGCCGGTACGCAGCATCTCCAGCAGCTTGACGGTGAAGTTCTCCTGCAGCATCAGCGGCATCTGCGGCGTGCGCGTGATGGACTGGCGCACCAGCTCGGGCAGCAGATAGGGCCCGATGGTGTAGATGACCCCCAGGGTGAGCGGCCCCGCCAGCGGGTCCTTGCCGCGCTTGGCAATCTCCTTGATGGCCGCCGCCTGCTCCAGCACGCTCTGAGCCTGGCGCACGATCTCTTCGCCCAGCGGCGTCACCGAAACCTCGCCCGCGCTGCGCTCGAAGAGCTTCACATCCAGCTCCTCTTCCAGCTTCTTGATGGCCACCGACAGTGTGGGCTGCGACACGTAGCAGGCATCGGCCGCATGACCGAAGTGCTTCTCCCGTGCTACGGCAACGATGTACTTGAGTTCGGTGAGGGTCATGGTGTGTTCCAGCAGGCCGTGTCATGCCTTGAGATAGTCGGATTTTCCACCCAACCAGCGCGCGACGTGCTTTGCGGCCAGGTCAGGATACCGGTCCAGCATCTGCGGCGCCAGTTCGCGCGCCCATTCGAGCAGGTGGGTGTCGGTCGCCAGGTCGGCAAAGCGCAGCAGCGCATCCCCCGACTGGCGCGCGCCCAGAAACTCGCCAGGGCCGCGAATCTCCAGATCGCGCCGGGCGATCTCGAAGCCGTCGTTGGTTTCGGCCATCGCGCGCAGACGCTCCTTGGCGGTTTCGCCCACGCGGCCGCTGTCGTTGGTGGCATACAGCAGCACGCAGGCCGAGGCCGCCGCACCCCGCCCCACCCGGCCGCGCAGCTGGTGCAGCTGGCTCAGGCCAAAGCGCTCGGCATGCTCGATGACCATGAGCGAGGCGTTGGGCACGTCCACGCCGACCTCGATCACGGTGGTGCTCACCAGCACGCCCATCTGGCCACTGGTGAAGAGCGCCATCACGGCCTTCTTCTCGGCCGTGGGCATGCGCGAGTGCAGCAGACCGACCATGCAGCCCGGCAAGGCCTCGCTCAGATCGGCGTGGGTGGCGGTGGCGTTGGAGAGGTCCAGCGCCTCGCTTTCTTCGATCAGCGGGCACACCCAGTACACCTGCCGCCCGGCCTCCACCTGCGCGCCCATGCGCTCAATCACTTCGTCCTTGCGGCTGTCGGCAATGAGTTTGGTAACGATGGGCGTGCGGCCTGGCGGTAGCTCGTCGATGACCGACACGTCGAGGTCGGCGTAGTAGCTCATGGCCAGCGTGCGCGGGATGGGCGTGGCGCTCATCATCAGCATGTGGGGCTCCATGCCATGGGCTGCGAGTTTCTGCCGCAAGGCCAGCCGCTGCGCCACGCCAAAACGGTGCTGCTCGTCGATGATGGCCAGCGCCAGGTTCTTGAACTGCACCTGCTCCTGGATCACGGCGTGGGTGCCCACCACCAGCGCGGCCTCGCCGCTGGCCACCAGCGCCAGCATGGCGGCGCGGTCCTTTTTCTTTTGCCCGCCCACCAGCCAGGCCACCTTGCGGCCGCGCTCGGCCAGCAGGGGTTCGAGCCAGCCGATCATCTTGGCGAAATGCTGCTCGGCCAGGATTTCGGTGGGGGCCATCAGCGCGCACTGCCAGCCCGCATCCATCGCCAGACAGGCGGCCAGGGCCGAGACCACGGTTTTGCCCGAGCCCACATCACCCTGCAGCAGCCGGTGCATGGGCACCTGGCGGGCCAGGTCGGCGGCAATTTCTTCGCCCACGCGGCGCTGGGCGGAGGTGAGGCTGAAGGGCAGCCCGGCCAGCAACTGCTCATGCAGCGGCAAGGCACCGTCGGCGGCTTTTTGGGCGCGCAACACGGGCGCACGCAGCATGTCGCGTGCGCGGCGCGACTGCTGCTGCGACAGCTGCTGGGCCAACAGCTCCTCGGCCTTCAGGCGCTGCCACGCGGGGTGGCTGTGGTCCTCCAGCGTGGACAGCGCCACATCGGGCGTGGGGTGGTGCAAAAAAGTGAGCGCCTCGCGCAGGCTGAATAAGCGCTGGAGGCCATTTTGGCCATAAGCCCGAGTCACCGGCGGCTCGGCACCGGGTGGCAGGGTGTCTGACAAGTCCACCCGCGTCAGCGCGCCCACCACCGCACGGCGCAGGTAGGGCTGGGGCAAACCGGCCGTGGTGGGGTAGACGGGCGTCAACGCCGCAGGCAGCTCGCCGCCCGCCACGCGGAACGCCGGGTGCATCATCTGCCGCCCCCAGAAGCCGCCCTTGATCTCACCCCGGATGCGCAGGCGCGCACCCACGGCCAGGGTTTTCTGGTGCGAGGGGTAGAAGCTGAAGAAGCGCAGCTCGCACGAGCCGGTGTCGTCCTCCACCTGCACCAGCAGCTGGCGGCGCGGGCGTAGCTGAATCTCGCTGGCGGTCACCGTGGCTTCGATCTGCACCATCTGCCCGTCGCGCGCATTGGCCAGCGGGGTGATGCGGGTTTCATCCTCGTAGCGCAGGGGCAGGTGCAGGGCGAGGTCGATGTCACGTTGGAGCCCCAGCTTTTGCAGCGCCTTTTGCGCTACCGACGCGCCGCCTTTGGCCGCAGCAGGGGCTGCCGAAGCCTTGGCGCTAAGGGAAACTCTGGGGGCTGCGGCGGGCATGTAGCGGGTTCTGCGAACGGCAAGGGCGGGGCAAAAAGGCTACCATGGTTACCGTTGATTACGCCTAAAGACGGGCGTTTATTCAGAGTCCAGGTCCCCTACCATGCTCAAGCGCATTCACATTCAGCATCTCACCCTGGGCATGTATCTGCACGAGTTCTGCGGGTCGTGGATGGACCACCCGTTCTGGCGGGCCAAGTTCTTGCTCAAAGACCCCGGGGACCTGGCCCGGATACAAGCCACTGCCATCCAGGAAATCTGGATTGACACCGACAAGGGGCTGGACGTGGCGGCGGGCACCGCGTCGGTGTCGCGCGAGGAGGCCGACGCGCAGATTGACACCGACTTCAGCCGCCTTGAGGACCTGCCGCCCATCAAAGTCACGCTGCCATCGCCACCACCGCCGCCCAAGCGCAACCGCAATCCTGCGGACATGCACAGCGAACTCAAGATGGCCGCTGCCATCTGCGTGAAATCCAAAGAAGCCGTGGTCTCGATGTTCAACGAGGCCCGCATGGGCCGCGCGGTGGACTCGGCGAGTGCACAGAGCCTGGTGGAAGAAATTTCGGATTCCGTCACCCGCAACCCCGGCGCGCTCATCAGCCTGGCGCGCCTGAAAACGGCCGACGACTACACCTACATGCACTCGGTGGCGGTGTGCGCGCTGATGGTGGCCCTGGCCAAGCAGCTCAAGCTCAAGGACGACCAGCAGCGGCTGGCGGGCATGGCAGGCCTGCTGCACGACCTGGGCAAGGCGGCCATCCCGCTGGCCGTGCTCAACAAGCCCGGCAAGCTCACTGACCAGGAATTCACCGTGGTGCGCAGCCACCCGGTGGAGGGCTACCACATGCTCAAGGAGGGCGGCAACGTGCCCGACGCCGTGCTGGACGCCTGTCTGCACCACCATGAAAAAGTCGATGGCTCCGGCTACCCCGACAAGCTGCAGGGCGAAGGCATCAGCGTGATCGCGCGCATGACGGCCATTTGCGACGTGTACGACGCCATCACCTCCGACCGGCCCTACAAGCGTGGATGGGACCCCGCCGAGTCACTGCGCCGCATGGCCGAGTGGACCAAGGACCATTTCGACGCCCGCATCTTCCAGGCCTTTGTCAAAAGTATCGGCATCTACCCTGTGGGCTCGCTCGTGCGCCTGACCTCGGGCCGCATCGGCGTGGTCACCGAGCAATCGGCCGCCGCACTCACCGCCCCCATGGTCAAGGTGTTCTTCTCGACCAAGTCCGACCTGCGCATCCCCCCCGAAATGGTGGACCTGTCTGCCCCGGGCTGCACCGAGAAGATCGTGGCGCGCGAAGACCCCGACAAGTGGCGCTTTCCGGACCTGAACGAGCTATGGTCAGGCTTTGCCGAAAAGGTCTGGTAGCCCGATGCCCGCACTGATCACCCTCACGTTGAACCCCGCCCTCGACCTGGCCACCACCACCGACCACGTTGCACCCACCCACAAGCTGCGCTGCGGCCCGGTGCAGCGCTTTGCGGGTGGCGGCGGCATCAACGTGGCGCGCGTGTTGCACCGCCTGGGCGCAGACGTGTGCGCCTGGGCGCTGGCGGGCGGTGCGGCGGGCACACAGGTGCGGCAGTTGCTGGCCGCGGAGGGCGTGCCCACGCTGCTGCAACCAATTTCGGGCGATACGCGCGAGAACTTCTCGGTGGTCGAGACCACCACAAGCCAGGAGTTTCGTTTTGTGCTGCCCGGCCCCACGCTGCAACCCGCCGAGTGGCAAGCCTGCCTGGATGCGCTGGCTACCCACACCCCACCACCCCGCTGGCTGATTGCCAGCGGCAGCCTGCCGCCTGGCACGCCGGACGACTTCTACGCCCAGCTGACACGTGCCGTATCCGGCCTGGGTGTGCGGGTGGCCGTCGACACCTCGGGCCCACCGCTGGGGGCGGCCTTGCAGGCCGGGGGGGCGCTGGTCAAGCCCAGCCTGCGCGAGCTGCGCGACCTGTTGCAACAGCCCCTGGAACAGGCGGCCGACTGGTGCACTGCCGCCCAATCGCTGGTTCGCAGCGGCACCGCCGAGATCGTGGCGTTGTCAGTGGGCGAACAAGGCGCGGTACTGGCCACGCGCGAGGGCGTGTGGCAAGCGCCAGCCCTCAACGTACCCGCCACCTCCGGCACCACGGGCGCGGGCGACTGTTTTCTGGCGACCCTGGTCTGGGCGCTGGACCGGGGCGATGCGCCGGCCGAGGCCCTGCGCTGGGGCGTGGCGGCCGGAGCGGCCGCGCTGCTGCACCCTGGCACCACGCTCGCACAGGCGGATGACGTGCGGCGGCTGGTGCGCAGTGTGCCCGCGCCGATGGCGTTCACCCCCCAGCCATAGCACCGCGCCTGCAGCGCCCGCACCCGCGTGTGACAATCGCGCCTTCCGCAATTTTTACCTTGGCACGGGCCCGTTCGGCCCTCAAGCACAATGACTGATCTCTCCAGCGGCGCAGCCAGCGCCCTCACAACACCCCGCGTGTTCACCCTCAGCGACTTCGACTTCTCGCTGCCCCCCGAACTCATTGCCCAGCACCCCGCGCCCGAACGCAGCGCCTCGCGCCTGCTGGACGGCCGCGCCATGCAGCCGGTGGACCGCATCTTTCGCGAGCTGCCCGGCCTGCTGCGCGAGGGCGACCTGCTCGTCTTCAACGACACGCGCGTGGTCAAGGCACGCATCTTTGGCGAGAAGGCCAGCGGCGGCAAGCTGGAGCTGCTGATCGAACGCGTGCTGCCCGCAGAGGCTGGCAACCCGGGTAATGAAGTCGTGGCCCACATGAAGGTCAGCAAGAAGCCCCTGCCCGGCAGCGTGGTGCACATGGCTGGTGGCCGCAAGGCGGGCGGCTTTGACGCGCAGCTGCTGGGCCGCTGGCCCACCGAGGACGGCCCGCTGTTCCGCTTTGCCTTGCACGGCCCGGCGGGCGAATCGCCCTGGGAACTGATGGACCGCCACGGCCACCTGCCGCTACCGCCCTACATCGAGCGCCACCAGAACAGCGACCACGACCCCGACGAGGCCGAGGACAGCCAGCGCTACCAGACCGTGTTTGCCCGCAACCCCGGCGCCGTGGCCGCGCCCACGGCCGCGCTGCACTTTGACGAAGGCGTGCTGGCCGACATGGCCGCACGCGGCATCGAGCGCGCCAGCGTCACGTTGCACGTGGGCGCAGGCACCTTCCAACCCTGCAAGACCGAGAACCTGGCCGAGCACCAGATGCACAGCGAGTGGTACGAGATTCCCCTGGCCACGCTGGCCGCGCTGGAGCGCTGCCGCCAGCGCGGCGGGCGCGTGGTGGCCGTGGGCACCACCACCGTGCGCACACTCGAATCCTGGGCGAAGACGGGCCAGGCCTCTGGCGACACCAACATCTTCATCACACCGGGCTTTGCATTCCAGGTGGTGGATGTGCTGGTCACCAACTTCCACCTGCCCAAGAGCACGCTGATGATGCTGGTGAGCGCGTTTGCGGGCTACGCCCACATCATGGGCCTGTACCGGCACGCCATTGCGCAGCAGTACCGCTTCTTCAGCTACGGCGACGCGATGCTGCTGGAGCGTGCACGCAGCACGCCGTGAGTTCCTCAGGCCCTGCGACGTCGACCAGCCCTGCAGCCCGCCGGCGTGCGGCGCTGGCGGGCATCGCGCTTGCCGTCACGGCCTGCGCGTTCTTTGCGCTGCTGGACACCGCGAGCAAGCTGGTCAGCGTGGGCGTACCCATCGTCATGGCGCTGTGGATGCGCTATGTGTTCCAGTCGCTGCTGACCACGGCCTTCGTGCTGCAACGGGCGGGGCGCCCTGCCCTGCGCACCACACAGCCCCGCTTCCAGGCCTTGCGCGGTGCGCTGTTCGCCATGACCAGCCTGTTCGGCTTCATCAGCCTCACGGCCCTGCCACTGGCGGAGTTCACGGCCATCGTGGCCACGGTGCCGCTGTGTGTGACGGTGGTGGCGGCCCTGTGGCTGCACCAGCCCGTGAGCGCGGTGCGCTGGCTGCTGGTGGTCACCGGCCTGGCGGGTACGCTGGTCATCATCCGGCCCGGTGGCGAGGCCTTCACCTGGGCGCTGCTGTGGCCGCTGTGCATGCTGGCTGCGGGCACGGGCTACCAGGTGTTGAGCAGCAAGATGGCAGGCCAGGAGAGCCCCGCCACCACGCAGCTCTACACGAGCTGGATCGCCACCGCGCTGGTGTCGCTGGGCGTGCCGTTCTTCTGGCAGCCGGTGAGCGACCCGTGGCTGTGGGCGGGCATGTTCACCATGGGCCTGTCGAGCGCGGTGGGCCACATGCTGCTGCTCCATGCCTATGCGCGCACCACGCCGGTGACGATCGCGCCGTTCCTGTATTCGCAGATCGGGTTTGCCATGCTGGCGGGCTGGCTGGTGTACCGCCATGTGCCCGATAGCTGGTCGATGGCCGGGATCGCCGCCATCGTGCTCAGTGGCGCGGCCAGCACCTGGCTGACCGTGCGGGAAACGCGCTGACGGCACTGCCCAGCGCCGCCCCAGCATTCAGCGGCAGGTGCTGGTTGGCGCAACGCGGGGCGCAGCCCCCATGGACGGAGGCTGGTTGGCCGAAGGCAACTCCACACAGTAGGTGCCCCAGGGGCCCGCAGCCTGAACCATGCGCTGGCCCTCTGCGCCGCGCAGGTCGCGCTCGGCAATGCCAGATCCCAAGGCACCCGCTGGAGCGACTTCCCAGCGCTGATGCGGCGGCTGTGGTTGCTGCGCCCCTTGCCGGCGCTGCCAGGCCCGCTCGCGCTGGAGCGCCCATGCCACATCGTCCATGCTGGGAGCAGCCCGTGGGGCATCACCCGGCCCGGATGCCGGCGCCTGCGGCGCGGGCGCAACCGGCAGGGCGGCAGTCAAGCCCTCCACGCTGCCATCAGGCGCAGCAGGCTCCACAGCGATCGGCCGCCCGCTGCGGGTAACGGCCTGCTTTGGGCCCTGCCCGCTGGCAACGGGTGTGGCGCTCCGGGTTGGAGCGGCAGGCTGGGGAACGGCAGCTGGCAACGGCTCGCTGGGTGCCGTAGACGCGGGCAGCGGCACCAGCGTCACCCATACCATGGCAGGTGCATCGCTGCGCTCGGGCGAAGTTCGCAGAGCACCATCGCTTCTGCTCAGCATCGCCAGAACCAATCCATGCAGCAACAGCGCCCCACCTACTGCCCAGGCCAGTCGCGGGCCGGAGCCGCGCGTGCCTCGCACTGCCCTAGTCGCCCTGGGCCAAGCCACCAGCCCCGCCACGCGAAGGCGCCTCGCTATCCTTCGTGTCCGCATCGGGCACCCAGGCCAGCAGGTCTGCCGGCTGGCACTGCAGATAACTGCAGATGGCGGACAGGGTCTCGAAACGCACGCCCTTGACCTTTCCGCTCTTGAGCAGGGACAGGTTGGCCTCGGTGATGCCCACATGGGCCGCCAGATCGCGCGACTTGACCTTGCGGCGCGCGAGCATTTCATCCAGGGTCACGACAATCGCCATGGGAATTCCTTCGCTGGCGAGTTGCTAAACAAACGCATCCGCTTCGGCTTGCAGGCGGTGGCCCTCGGCCAGCACGTGCCCCAGGAGCAACATCATCAGTCCCACGACCAATACGCTCATTTCAAACGGCCCCACGCCCAGCGCCACCAGGCCGTTCTGCTGGCCGGAAGCCAGCCAGGACAGCAGCGCCGTCACCCCCGCCTGGTAGACGAGTGAAGTCACGAACATCGCCAAAAAGCCCCAGCCCACGCCACGGAACCCGTGCACCACCACTGGCCCGAACACGGCCCCGGCCAGAAAGGACCGGCAGATGCGATGCACGCACAGCACCGCATACAGCATGGCTGCAGCGGGAATGCACTCCAGCGCCACGCCCACCCAGCGCCAATGGGTCTCCATGGAGGGCGGCGGTGTGAGGCCGACCAACAAGGCCTGCGAGGGCACCACCGAAAGCGGCATCCAGCCACCCCAACCCGTTTCATGCCCGATGGCCGCCCAGCGCGCCATCGACAACACCAGCGATACCAGGGCACACGCCCAGCTGGCCGCGAGAAGGCCCCAGGCCAGGCGGCGAAACGAGGGGCTGTGAACAGAAGATACCGATGGGGGTAAATGTTGCGTCATGGTTGGTGAATTTTTCTGTAAAACAATAATAATATACCGTCAAACAGAAATTTACTACCATGCTTTTTTTCCCAACGCCCCTGCGCCCTTTGGCTTTTCTCCGTGCTTTCTCGTGTTTTTTGGCCCTGGTGCTGCTGTCGGCCTGTGGCAGTGTGCCGGTGTCATCACTGTGGAAGCTGCGGCAGCTCCAGCTGGAGACGCTGGACCCCGCCGCGCTGCGCGCCGCCGTGGTGCACAGCCCGGGCCTGCAGCTCTATGGCAACGCACTGGAGCTCACGGTGAGCGTTTCGCGCACGCTGCGCAAGCCCGGGGGAGCCATCGCCACCGAGCGCCTCGAAGAGAAACTGCCCCTGCAAGAGCTGCGCAGCACGGCCGATCGCAGCGTGCTCGCGGAATATGAAACGTCCCGGACCCATGTGCAGGTCTGGCGGATCGACTCCGCCGCCCTGCCGCGCCTGCAGGCCCTGCGAGAGCGGGCCATGGGCTGGAAACGAACGGACGATGGTTCCCGTCAGTTGGGCCTGGGGCTGGAACTGTCGGGCTGTCAACAAGGCGGCTCCGGCAGCCGCGTCGTGACCACCCTCTTGCGATTCAACGAAGCAGGGGAATACATCCCGCTGGTGCGCAACCTCGACCTTGCGGAGACAATGCCAGCGCACGAGCTTGCCAAGCGGTTTCCGACCTGCACAACGCGCTGAGCCGCCTCAGAGCGCTGCGCGCAAGGCGCGTCAGAACGCTACCGCGTGCCCGTCCTTGCGCGGGTCGGAGCCTGCGATGTAGCTGTTGCCGTTCTTGAGCACCAGCTGGGCGCCGCCAAAGGCGAAAACGCCATTGCCTTCTTCCACCGTCACCTCGTGCCCACGTGCGCGCAGCGCCGCGACCACGGCGGGGTCAAAGCCCGGCTCTACGGCCACACCCTTGCCGCCCGTCACGCGCCAGCGGGGCGCATCAGCCGCCGCCTGCGGGTTCTGGCCGTAGCGCAGCACGCGCAGCGCCATCTGCGTGTGGCCCTGGCTCTGCATCGGCCCGCCCATCACACCAAACGCCATCTGCGGCGTGCCGTCGGCATGCATGGCAAAGGCCGGGATGATGGTGTGCGAGGGGCGCTTGCGCGGCGCCACCTGGTTGGCGTGGCCAGGGATGACGTTGAAGCCGTGGCCCCGGTTCTGCAGGCTGATGCCCGTGCCCGGCACCACCACGCCCGAGCCAAAGCCCATGTAGTTGGACTGGATGAACGAGACCATCATGCCGGAGGCATCTGCCGCCGCCAGGTACACCGTGCCGCCGGGGCGCGGAGCACCGTAGCCGGGGTCGCCAGCGCGCGTGGGGTCGATCAGCGCGGCGCGGCTGCGCAGGTAGTCGGGGTTCAGCAGCGCATCCGGCTTCACCGGCATGGCGTCAATGTCGGCGTTGTACTGGTGCAGATCGGTAAACGCGAGCTTCATGGCCTCGATGCTGGCGTGCACGGTCTCCACATCGTCCACCGGGTGCGCGCCGATGCCGTGCGCGTCGAGCATGCCCAGCGCCATCAGCGCGGCAATGCCCTGGCCGTTGGGCGGGATCTCGTGGATGACCGAGTCGCCAAACCGCTGGTGGATGGTGCCCACCCAATCGGCCCGGTGCGCGGCCAGATCGTCCATCGTCATGGCCCCGCCATGGGCCTGCGAATGTGCTGCGATGCGCTCGGCGATCACGCCGCGATAGAAGGCCTCGCCCTCGGTTTCGGCAATCAGCTCCAGCGTGCGCGCATGGGCTTCGGTGCGGAAGATCTCGCCCGCCTGGGGCACGCGACCATTCGGAATGAAACACTCGGCAAACCCGGGCTGCGTGCCCAGCTTGGCCGCGCCCAGCGCCCACAGGCGGGCGATGGTGGGCGACACCGGGAAGCCATTGCGCGCGTAGTCGATGGCGGGCTGGGCCAGTTGTGCAAACGGCAGCTTGCCCAGGCGCTTGGAGAGCGCCACCCAGGCCGACACGGCACCCGGCACGGTCACGGCGTTCCAGCCCGTCTCGGGGATGCCACCCAATTTTTCGAAGTATTCAGGCGTCCACGCTGCGGGCGAGCGGCCCGAAGCATTGAGACCGTGCAGCTCCTTGCCATCCCACACGATGGCAAACCCGTCGCTGCCCAGGCCGCAGCCCGTGGGCTCCACCACCGTGAGCGCCATGGCGGCGGCAATGGCGGCGTCCACCGCGTTGCCACCGGCCAGCAGCATGCGCAGGCCCGCCTGCGCGGCCAGCGGCTGCGAGGTGGAAACCACATTGCGGCCCATGACCGCACTGCGGTTGGAGGCGTAGGGAAGGGACCAGTCGAGGGCTTGGGGGTTCATGTGATGGGACTCCATGGCGGGCCAGGACCCGCTCGGATGAAAACTGGCGTGTCCGAGGAAAAGGACACCGAGGAAGGGCCGCCCCGCACCGAGGGTGTCGTCCCCTCGCCCGCATCGCGCAGCGGTGCGAGAGCGGGGGGAAGGCGCGCAGCGCCTCAGGGGGGTTATTCAATGCTTATTTTGTGTTGGCGAATCACCGTCGCCCAGCGGTTGCTGTCCGCCTGCACCATGGCACCAAACTGCGCGGGTGTGCGCGGCGCGGCGGGCTCCACGCCCAGCTTGGCCAGGCTCTCGGCCACCTCGGGCGCCTGCACGGCCTTGGCAAAAGCCTTGTGCACGCGGTCCACCAAGGCGGGGGGAGCCCCGGCGGGCAGGTACACGCCAAACCAGGTCACCGACGAATAGCCGGGCAGGCCAGATTCGGCCAGCGTGGGCAGCTCGGGCGCCAGGGTGCTGCGCTTTTCGCTGGTCACGGCCAATGCGCGCAGGCGGCCGGCCTTGGCGTGCGGCATGCCGGTGGGCAGGGAATCGAACAGCACATGCGTCTGCCCGGCAATCAGGTCAGGGATGGCCAGGGCCGTGCCCTTGTAGGGGATGTGCGTCATCTCCACACCCGCCTGGGCGCTGAAGGCGGCCGTGTTCAGGTGCACGATGGTGCCGTTGCCGCTGGTGGCGTAGTTGAGCTTGCCGGGGTGGGCCTTGGCGTAGGCAATCAGTTCGCCCACGGTCTTGACCGGCAGGCTGTTGGTGACCAGCAGCACGCTGGGTGCGTCGGCCACATGGGCCACCGGCGTGAAGTCCTTGCGCGGGTCATAAGCCAGCTTGGGCATGAGGTGGGGCGAGATGGCATGTGTGCTGCTGGTGGTCAGCAGCAGGGTGTAGCCGTCGGGTGCGGCCTTGGCCGCCTCGGCCGTGCCCAGGGTGCCGCCCGCGCCGGGCTTGTTGTCCACCACCAGTTGCTGGCCCAGGTCGGCCGCCACGCGCTGGGTGACCACGCGGGCCACCAGGTCGGTGGCGCCGCTGGCCGGGAAGGGCACGATCACGCGCACGGGGCGGTCCGGCCAATTGGCTTGTGCCTGCGCGGCAGATGCCAGCACCAGCAGGCCGGCCAGGCCCCAGACACCACGGCCCCAGGAAAGTAGACGCATACAGAGCACTCCCGCAAAGAAATCGGACACAACAGAGGATGGAACCATCTTAGGAAGCCGCGCCTTGCTTGACTACCAGCATTTCAGCAAGCTGCTTTGCTGCCACGGCAAACCGGCGCATACTGCCAGCCTCACTCCCGGTTCGGTCACCCATGCGCCCCCACCTGCTGCAAGACACCACCCTGCGCTACTTTCTGGCTGTGGCGCAGAGTGGATCGCTCACCGAAGCATCGGCCCGGCTGCATGTGGCCGCCTCGGCCCTGAGCCGCCAGATCACGGGGCTGGAGGCGCAACTGGGCACCCCCCTCTTTGAGCGCCACCCGCGCGGCATGGTGCTGACAGCGGCGGGCGAGATCCTGGCCGTGCACGCGCGCCGCACCGTGCTGGACGCCGAGCGCGCACTGGGCGAGATCGGCGCGCTGCAGGGCCTGCGTGCGGGGCAGGTGCGCCTGGCCACGTCGGATGCGTTTGCGAACGAGCTGGTGCCGCGCCTGTGCGTGGAGTTCCAGCGCACCCACACCGGCATCCAGTTCAGCGTGATCGCCCTGCCCACGGCCCAGGTGCCCGACGCCGTGCGCAGCGGCACGGCCGACATCGGCCTGTGCTTCAGCCGCGCGCCGCACAAGGACATCGACGTGGCCTACCGCCAGAGCGCCCCGGTGCTGGCCCTGCTGCCGCCCGGCCACCCGTTGACCAGCGCAGGCAGCGCGACCCTGGCGCAGATGGCCGAATACCCCTTGGCGCTGCCCCCGCCCGAGACCACGGTGCGCCAGATGATCGACATCGTCTGCAGCCGCCAGGGCCTGCAGCTCGACGCCGTGCTCATCAGCAACCATGCCAAGACGGTGGTCAACTTTGTACGGCTGGGCGGCGGCCTGTCCGTGGCCAGCGAGATCGCCGTGCGCCACCTGGTGGCAGAAGGCGCCATCGTGGCCCTGCCCATCAGCGACCCTGGCATGGACCTGCGCGACATCGAGATCCAGACCCTGGCCGGGCGCAGCCTGCCGGTGGCGGCGCAGGCGTTTCTGGAGCTGCTCAAGGAACGGCTACCGCAGCAGTGGTAGCCCTTGGCGTCGGTTATCCGGCGTGCTGGTCATCACCCGGCAGCCCCAGGCGAATCGGCCCCCCGGGCACCGTGGCATCCACCGGCACCGCGCCGCGCCAGCAAGGCGAACATTTGTGCCTCCACGTCTGCGTCGGTCATGGCACGCCGGCAATGCTGCAAACGCTGCTCAGTAACCGTGCTGCGCGCGAAAATCCCGCGCCTTGCCAAAGTGCCCGTTGCCAATAAAAGGGACAGGCGGGCGCAGAGCCGACAGGGGCGAGGGGTGGTTGGACGTGAGCACCAGGTGCCCGCGGTCAGCGGGAATCCACGCGCGCTTGGACTGGGCGTGCGAGCCCCAGAGCATGAACACCACCGGGCGCGGGCCCTCAGCCACATGGCGGATGACGGTGTCGGTCAGTTCTTCCCAGCCCTTGCCTGCATGGCTGGCGGCCAGGCCCTCTTCCACCGTGAGGCAGGTGTTGAGCAGCAGCACACCGTTCTTCGCCCACTTGACCAGGCTGCCGCCGGGGTTCGGGAACGGGGGGAAGGCCACCCCCAGGTCGCGCTGCATTTCCTTGAAGATATTCTGCAGCGAGGGCGGCAGGCGCACGCCCGGCGCCACCGAAAACGCCAACCCCTCGGCCTGGCCCCGGCCGTGGTACGGGTCCTGCCCCAGGATGACCACGCGCACGTCCTCAGGCGGCGTCAGCTCCAGCGCGCGCAGCGGCTGGGGCGGAAAGATCGCCGCACCCGCCTGCAGCCGCGCCTGCAAGAACGCGAGCAACGCCTGCCCGCGTGCGCCGGCGAAAAAGGCGTCCGCCAACGGCTGCCAGCCGAGCGCCACGGGCCAGTCGGCGGGGTTGGCGCTTTGGAGTTGGGCCGGGGTCTGGGGAGTTGAATTCATGGTCAAAATAGGCTCTAGCGCTTTACCATCAAGCACAAGCAGCTATTAAAACAGGAGTTTTCACCCTCTCTCACCCAAAGAGCTTGGCCAGCGCCAGGCCCGGGTCATCCGCCCGCATGAAGGCTTCACCCACCAAGAAGGCGTGCACACCAGCGTCGCGCATGGCCTTCACATCGGCTGGCTTCAAGATGCCCGACTCGGTGACCAGAAGCCGGTCCGCAGGCACGTCCTTGAGCATGGAGAGCGTGGTGTCCAGCGTGACCTCGAACGTGCGCAAGTTGCGGTTGTTGATGCCGACCAGCGGAGTCTTGAGCTTCAGAGCCCGCTCCAGCTCGGGCCGGTCATGCACCTCCACCAGCACCGCCATGTCCAGGCTGCGTGCAATGGCCTCGAAGTCGGCCATCTGGGCGTCGTCCAGGCTGGCCGCAATCAGCAGGATGGCGTCGGCGCCCATGGCGCGCGATTCGTAGATCTGGTACGCATCCACCATGAAATCCTTGCGCAGCACAGGAAGCAACGTGCTGGCGCGGGCTTGTTTCAGGTAGTCGGGCTGGCCCTGAAAGAACTGCCGGTCGGTCAGCACCGACAGGCAGGCCGCGCTCACCTTGCCATCGCCTTCCATATAGCTCTGGGCAATGTCAGCGGGCTCGAAGTCGGCGCGCAGCACCCCCTTGCTGGGGCTGGCCTTCTTGATCTCGGCAATCACGGCCGCCTGGCCCTTGGCGATCTTGGCGCGCAGCGCGCCTTCAAAGTCGCGGGTGAGCACGCGGCTCTCGGCGTCGGCGCGCATGGCTTCAAAGGACAGGCGCTTTTTGGCGGCGGCCACTTCTTCGTGCTTGACGGCGACGATTTTGTTGAGGATGTCACTGCTCATGGTGCGCGCCCTTTGGGTTGTCGGTTTCGGTGTCGTCGGGCTCAGGGGAGCCCTGTTTCAGAATTTTGGTGAACACGCGGTGCATCACGAACCCGGCCACGATGAAAAGGGCAGAGATGCCCAGTGCAATCCAGGTGCCAGGGTCGCGCCACATGGCCGTGTCAGGCCGCCGTGGCCAGCGCGTGCGTGCGCGTGACCACCTGCTCCAGCTTGGCCAGCGCGGCGCCCGACGCAATCACGGCACGGGCCTTGGCCAAGCCTGCGGGCACCGAATCGACCACATTGGCCGCGTACAGCGCCACACCGGCGTTCAGGCAGACGATGTCTTGCGCGGCGCCAGGCTCACCCTTGAGCACGCCGATCAGCATCTCCCGCGACTGCTCGGGCGTCTCAACCTTGAGCGCGCGATTGCTCGCCATCGGCAGGCCAAAGTCCTCAGGGTGGATTTCGTACTCGGTGATCTGGCCGTTTTTCAACTCACCCACCAAAGTGGCAGCGCCCAAGCTGACTTCGTCCATGCCATCACGGCCGTACACCACCAGCGCGTGCTCGGCGCCCAGGCGCTGCAGCGCGCGTACCTGGATACCGACGAGGTCGGGGTGGAACACGCCCATCAGGATGTTGGGCGCACCGGCCGGGTTGGTCAGCGGGCCCAGGATGTTGAAGATGGTGCGCACGCCCAGTTCCTTGCGCACCGGGGCCACGTTCTTCATGGCGGGGTGGTGGTTGGGCGCAAACATGAAGCCGATGCCGACTTCTGCAATGCACTGGGCGATCTGCTCGGGCTTGAGGTTGATGTGGATGCCCAGGGCCTCCATCACGTCGGCGCTGCCGCTTTTGCTCGACACCCCCCGCCCGCCATGTTTACTGACCTTGGCGCCCGCTGCGGCGGCCACGAACATCGAGCAGGTGGAGATGTTGAAGGTGTTGGCGCCGTCGCCGCCCGTGCCCACGATGTCCACCATGTGGGTCGCGTCCTTGACGTGCACTTTGGTGCTGAACTCGCGCATCACCTGCGCAGCGGCGGTGATCTCGCCGATGGTTTCCTTCTTCACGCGCAAGCCGGTGATGATGGCTGCGGTCATGACGGGCGACAGCTCGCCATTCATGATGAGGCGCATCAGATGCAGCATTTCGTCATGGAAGATTTCGCGGTGCTCGATGGTGCGCTGCAGCGCTTCCTGGGGGGTGATGGGCATGACGGTGTCTCCTGGGGTGGCGGTCAAGCCGCCGGTTGATCAGTAAAGGCCAGCTTGAGTCCGAAGCCGATGAACATGGCGCCCGCCACGCGGTCCAGCCAGTGCATGCCGCGCTGGATGGCTGTGGCACGGCGCGCCATCCACGAAGCGGCCAGCGCCCAGCCCACATTGACGGGGATGGCGTTCACGTTGAACAGCACGCCCAGCAGCACAAAGGCCAGCGCCTTGTTGTCGGTGCCCGGCGCGATGAACTGCGGCACAAAGGCCAGGAAGAAGATGGCGACCTTGGGGTTGAGCACATTGGTCCAGAAGCCCCCCAGGAACACCTTGCGAAGTGACGTGTGCTGCACAGGGGCGGCCTGCGCCGCCGCCAGCGCGGCCGTGTTGCCATTGTCGGCGCCAGGTTTGGACAGCAGCATGCGCACGCCCATCCACATCAGGTAGGCCGCGCCGATCCACTTGAGCACCGTGAACGCCGTGGCCGAGGTGGCAAGCAGCGCGCCCACGCCCACGGCGGCCGCAAAGATGTGCACAAAACACCCGGCCGTGATGCCCAGCCCCGCCACGATGCCAGCGCGTGTGCCGGAACGCAGCGCGTTGGTAACGATGTAGAGCACATCGGGCCCGGGCGTGAGGTTGAGCAGCCAGCCGGCCGCGATGAACATGAGCAGTTGATGAAGTTCGGGCATGGGTGTGTCTACCAGCGTCGGTCAGGTTCCAGGCGGTGCAGGAAGGTCGTCAGCGAATCGCGCGGAGGCTGCACCGCATGCGCGGCCAGGATGCGCCCCGCCGCCCCCCGGTGGTACGTGCCATGCACGACGAGGTGGTTCAGGATCTCGCTGCGCGACATGCGCCCCGTGTCGCCGTCGGTGAAGCGGAACGCCACCGGTTCGGCCAGCTGCGCATCATCCAGCCCGCCCACGTACTGCACATACCAGTCGTCCGACGCGCGCACGGTATCGCTCAGGGTTGCCAGCTCCGGCGTTTCATCGGTGTTGGTGGCCCGGTAGGTGGTCTGGGGCAGGCCCTGCAGGTGGCTGGCAAAGATGCGGTCCACCACGTAGGTGTGGTTCAGGATGCGCACAAACAGACGGTAGTCGTCGGCAGGCAGCGCGCCTTGCGATGCCGCGCCCAGTGCCAGCAGTTCCTGGTTGGCCCAACGCTTGTACTGGAAAAGCTGGGCCAGGCCCTGGTGGGCTGTCATGCGCGCTGCTCCAGAAAGTTCTTGAGCATGGCGTGACCGTGTTCGGTGAGGATGCTTTCGGGATGGAACTGCACGCCTTCGATGGGCAGCGTCTTGTGGCGCACGCCCATGATTTCGCCGTCGTCGGTCCAGGCGGTCACTTCGAGCACATCCGGGCACGTGGCGCGCTCGATGGCGAGGGAGTGGTAGCGGTTGACGGTGAACTGCTCGGGCAGCCCGGCAAACACGCCCTTTTGCGTGGTGGTGATGACGCTGGTCTTACCGTGCATCAGCTCCTGCGCGCGGATGATGTTGCTGCCGAAGGCCGCGCCGATGCTCTGGTGGCCCAGGCACACCCCCAGGATGGGCAGCTTGCCGGCAAAGTGCTTGATCGCTGCCACCGAGATACCGGCCTCTGCAGGTGAGCACGGCCCGGGCGAGATGACCAGGCGGTCAAGCTGGCCCGCGTTCAGGCGCGCCTCGATCTCGGCCACGGTGATCTCGTCGTTGCGGAACACCTCGACCTCGGCGCCCAGTTCACCAAAGTACTGGACGATGTTGTAGGTAAAGCTGTCGTAGTTATCGACCATCAGGAGTCTCATGATTCTAAGTCCTTGATTTCATTAATGTTTTCCATTACACACAACCTCCATTACCCACTTTATTACACACATCGACAGTTGATTGCGATGGACGAAGCGCGAGCATGTGCTGGCTCAAGGTAGCAAGGGCTCCTGAGAGATGTCTTGGCGTGCGCCAGTGCGGTGTACTGACGCAGCGACGGCGCCCGCATGCCAGGGCCAAGTGCTGAGACTGGGCGGACAGACCTACCCCTCGCGGCGACACAGCGCGCGGGGCATCAGTTCTACGACGGGGCTGGGGTGCCAAGGGCATCGGGCAATCTCCTCAAATCTTGGAGCCGCCGTGCCGGGGAGCCTTCTTGAAACCTTGCCTGCCGGTACGGCGGCAAGGTGCGGTCAAGACCGCAACGACATGCCGCTTCCTATTGGAAGCGCCACCACAGAGCGATGTTGGTCGAAGCGGTACGGGTCATGGACAGACCAAAGTGTTGAATTTAAAAGCCAGAACTCGGCCCGAGTACACCCGAACGGAATTCCAAAGTAAGCCTGGGGAATTTTACCATGAGCATGTTAGGCAAAGCCACTTCCTGGAATGCCAGGGCATTCATCACCCCGCCCATCTACCTCGGACCGGACGACAACACTTCCAGTCTCGAAACCAGAGAGCAAGTAGACCAACTGCTACGGACTTGTGAGCATCGAATCTCAGGTTGGCAGTCATCTGGACCTGCGCGGGTGATGCTATATCGCTATATCAGCATCCGGGGCAGATATGACACCGCCGGATTTTCTCTGCCGACCCTAGGTCCCGGAGAACAGAAGCCGTTGATCGCAGCTTCTGAAACCATCGCCGTATCAGACCATACCAAATCGGTTTTGCGGGGAACAGCGCAGCGCATGACGCTGGTACCGTGAGCGCCAATATCGAGCTTTCGTCCTCATCGCTCGATGGGCCGGCAACCGATCGATTCTTGCACAACGAGCAAGACGAGGCCACCTACAGCGGACGCCAAACCAATCACCTCGCCCGTCTACGTTCAGGGCATCTTCCCAGGCACCCGCGGAAGGTCATAACGACACAGCAGCCCTTGGCAGGGCAAGAAAGGAGCCGGTGATGTAGCGCTTCCGAAAGGAGACGAAGACATGCACAAGGACATTCCAACATCGAAGGTGTTCTATCGTCCCATCGAGGCTGCCATACGGTGGGCCGGGTTGCTGCGGTACCTGCCGATGATCCTGGCTGCGATCGCGTCACCGCGCTTCCTGCCTCCATCGTTGAATTGCCCGCGATGGAATGAGTGCCGGCTGTACTCGGAGCGTATCTATGACGGCATCCTCAACGGGGAGCTGCCCTACGGCCAGAACGGCATCACGCTCAATGATCCGAAGCTGCTGCAGTCGCCGGATCTGACCGTTCGCCATGTCGATCTGAAGCGCTGGATGCGCAACCACTATCCCGAGCACCGGCCAGGATTCCTGTTCAGCCGTGGCGAACGCATGGCGCATCCTTTTATCACCTTGGAAACAGGACAGGCGATCCTGATCGAGCGACTGGCCCTTCAGGCGGCCCTGGAGCATGCGCGTCGCCAGATGCAGGAATTGCAGGAGCAGCGCGACACCTTGCTCAAGCAGTCCACCGCGCTGCTGGCTTCCAAGCAATGCGAGATCAGCGAGCGAGCGGAGACGACGTATCTCAACATCATCGGCGGGATGCTGACGCTGATGCTGGGCCAGTCCCCTTCGGGTGTGCCCTATTCCAGCTTCAAAACACAGGAGGCACTCGTCTCGGCATTGGTCGCCCACTTCGGCGGCACCATGGGCATCACGGAGCGAACCTTGAACGGCAAGTTCGCCAACGCCAGGAAGTACGTCCGTAGCGCAAGCGCATGAGGTTTTTCCAGCTTGTATGTGCAACCGCGGAGATTGCATTTGCAATGTCTTTCCGCAGCCAGGTCTATTGAATAGAGGTCACGCCAACAAACGCCACCGAGCGTTCAGGAGTGACCGCCATGTCGCAGCCCCCTGTACTCCCGCCGAACGAGCGCCGCATCCTGCGGCTCGATGAAGTCGAAGCCAAGTCCGGCTTCAAACGCGCCCACATTTACAACCTGATGAAGAAGCGCCAGTTTCCCCAGGCGCTGCGCCTGGGCGTGCGCGCCGTCGGCTGGGATTCGATCGAAATCGACCAGTGGATCGCCGAGCGCCTCAACCACCGGACCTGACCCGTTCTCCCGCGGACTTCCCATTCCCAGCCGGAGAGCGCCATGCAGGTCGTATCCATCATTTCAACGAAGGGCGGCGTCGGCAAGACCACGACGGCCGCCAACCTGGGCGGGCTCGCCGCGGACGCGGGCCTGCGCGTGCTGCTGCTCGATCTCGACGTGCAGCCCACCTTGTCCTCCTACTACGAACTGACCCAGCGCGCGCCGGGCGGCATCTATGAGCTGTTGGCCTTCAACGAGCGCGACCTTGGCCAGCTCGTGTCCCGCACGATCATCGCGGGCCTGGACCTGGTGCTGTCCAACGACCACCGGGGCGAGCTGAACACCTTATTGCTGCATGCGCCGGATGGCCGCCTGCGGCTGCGGCATCTGCTGCCAGCACTTGCTCCCCTCTACGACCTGGTGCTGATCGACACCCAGGGCGCGCGTTCCGTGCTGCTGGAGATGGCGGTGCTCGCCTCCGACCTTGCGCTGTCGCCCGTCACGCCGGAAATCCTCGCGGCCCGGGAGCTTCGACGCGGCACCATGCAGTTGCTCGAAGACATCGCGCCGTACCGGCACCTGGGCATCGAACCGCCGCCGCTGCACCTGCTCATCAACCGCGTCCACCCGGTGTCGGCGAACGCCCGACTGATCCAGCAGGCCCTGCGCGACCTGTTCCAAGACCATGCCGGCATCCGCGTGCTCGCCACCGACGTGCCAGCCATCGAAGCCTATCCGCGCGCCGCGACGCGCGGCCTGCCGGTGCATCGGGTCGAGCACCGCCAGCCGCCCGGCAGGGTCGCGCCGGCCTCGCTCGACACGATGCGCGCGCTCGCGAGCGAGCTGTTCCCGCAATGGCAGGACAGATTTGCCGCAATGTCCGGTCGCCCGCCACGTCCTCTTGATGCCGGGAGGTCCCATGGCGAACGCACATGAACTGGCCCGCGGCCACAAGCGGCTGCGCGCGCTGATCGAGTTCGCGGTCGGTGAAGGCTGGCACGTCAAGCGCACGCCGGGCGGGCACCTCAAGTTCACCAAGGCCGGCTGCGCGGCGATCTACACCAGTTCGACCGCGAGCGACCACCGGGCCGAATTGAACGCCCGTGCGCAGATCCGCCGCGCCGAGCGAGAGGCCCGCATGGCGCCGGCCGGCGGTCGTGGGGACTGCGAGGGGTGCGGCCATGGCTGACATGACCTCGCAGGACATGGCCGGCAAGCTGCTCGCGGCCGGCTTCGAGCGCAGCGGCCCAGCGGCTACGGCCTTGAGCGACCCGATCGCGGACACGCCCATGGTCGTGACGCTGGACCAGCTGCGGCCCTACGACCATGACCCGCGCATGAAGCGCAACCCCGCCTACGAGGAAATCAAGGCGTCCATCCGCGAGCGCGGCCTGGACGCGGCGCCAGCCATCACCCGCCGGCCCGGCGAGGACCACTACATCATCCGCAACGGCGGCAACACGCGGCTGGCGATCCTGCGCGAACTCTGGTCGGAGACCAAGGACGAACGCTTCTTCCGCATATCGTGCCTGTTTCGGCCATGGCCGGAGCGCGGTGAAATCGTCGCGCTGACCGGGCATCTTGCCGAGAACGAACTGCGCGGTGGCCTCACGTTCATCGAGCGCGCGCTCGGCGTCGAGAAAGCACGCGAGTTCTACGAGCAGGAGAGTAGCGCCGCCCTGAGCCAGTCGGAACTGGCCCGCCGCCTGGCGGCCGATGGGTTCCCCGTCCAGCGGTCGCACATCACCCGCATGGCCGACGCGGTGCGCTACCTGCTGCCCGCCATTCCCACTGTGCTCTATGGCGGCCTGGGGCGCCACCAGGTCGAGCGGCTGTCGGTCATGCGGACGGCCTGCAAGCGCACCTGGGAGCACTATGCCAAGGACCGCACGCTGCCGCTGGACTTCGACAGCTTCTTTCAGGAGGTGCTGGCGCAGTTCGACACGCAGGGCGACGAGTTCGCGCCGCAGCGCGTGCAGGACGAGCTGATCGGCCAGATGTCCGAGCTGCTGGGCATCGGCTACGACGTGTTGGCGCTGGACCTGACCGAATCGGAAAGCCGCCACCGGGCGCTGGTCAGTGACCCGACGCCACCTGCGGCGCCGCCGGCGTTGCCTTCGCCCACCGCCGGCACGCCGCCTCCCCCGGGCGTAGCATCGTCCATCGCCAAGCCTGCAGCGGCGGCCAGTCCTCCACCCGCCAGCCCTCCGGCGTCCGAGCCCACCTTGCGCGAGGATACGGCCCGAGAGACGACAACGGAAAGCCCCGCGGCCGCACCAGGCGATCTGCTTCTCGAGCACATCGTCTCGCCGGCACCGACGACCGAACGGCTGCAGTCGATCCAGCGCATGGTTGCCGACCAGTTGGGCGATGCGCTGCCGCCCGACTTCTCGGCGAGCGTGCTGCAGTCCATCCCGGTGCAAGCCGGCGGGCTCTATCCGATCTCCGACGTCTGGTACATCGACGCCGGCCTGGACACGCCCGATCGGCTGCGCATCCACATCGCGCAGTTCGCGCGCGAGATCGCCGGGGAGGCAGCCCTGGACGAGTGCATCGAGGATCGCTCCGATGGCATCGGCTTCGTTTGCTGCGCGCCCGCCCATGCACCATCGCCGCTCGGCCGGGCGGTGCTGGCGCTGCTCATCACTCTGACGGGTCAGCCCACTGCTGAAGCGGGCGTGGATGGCGCGCAGCTCGCCGCCGACTTGCCAGCACTGCTGCACGGCCAGGGTCAACACCACGGCGACTGCACAAGGCGCTTGAGCGACACGGCGTTGGTCAAGCTATTTCGGCTGCTCCGCCTGGCCCGGCGTCTGCTGGACCTGGAAGCCGGCACCACGGCGCCCGGGACGTGAGCGAGGGAGGCCGCATGTCCACATCGCATCCGCTCAACCAGGCCGTGATTGCCCAGGCGCTGTATGACCTTCGCAACGGCCAACTGCGCCGCTGCAAGGCCATGGGCTTCGGCGAGGCCGAGCTGGATGCGCTCAAGCACCCCGCGCTGATCAGCGTGCTGGCCAACGCCAGCGTCTCGTGGTGCTCGGTCACGGTCAACCGCGAAGTGCTGCAGCGCCTGCTCAACCAGGCACAGGACGTGGAGAAGGAAATCGCCACGGTCGATCGCATGCTGCGGCTGGGGGCCAGCACGGAGATGGTCAGCCGCTTCTATGGCCTGACCCATCAGGAAGTCGCCCTGCGGCGGGAGATCCTCGGCCTGCCCAAGCGCAAGGGGCGCCACCCCGTCCTGGACGAGACCCAGGACACCGAACTTTGGCGGCAATGGAAAGCCGTGACCAGCAGCAGGAACGTCGATCTGGAGGATGAGACCTCGATTCTCGATGCGGCCATGGACCTGGCCGAGGGCATGTCACTGCCGCTCTCGGTGGTCTGGGCCGCGATCAGGAACTGGGTCGATCAGGGATTGGACTAGGCCATGGCCGTGGACGACACCGCCCCACGAGCCCCGCGTCAAGGCCCCATCGCACTCGCCGACCTGTTCGACGCTGCGCTGAAGGACCTCACGCCCAATCCAAATCCCCGCGCGCCAGCGCCCATGGCAGTGCCCACGCCTGCGGCGTCCGGCGACGCCTTCCTATTCAGTGGCAATCGGCACGAGAGCGTGCCGCGGCGGCTGTTCGTCGACCGCCGCCTGACACCGCTGGAGCGCAACGCCTGGCAGGTGTTCCGGCTGATGCTCAACGACGACGGCGTCACGACGTTCCCGACCTATGAGCAGTTGCGCCCATGGCTGGCGTCCATGCCCTGCGCGGGACAAGCCTCCCACGAGACCGTCGCGCGGGCGCTGACGCTGCTGCGCCTGACGCGCTGGCTGAGCCTCGTGCGACGACGGCGCGACCCCAAGACCGGCCGCATCCTCGGAAACCTCTACGTCCTGCACGACGAACCCCTGACACTGTTCGAGGCCATGCAGCTCGACGCCGACTACCTGGCCCTGGTCAGCCAGTCGCTGGGGCATTCCGCCAAGGCCGTCCAGGTGGTGGGACTCAACACCCTCCAGGAGATCGCGGACGACCCGATGTTGTCCGGACGCACCTTGCCGTCGCGGCTGCAAGTGCTCGCCGAGCGCCTGGCCGACCAGGGCATCACCGCCACCGCAAGTTATCCACAGGAGGATGCGATCCACGATTCCGAAGAAGGGCCCGCCAGCCTTCTTCGGAATGGCGAACGCCCTTCTTCGGAATCCGAAGCAGGGCCGAAACCCGCGCCAGACGGCGCTCTTCGGAATCCGAAGCAGGACCGTACAGTACGTAGTAGTCGTATTGATGAAGTACGTACTACCGCGCAGGCGCGCGCGCTGGGCGACCTGCAATGGCCCAAGCGTTTCGCGGAACTGAAGGCGGAACAGCAAGCCGGCGCCAGGATGGCGTTGCAGCAAGTGGACGCTGCCCTGCGGCAGGCTGTGCTGGACGAGTGGGCCGCACGGTGCGGCAAGCATGGCATCCGCAACCCCGCCGGGTACCTGTTCGGCATCATCCAGCGCGCCATGCGCGGCGAGTTCAATGCGTGGGCCAAGCAGACCAGCCCGGCAGCGCCAACACCATCGGCGGCGCGAGCGCCACCGCCCGAGCCGCCGCGCAACGTCGTGCCGCCCGCGGTGGCCCGGCAGCACATCGAGCGCCTGCGCGATCTGCTGCGCAAATCCTGAGCGCAGGGCCTGGCAAGGCCATGAAGCAGACCTCCTTGGCGGTCGGCAGAAACGGTCCCCAGGGGACGGCTGTGTGGTGAAACGCCGGACGACGGCGCGACATGCTGCGCAAAACCTGAGTAGAGCGCCTGCAAGACCATGAAGCAGACCTCCATGGCGCTCAACGGAACGGTCCCCTGGGGACGGCTGCGCGGCGAAGGATCGTGTCGAACGGCAGCGCGACGTGCGGTGCAGTACGCATACCGTCAACGACCGAGGCACGGAGCGCCAACGTGAATGCTCCGGCCTCCAAGGGACCGTTGCGCGCTGCGCCGCCAGCGCGCATAGAACCGGGGGCCGGCTCATTTCGGTTTGTTGACTGACTGCCTTCCGCTGCATGCGGATGCTGGCGGCTCCCTGTCCAACTGCGAGCGCTCACCATGGCAACCAGCAACGAACCATTGCAACTCAACCTCGGCTCCCTGCGCAGCGCGATGTCGCTGACGCTGCACACGCATCACGCTTCCCGCATCTGGCACGGCCGCGCCGCCGCCGAAGGGCGACCCGGCATCGTCGGCCTGAACGGCTACATCGCGGTGATGAATAAGATGAAGCGCGGCTCGGAGCAGGACGACCCCTACAGCGACTGGTGGATGCTGCGCATCGAGGACAAGCTCGACCAGACCAGGACCACGCTGCAGACCTTGCGCAAACAAGTGGACCAGGCACTGGCGGGCGTGCCTGCGGCATTGAGCCTGGGCGAGAACCTCAACGTGCAGCCCGTCAAGCTGCCGCTGTTCGTCAATGCGCAGTTGGGCTTTGCCGCCGTCTATCTCCTGGCCGACTACGACGACATCGCGCGCAAGCTGATCCTCGCCCACCACACCGCGCTGATCGACCGCAGCACTTTGGAGCGCTGGCTCAACGAGGGCGCGCACGCGCTGCGCAGCCTGTTCTCGCTGGCCCAGCAGTACCGCTACTCGGGCTGCACCCGCGACGATTTCGCGGCGAAGAATGCCGCAGCGCGGGTCGCGCTGGAGAAGTTCGGCGAGTTGCCGCAGGACGTCCTCGAAGGCACGCGCCGCTCGACGTTTGCGCCACCCATGGTGCGCCGTGGTCTGCAACAGCGCGGTGAGAATCCTGCCGCAGCCGCTACCAGCGTCGATGGTGATGCGGCCGCTGCTGCCGACCCGTCCGAAGGCGCAGCCACTGCCGGCGAGGACGAATCCGCATGAGCGATCTGAACCAGCCGACCCGCTACTTCCGGGGCCTGCAACAGGGAGCCTTCATGCGCCTGGAACACGCGGCCTCTCTAAAAGGCCTTTTAAAGCCTTTTAAAGGTAAAGGGGACTTGGAGGCCTGGGCCAGCCAGTGCTTCGCCATGCGCGACGAGTTGATCGGCCTGGCGCAGCGACAAGTGCTGCAACAGGCCGGTGGGCATCCCTTCCATCTGCTGCCCGTGGGACTGGCCCAGCAGACCACTGGCGCGGGAACGACGTTCCTGCGCTGGCGCAGGAACGACCGCTCGGCCATGGGCGTGGCCCTGTGGCAGGAGCTGATGGCGAGCACCAGCACGCCGGTCAACCTGCTGGCCGACCTGCACGCGATCGAGCTGCAGCGCATCACGCTGAACATGCAGATCAGCCTGTTGCACACCCTGGGTAGGCAGGCCCAGGAGTGCGCCAGCAAGGCCGCCGAGGCGGAAGACGCCTACCTGCGCCGGCTCGCGTCCATACCCCCCGGAGTGCGCGATCGGTGATCGCGTCGGGCACCCCAGCACGCGCCCGACGCCGACATGGCACGGGTATTTCAACCACCAAGGAGATTGCACCATGAGCACGCATTTTTCGGGCGAAGGCAACATCGGCTCGCCCCCCGAGTACCGGGAGTTCCCCAACGGCAACGACGAACCGCGGCGCTTGTTGCGGCTGAACGTGTATTTCGACAACCCCGTTCCCACCAAGGGCGGTGACTTCGAGGACCGCGGCGGCTTCTGGGCGCCGGTGGAAATCTGGCACCGCGACGCCGCACACTGGAAGGACCTTTACCAGAAGGGCATGCGCGTGCTGGTCGTCGGCCGCATGGAGCGCGAACCCTGGACCGACAACGAGGATCAGCCGCGCGAGACCTGGCAGATCAACGCGCGCAGCGTCGGCATCCTGCCGTTCCGCATCGAGTCCGTCGTTCTGAGCCCCAAATCGCAGGAGACCGCACAGGACGCGCAGCCCAAGCCCCAGGCCGCCCAGGAACCGGCAGCGTCGAAGGAGCCCAAGCGCAGGAAGTGATCCGGCGTGGGGGCGGCCGCAGTACGTTGCCGCCCCCCATGTCCTCGCGAGCTATCCCCAGGGGATAGCTCCATCAGCGTCCACCGGCTTCCGCGCGCTCCCGAACATCGCGGCTCCCGGCTCGCACACCGCCGGCCGCACGCCATCCCGCCCAAGCCGTTCCATCGGCGTGAAAGCGGTCGCTGCCGCATGCAGCTTGTTTGCTGCTGCCCCAACAGGCGCTCGGCATCCTCGATCCCAGCAACTCCATGAACAACGGGAAGCGGATGGACGGACATGCGGCTGTTTCTGTGCGAGAAGCCCTCCCAGGGCAAAGACATCGGCCGGATTCTCGGCGCCACGCAGCGCGGTGAAGGCTGCCTCAACGGCTCCGGTGTCACGGTCACCTGGTGCATCGGCCATCTCGTCGAAGCGGCAGCACCCGAGGTCTATGACGCGGCGCTCAAGCGCTGGTCGCTGGAGCAGTTGCCCATCATTCCCCAGCAGTGGCGGGTCGAGGTCAAGCCGAAGACCGCCACGCAATTCAAGGTCGTCAAAGCGCTTCTGGCGAAGGCGACCCAGCTTGTCATCGCCACTGACGCCGACCGCGAAGGCGAACTGATCGCACGCGAGATCATCGACCTGTGCGGCTACCGCGGTCCCATCGAACGCCTGTGGCTGTCGGCGCTCAACGATGCGTCCATCCGCACCGCGCTCGCCAAGCTGCGGCCCTCGGCCGAGACGCTGCCGATGTATTACTCGGCGCTGGCGCGCTCGCGCGCCGACTGGCTCGTGGGCATGAACCTCAGCCGGCTGTTCACCGTGCTCGGGCGGCAGGCCGGCTACGATGGCGTGCTGTCGGTCGGGCGTGTACAGACCCCGACGCTCAAACTCGTGGTGGACCGCGACCGAGAGATCGCGGCCTTCGTGTCCGTGCCGTACTGGGCCATCGACGTGTCGCTGTCCGCAGGCGGTCAGACGTTCACCGCGCAGTGGGTGGCACCCGATGCCAGCACCGACGACGCCGGCCGCTGCCTGCGGCAGCCCGTCGCACAGCAGGCCGCGCAGCAGATCCGCGCCGCGGGCAGTGCCCAGGTGGTGTCGGTCGAGACCGAGCGCGTGCGCGAAGGCCCGCCGCTGCTGTTCGACCTGGGCACCTTGCAGGAAGTCTGTTCCAAGCAGCTTGGGCTGGACGTGCAGGAAACCTTGGAGATCGCCCAGGCCCTGTACGAGACGCACAAGGCCACGACGTACCCGCGCTCGGATTCGGGCTACCTGCCCGAAAGCATGTTCGCCGAAGTGCCCACGGTCCTGGACAGCCTGCTCAAGACCGATCCCACGCTGGCCCAGATCATGGGCCAGCTCGACCGCACCCAGCGCTCGCGCGCCTGGAACGACGGCAAGGTGACGGCGCACCACGGCATCATCCCGACGCTCGAACCCGCGAATCTCTCCGCCATGAGCGAGAAGGAACGGGCGTTGTACCGGCTGATCCGGGCACATTACCTGGCCCAGTTCCTCCCGCACCACGAGTTCGACCGCACCGTGGCGGATCTCTCCTGCGGCCAGCAGAAGCTGGTGGCTACGGGCAAGCAGGTCGTCGCCCGCGGCTGGCGCCTGGTGCTGGCCGAGTCCGAACGTGAAGGCAGCGCCGATGAGGATGGCGACGCCCCCGTGCGCACCCAGGTGCTGCCTGCGCTGCGTGACGGGATGGCATGCCAGGTCGCCGGGGCCGACATCAAGGCCCTCAAGACGATGCCGCCCAAGCCCTATACCCAGGGCGAACTGGTCAAGGCGATGAAGGGCGTTGCGCGTTTCGTGACCGACCCGCGCCTGAAGCAGAAGCTCAAGGACACGACGGGCATCGGCACCGAGGCGACGCGGGCCAACATCATCAGCGGGCTGATCGCCCGCGGCTATATCGTGAAGAAGGGGCGCTCCATCCGCGCATCGGATGCGGCGTTCACGCTGATCGACGCCGTGCCCGCGGCGATTGCCGACCCCGGCACCACCGCCGTCTGGGAACAGGCGCTGGACATGATCGAGGGCGGACAACTCACCCTGGATGTGTTCATCGGCAAGCAGGCCGCCTGGATTTCGCAGTTGATCGCGCAATACGGCAGCACGTCCCTGTCCATCAAGGTTCCCCAAGGACCGGCTTGTCCGCAGTGCGGCGCACCCACGCGCCAGCGAACCGGCAAGAGCGGCCCGTTCTGGTCGTGCAGTCGCTACCCCGACTGCAAAGGCACGCTGCCGGTGGCAACCGGCACGTCCAGGCGTGGTGCCTCGCGTCCACGCCGTACCAGTGGCGGTGGCCGCAAAGGCGCCTGACCGCCCCCGTTCCCCGTGAGCCATGCCCGCCATCGGCGGCGTGGCCCGTGTCCCGCATGCCCTGCGGGACGCCCCAGCGCGCAACGCCTTCTTGCTCCGTGTGCGCGTCCCGTCCGGCCGGCCCCGGCCGCGGGACCTGAAGGTGGCTTCTCCGCGAACCGCACCCCGCGCGTTCTCCTCGTCTGCATTCCTTCCGCCGCTGCGAAGGGTCCCCCGATGGCTTGCCTGTGCGAGCCATCCGGAGACCCTTCGCGGTCAGCGGTATTCGGTGCCGGTGCCCGCCGGCGCAAAAACGGGCTCCCTTTGTGCGCGGATGTGCGCCAGACGATGCCGGCCCCAGCCACGACATGGGCCGGGTGTGATTGCTGGATGAGCAGACGGTTCTAGCGACGACCGGGCCTGCCAATCAGCCCACGGGTGGTTCTTCTTTCCTCCCGAGCCGAAGGCCCCTGGGGCCTTCGGCGCCTTTCTCCTGCCTTTCAACGCCCCGGCCAGGGCGATGGCCCTGCGCCACACGAACGGGAGACCCACATGACCGCCAACATTGCAATCCGCCTCACTACGCACCGCCGATGCACCGAACTGCAAGGCGATCGGCAATTCCATGGCCGTGCTGTGCGTCGCGTGGCTGGGGACGCCGGCTGGTGCAGTACCTGCACAAGACGGGATCGATCGCTTCGGATTGATGCAAGACGCGGCCGGCGGGTCGCGCGATCCTCCCTCCTGCATTGCCGACGCATCGGCAACAGCCAGCAGCCAGGGTGTCCAGACTGCCGTGGGTTCCGCCCACGCCACCCGCCAGTTCGCCCCGGCATCTCTCCGGCGAACGCTGCCCACCGGGCATCGATGCCACCTTCCTCCAACCCACGGGATGTATGCCGCGTCCCGTCAGGGGCGTGTCGTCAACCCGGTCGATATCAGGACTTCCCATGGACACCATCACCCGACAAGACCGCATCACCCTCAAGAACCTCAAGGTCGCGGATTTCGCGAGCGAGGAAACGCTGTGCTTCACCGCCACCGTCATGTTCGACGGCAGGCCCATCGCCGAAGCCCGCAACGACGGACACGGCGGCTCGACGTTCGTGCGCGCGTTGCAAGGCCAGGCCGCGCTGCTGGCCCAGGCCGAGGAATTCGCCAAGAGCCTGCCGCCGGCATCGCTCGACGTCGAACGCGAAGACGACGAGCCGCTTCTCATCGACATGACGCTCGACTTCCTAGTGGACCAATTGGCCGATGCCATGCACGCGGAGCGCAAGCTGCGCACCGCGTTCAACCGCGACATCGGCAACAAGGTGCTGTTCATCAAGGACGGCAGGCTGCTGTTCCTCAAGGGCATCAAGCTCAAGGCCATTGCCGACCGCGCAGCGTATTTCGCAAAGCTGCGCAGCCGACAGGACCAGCCCATCGTCATCCTGGCCGAGCTGCCAGCGGACGAGGCATTCGCCATCTGGAAGCAGCATGTCCTGGGCGACAAGCCCCGCTGATCCAGCCTCACCGCACCGTCATGACCGCCCCGCACTTGCTGCGGGGCTTTTCTTTGTCTCTGCGTACATCAATCGGGGCTGGACCAGATGCCGATTTCCAACTGACGTGGCGCGCCCCCCCCACGAAGCTGCCCGCATGCTCGCTGATTCGTCAGCACATGCCAGCAGCCAGGGTTTCAGGCTGCCGCGGGGTTCTCCCCGCGCAACCCACCAGTCCGCATCGCATCCATTGCGCGGACGCGCGTCGCCAAGACGCTGATGCTTTTTTTCAACCGCGTGCGGGAGCTGCCATCCCGTGAGGGACAGGGCCCCGCTTTTCCAAGGAGCCCATCCATGTCCCAGCAAGCCTCTTTCGGCCGATTCGGTCAATTGGCCTTGACCTACTGCGGCAAGTTCCTGCCGCTCGAAGTCCTGCACAGCGCCGCCGGCCACTACATCGGCACGCGCGATACCGAAGGTCCCGTTTCGCGGGAATCTCGTGAGTACTTCCGCAGCCATGCCGCGGCTCAACGTGCCCTCGAAAGAGGCGGCTGGTCCCAGCTCGCCGTTCCCTGATCCAACTGGAGGAATCACGTCATGAACCAGCTACTGCCGCAGGAAGTCGTCGATCAGATCGTTCGGGAAGAACGGCATTTCAGCGCCGCGCCCCAAGCCTTTTTCGAGGCATGGAAGCGTGGTGTCGAGATCGCCGGCCCGCAATGGTTTGGCGATGGCACCCGTGAAGGTCTGAACCAGGCCAAGAGCAAGTGGGATCTGCGCCCCGACATGCTGCGCCTCAACGACGCCCTCGGCGTCCTGAGCAGCGGGGAACGCATGTTCCTGTCCGCGATGGTCAGCTTCTACAACGCGCGCGAGGGCGGTGCCATGCTCAAGCGCTGCCACTTCAACGGGTTGTCGGACTTCGACGGCCTCGATCTGCCTCGTCGCCAGGTGATCGCCGACCTGCTGCTGAACTACAGCGGTTGGTGAGCCGGTCCCCGGCACACCTTCATCACTGCGTTCACGCGACCCCATGAGGGACATGCGCCTCGCCCGAGGCCATGTCCCTCGCGTTTCTCCCCGCCCAGTGCCATCCGGCATCAGGCGGTTCCCCTGCGGATGCCATCGTCCGCAAGGGCTGGCTCCGTTCATTCATCGAAAGGAGCCTTCATGGCCAACAATTACTACGAAGCCACCGGCGTTCTCGTGCTCGACCGTGTGACGCCCGTCATCCAGGCGCTGTTCGGCGCCTTCGCGCTGGACGAGAGCCATCCCGGCAACGGGCAGGCCTACATCGCCCAGATCGCCGAGACCACCAATCCGCAATGGCCGGACGTGCTCGATGGCCTGGAAGACCTGGCCACGCAACTCGGCATTCCGATGCCGGACGACGAAGGGCTTTCGATCCCGCCGCTGCTCGAACTGCTCGCCGTGCACTTCGGTGCCGATGAGGACGAAGAGCTGGGGAACTTGATCGAGCGTCATTCGTTCGAGGACACCGCCGATCTCGACGCATTGTTTCTGATCGCCACCCGATTCGATGACGGCCACCACCTGACCGCCATCCAGTTCGAGGGATGCTGGTATTGCAGCAAGCCGCGGCTGTTCGAGTTCGGCGGCAACGGCTGCTACCTGAGCCGCGAGGTCCGCGTCATCAGTTCCTCCTCGCAGGCCCTCCAGCTCGGCGACCAACTGCGCAAGGCCATTGTGGCCGCCGACATCGAAGAGGCCTCGGCCCTGATTGCGCTGGAGACCATCAATCTGCTGGCGGGCGTCAGCGACGAGCCATTCCGCATGAATTTGCGCCGACGCGTCGCCGAGCGATTGGCCCAAACGCCAACGATCAGCGTCACCTGACGCTGTTTCCTTTCTTTCCACCCACCGGGGTCAATTCCCGGTGGCGGGGATTGGCTCCATCATTATTCTGTTGGAGAAATCCCATGTCCCAGAATCCCAATCCCTTTCTACGCGGCTACTGGAATCTGAAAATCGTCCGCACGCTGTCCATCAGCCACGAGGACGGAAGCCCGCATGTCTGGCGAAACATCCACCAGAGCCAAGAACACCTCTCCGATGAGGAGCTGGTTTCAGCATCCTGCATCGTCACCAGCGATTTCGCCGTAGTCAGCAATGGCCCAGACTCCGTGAGTGCCGAGGTGCTGGCCGAACGCGATGCCGGTGAAGGCGCCTACGGCGTGGTGGGTGCCGTGGTGTACGCGATCCACGGCGACGACTTCGACGGCCGCCCCGTCCACATTGGCGACACTTATTCGGCCGAGGCCGCACGGGAAGTCGTGCAGCGGTTGAGCTTCGAGACCGGCTACTACAGCCGGTGCTGGGAAATCAGCAGCGCGCACATCAGCCACGAAACCGGCCAGTACCTGGCCAACCTGGCTGACCTCGCGACGCCGGAAGCCTTTTTGTTCATTGCGTTCCGGGTTCCCTACAGCCCGGCGATCGGCGTCAAGCTGATTTCCACGCCCTGGACGGGCCAGCACCTGCAGGACGTCGAGGAGATCTCCGCCGAGCAGCTTCGGCAGGAGCACTGCAGCAAGGGCATGCCGGACGACCTGGCACAGATCCTTGCACTGGCCGGCCAGGCCGATGTGCGCATCCTCATTCTCGATGCCGACGCACCCGTGTTGCCGGGCCTGCCGTTGGCCGGCGAATAACTGCCAGACACATCCCCAGCCTACCTTTTCCTCACCGCATGCCGGCCCGTCTCCCGCCAGGGAGCCGGGCCGGTTCACTTTCATAGGAGCGATCCCATGTTCCCCGATCTCATCTCGCCCGTATCGGACTTCGAGCACCAGCTTGGAGCCTGCTTCAATGCCATGAGCCAGGACGATGCCATCGGCCAGATCCTGGTAGTCGAGCGCATGAGCGGCATGCTGCACATGCGCCATATCGCCAGCGCCGACCTGATGGACACCGACGTGGACGACTACGAAATGGTCATCTTCGACGGTGGCAACACAAGCGGGGACACGTGGAAGCACGTGTTCTTTCCGCGTCAGCGCGAGCACTACTTCGTGTACCAAGCCTGACCCCTCCGGCCCCTTTCGAGGGGCTTTTTCTTGTACGCAGCACAGGAATGCGGGCATGTTGCGGTGCCGTTTCCTGCGGGCAGGCCGACCACCCCGGGGCCATGCTTACCCCATGTCCGTCGGCGCTGCCGACACATGCCCAGGCAGTCGAGACCTTCGAGGCTGCAAGCACGGGAAACCGTGCTGGTCGTTTCTTCCTACGGACCTACCGCGTCCATCCACGCCACCCACAAGGGACCTCTCCCTTGCGGGCGGGGAATCCCTTGTTATTTCTCAAGGAGTTTCCCCATGGACCGTTCCCTCATCAAATCCATGATGCCTTCGCTGGTCGCAGGCCATGTGCCCCGTAACGTGCGATCGTTCAAGTACCGCGTGTTCGATGATCAGCCGCTGTCCTCAACGCTGGGCTTTGCCATCGACCCCCAACCCTTCGACGGCAAGGTGGTCGCTGCGACCGACGATGCCATCGTCGTCAAGCTCAAGCCTTCCGAGTTCGCGGTGCTCGATCCCAGCCTGGTGACCACGGTTCCTGCCGAAGGCGCCAAGGTGCATGTCCAACCCTATGCCCGTCGTCGCTTCGACGGACTGCGCGCGGACACGCCGGAGGTCATCACCGAGAAGACTTCGGACGGCACGCCGTACACCATCACGAGGCACATCCTCGGCTCGGCGCCGGCCAAGCTGCCCATTCCCACGCCGCAGTGCATGGAGTTGGGCCAGCTCATCGAGCAGTTGGAAGAGATGCCGGCCCCCGATCGCTTCCGGCGCATCACCCACATGCTGGTGGATGCCGGTGCCCGCGACTTCACCTGGGTCGATCCCACGCCCTCCAAGATCATCGAGACCCCGCCGGCGATCAGCTTCACGGTCTCGACCGCGAAGTTCGAGGGCCGGGTGACGATCCTCTACGACCGCGGCGGAGACACCTACGTGGTGGAACTGCACCGTCAGAACGGTGAATCGGTCGAACTGGTCGATCGGCACGACGAGGTGTACTTCGACATGCTCGGCGAAGTGCTGGAGCGGCTCATCGACGACGGGCGCTGGCGCCAGATCGACGTGAGCATCCTCGACGCGAAGGCGGCCCGTAAGCGCCAAGCCGTCCCGGCATGACGCCCCTCGGCTGACCCGAGGCACCCGCCACGGCGTTCCAGCCATTCCGGCCGCGTGACCTACAGGCCCTTCATCCCATCGGGTGGAGGGCCTTTCTCTTTTTTTAACACAGGAGATTTCATCCATGTCACTGCGATTCAAAGGCGCCGACCTGCGCCCCGTGCTGACCGAAGCCATCGCCAATCAGTGCCGCATCGTCCTGGTCAAGGACCAGGGCGTGTACTTCCTCGCCGAGCGTGGGGAGCGTCGCCCGGATGGACGCCAGCAACTGCTCGCCTACGCCGTCGGCTGCAACCCGGACACCGACCCGTTCGATGACTGGTGGCACCTCGCCGGCCGCGAGCTGGGTGGCGACGATTTTGCGGAGTATTTCGACCCGAAGGACGGCCTGTTCACGCGCCTCCTGCACTCGGCGGACGATCTCGTGCTGTCCGCCACCGCCACGCACCTGTCCTTGGCCGTGGTGCCTCCCGCCTGAAGCGGCAACCGCCGCGCAGCCCTCGCAGCCCCCGCACCGGGGGCTTTCTTTTGTTCGCACCGCGGCCATCGCCGCGCATGCGCGTTCGTCTCCAGCCGCCAAGGCACGCCCCGCGGGCCACAGCGCCGGCATGCCACCGGAGACGACCGCATGAACACATCATCGACCTCGCCGAGGCTGCACCTGCTGCCGGTGTCGCTGCGCACGGCCAACGTCTTCGTGCTGGCACACCATCACCGTCCGGTCCAGGCTGCGAAGTTCGCCCTGGCCGTCACGCTGGTCGACAGCGACCTGATCCGCGGCGTGGCCATCGTCGGCCGGCCGGTCGCGCGGCACCTGGACGATGGCTGGACGCGGGAAGTCACACGGCTGTGCACCGACAGCACACCCAACGCCTGCAGCAAGCTATACGGCGCGGCCTGGCAGGCGGCAAAGTCGCTGGGCTACATCCGCCTGATCACCTACACCTTACCCGACGAAGGCGGCGCCAGCCCGCGCGCCGCCGGCTGGCGGCTGATTGGCGCGCGCGGCGGCGGCGCCTGGAGCCGTCCCAGCCGCCCCCTCGCCGATACCCCGAGCACCTGCGCCGCCCCAAATGCCTGTGGCAGGCGCCGGGCGGCGCGGACAAAGGGAAGCACCCGGATGCCGATTGATTGCTGCCGCGCGCGCGAGGCCCGGCCATGCTGACCCCATGCCTGCTGACGTTGTCAGCGACATGCCAGGCAACCATCGGTCTTCGAGGTTGCGGCGCAGTTCCCACTGCGTGACCGAGCCAGCTCGCACCGCATCCATCCGCGAGCGGCCACCAGCCTCTGGTGGCGGATGCTTTCGCCTTATCAACCCACCGCGGGGTTACGCACCTTCCCCGCATGCGTGGGCCGGTGTGTCTCCGCTTCATCCCAATGGAGATTCACCATGAACACCACGTCCAACGAGAAATCGTATTTCGACCTCCACACCTCGGGCATCGGCTACGTCCAGCGTGTCCGTGAAGTGCCCGTCCGGGGCGGCCGCCGTGCGCAGCCTTTCCTTGCTTGCACCATCGCCGCGCTGGTCGGCCCCGCCCGGGACCCCAGCTACCGCTACTTCGACGTCAAGGTCTCGGGTGCCGAGGCCAAGAAGCTCGTTCAGCGCTACATCGGCGTTGACGATCCCAAGCAGCGCCCGCTGGTGCGATTTCGCCTCGGTGACCTGTGGGGCGATGCGTACATCCGCGACAAGGGTGAGCAGAAGGGTCAGGCCGCCGCGTCCCTCAAGGCGCGACTGCTCAAGGCCGAACTGATCGACCGGGCCGAACTGGCTTCGATCGAGCAGCACGAGCTGATCACCCGCGGCATCGGCTATCTCAATCGTGTGAAGGACGTCACCCCAAAGGCTGGCGACTCGTTCCTCTCTTGCACCGTCGCAGCACTGGCCGGGCCTGTCGATGAACCGGAGTATCGGTACTTCGACACCATCGTCGCCACCCCGGAAGCCGAGCATCTGGTTCGCCGGTGCGTTCAGGCCATCGAGGGTGACCGCAAGGTGCTGATCGCCTTCCGTCTGAACGACATGAAGATCGATCCGTACATCCGCACCAAGGGCGAGCACGCCGGGGAACCGGCCGCAAGCCTGGAATCGACGCTGGTCCACATCGGTCTGATCAAGATCGACGGCACCCAGGTCTATCCGACGAGCCAGGCGCAACCCGAGGCGCCGCCGGCCGAAGACGCATCCGCGTCCGAAGCCGACGACGCCATCGACACGGCCACCGAGCCCGCCGAGCGCGAGCCCGAGGCGCAAGTCGAGGAGCAGGAGCCGGCATTGGCTGCTTCGTTCTGATACGGCATGGCCCCTCACGGGGCCTTGTCGCTTCTCTTCCCGCATCCGCCGCGTCCCCATGACGCGCGCTTGCGCATTTCATCCCCCGAGTTCCGCGTGGTCTCACCGCCGCGCGGTTACCGCATTTCTCAAAGGAGATCAGCCATGTCTCTGGCATCCCGTTTTGCTCCGCAATCCCCGATCCTGCGCTCCGATCGTCCACTCTCGGACGACCGCATTCGTGCCGTCGTTCCGTCGATCTTCGCCGACGCTCCGCATGGGAGCCGGTCCGATCGGTATGCCTACATACCGACCTCGACCGTGCTGACCAAGCTGCGCCAGGAGGGCTTCGAGCCCTTCATGGTGTGCCAGACACGCGTGCGCAACGAAGACCGGCGCGAGTACACGAAGCACCTCATCCGACTTCGCCATGCGAGCCAGATCAACGGCGACGAGGCGAACGAGATCATCCTGCTCAACAGCCACGACGGCACGAGCAGCTATCAGATGCTCGCCGGCATGTTCCGGTTCGTCTGCCACAACGGCCTGGTTTGCGGTGACACCACCGCCGACATCCGCGTTCCCCACAAGGGCGACGTGGCCAGCCAGGTGATCGAAGGTGCCTACGGAGTCCTCGAAGGCTTCGAGCGCGTGCAGAACGCGCGCGATGCGATGCGCACCATCACCCTCGATGAGGGCGAAGCGGAGGTCTTTGCAAACTCCGCGCTCGCACTCAAGTACGACGATCCAGCCAAGTCCACGCCTGTCACGGAGAGCCAACTGCTGGCACCCCGGCGATGGGACGACCGCAAGAACGACTTGTGGGCCGTCTTCAACCGCGTCCAGGAGAACCTCGTCAAAGGGGGCCTGAACGGACGCACGGCCAACGGCCGCAATCAGCGCACCCGTCCGGTGCAAGGCATCGACCAGAACCTGCGCCTGAACCGGGCGTTGTGGCTGCTGGCCGAAGGCATGCGCCAGCTCAAGGCGTGATGCCACGCGGACCTCGCCCACCTCGGGCGAGGCCATTTCCTCTCATCCACCGGGTGCCGTCGGCGGCCCGTCATTCATCATCAGGAGAACCATCATGGCAACCCCATCGGCTTCCGAGAAATCGGTTGCGCCCATCGTCGTCCCCGGCCAGCTCACGCTGCGTACCATCCGCGGCAAGAACGGCCCGTTCACGGTTGGCCGCCTCGCCACGCACCTCGGTACTTTCGAGGTCAAAGACCCGGAGCTGGAGCAGTACCCCGAAGGCAAGTACGACGGGGAATTCATCATCAGGTACATCTTCCCGAAGTCCTATCCGGTCGGCGGCGGCATGCGGTTCGAGATCCGTGCCAGCCTCGACGGCATGACGCTCAACGGCATCGACAAACTCAGCCGCGACGAAGCCCGCAGCTTCGCCACCCAGGACGTCGATCCGCTCGATGAAGAGCAAGGGGCGCAGCCTGCGACAACGCCGGCCAAGCCGACCAAAGCGTCCAGGCCCGCCAAGCCCGCACCCGTGCAGGCGTCCGCGGACCCGATGGTCGATACCACGCCCTTTGGCGTGGATGCGCCGCCACCTGCTGAGGCTGCTGCCCCCGGCAGCACCCAAGACGGTGACCCCGCGCTCTTCGGCCTGCTGTGGCCGCTGGGCGAGTCCGTGAAACTGGATTCGACCATCGACCGCCGCGCTTTGCGTGCACAGATCGCCCGCCTGGGCGAGCTGGGCTACGCGCTGGACTTCAAGACGCAGGAGTGGAGCCGCCAGGCCGAACTGCAACCTGCGTGATCGTAGACGCCGCATGCGCGGTGTTCTTCATCCACCCGCCGGGGTTCCTTCCCCATGCGGGGGAGGCCCTGGCCATCTTCTGGAGGTCTTCATCATGTCCACCATCGCTTGCGATATCCCCCGCTCCGCGCTGGATGAACCCGCGTGGCGGGCTCTCTGCGAGACGGCAGCCGCACAAGCCACCAAGGGTTGCGGACTGTCTCACGACTACTACGTCGAACGCTTCAGTTCGGCGATCGACGCGCAACTCGGTCGATTGCCGGAAGAACAGCGCGCACAGGCGCTGAAGATCGCACAGGAATGGGACTACGCAACACCGGCCGAACGGCAGGAAACCCAGGACTGGAATGCGGAGCATGGCTATTGCTCGCATGGGATCGAGTTCGGCTGCTGTCCGGCCGGTTGTGATCGCGACGATGACGACTGGGACTAAGGGTAAGGCATAGGTTTTCCTTCGCTGCACCTGCGGCATTCCATCACCCACTGGGGGTTCTTCCCCACGGGGAGGCCTCCAGCTCAACTTTTCGAGGAGGCCTCTCATGGGCTGGTATTTCTCTCCCCAATCGCGGTCTGAACTGATCGCGGAACTGATCGCACCACAGCAGACCGAGCGCGTCAGCGCGAAGGTTATCGCTCACGCATTGCGCGGCAACGTGCTGTGGTCAGTGGTCGAACTGACCGCCAAGGTCGAAGGTGTGCATCGTGATCTCGCGCCGGGCCAGTCCTTGCGCTACATCCGCTGCGATCTGCTGGAACGCAGCGGCAACCAGTGGGGCTACAAGCCGCTGGAAGAGTCCATGCACCCGTACTACTACTCGTGCCCGCTGTCCTATCTGGACCTCGCACCGGAGCAGTCCGCCGACTGGCGTGCAGGCGTTCGCGCCTACCACGCACGGCGGCGCACACCCACGGCTGTCACGGCTCCCGCCGCGACGCTGATGGCCTGAGCCAGGAGGAACCAACATGGACCCGATCCTGGCTGCGCTCTCACCCTCGCTGCTGGCACTCGTTGAAGGAAGTTTGTCCAACGACGAAGTGTCCTCCGACGAGGAGATGCTGGAGTACTTCATCAGCAACGGCCTCACCGAGGAACAGGCACGGCAGGCACTGACCTACCGCGATCAGTACCTCAACAACATCTACCTGGACGGCTTCACGCCGATCACGGCGGTGGACGAGGCGCTTCACTTCAACCCGCACACCCGGCAATTCGAGCCGGACTGAGCGTTTTTCTTCCACCCCCTGGGGCAGTACTTGCCCCAGCGGGCGGTGCTGTTCCCGTTAATCCGAGGACACCACCATGCTCGCAAACACTTCTTCCACCACGCTGTACCGCATCGACGAATGCCCGGACGTGATGGCCGACGCTTGCGTCGGCGATGACCAGGGCAACCTGATCTTCCTGTCCATCTGGGCGCGCGACACCGCCGTCCAGCAGTTCCTGGCTCGCCTGACCCTCGGGCGCGACGAGCAGGGACTGGACCAGTTCCACATCATCACCGACCAGGGCGGCAGCGTCCCGGTGTTCATCGGCAACGTCGATCGCCTGGAAAAGCGCGTCACGCGCGCCTATCGGCGAACGCTGTTCGGTTCGCTGTCCAACGTGTGGCTGTTCGACCGCCGCTGCGTCAAGCCCGACAAGGCCAACGCCAGCGCACTGGCACTGCTGCCGCGCGACAGCGCCCACCGGCTCGACCGCCTGTGGATGCTGGTGCGGGACACCTGCCCATTGCCGCTGCTCGACCACTGGCGCGAGACCGTGCTGGAACTGCTGCAAAGCCGCGAGATGCTGGCCCGCCTTCCGTTCGCCCTCGGGCCGCTGGAAGGCCATCGGCTAGCCATCGACGTGCCGGCGCTGACCTTGGCGCTGGGTTCGCTGATCCGCAGTGATGTGCTCACCGCCTATCCATACCCGGCCAAGATCTGGACGCCGGAAGTGGTAGCGGCCTGACCCACCCACGGAGGCACGCCTTGGCGTGCTTCCGTGTTTCCTCCCCGCCAACCAGGAGACTTCCATGGCCCTCATGTTCCCGCGGCTCGCCCGCAATTTCGCTAAGAACGGTTACTACCCGACTGACGAACCCACGCTCGAAAGAGCCCTCAACGCACTGATGCCCAGCGACGGGCCCATGTGCATCCTCGATCCCTGCGCCGGCGAAGGCGTGGCGATCGCCGAAGCCGCCCATGCCCTCGGGCGCGAGCAGGCCAAGGCGTTCGCGGTCGAGTTCGACGCGGAGCGGGCACGCCATGCCCGCGGCCTGGTCGATCACTGCCTGCACGCGGACCTGATGGACACGATGGTCTCCAAGCAGTCGTTCGGGCTGCTCTGGCTCAACCCGCCGTATGGCGACTTGTCCAAGGACGTCAACGGCAACATCGGCTATCAGGGCCAGGGCCGTGCCCGCCTCGAAAAGCTGTTCTATCAGCGTTCGCTGTCGCTGTTGCAGTACGGCGGCGTGCTGGTCTTCATCGTCCCCGCCTACGTGCTCGATGCGGAGCTGGTCGGCTGGCTGACACGCCACTACACGGACCTGCGCATCTACCGAGCGGTGGAGACGCAGTTCAAGCAGGTGGTGATCTTCGGCCGAAGGGTGCGACAGCGTGAACAGGCTCCCGATGGCGTCAAGGCCGTGCGCAATCTGCTGCTGCAGGTTGGGCTTGGCGAAGTCGAAGCCGAGGAGCTGCCGAGCGATTGGCCGTTCCTGCCGTACATCGTCCCCGCCAGTCCGGCCGAGCCGGAGCATTTCTTCCGCGTGACGATGGAGCCGGAGCAGTTCGCCGATGAAGTCGGCCGGCTGCAAGGCCTCTGGCCGTCGCTGGACACGCACCTGGGGGCCGCGCAGCAGTCGCTGCGTCCGCCGGCGCGTGCCTTGTCCCACTGGCATCTCGCCCTGGCTCTGGCCGCGGGTGCGATCTCGGGGGTTGTGCGCTCCAAGACCGGGCGCGTGCTCGTCGTCAAAGGTGACACCCACAAGGACAAGACGCTCCAGCGGGAATTCACCGAACGCGAAGACGGCTCGATCGCCGAGACCCGCATCCTCACCGACAAGTTTGTTCCCGTCATCCGCGCATGGGACATGACGCCTGGCTCCCCGACACGGGGCGAGGTGCTGACCATCCGCTAATCCCCCGGACGCCTGACGTCCCGCTGCACTTCATCGAAGGAGAAACACCATGTTCCCCAATCCGTTCAAGCGGCCCGCGCCGCACAAGCAACCCTTGTTCGCACCGGCCTCGTTGCAGTTGAGCGAGAAGGTGCATTGGCTGGCCCGCCGAGGTCTCATCGATCCCTTGTCCTATGTGCAGCGCCACGTGCGCGGCGACTGGGGCGAGATCGACGAGGCCACCCGCCAGGCCAACGATGTCGCACTCGATCAGGACAACCTGATGATCTCCCAGTACCGGATCACGCCGGAACTGGTGTTGATCGTGAAGACCAGCGAAGACCACCAGACCACGGTGGTCCAGCTTCCCGAAGAGCGCGACCTGATCTGAAGGCACCGCCTCGTCATCCCATCCACCTGACGGAGCCACTTCACTCCGCCAGGGGTGTCGTGGCTCAATAACCAAGGAGGAGCCCATGGCATCGCATCGCATCGAAACCTACTGCCAGAGGCTGGCGTTCCCCATCGGGGCGCTTATCTTCAGCAGAGCCGTTGACCGCCTGGTCCGCGCGGGTCGCCTCGACCCAATCCCGTACTTCAGGCGCCACACCCGTGGCGACTGGGGAGACGTCAACGTCCAGCAATGGCAGGCCAACAGCACCGCGCTTCAATCAGGTGCTTCGCTGGAGTCGCACTACGTGATCCACCCAGGGCTGGCCATTCGCATCGTTACCGACGCGCAGCGCAGCGCCACCGTCATCGTGTTGCCGTCCGAGGACTGAGCACGGTTCACTCGCAGGCCACCCAGGCCCGCACCTTCAACCTTCGGCCACGCGCCGATTCTCTTCCCACTCCGGGGCATGCCATTGCCCCGTTGGGGGTGGTGCATGCCCCATTTTCTTTGGAGCATCACCATGTCCCTCGATCTCGACACCACTACCGCTGAAGCCACACCCGTGCAGGGCGAACTGCTCGACGCGGAATCCAACCCTCTGACCCTGAGCCTTCAGGATTTCGTTGGCGAGTTCGGCGACGAACTGCTCGACGCCCTCAACAGCGCCAATCCGCCGGTCTATACCGGCCAACCGCAGGCGCACCGGCAACTCATCGTCGCCAGCCTCAAGCGCAAGCTGTTCCCGGCCCAGGCCGAAGTCGTCCACGCTGCTGCCGAGCTGCTGATCGACCGTGGCGAACGCGCCGCGATCGTCAACGGCGAGATGGGTTGCGGGAAGACGACCGTCGGCATCGCCACGGCTGTCGTGCTCAACGCCGAAGGCTACCGCCGCACTCTGGTGCTTTCGCCACCGCACCTGGTTTACAAGTGGCGGCGCGAGATCCAGGAGACGGTAGCGGGCGCCAAAGTGTGGGTGCTCAACGGGCCGGATACGCTCGTCAAGCTCATCAAGCTGCGTGAGCAGTTGGGTGTCCAGCCCACGGGTCAGGAGTTCTTCGTCCTGGGCCGCGTGAGGATGCGGATGGGCTTCCACTGGAAGCCCGTTTTCACCACGCGGCGCACCCGCCACGGCGACGTGGCAGCGTGCCCGGACTGCGGCACGGTCATCACCGACCTCGACGGCGAGCCGGTCAACCCGGTCGCGCTCGAAGCCGAGGAATCCCGCAGGAAGTGCGGCCATTGCGCTGCGCCCCTGTGGACACTGATCCGCCCGCGCAGCCTGTCCGGCAGCGACCAGTCCTCGGCCGTGCTCAAAGCCTTGAAGCGCATCCCGACGATCGGGGAAGTCACCGCGCAGAAGCTGATGCAGAAGTTCGGCGACGGCTTCCTGGCCTCGATGCTCGGCGACAACATTCACGAGTTCATCAACCTCATGGATGGCAACGGCGAACTGGTGTTTTCCGACCGTCAAGCCACGCGCATGGAACGTGCGATGGCCAACATGGAGTTCGGCTTTGGCGAGGGCGGCTATCAACCGTCCGAGTTCATCAAGCGCTACCTGCCGCAAGGCACGTTCGACCTGCTCATCGCCGACGAGGCCCACGAGTACAAGAACGGCGGCAGCGCCCAGGGCCAGGCCATGGGCGTGCTGGCGGCGAAGGCTCGCAAGACCTTGCTGCTGACCGGCACGTTGATGGGCGGCTACGGCGACGATCTGTTCTACCTGCTGTTCCGAGCCCTTCCCGGGCGGATGATCGAAGACGGCTATCGCCCGACCACGAGCGGCAGCATGACCTCGGCCGCGATGGCGTTCATGCGCGATCACGGTGTCCTGAAGGACATTTATTCCGAGAGCACCGGGACGGCGCACAAGACCGCGAAAGGCACGAAAGTCAGTGTCAGAACGGTCAAGGCCCCGGGCTTCGGCCCGAAGGGTGTGCTGCGCTGCATCCTGCCGTTCACGATCTTCCTCAAGCTCAGAGACATCGGCGGCAATGTCCTGCCGCCGTATGACGAAGAGTTTCGTGAAGTCGCGATGGACACGGCGCAAGCCGCGGCCTACCGCGATCTGGCAGGTCGGCTGACCGCGGAGCTGAAACAGGCTCTGGCGCGACGCGATACTACCTTGCTCGGTGTAGTCCTCAATGTGCTGCTGGCCTGGCCGGATTGCTGCTTCCGGTCGGAGACCGTTGTGCATCCGCGTACGCGCAACACCCTGGCGTTTGTCCCGGCTCAGTTCAACGAGTTCGAGATCAGCCCCAAGGAGCGTGAGCTGATCGACATCTGCAGGGAAGAGAAAGCACAGGGCCGCAAGGTTCTGGCCTACACCGTCTATACCGGCACGCGCGACACGACTAGCCGGTTGAAGGTATTGCTGGAGCAGGAAGGCTTCAAAGTGGCGGTACTGCGCGCAAGCGTGGATGCCAGCCGCCGCGAGGACTGGATCGCCGAGCAGTTGGACCGTGGCATCGACGTGCTCATCACCAATCCGGAGCTTGTCAAGACGGGATTGGACCTGTTGGAGTTTCCGACGATCGTGTTCATGCAGTCGGGCTACAACGTGTATTCGCTCCAGCAGGCGGCACGCCGCTCTTGGCGTATCGGGCAGAAGCTGTCCGTGCGCGTGATGTACCTGGGCTACGCCGGCTCCTCGCAGATGACCTGCCTGGAGCTGATGGCCAAGAAGATCATGGTCTCGCAGTCCACTTCGGGCGATGTACCCGAATCGGGGCTCGATGTCCTGAACCAGGATGGTGATTCCGTGGAGGTCGCATTGGCCCGGCAATTGGTAACTGCGTGATCTGCTGTCTGCCGGCATCCTTTCGGGGGTGCCGGCATTTTTCTAGGAAATTGCTGCTCGGAGGATTCGATCACCGCCCCGCTCCCAGCGCGGGGAAGGCTAAACTGATTAGACAATACCGAGATTCAAGGAGGCACTGTGGCTATGGTGATCGAAGCAGCATATGCAGATGGTACTGGTGCAGCCAACGCACTGCATATGTCTCAGGCGCAGTGGGAAGAGTTGCAACGGGCGTACTGCGTCGGTGATCTGCTGATGCCTTGCTGCAACGCTCCAGCGATTCCCAAGGTTAGTGCTAATGGGTACCCCTTCTTTGCGCATCTAGGAGGTGCGTGCAGTACTTCCGAAGAAAGCCAATGGCACCTGGCGGCCAAGATACTTGTGCGCAGCGTGCTTGAAGATCTTGGATGCCGTGCCTCGGTTGAAATGCCGGGTTCGGGTGATGCAGGTCGCTGGCAGGCTGATGTCTGGGGTGAGCGCAATGGGGTTAGGTTGGCTGTCGAGATCCAAAGATCGTATCAGTCGCTCCGTGACTACCGTAAACGCCAAGAGCGGTACCGCGAGGCGGGCGTCAAGTCTCTTTGGTTGCTGCGGCAGGAGCGATATAGCACACTCACCAAGAGCATGGGAAAGGAGCGTCTGCGCACCGAGTTTGGGGGCAAGTTCCCTTCGGCCGGCCACTTCGGCCCGTGCCTTTCTGACCTGCCGGTCGCGATGCTTGAGCTAGATCCGGCCCCAACGGTCAAGGGTGCCGGATTCTTCAACGCAACCCTTCCAAACATACTTGAAGCAGTGCTTAGTGAGCGCTTTCTTTGCATCAACGGTCTATGGTGTATCGATAACCTAGACTCGATGAATAACGCCGCCAGACTCTCGCGCGAGCGTTTTGCAGCCAATCGCTTGGCTGCAAAGATGTAGCTCGACTGTGGTGTTGCTCGACATGCGCCGACGCAGCACCGACACTCCAGATTCCCTGGTTCACACTCAAATGCCAGCGGCACGCATTCGCGCCTCCAGCTCATCAAGGAATGGCGAGCGCCCAAAGCGCATAGGGCCATAGCGGCCATCAACGAAGCCCGAATACAGCATGTGGACCTCGTCGCGAGCACGTGTGAGTCCCACATAGAAGAGCCGGCGACTTTCGCGCAACTTCTCTGGAGTTTCATTGCGCCACGGCAGATTTCCGAGGTCGAGTCCAACCATGATGACGACGTCGTACTCACAGCCCTTTGCGGAATGCAGTGTCAGCAGATTCAGGTGATCGGGCGAACCGTCCCGACCGCCCAAACTAGTGATGTCTAGCGAAGCCAGTGCACCGCCTTCGGCGAGCGCTGCCGTCATGCGATCCAGTTGCTCTTTCTGATCAGCGAGCGCCAATTCAGCCGCCAGCAGATGATCCACTACACCGTTGCGCAACGAAGCAACAAATTCTCGCGCAGGTTGCTGGTCAGCGCGCAGCTCCCATAGCAAGGCGGTTAGCTCTTGCTCTTCGCGCTTGGCCTGTGAATCGTCCAAGCTCGCCCGATGAAATGCGCGATAGCGGTCGAGTAGTCCACGCAATTGTGGGCGTCCAACACGCCAGCCACCCGCGCACCACGCCGCACAATCTTCTACCCAACTTGTTAGGGCAACCTTGCGGTAAGGTGCTGCGGTATCCACACGGATGTAATCGAGACCGCCGGTTGCCACAGCTTCAGCCACGATATCGCCTGCGCGATAGTCTTTGTATAGGATCGCGATATCGCCCAGTGTTCGTCCCGGCTTGGAGGCTAAGGCCGCCGGAATGATCTGCGCGACGGCGTGCGCAGCCTGGTCCGCCGTACCACCCGGGCGCAGGACAAATTCGATGGTCGTTTGTCGCGCAGGATCGCTCGCTTGATAGCCTCGGGCTTCTCCAAGCGCCATCTCTGACGCAGTCACGATCCCTGCACCAGAACGGTAATTTAATTGAAGCTGGACAGGCTCAATGTCTCTGCGAGCCGCCAATTCCATGAGCAACGCGCCATCAGCCCCCGTAAATCCATATATCGACTGATCCGCATCCCCGACAGCGAAAAGTCGGACACCCCCGTCGAAGGCAAGGCGTTTGACGATGCGATGCAGTGCTACACCTAAATCCTGGTACTCATCCACCGCGAGCACGGGGAATTTTGCCTGAACCAGAGGTAGTACCCAGTCGTGCTCGGCGATCAAACGTTGGCCGAAGACAACCATGTCATCGTAGTCAATCAGCCCCTCGTCGCGCAGAGCGGCCTCGTAGGTCTCGGCCCAGGCAGCGAGTTCCTCCTCGCTACGCCAAGCGACGCTATTTCGATTGAGCACGGAACGGCGATGCCGTCCGAGGTCAATAACTTTGTACGGATGGTTCTGGCCGAAAAGCGCATCTCCAGTTTGCTTCAACAACCGATCACTGACTCGTTGAGTGGCCACCGAAAGTGGGAAAGATATGGGCAGGCCGGCCAGGCGTCCATACGGCATCAAGAGATGACGCAGACAGAACCCATGGACCGTACCAATGAAAAGATTAGGTGCCTGCTGAAGTCCCAAGCTTTCAATTCGGCGAGCGAGTTCGCGAGCGCACTCCTGGCTATAAGTGATGCACGCAACGCCACGAGGGGCCTCGACGTCTTCGGCTAGGATGCGGGCGAGCTTTAGGACGAGTGTCTTGGTCTTACCGCTCCCGGGACCGGCGAGTACCACACAATGTCCTTGAGAGTTGTAGGCTGCCAACTGACCCGGATTCCCAGCCAGTTCGGCAGCCTGAGCCAAGTAGGCTGTGCTGACACTACGCGATGGCGTCACGGATATGCTCCAGAGCGGAACGAATGTAAGCCGGACAAACGTCCTGTGACACCGACGGTGCAAGTGCCTGCGCAAACCTCCCCTTTCCGATCCTCTCGATCAATCTGAGCAGCCAGTCTTCATCAACCTGATCAGGATCGTCCACCCACTGCTGCAAGGCATTCAGAGTTTCTCTCCTTAATCGCGGCAGTTCCTCCCGAATTACCTCCTGCATGTCCTGCGCCAGTCCACCTGCAAATAGTTCGGGCTCCAACGTGTTCTCGTTGACGAAGTATCCGTACTGCTCGGCAAGCTCGATCACTTCATCCGCATCCAAGTTTTCGTGATCGACACCGCCCTCAATCACGTCAAGGACATTGATAAGCCGCCTGCGAACCAATGGATGATTACCATTGGTTGGATCCCGGTCCGTCAGGATCACATGGGGAATGTTGAGTCCTTCAGGGCCCAGTAGCTTCACATACGGGGTGAAGTTAGTCCCCCCCACCGAGCACACAGTGATTCCAAGCATATCGAGGGGAATATCGAGTACCTCGGCAAACGCGGGAACGATGAAGCGCTCGGCGTCGCCTTCGACCAGAATCACCCCCCGAGAAAAGAAAATCTCGCCGCGAGTGACGTCAATGTAACGTTGAAGATCCTCTTCATCCCGCTGCGTGAAAGGTGCGTTTGCTGTCGAGACCGCGACAGTCTTGCCTTCCGCTGTGTCATGGCGCAGCAGAACAATAGATCTGATCGGCGCAACGCTTGCGATATGTGGCGAGTGGGTTGTGAGGATTGTCGTAAGCGGTGGCTGTTCCTCACCATCTTCCGCCCCCGTGCCAAGGAAGTAACGATAGATTAGACGCTGCACGTGCGGGTGCAGGTGCGCTTCGGGCTCCTCGACTACGAAGAAGGTGTGGTCGCGCTCTCCATCGGAAACGAGGCGGTCCAGTTCGAGACTCTTCAGCGCCAGGAAGATCAGGTTCGCGGTTCCCAAACTGGCATCGCCGACTCCGCGTACGCCGTTGTCGATCAGCAGCCGCAGGCTGCGCAGCAACGCGTCGACTCTAGTTGGTGCAAGTCCGAGCGATACCGGAACGGCATGTTGCCCCCCAGCGATGGCGATCAGCCGTTCGCTGATCCGTTCTGCTGTCGCTACCACTTCCTCGTGTCCAGCCAGCTCTCGCTGTGCTTGGTCGACCTGATCCTGAATCTCCTCACGGGCGTCATCATCCAACGACGCGGCAAGATCCTCAATGAGCGGCCTCAATGGCGAATTGCGCCAGCTCGCAAGGTCCTTCTCAGCGTCACGCAGGGCTACCTGAACATCTATTGGCAACATCCGGCGGAGTGCGCCGCCGATACGCATGTCGGGATCGTCGCCACCGAAGATCACATACTCATAGTCCTTCAACGATTCCGGAGCGCGCCCCAGGCCCGCCTTAGGCTGGAAGCGGTAGGTGAGTCGGGCCACCATGGGTGGGCCAGGATCAATCACGCAATCGTTGAGGTGAGCCATCAGTCGGGGATCGTTTGTGAAGTCCGTTAGATCCACAGAGACCTCAATGGTCGCACCAACCTTGTCTTCGCCAAGTCCGTCCCAGAAATGTTCAAGCCCCAGTTGTCGATCGCGCTCAGACAAGCCCGGATCAAGGATCAACTGCAGGCCGCGAATGAAATTGCTCTTGCCAACCTTGTTCTCTCCCACGATGACGATACTTTCCCCCGTCTCGACATCAACATCCGAGAAATTGGCGAAATTGATCAACCTGACCCGAGAAACCCTCATTTACGCCCCCGTCCACTGGTGTTTTAACAAATAGTAGCAGTCAAGCGGCCGGCCTCCATCCGCCGACCGCGACCGAGCTTTTCCGTTACGGCCCCCTCAAGGCCGCTTTTGTTCGACTAGACCGCTGCCGGTAAATCGGACGCAGCGTGGTTCGCATTGTTTGCTGCTGCCCCGGGTCTTAGCGGCGATGGTGAGGGCTCGATGTTTCAGGACGCCGAGCTTATGTGCCCCTCTCCACCTTGGTTTCACCATCCCGAACGCCGCCTGCTGGCTGGAGTCCTCGGCCTGCTCTGGTCGGTGCTGGCTGGCGGCTGCGCTACGACGACTGCGCCGCCCGCACCTGATGCCATCGAGGAAGTCTCGGCCGCGCCCGAACCCGAGGCGCCCGAGTACATCCCCGTCGTGCGCTACGGTCGCTACACGCTGGTCGAGCTGGCACCCAGAGCGGCGCAGCGCGACCTGCTGTTGCAGACCATCGACGTGTCCATGCCCGAAGATGCCCGTGCCACCGTCGGCGATGGGCTGCGGCATGTGCTCAAGCGTAGCGGTTACAGCCTGTGCCAGACGGCACACGCGGTAATCGAGCTGTACGCGCTGCCGCTGCCGGCGGCGCACCTGCACCTCGGCCCCATGACCTTGCGCGATGCGCTGCTCACGCTGGCTGGCCCGGCCTGGGAACTGCACGCGGATGACCGCGCACGGCAAATCTGCTTCGAACGGCCCGCCGACAGCGCGGTCATCGAACCCGCATCCGAGCCACCCGCCGCCGAGGCGGTGCAGACGTTCCCGCTGGAGCCTTCGGTTTCGGGAGGCCAGCCATGAGCTCCCCACAGTCTGCCCGGCGCCCGGGCGCCGTCGTGGTGGTGCAGAGCCTTCTGTGGCTCTGGTTGGTCTTCCTCAGCGTCTTGGTGGCCCTGGGCTACCAGGCCCTCAGCGACCAGGCCGACCAGGAGCGGCTGGATTCCCGCCTGCAACGCCTGGAAGCGCAGGCAACTGGCTTGGCCGAGACGATCGAGGCCATCCAGCAGCGCCCGGCCGTCGCGACGGACGCTGACCTCAAAGACACCCGCCAGATCCTGGAAGCACGCGCGGCCCAGGTCGAGAAATCTCTCAGTGGCTACGCAGCGGCCGACGACCTCCAGGCGCTTCGCGCGGAGGTCGAGCAGATCAAGGCGCGCCAAGCCGCCGCACGTGCCACCGCACCCGCCCAGCGGCGCGCATCGCGCACGTCCGCCGCCTCCAAGACCGAGCTGTCGCCGCTGTCATTCCGCGTCGTCGGCGCCGAACTGCGCGCCGGCCAGCGCAGCGTGTCCGTCGCGCCGAGCACCGGGGACTTCACGCCCGCCCAACTTCAGGTGCTGCTGCCCGGGGATGCGGTCGGCCCGTGGCGCCTGCAGGCGATCGAGGGCAACACCGCAGTGTTCCAGGCCGGCAACCACACCCGCCGCGTGGCGATTCCCTGACCGGAGCACCCCATGAAGCCGTCGATCCTCCTTTTCGCGGTCCTGGTGGCGTCGTCGCAATGGCCCGCCTGGGCGCAGCAGCCCGCAACGACCCCGGCGCGCAACGCACAGAGCCAGGAGCGCCCGCTGGCCGCCCGCGTGCTGGACGACCGGGTGGCAACCGAATGGGGCTTGCAGCCACAAGAATGGGCACGCTACCGCGAGCTGATGGATGGGCCGCTGGGTATCTACTCGCCCAACCTGGACCCGCTGTCCGCCCTGGGCATCGAAGCTCGCACGGACGAAGAACGGCGCCGCTATGCGGAACTGCAGGTGCAGGTGGAAGCGCGCCGCGTCGAGAAGCTGCTCGCCTACCAGCGCGCCTACGACGAGGCCTGGCAGCGCCTGAATCCGGGGATGCAGCGCGTGAACCTGCCCGACGACAAGCCGGGCGCCGGCACATCCAGCAGTCCCTTGCGCGGCAGCGGCCGCATGGCGGTGTTCGTCAAGGACGGCTGCGCAGCCTGCGGACAGCTCGTGCAGCGCCTGCAATCCTCGGGCGCGGAGTTCGACCTGTACATGGTGGGCAGCCGCCAGGATGACGCGCGCATCCGCGACTGGGCCAAGCGCGCGCAGATCGACCCGGCGCGCGTGCGCGCCGGCAGCATCACGCTCAACCACGACGGCGGCCGCTGGCTGTCGCTGGGCCTGCCCGGCGATCTGCCCGCCGCCGTGCGCGAAGTGAACGGCCAATGGCAGCGCCAGCCGTAGCCATGCCCCTGCGCGCACTGGTGCTCACTGCCGGCCTGTATGCCGTTGCCGCCCTGGCCCAGGAGGTTCCGCCACCGGCTTACCAGCTTGCCGCCCAGCGCGCAGGCATCCCCTCGACCGTGCTCTACGCCGTGGCCTTGCAGGAGAGCGGCATCCGGCGCAACGGGCGCCTGGTGCCGTGGCCGTGGTCCCTCAACGTCGCCGGCCAGTCGCGCCGCTTCGCCACGCGCGCCGACGCCTGCGCTGGCCTGCAGCAGGCGATGCGCGCCACGCCGCACACGCGCATTGATGCGGGCCTGGGCCAGATCAACCTCGGTTACCACAAGCACCGCTTTACCGGCGCGTGCGACCTGCTGGATCCGTATCGCAACCTGGCCGTTGCCGCCGAGATCCTGAAGGAGCAGCACACCCCCGGCGAGGACTGGCTGCTGGCGATCGGCCGCTACCACCGCCCCGCAGGCGGCGAGCCCGCCGCCCGCTATCGGCGCAGCGTGTCGCGCCACCTTGCCCGCGTGCAGGGCACGCGACCAGCCGCCGCGGTCCTCGCGGCGCGCCAGGAGACCTCCCCATGACGAAACCCCATCCCGCCCATCTCGCGTTCACGGGCCTACTCATGCTGCTGTCAGGCCTGCCGCTGGCCTCGCGTGCCGGCGAGCCACTGATCGTTGTCGAGGACCGTGGCGGCACGTCGGCATTGCCGTACTACGAAGCCCTGAATCTCCAGCCGCGCGCCAACGCACCGGCGCGGCCGTCCATCCCGACGCCCCAGCTTCCTGCCACACCGGCGGACGAAGCCGCGATGCTGCCGGTGCGCAGCGCCAAGCTCACGCCTGGCACCGTCGCGCGGCGTGTGATTGAAGCGCCCGGCCTGCGGCCGTTCGTGGTCATCGGCGACGACGAGGCTTCCCGGGCCTGGTTGCAGCGCCGCGCCGCCGCTTTGCGCGAACGTGGCGCGGTCGGCCTGGTGGTCAACGTCGAGACCGCGCAGGGCCTGGCGCGGCTGCGCGCGCTGGCGCCAGGCTTGCCGCTCGCCCCCGTTGCCAGCGACGACCTGGCCGATCGCCTGGGCCTGCGGCACTACCCGGCGCTGATCACGGCCACTGGCATCGAGCAATGAAGCCATGTCGGGGAAACAGCCGGTCGAGGTTCTGCTACGCCCAGCGGTGGAGCTATACACCATCGCGGCGTGTGCAGGCGCCGCGTTTCTGTGCCTGGTGGCCCCATGGTCGCTCGCGCTGAGCCCTTCGATGGGCGTCGGCAGCGCCTTGGCATTCGGTGCCTACGGCGCGATCCGCTACCGCGATGCCCGCGTCATTCTGCGCTACCGGCACAACATCCGCCGCCTGCCGCGGTACGTGATGACGAGCAAGGACGTGCCGGTCAGCCAGCAGCGCTTGTTCGTGGGGCGCGGGTTTCTCTGGGAGCAGAAGCACACCCATAGGCTGATGCAGACGTACCGGCCGGAGTTTCGCCGCTACGTCGAGCCGACGCCGGCCTACCGGCTGGCCAGGCGCCTGGAGGAACGGCTGGAGTTCGCGCCGTTCCCGCTGTCCCGGCTGCCCGCGCTCACGGGCTGGGACGTGCCTTTCAACCCCGTGCGCCCGTTGCCGCCTGTCGGCGGCCTGCCGCGCCTGCATGGCATCGAGCCCGACGAGGTGGACGTCAGCCTGCCGCTGGGGGAGCGCGTCGGACACTCGCTGGTGTTGGGCACCACGCGGGTGGGCAAGACGCGGCTGGCCGAGTTGTTCGTCACGCAGGACATCCGCCGCAAGAACGCCGCAGGCGAGCACGAGGTCGTGATCGTCATCGACCCCAAGGGGGACGCGGACCTGCTCAAGCGGATGTATGCCGAGGCCCAGCGCGCGGGCCGTGAAGGCGAGTTTTACGTCTTCCACTTGGGCTGGCCGGACATTTCGGCGCGCTACAACGCGGTGGGCCGCTTCGGCCGCATCAGCGAAGTGGCGACCCGGGTGGCGGGGCAGCTCTCCGGCGAAGGCAACAGCGCGGCGTTCCGCGAGTTCGCATGGCGCTTCGTGAACATCATTGCCCGCGCCCTGGTGGAGCTGGGGCAGCGCCCGGACTACATGCTGATCCAGCGGCACGTCATCAACATCGACGCGCTGTTCATCGAGTACGCCCAGCACTACTTCGCCAAGACTGAGCCCAAAGCCTGGGAGGTGATCGTCCAGATCGAGGCCAAGCTCAACGAGAAGAACATCCCGCGCAACATGATCGGGCGCGAGAAGCGCGTGGTGGCGCTGGAACAGTACCTCTCCCAGGCCCGCAACTACGACCCGGTTCTCGACGGCCTGCGCTCGGCGGTTCGCTACGACAAGACGTATTTCGACAAGATCGTCGCGTCGTTGCTGCCGCTGCTGGAGAAGCTCACCAGCGGGAAGATTTCCCAGCTTTTGGCCCCAAACTATTCCGACCTGGCCGACCCGCGCCCGATCTTCGATTGGATGCAGGTCATCCGAAAGCGCGCAGTCGTCTATGTGGGTCTGGACGCGCTATCCGACGCCGAGGTTGCCGCAGCGGTCGGCAATTCGATGTTCAGCGATCTCGTGTCGGTCGCCGGGCACATCTACAAGCACGGGATCGACGATGGCCTCCCGGGCGCAACGGCCGGTGCGCGCGTGCCCATCAACGTTCATGCCGATGAATTCAATGAATTGATGGGCGATGAATTCATCCCGCTAATCAACAAGGGCGGCGGTGCCGGCCTGCAAGTCACGGCGTACACGCAGACGCTCTCGGACATCGAGGCCCGCATCGGCAACCGCGCGAAGGCCGGTCAGGTGATCGGTAACTTCAACAACCTCTTCATGCTGCGCGTGCGCGAAACCGCGACCGCTGAACTGCTGACTCGGCAACTGCCGAAGGTCGAGGTCTATACGACCACCATCGTCAGCGGTGCGACCGACAGCTCGGACATTCGCGGGGCGACGGATTTCACTTCGAACACACAGGATCGCATCAGCATGTCCAGCGTGCCGATGATCGAGCCGTCGCACGTCGTTGGACTGCCCAAAGGCCAATGCTTCGCGCTGCTGCAGGGCGGCCAGCTTTGGAAGGTACGCATGCCGCTGCCGGCGCCGGACCCGGATGAAGTGATGCCGGCGGACCTGCAGCAACTGGCCGGGTACATGCGCCAGAGCTACAGCGAGGCCACGCAGTGGTGGGAGTTCACCAGCTCGCCGGCCTTGCAGGATGCGGCCTTGCCCGACGACCTGCTGGACGATGCCGCTGCGGCCGAGCCCGACGCGGTGGCCACCGGCGCCGACGATGGCGCGGGCAACGAGGCCGTGCCATGAAGGATGCCGCCTCGACCGCGCAGCGGGAGCAGAACCAACGCCAAGGCTTGATCGTCGGCACCCTCACCTTACCGTTCCGGTTACTCGGGGTGCTGATCGGCTCGCTGCTGTTCTCGATCGTGGTGGAGTGCGTCGGCATGCACCTGTTCTGGAAGGACCAGGGCTGGCGCCACTCCCAGCAGATGCTGCAGTACGAACTCGGGCACCTGTCCAGCCACTTCACGCGCAGCGTGGTCGTACAGGAGCCGGGACGGACGGCGCACGAGCTGGTGGACACCGGATACGAATGGGTGTTCGTGCGCTCGGGGCTGCTGGAGCACATGAGCCAGACCGCCGAGCGCGCCCGAGCGCCCAGCCACGGGCAGACCCACAACTTCCGCTACTGGATCAGCCAGGTCTATGTCTGGACCGAGAGCTACCTGATCGCTGCGGCCTTCACGACGCTCACCTTCCTGGTGCGCCTGCTGGTCTTGGTGCTCACGCTGCCGCTGATCCTCACGGCGGCATTCGTCGGCCTGATTGACGGCCTGGTGCGACGGGATGTGCGCCGGTTCGGCGCGGGCCGCGAATCCGGCTTCATCTACCACCGCGCGAAGGCCAGCCTGATGCCGTTGGCCGTGCTGCCTTGGGTCACCTATCTCGCTCTGCCCATATCGGTGCATCCTCTGGTCATCCTGCTGCCCAGCGCGGCGTTGCTGGGGATGGCAGTTAGCCTGACCGCAGGCAGCTTCAAGAAGTACTTATGAGGTGACACGGGCGGCACTGCTCTGCAAAGCCGTGTGCCGTTCATCGGTTCTGCAGGGTATCAAGAGCAGCATCCAACGCCGTAACCGCCTCGACGACCGTTCTTACCGTCGCCCGATCGAACTCATGATCGCGCTGAGCGTCGTGCACACCGCTATTGAGGTAACCCCATTCAATACTCGTACCGCTGACATTGAGCAGCCTGACCAACGCCCCCACGGCATCCGGCGCACCCGCGTGTTGCGCCGCGATACGCTCGACGGCCGACCGCAACTTGGTGCATTTATTGTTCAGCTCCCAAGGCGCGCGGGGCCCGCTCAGCTTGATGTCGATCCGGCCGTCCGTCCGCCGACCCAGCCACGTCCACAGGCGGTCCGTCAGACTCTCCAGCGCCGGCCGGGCCTGACGCAGTGCCTCGCGTTTCTCGTCAGCCGCCAACGCCTGCTGGGCCAGAAGAACATAGTTCTTCGCTGGCGGGTCGCTGTCGACCCGCAGTTCGTGCTCTCCCTGATGCGGGAGAAACTTGTAGCGCTTGATGGCGCCAGCGCGCCGGGCGCCCAGCTCCTGCTGGATGCGATGCAGGAATTCCTCGGCGTGCGAGGTGAGGATGACCTGCTTACCGTCGAGCAGGCCATCCTCGAAGAAGGTGCGCCAGATGCCGTCGCGGTGGTCATCGTCGATCGCATTGACGACGTCATCAAAGATGACGACGGGACAACCCTGCGCGATATTTTTGGCGAGTAGTATCGCCAGGCCGAGGCACTTGATGTGCCCCTCGCTGAACACGATTAGCGCGTCGTAACGGACACCCGGCTCCCCAGCGAACTCCACCTCGATCTTGCCGTTCTCGGCCACTGGCAGCCACAGCGCGTGCAGCAGATCGCCGGGCGGATCGGCCCGGTTGAATGCGTTGTAGAGCTGGCGCGCTTGCTCTCCCAGCCCTTGGAGCAGCACACCTGGAAGTGCGGCAAGGTAGGCCTGAATCTCGGGCAAAAAGCCGTCGTAGGCAACCTTGACCCGCTGATGGTGCGCCACCACCGCCACTTCCGCAGCAACGACCTCGATCAGTTCGCGGTTCGCCTCGTCGAACTGGGCGACGGTCTGGCGGGCAGTGGCCAGATCCTGATCGGCCGCCCCCCGCAAGGTGCGCAGTCGTTGGACCTCCAACTGGTGCTGCTGTAGGCCATCTCGCTCCTGTGCCAATGCGCCGCGCTGGGCATGCACTTCCCGCGCCTGCGCGTCGACCCCTTCAATGATCTCGGCGATCCGCAGCAGAGCGTTCCAGGCACGTCGATCTCCATCGACCCAGGCACCAAGCCAATTGCCGGCCGCAGTGGGAGGCAGCAGCGGCAGGCCAGCACCCTGTGATTCGGCCGGACAGGCAACGGCACCCGCCGTTACCACGCGGCGCATCTCCTCCCACAGAACTCGGACCGCCTCGCTCAACTGCGTGCGATGTCCGGTCTCCTGCTGTTGGAGGGCAGCCAGTTGAGCAAGCTGCTCCAGGCCCGCGCGTGCCTTCGCGAACGGATCCTGCGCCACAGCGGCCAGTGCAGTTCCACAGGCGGGGCAAGCCGTCGCCCCGTCCGCCAGCGCCAACACGGCCTCGTAGAGCTTCGCGTATGACACCTCGCCGGCGCGGGCGGCAAGCTGCCCGGAAGACGCCCGCCACAGTCCCTGGATCCGATAAGCCTCTGCCAGCAACGCCTGCAGACGGGCCTGCGTCACTTCATAAATGGCAGGCGGGTTGGCGTCCAGTTGTGCCTGGACGTACGGCAGCCGCCCTTGTTGCTGCGGTGTGCCGAGCAGCCAGTCGACGCAGGCCTGGTAGGTCGCGCCAGGCCACATGCGCTGCGCCAAGGCCTGCTCTAGGGCCTCGACCGCAGCAATCTTCTGCGGATAGGCGGCGATCGTCTGCTCGGAGTTCGCCAACTGTACGCGGCGTTGTGCCAGCTGCGCAGCTTGGACACCGGTGAGCATCAGGTCCTGATCAAGCAAAGGGTTGAAGCCCCGCACGAATTCGCTGAACTGGTCCACGCCGAACAGGGTTGCGATCAGTTGCCGCTGGTCGCCCGGCGTCCGCGCGGCGATGCGGGCGAAGTCGTCAAGGCGGTTCTTCTCGATGAAGCAGAAGCGGTATTCGGCTTCATCTGGCTGGACGGCCTGGGGCTGGTCTTCCGCCCGGGACGATAGGACAGGCGCGACATGACGGCGCAGGCGAGCGTTGTTGCAGTACGTCCGCTGGTCGACCCGCTTGGCCTGCGCTTCGCTGATCGAACCGAGCATCGCCACTTCCAAGGCTTCGCAGAAGCTGCTCTTGCCGGTGCCGTTGGCACCGTAGACCAAGGTGATGTCATGGCTGAGGTCGAACGTCTCCTGCCGCATGAATCCTCGAAACGGCCCGACTTCGAGCTGGTGCAGTCGCCCGAGCGCCGGCCCGTTTTCGGGGCCGCGCGCGTCCCCGTTGTAGGCGACAGGCATCTGCGCCAGATGCGCGATGGCCAGCGGCGCCAAGCGCGTGGAGCGCCCCCGGCGTGCAGCACCGACCTCGGCCAGTGGCTGCAGGTGATCGAGCACCAGGTGCGCCAGCCGGCGCACGTCGTCGTGCACGTGCCGCTGCGCCAAGTGCGCTAGGAACCGGTGGTACTCCGAACGTATGCTTGCCACAGCGACCCCTCACTTGGTCAACCACTGACCGTAAGCCTCCACATCGATCATGGGGACCGTTCCACTGAACTGAAGCTGCGCGATCAGCTTGAAAAGAAACGCGGTCGCCGGCTTGTTTTCGTTGGTGTAGCTGTACGCGCCGCTGGCTTGGTCATAGAAAAAGTGCCCGTGGGCGGCAACGCATCCGATGTCCAGACGCCCCTCGGTGAGGTTTGCGTTCAGCGCCTTGTCCATGGATGGGCCCAATGCTGGACTCCATTCGCTCTCGAAGGTGAGCAAGCCACCCAGAATCGGAATCAACGGCTTCGCTGGGTAGGTCCCGCCAGCGTGCGGGATCGGCAGGCTCGTGCGGTGCAGCCTGCGCACACTGGCGACCTTCTCCTGGGCATAGGCCACAAGCCCCGCGTCAGCCGTCTGCTTGGCCTCGAACACGGCGTACACGCTTTCGGCTGGGATGATCGTCTCGTTCTCGTAGGTGAAGATAAAAGGCGAATATTGCCGATCAAACACCACCACATCGATCTGCTGGCTGAAGTTCCCCAGGCTGTCCACCACATGCGCCTTGGCCGCCTGGTACCGTTTGGGCAGATAGGTATCCAGCATGTCGATCCAGACGTTCTCGCTCGCATCCCCCTTCGTGCCCGGGTGACCGAAGGTCTTGCGTACTACGGACAGGCGCTGCTGGATGTCCTCGTGCAAGGACGACAAGAGTTGGGAAAGCGACCACTGGGACATGTTGTACCTCGATTGGACGTATGGCAGCCGACGGGGTCAGGAAAGCGGGAACTTGGGGCCAAACAGCGCACGCCAGGCTCGAAGCGCTTCGAGATTGCGACCGCGACGCGCGTGGTCGATGGCGACACTTGCGTCCTGGCTCGCTTGCGACAGCAGTTGCTGCGCGCGCTGCTTGCGCGCAGCGTCCATGTCGTTGCTGATCGCCGGCCCGAGGCCGGCCGGGTCAGGCCACTCGTCATGGACACGATCAGCGAGCGTGGCAAAGAATGACTGGATCTCGCGATCGAACGATCCACCCCAGCCGCCGTAGAGACATTCCAGTGCCATCACCTCGATAAGGAATGAGGGCTTCACCGGCTTCTGATCGCCGTGCTTGGGATTGTTGTTCCAGTACTTCACCATGCGCACGAGACCTTTCCACTCATTGCCATAGGCTTGGTGCGCTGCGGTCGCCTTGTCCTTATGGATCTCCGGGTCCGTCTTGATCCACTTTCCGGACGCCGAATCGGGGATCTCATACTGGTCGCCGGTGTCGAATGCGGGCACCGCATCCACGCTGACCACCCGGTAGTCCGTGTTGTCCTCCGCGTCGATGTGAACACCGAAATCCACGTTGATCGAGCGCGCCTGTTTGCGCACGGCTGCCGAACCGTATTTCTCCACCAATGCAGAGTGGAAATCATCCAGCACTACCGATGCGGCCTTGCCGTGGTAATGCTTCTCCGAGTCCTTCAGCACGAAGAAGATGTCGATATCCTTGAGCGGCTTCGTCTTCGTGTATCGAGCATAGGAGCCGGTCAGGAAGCTGCGCGCAATACCGAATTTCGTCTGCAGGTAGTCTCGCACTTCGTTCTGGCGCTGCGAGGCATTCTTCTGCTCGCGCTCGTTGAGTTCCAGGCGCGACTTGAACTTGCGAAAAGCTTCATCGATCGACAGCATCAGCGTTGCCTCCAATATCCAGCCTGACCCGCCAGGCCGCTGTGTTCCACAGTCGAGCCCAGGCTCTGCTTGACCATCCCATCCGTCGAGCGATAGCTTCCTTTGCTCCACCCATCCACGTCAGGCCGCCCGGGCTTTGTATCAAGCATGACTTTGTACTTAGCCTGCGATGGCAACAGCCCAGCCTTCTTGATCGCGTATTTCAACTGCTCGGTATCTGTCCAGAAGCTGCCGTCGCCATCGGACCACCCATACACGATGTCGATATCCCATCGGGTCACAAGCTTGTCGGTTGCCGGGTTGTAGATCTCCAGAATCACCTTGCGCAGATCACCGGTCCCGAGCCACGTCTTGATGGCTCGGGTATTGCTCTCCCAGCGATCCGCAAAGTGCTCAGGGTCCAGCCCACTGAGCAGGATGATGTCTTTCAAGCTCTTGAGGATGTTGTCGGTCACATAGGTAACCGAGTGCGTGTACGAGTAGGTGGCGACGGTGCTCATGACTTGAGGAAACCTCCGAGGTCGAGCGACAGCGCTTGCCCAGCATCGTCCTGCGCCTGCGTGGCAATTCCTTGGCTCAAGTCCCGTGCAATGATGCGAGAACAGTGCTTTTTGAGCGCGGTTTGCACCCAGCCGAGCTGCTCCTTCGGACACGGCAGCGAGACTCCCCAGTCTCCCTTCAACGGCTCGAACCCCAAGACTTCTTCGTTGGCATCATCACCATCGATCGCGTCTTCGTCGAAGAGGCAGTAGATCCTGGTCCGTGGTCCATCGCATGTCGCAACGATGGGCGCGCTCTTGGGTGCCTGGTCGGCGATCAAGCTGGCGGCCACGCCCGCCACGGCCCTGAGTTCAGAGCGAGCCGTGCCGTCCTTGCCCTGAGTGAGCAGTTCGACAATGGCATCCCACGTCTGCAACGCATCGCGGTGCGGCGAACTGCGAAACGTCCGGCTGACAACGGTGGTCATTTTTGCTTCCCTCCTTGAAGGCGCATTTGCTTTGCCTGTCGTATCGCACTGCGCAGGTGCTCTACGGAAAGCTTGTTCGGATCGATAGCCACTTGCGGGTCGGCCGCGAGGGCGTTGGCTACGACCTTGCGAATGGCCCGACCATCCAATCCGACGCACTCGCCAGCACACGCGTCGAACTGGTGAGCCGAGGAAAGCTTGCCAATCCCCGGAAATGTCTTTGCCAGGCCATTCAGGCAGTCCACCAGGATCTGCTTGCAGGCATCCTTGCCGGGCAGTGGCACCTCCATCACCATGTCGCAACGAGACAGGAAGGCACTGTCGACGGCCTGTGGGAAGTTGCTGGTGGCCACGAACAGCAGATGCGGGTTGCGTTCGGCCAACATGTCCAACTGCACCAACACCGCATCGGTGGCCCGGTGCACATCAACCGGGTTGGCTTCCAGGCTGAGCTTGGCTCGATCAGCCGCAAGCGTTTCGACCTCGTCCAGAAGGACGATCGTCGGGCCCGCCGCTGCGGATTCTGCGATCGATTGCGAGAACAGGTCTGCCACGGCGCGTTGAGTCTTTCCCATTGCAGAGCTCGTCAGCGTGTGAGGCTCCACTTCCAGCAATCGAAACTTCGCAGAAGAAAAAGATTCGGCCACACGATGCGCCAAGCCCCGTGCCAAGGAGGTCTTCCCAGTCCCCGGTGGGCCGACCAACAAGATCACGCCGTGCAGGGGGAGTACCGTGCGCTCCACCTTGGGGCGCACCGTGAAGTTGACGATCGCTTGTGACAGCAACTGTTTTTTGATGGCTTCGTCCATCACGATCGAATCCCACAAGTCACCCAGCGACTTGTCCGGCAGCTTCCAGCTTCGATGGATGCCTTTCGGCAAAGTGGCGTCTGATGAAGGATTCTTGGTCATCCGTGGCTCTCGGCGGGTCAGAGAATGGTGCGATAGGTCGCCAGCACCTTGGTCGTTTGCACAAGGCCTTGGCGCAGCAGGATTTCGAGATAGCGGTCCACATCGATCGGCGGATGCTTGAGTTGGGCACGCTGGCGCTGCGCAGCCGACACTACGGCGGCCGCATCCAGATCCAGCAGGTTGTCCACAAACTCATCGGGGTGCTGCGATTCGATGCCGTACGGAGCCAGCAGATCGTTCGGGAAATCCCGTTCGTTGAACGTCACAATCACGCTCGCACCGCAGCGAATCGCCGCAGCCAGGACGTGCCGATCGTCCGGATCGGGCAATGTCAGGCCTGCCACGAGCGCTTCGTAGCCCTCCACCAAGCCGTCCGGAATGGCCCTGTCCATGAGATCCGACGTCCTGTCGACCTGAACCCGGGTGAGATCGGGGCGGTTGATCAACAGGTTGCGTTTCCACTCCTCATGAATGGCTTGGCTCCACCGCGCCCGGAAGCGGCCAGACAGGCCGAGCCACATCAGGAAATCCCGCAGTGGCGCGGGATATAGAACGCACGCGTCGTAGACGGCGGTGAATGGGGAATGCCTCATTCGTATCCCATTCCCAACTCTTGCGACTGCTGAGCGAGTTCGGCCATCGCCTGCTCACTGGCGCGCTCGCGCGCTTCCTTGTACTGCATCAGATCGGCGAACCTCACCCTGCGGTGCTTGCCGGTGCGATGAAATGCCAACACCCCATCTTCTAGCAGCTTGACGAAATGGGGACGGGACACGTTGAGCAAGTCCGCCGCCTCTTGGGTCGTCAGCTCTGCATGGACGGGCACCACCTTTACTGCATTGCCATCGGCCAACTCGGCCAGGATGTCGACCAGCAGGCGCAACGCCGAGGTAGGCAGTTCCACCTGATGAGCCTGTTTGTGGTCATCAAAGATCTGGATGTGCTGCGTCTCGAACTGGGTTGCGAGGTAAGCCGCCAAGGCACGTTGACCCTGGACGGCTGCCTTAACCTCTCCCGCGGCGGGAAGGGTCATCTTGGATTGGGCAGTGGCGGTGGTCATGGGTAGCTCCTAAGCGAAAACGGTTGCAGAGCCGATCATATTCGAAACACTCGAAAAACGCAATAATCGAAACGCGACCCGGGCTTTTGTAGGTTCGCTCGCGGCATGCCCAATCCGGTCGTCCGCCAGTTCCTATTGTTTGCGGCCTAAAACAGCCCTGATCTCCACGATCACCCCATTGCTGATCACACAGGAATGGCGCGATGGTGGCTTCGATCTGGCTGCGCGCCGCGCATCGCGGCGTACCCACTCTTCTCGTGACGGCCCTCCTGCTGGGTCAGTCCCCGATGGCCTTGGCCGAGTCCCCTGCGCAGCGCCAGGAGCTGGTCGCCGCACTGCGCCAGCTCGACGCGCTGGAGCGCACCGTCGCGGACAGCGCCGCGCATGCCCCCATCCAGCCGGGCGAGCGCTACCACTTCGACTACCCGCGGCTGCTGGCTGACCTGGCGCGTGTTCGCGCCGGCATCCAGTTCCATCTGACGCCATCGCGCGCCCAGCCGCGCGACCCCTCCGAACTGGGCGGCGACTACCGCACGGAGCGGGCCGTCGCGCCATCGCCGCCGACGCCTGCGGAGGGCAAGCCATGAACGGCGCCCAGGTCTCGGCATTTCAAGCCAACAGCGGCATCGCGCCTTCTGCGATGGCGACCGTCCTGGTCGGCGTCGTGTTCGCGGTCCTGCTCGTCTGGGGCGTCTGGGCCATCCGAACGGCCTACGTGGGGTGGTCCGAGAGCCGCCTCAACCAGCGCCAGTTCCTCGGCGTCGTCGTCCGGTTTTTGGCGATGTATCTCGTGCTGACCTTCTTCCTCCTCTCCTGACCTGAAAGGCCTGACCATGCAAAACCGCATCCTCAATTCCCATCTTGCCCAGCGCACCGCCGTGGTACTGGGCGCCGCCGCGCTGCCGGCGCTGTCGTTCGCACAAGGTCTGCCGCAGTTGGAGAACCCGACGCGGGGAACCGGCAACGGCATCATGGAGACCATCAGGAACTACGGCTACGACATCATCATGCTCGTGGCCCTGCTGGTGGTGGCGTCGATGTTCATCGGCGTCTGCTACCACGCCTACGGCACCTACGCGGAAATCCACACCGGCCGTAAGACGTGGGGCCAGTTCGGCCTCACGGTCGCCATCGGCGCCGTGCTGCTCGTGATCGGCATCTGGCTGCTCACCGAAGCCACCGGCATCCTGTAAGGCTAGGCCGGTATGTCCGATCAGCAGCACGTCCGTGCGGACGGGACCGTGACGTTCCTTCCGCACCGGCTTAACCGCCACCCCGTTGTCGTGCGCGGCCTCACCGCCGACGAGCTGTGGATCTGCTGCGGCTTGTCCGGCGCGGCCGGCCTGCTGGTCGGCGCGCCGCTTTCGTGGATGCTCCGCACCATTGCCATCGCACCGACGTTCGTTGTCCTGGGCGTGGCCTTGGGCGTGTTCATCGGCGGCGGCATCCTGCGCCGCCTCAAGCGTGGGCGCCCCGACACCTGGCTGTATCGGCAACTGCAATGGCGCATCGCCACGCTGCATCCGCTGATGGCGGGCTGGGTGGGCGGCCACGTGCTGATCTCGCGCTCCGGTTTCTGGACCACCCGACGGTCTGCCTCAAGGAGCGCACGATGAGCCGCTTCAAGAACGAGATCGCCCACCTGCAGGCGCACATCAAGACGCTTCGCCTGGGTGCCGGTGCCCTGGTCATCGTCGCCCTGGTCATGGGCGGCGGCTGGTGGAGCGCGCCGCGCGACCTGACCATCCACGTCCCGCCTGACCTGCGCTCGGGCAGCACCCGCAAGTGGTGGGAGGTGCCGCCCGAATCGGTCTATGCGTTCACGTTCTACGTGTTCCAGACCCTCAATCGCTGGCCGACGAATGGCGAAGAGGACTACGCGCGCAACCTCCACACGCTCTCGCCGTACCTCACGCCGTCCTGCCAAGCCTTCCTGCGCGCGGACTACGACTACCGCCGCAGCACGGGCGAGCTGCGCCAGCGCGTGCGCGGCATCTACGAAATCCCTGGCCGCGGCTACGGCGACGACCCTACGGCGCGCGTGCGCACGGTCTCCGATCGCGACTGGGTGGTGACGCTGGACATCACCGCGGACGAGTACTACGGCGCGGAACAAGTCAAGCGCGCCCTGGTGCGCTACCCCGTGAAAGTCACCAAAGTGGACATCGACCCCGCGCGCAATCCGTTCGGCCTGGCGCTCGACTGCTACGCCGGCACGCCCCAGCGCATCAGCACCCCGGAGCCGACGCGCCCGGCATCCGGCGGCCTGTCTCCGCAAGCGCCTCAAGGAGGAACCACCCCATGAAGCATCCTGTACTCGCGCTGCTGGGGCTGCTGGCCGTGGCCGCCGCACCCATCGCCCAGGCGGTGGAAATCCTGCGCTGGGAGCGCATGCCGCTGGCGGTGCCGCTGAAGGTCGGCCAGGAGCGCATCGTGTTCATCGACCATCAGCAGCTTATTCATCATAAACCTTTGTTTTTAAAAAGATTTTCTCAATTACCGCATATTTATATACACATTTATATACGCAACGGCGCGCGATCGTACCGAAACACCCCGGAACCATGGCCAAGTTCGACGGCGCGCGCCAGCGTTGCTGCGCCCGCTGACTGCGGCAACGCGCATGTCGGCAGGACTGAGAGATAGAGAACGTGCGGAAGAAGAAGCGCCTGCTGCGAGATCGGCGGGCATGAGTGGAGCAGACTGAGACTGGTGGCATTGGGCAACCTCCTACTTGTGGAGCCGCCGTGCCGGGAAGTCATCTGCTGAGCCTTGCCTACCGAGACGGCGGCAAGGCGCGGTTCGCAACCGCAACAACGTGCCGCTTCCTTACAGGAAGCGCCACCACTGAGCAATGTTAATCAAAGCGATGCGGTTCATTGACAGACCAAAGTTCAGCAACCGGAAGATGCGTGCGGAGAACAATCCCCACAGCAACTTTAAACCAAGATATGGTAGCACGAACTCCTAGCTGCTCAGCGCTCCCGTGAGCGCGGATGTTGGCTTCGACTACGAAGTTGAGCGCGTTAGCGTCAGGGCAAATTTCGCGACTCCCCCGAAGCATCCATTGCACACGCCCGCTCAATGAACCGTTTTGCCGGGTCGGACGGTTCGCCCATGCGCCGGAGGAGGTAGGTGGACAACGAAGGCGGCGGGCCCGCAATCGGGCGGATCGCCACATCGGATCTCTGCAATGTCTGCACCTGATCGCCGATGGCGAAGCTGACCCCGTAGCCCGCTCCTACCAACGTCAGCATCAGCCCAAGGCTCGTCACACGGTCTACCACTTTCGGCGTTGTTGCTGCGCCTTCGAGCACGGCCTGGACTTGATGATGGCACCCTGAGTCGGCTTCGGGATGGCAGAGCACCACAGGGTACTTCAGGGCATCCTCCAGCTTGACGCAAGCGTGTTCCAACAGTGGATGGCGGGCGGGCACAACCAATGACAGCGGGTCAGTCCACACAGCCTCGGCGATCAGTCCGTCGTTCACCGCATTCGACAACGCAAAGCCGATGTCCAGCAAGTCGTTGCGCAGTTCCTTTACTTGCTGGACAAACGGCATCTCAAAAACGCGAATCTCGAGTTCTGGTTCGTCCTCCCGACTACGCGCCAGCAAGGCTGCGATGCGAGGCTGGGCCAAGCTGTCGCAAATGCCAATACGCAGATACCCCCTGTAGCCCTGAGCCGCAGATCTAGCGGCCTTGACAGCCTGCTCCACGGTCATGAGCACTCGGCGACACTCATCGAGGAACACTTGGCCGGCCCAGGTCAGCCGCATTTTGCGCTCCCTTCGGTCGAACAACTGGACGCCCAGGGCTTCTTCGAGATCGCGCATGGCGCGTGAGACGGGCGACTGCTCGATCCCCAGGCGTTCGGCCGCACGTGCGAGGTGTAGCTCTTCTGCGACCGCCACAAAATAGCGCATCAATCGGAAATCCATGCGAGCCTCCATTCGTCTTGTTGTGACTCGGCTCAGCAGACCAACTACGTCAGCCTACATGCTGATGACGTCTTCGACTCCATAAAGGCTAGAGCAGCGCAACGCATCCTGCGACGGTCTCAAGCCAGCAAATGGGCCAAGCATCGATCATCTCCCTATCCGTCGACAGCAACGATTTCTGCGGCATACCGTGCAAACCGGCCGGAAAGGCGGCCGATCGCCACGGCATCCTCCCCCGCAGCGTTCCCGGCCTTGGCTCTCGCTGCGATGCCTTCCAGAATTACCGCAAAGCGGAACAACGAAAACGCGTGGTGAAAAGGCAAGACCGGATCGCGCCGGCCACTCGCTTCTGCATATGCAGCCAAGTACACGGCCTGCGTCGGCAAATTCTGGGCGGCTAGATCGAGACCGCGCAGCCCTTCAAAAGCATCCGGCTCGACCAGCCATGGCATGCTGCTGTAGGCAACGTCAGCCAGAGGGTGCCCCAACGTCGACAGCTCCCAGTCCAGGACAGCAATCACCCGAGGCTCTTTCGGGTGGAACATTACGTTGCCCAAGCGAAAATCACCATGGGCAATAGTGGTTTCGTCTCCAGCAGGAATATGCTCCGGTAGCCACTCGATCAGAAGATCGATATGTGAGTTTTCGCTGGTCTTCGAAGACCCCCACTGGCGCGTCCAGCGTGCAATTTGCCGCTCGAAGAAGTTGCCAGGCTTGCCATAGTCGGAGAGGCCAGCCGACATCCAATCCACGCTGTGCAACTGCGCCAACGTTTCGGCGAGGGCAAACAGATAGATCGCGCGTTCCTGAGCGGGAATCTCAGTAAGCGCGTAGTCGCTCATCACCCGGCCCTCCAGGCGCTCCATGACATAGAACGGCGTGCCGATGATCTCATGTTCTTCGCAATAGAACAGTGTCTGCGGAACAGGCACGGGAGTGGGCTCGAGGGCGCGGAGGATGCGAAACTCCCGGTCGACCGCATGCGCGGATTTCAGTAATTCACCAGGCGGCTGCTTGCGCAGCACAAGACGAAGCCCCTGGTCGAACGTAACGAAGAAGGTGGGATTGGACTGTCCGCCGCCGATTCGCTCGAGGCGCATCTCACCCTTGAGCTCCGGCAGCTTGCCGCGCAGGTAAGCCCGTAGCGCATCTACAGAGAAGCCGAATTCGCTGATCATCAGTTTGCAGCTCTTCGCTTGTTAAAGCGCTCGCGCATTCGCGCGAGCAGGCCCACGACGCAGAACGACGGGCTGCCATTCGCCTCCATGGGCATCTTGCGAACCTCCTTGACGAAGTCCAGCGCCTGCGAGGTAATGACCTCGAAAGCCTTGGCGCCGCAGCCCCTTTCCAGCAGGGACACCGTCTCCGCCTGGGAAAAGAATTGCAGTCCCAGGAGCCGATCCGGTCGCCAAGACACCGAAATCGGCAGTATGGTCATACGAAAGAGATCCCGGCATCGGTATCCTTCACCGCCTCGTCGCGGCGCGTCACCTCAACCTTAACGGCATGATCCTCTAACGCTGTTTTGATAACCAGCTCAGCTCGCATACGGATAACCGGGACTGTTGATCGCGAGTTGCGCGAGCGCGGTGCGCCATAGATGCGCGAGCAACTCGGCCTCATCAATTCCCGGCACAGCGCTCGCAATGCGCTCGCACAGCCGTGCGCGCAAGGCCTCGACGGGAGCGTCTTCGCCTTCGGCCGGTAGCAACGCGCGCAGCCCAGCCTGTTCGGCGACGCGCGCCGCCTCGCCCAGCGCCAGTTCGCGCTGTAGCAGCACCAGCAGGCGCGAAGCCACGCGCGCGTCGAAGTTGGCGCGCCCGGCCGCGAGCGGGGCCAAGCCGTCCAGCACCTCGCGAACGGCCGTCACGATCTCGTCGGGTCGGGCCGGCTGCGTCATGTGGAACCTCCCTGCGGCGCGAGCAATTGCAACAGATCCACCTCGACCTCGGTGGCGCGCCGGCCGATGGCGAGGCGCTCGATGGCACGGTCCTGCCCGCTGCGCCAAGCCAGGCCCATGGCGTCGCAGGCGATGCCCCACTTGAGGTTGCCGAGCACCTCCCAGTAGCGCACCCGGTCGGCATTCACCACCACGCCGCCCGCGGCCTCGTAGGCCGCGAACAGTTCCGCGCGCGAGCCGAACCCGCCCGCCGGGCGCTCCACCGCGCCGAAGCGCCAGGCGTTGACGCAGAACCAGCCCAGGTCCTCCATCGGATCGCCCAGGTGGGCGAGTTCCCAGTCGAGCACCGCGCGCACGCCCCCGGCATCGACCACCAGGTTGCCGTTGCGGAAATCCCCGTGCACCAGCGCGGTGGGCACCGGCCTGGGTGCATGGTCGGCAAGCCAGCGCAGCGCGAACTCGAACACCGGCCGGGCCACGCCATTGGCGCGGTAGGCGCGGGACCAGTGCACGAGTTCGTCGCGCGCCTGTCCCGTGCGCAGGGCCGGCAGGCCCTCCAGCGGTACGGCATGCAGGCGCGCGAGTATGCCGGCGCACTCGTGCAGCAGTTGGGGCAGCCGCGCGGCCAGGGCCGGGTCGCGCAGGATGCGGTGGCCGGCGGTTTCGCCCGCCACGTGCGCCATCACGTAGCCCTCGCCCAGGCCGTCTTCGGCATCGAGTTCGCTCAGCACACGCGGCACGGGCACGCCGTGCGCGGCGGCCACGCGCAGTAAGGCGGCCTCGGCCGCCATGCCCGCGCTCGATGCCTGGCTGTCCGCGTTCCAGTGGCGCGCGCGGCGCAGCACCAGGGGCTCCCGCACGCTGCCGCGGCAGGCCATGAAGGTCCATATCTCCTGGCTCGCGCCGCTGGTCACGGCCCGCAACGCCTCGATGCCACTCACGCGGCCATCACGCGCCAGCAAGTGGCGCAGCAGGGCCTCGGACACATCACCCGGTACAGCTTCTACGGCCATCACCAGCCCGCCGCCACGCCCTCGAAGCGCCCATCAGCATCGACGTGGTCCATGTACTCGGCCAGCCCCCAGCCCTCACGGCCGTTGCAGCGGTAGCGCGTGAGGCTCTCCATGATGCGCGTGTGGTCCGTGCGGCCGTCGTCCAGGCGGCGCACGTGGCGGCACGGCACAGCGTTGACGGTCTCGCCCACGACCTCGAAGCGGCGGCCGCGCGCGTCGGTGATGCCCAGGTCGAACCCCGTGGGATAGCCACGCGCGTCGTAGCGGCTCGCCAGCGAGATCTCGTCCACGTGCACGAGGCCGGGTCCGCCCTCGTGCAGGTAGCCGGTGCGCAGCAAGCGGCCGTCGGCCTGGCGCACGACCATGAGGCATAGCGCGAAGTCGTCACCGAAAGTGCAGGGAAACCAACGGTACCAGGGGATGGCCTGCCAGATGCGCGGGCCCCAGGAATGGTCGATCAGGCCGTGGCCATTGAGCGTCCACGACTCATCGCCCATCCGGACGTGGCCGCGGCCGCGCAGCGATTGATCCACATGCGCGCGGGCGAAGTAGCGGCCCTCGCCCTCGTCGTAGGGTTGGCCGTCGTCGCCCAGCAACTCGCCGCCGTGTGCGGGCGCCACCGATTCGAGCTCGAGCGCCACCTCGCACGGCACCGCCGGATGGGCCTGGAACGCGGCGCGCGGATTCTCCATCAGCTCACCGTGCGGCAGGATGTGCATGGGCCCTGCATACAGCAGGCGGCGGCGCACGAAGGGCTCGATGACCTCGAAGCGCAGGCCGCCCGCCTCAGCGCGCGCCGGGTCGACCTCCCCGGGCCGGGCGAAGCAGAACCCTACGCGCCCGTCGGGCAGGTAGAGGCAGGCCGTCATCTCGGCATGCCCCTGGTTGGCGCGCTGGCCCACGCGGAACCAGCCGCCGATGCCCTGGGCGCCGTCCACCAGGTGGGCGTAGCGGCTCTCGTTGAAGAACGGATGCGGCTCCACCGGGTGGTTGAAGTCGTCCGCCGCCACCAGGGGACGCACGGGGCGGAAGCGGCCGGAGTAGTCCATCGCGCGATCCCCTACAGAGACCGGGCCACGACTTCACGCATGACCTCGTTGGCGCCACCCAAGATCCGCAGAATACGGGCGTCGGCGTACATGCGCGCGATGATGTACTCGTTCATATAGCCGTAGCCACCAAAGAGCTGTAGGCATTCATCGACCACACGGCCCTGTTGCTCCGTAGTCCAGAGCTTGAGCATGGCAGCGCTGGTCGTGTCGAGGCGGCCTTCCAGCAGGTCCTGCACGCAGCGGTCCACGAAGACACGCGCGACACGCGCGGTCGTGGCGATGTCGGCGAGCTTGAAACGGACGTGCTGCATCTGCGCCAGGGGTTGACCAAATACCTTCCTCTCGTGCACATAGTCGCGCGTGGCAGCCAGCGCGCCCTCCATGGCCGCGGCTGCCCCTACGCCTATGAAAGCCCGTTCGTAGGGCAGATCCGACATCAACTGGACGAAGCCTCGGCCCTCGGTTTCGCCAAGCAAGCGGTCGGCCGGAACCCGGACATCCTCGAAGAACAGCTCGGAGGTGTCCTGGGCCTTCATGCCCATCTTGTCGAGCAGCCTGCCCACCCGGAAGCCAGGGCAGTCCGCCGTCTCCACGATGAAGATCGACATGCCCTTGGCGCCCAACGCCGGATCGGTCTTGGCAACCACCAGCACCAGCCCGGCGAGATAGCCGTTCGTGATGAAGGTCTTCGATCCGTTGAGCAGGTAGTGATCCCCCTGCCGCTGAGCACTGGTACGAATGCCCTGCAGATCCGAGCCCGCGCCGGGCTCCGTCATCGCGATCGCGGCGACCAGCTCACCACGCGCCATCCGAGGCAGATACGTCTGCTTCTGTGCCTCGGTTCCATGGTTGAGCAGGTAGTGCGCGACGATGCTGTGCACCGAGGTCGCCATGCCGGACAGCGCTCGGCGCGACATCTGGTCATGGATCAGTGCCTCATGTCGAAAGTCCCCGCCCATGCCGCCGTAGCACTCGGGAATATCGGTGCAAAGCAGCCCGAGTTCCCCCGCACGACGCCATATCTCATGGCCTACGTGTCCACGCTTGCGCGCTTCCTCGTCCTGAGGGCCCAATTCGCTGTCCAGGAAGCGAGCCACCGTGGTCAGGAAGGCTTCCAGATCGGCATCCATCCAGGCTGGCGTCATGTCCAATGCCATCGCAGTTCCTCTCACTGTTCAATTTGCCGCACACGGCCGTCCACCTCAAGAAGACACATGGGGCGCAAGCGGCCGGCGTCGCCCATGGCGACCTACCGGCAGCAGACGTTCAGGCCAGGTGGTAGCGCCCGCCCTCGGCGGCCAGCCGGCGCAGGGCATCGGGCACCTCGAAGCGCACCCCATGCCGGCGCGCCAGGCCGTCGCAGGCCTCGACGAAGGCCGCGGCACCCACGGTGTCGATCTGGCCCAGCACCCCGCCAAGAGCCGAGGGGAAGCCCCAACCCAGCAGCGCGCCCACATCGGCGTCGCGCGGGCTCACGATGCCCTCGGCCACGCAGCGCGCGGCCTCCAGCGACTGGGCGTACATCAGGCGCTCGCGCACCTCGTCCGCCGTCGGCTGCTCGGCCGCCAGCGGGAACACCTCGGCCAGGCCCGGCCACAGGCGCTTGCCGCCTTCGGCCGGGTAGTCGTAGAAGCCCTGGCCCACCTTGCGGCCAAGGCGCCCGAGCTTTTCCACCATGGTGATGAGCACGTGGTCCTGCGGCTGCTCGCGGTAGGCCGCGCCCTGGTCGGCGCGCGCCTGCTTCATAGCCTTGTGCAGCAGCTCGGCCGAGACCTCGTCGATCAGCGCCAGCGGCGGCATGGGCATGCCCGCCTGGCGCCCGGCGTTCTCGATCAACGCCGGGCTCACGCCCTCGCCCAGCATGGTCATGGCCTCGTACGGGAACATGGCGAAGGCCCGGTTAGCGTAGAACGAAGGGCAGTCGTTGACCACGATGGGCGTCTTGCGGATCTTCTTCGCGAAGTCCAGCGCGTGCGCGATGGTGGCCTCGCTGGTCTTCTCGCCCCGGATCACCTCCAGCAGCGGCATCTTTTCCACCGGCGAGAAGAAGTGCAGTCCCACGAACTGCGTCGGCCGCGACGAGACCTCAGCCAGCCCGGTGATAGGCAGCGTGGAGGTGTTGGAGGCGAAGGTCGCGTCGGCGTCCATCGCGGCCTCGGCGCGGCGCGTCACCTCGGCCTTCACCGCGCGGTCCTCGAACACGGCCTCGATCACCAGCTGGCACCCGGCGAGCTGCGCGTAGTCCGTGGTGGTGTGCACGCGCGCGAGGGTGGCGTCGCGCTTAGCCGGGTCGAGCCGGCCCTTGGCCACCTGGACGTCCATGATCTTCGCGCCGTAGGCCTTGCCTTTCTCGGCGGCGTCCAGGCTGGTGTCGAGCAGCACCACCTCCAGCCCCGCCTGCGCACTCACGTAGGCCAAGCCGGCGCCCATCATCCCCGCGCCCAGCACGCCGATGCGGGTGTACGGGCGCACCGGCACTTCCTTGGGCCGGTCGGCCAGGCGGTTGGCCTCGCCCATGGCGTAGAACAGGGTGCGGATCATGTTCTTGGTCGCCGCCGAGGTAGCCAGCCGGGCGAATTGGCGCTGCTCGATCTTCAGACCGGTGTCGATGTCAGCCTGGCAGCCGTCGTACACGCAGGCCAGGATGGCCTCCGGCGCCGGGTACAGGCCCTGCGTCTTGGCCAGCAGTCCGCCGCCCACGCCGAAGAACAGCTGCGTGGGGCCGGGCGTCTGCGGCGCGCCGCCGGGGAACTTGAAGCCCTTCGCGTCCCAGGGCTTCACGGCAGCCTGCGCGCCTTCGGCCAGCAGCCAGTCGCGCGCGCGTTCGAGCACCTGGCCGGCGGGCACCACCTCGTCGACGATGCCCGCCGCCAGGGCCGCGGCCGGCGCCACCTTGCGGCCCTCGAGCAGGTACGGCAGCGCGTTCTTGATGCCGATCATGCGCGGCAGGCGCTGCGTGCCGCCGGCTGCCGGCAGCAAGCCCAGCGTGACTTCAGGCAGGCCGAGCTGGATTTTGGGATCGTCGGCGACGATGCGCCGGTGGCAGGCCAGGCAGATCTCCAGGCCGCCGCCCAGCGCCGTGCCGTTGATGGCCGCGACGAAGGGCTTGCCCGATGTTTCGATCGCTCGCAGCGTTGCGCTCACCGGCCCCGAGGCCGCGAACGACTCCTGCGCATTGTGGATCCCGCGGATCAGGTCGAGATCGCCCCCCGCCACGAACTCGGGGCGGGCGGAGGCCACGATCACGCCCTTCACGTCGGGGTCGCCGATGGCGCGCCGGACGGCGGCGTCGAAGGCGGCGGTGCTGGCCGCGTTGAGCACGTTCATCGGCCGGTCGGCCACGTTCCAGGTCAGGGTGGCGATGCCGTCGGCGTCGGTCTTGTAGTCGATCATGTTCATATCCTCGTGCGCACTCATACGCGTTCGATCACCATCACGGAGCCCATGCCCCCGCCCACGCACAGCGTGACCAGTCCGGTGGACAGGTCGCGCCGCTCGAGTTCGTCGAGCACGGTGCCCAGCAGCATCGCGCCGCTGGCGCCCAGCGGGTGTCCCATCGCGATCGCGCCGCCATTCACGTTGACCTTGTCGTGCGGCACGCCCAGCGCGTCCATGAAGCGCAGCACCACGGCGGCGAACGCTTCGTTGCACTCGAACAGGTCGATGTCGCTGGCGCGCATGCCGGCGCGATGCAGGGCCGATTTGGCGGCCTCGGCGGGCGCCGTAAGCATGATGGTGGGCTCGCTGCCCACCGCGCCGAAGGAACGCACGCGCGCACGCGGCTTCACGCCCAGACGCTGCGCCATCGCGCGGTTGCCGATCAGCACCGCCGAAGCGCCGTCGACGATGCCCGAGGAGTTGCCCGCATGGTGCACGTGCTCGATGGCGGCCACCTGCGGGTAGCGCTGCAGCGCCACCGAGTCGAAGCCCATCTTCTCGCCCAGCGCGGCAAAGGACGGTTCCAGCGTCGCTAGCGATTCGGCGGTGGTGTCCTCGCGGATATGCTCGTCGCGCTCAAGCAGCAGCGTGCCGTGCATGTCCTTCACCGGCACGATGGAGCGTGCGAAGCGCCCCTCCTTCCAGGCCGCGGCGGCGCGCCGCTGGCTCTCGGCCGCGTAAGCGTCCAAGTCGCGGCGGCTGTACCCATACAGCGTGGCGATCAGGTCGGCGGAGATGCCCTGCGGCACGATGCGGTTGGGCAGCGTAATCTGCGGGTCCGTCACCCAGGCGCCGCCGCCGGCGAACATGGGCACACGCGACATGCTTTCCACGCCGCCGCCGATCATGAGTTCGGCCTGGCCGGCCATCACCATGGCCGAGGCGAAGTTGCAGGCCTCCAGGCCCGAGCCGCAGAAGCGGTTGAGCTGCACGCCGGGCACCTGGGCGAATCCCTCGGCTGCAAAGGTGGCGGCCTTGGCGATGTTGGATGCCTGCTCCAGCGAGGGCTCGCCGCAGCCGAGGATGACGTCGGCCACCTGCGCGGGCTGGAAACCGTTGCGCTCGCGCAGGGCGTTCAGCACGCCCGCGGCCAGCCGGGCGGCCGGCACTTCGTGGAGACTGCCGCTCGCGCGGCCCTTGCCGCGCGGCGTACGCACGGCGTCGAGGATGAAGGCTTCTTCTGTCATGGTCGGATTTCCGGTGGATAACAATCGAATGCGTTTGAAAGCAGGTCTGGAAGTGGCGCTGGATACAGCGCTCAGCGACCGGTGAACACCGGCTTGCGGCGCTGGAGAAAGGCTTGCAGCCCCTCTGCGGCGTCTGAAGTGGAGAACGCCGCCGCTTGATAAGTGGCCTCGCGGGCCATCATTTCGTCGAAGCTGCCGCCTCGCAGCAGGATGTCCTTCGACAAGCTCAAGGCCTTCGTCGGACCGTTGGAGATCAACTCGGCCAGCTTGTGCGCCTCCTCGACCACAGTGCCAACGGGCACGGCGCGGTTGATCAGGCGTGCCTCGGCTGCGGCCTGCCCGCTGAGGAACCGGCCGGTATAGATAAGTTCGGCCGCGCGGTGGTACCCCAGGCGTTCGAGCAGGAAATAGTGGGCGCCGGTATCGGGGACAAAGCCGATGTTGCGGAACGGGCTGCCCAACAGCGCGTCTTCATCGGCAATGCAGATGTCGCAGGCCAGAGCCAAGCCCAGGCCGAAGCCGAGCGCAGGGCCGGCCACGGCCGAAAGCGTGGGCAGGGGAAACTCACGCAGCCGCTTGCAGAACGGGCCGACCACATCGTTGATCACGGCCATCGGATCGTCACTGGCCGTGTCCACCGAGGACAGATCCCAGCCCGCCGAGAAAACCCCGGCGCCGCCACGCAGCAGCAGGCAGCGTGCATCGCTGGCCTGCACCTGGTCGAGCAAGGCGCCCAGGCGCTGAACGTCGGCGGCGCGAAAGCTGTTCTTCTGGGAAGGCAGATGGATCACCACCTCTGCCACCGGACCATGCCGGTACAGGTGTATGCCGGTCTCGGCTGCGCTGTTTGTTTGCTGGTTCATGCGGCAAGGGCCATGGGCCGGTGAAAGACTTCGTTGCGCTGCGCGCGCTCGACCAGCCACGGCGAGGGCCGGTAGCGCTCACCATGCCGCTGTGCGAGCTCGGTGGCCTGTTCGACGAAGCGCTGCAGGCCCACCGTTTCGATGTACGAAAGCACCCCGCCCGTCCAGGCCGGGTAGCCGATGCCCAGGATGGAACCCACGTCGGCATCCGCCGGGTCGGCCACCACGCCCTCCTCCACGCAACGCGCAGCCTCCAGCGCCTGGATGGTGAGAAAGCGGCGCTTGAGTTCTTCCACGGCGGGCTGCTGCGACGCCACTGGCCAGTGCTCGGCCAGGCCCGGCCACAGGAACTTGCGGCCGCCTTCGGGGTATTCGTAGAAGCCCGCGCCGGCCGCCTTGCCCTTGCGTCCCAACTCCTCGACCATCTTGCGCGTGGCGTCGATCGACAGCGCCGGCTCATGCGGAGGCTGCACGCCATCGGCCCGCCACTGGTCGTAGACCTTGAGCGTGATCTCCAGCGATACCTCGTCGACGACCGCCAGCGGCCCCACCGGCATGCCGGCCTGGCGCGCGGCGTTCTCGATCAGCGCGGGCGACACGCCCTCCTGCAGCATGGCGATGCCCTCCTTGATGAAGGTGCCGAACACCCGGCTGGTGAAGAAGCCGCGGCTGTCGTTGACCACGATGGGCGTCTTGCGCAACTGGGCCACCAGATCGAGCGCGCGCGCCAGCGTGGCCCGGCTGGTCTTCTCGCCCAGGATCAACTCGATCAGCGGCATGCGCTCGACCGGTGAGAAGAAGTGGATGCCGATGAAGTCCTGCGGTCGGTCGAAGGCCTGCGCCAGGCCGGTGATCGGCAGTGTCGAGGTGTTGCTGCCGAAGACGGCCGTGGCGGGCAGCACCGCGGCAGCCCGCCGCGTCACGTCCGCCTTGATATCACGGTTCTCGAATACGGCTTCGACGACGAAATCGCAGCCCGCCAGATCGGCGTAGTCGACGGTCGGGTGGATGCGCGCCAGCAGCGCATCGGCGCTCTCGCGCGTGTGCTTGCCGCGTTCGATGGCCTTGTCGAGCTGGCGCGCCGCGTGCGCCTTGCCCCGTTCGGCCTGGGCCAGCGTGCTGTCGAGCAGCACGACCTCGATGCCCACGCCGGCTGCCACGTGCGCGACGCCCGCGCCCATCATGCCGGCGCCCAGCACGCCGAGCTTGCCGACCTTGGAGGGCGGCACATCGGCCGGACGGCTGGCCAGCTTGTCGAGCCGCCCCTTGTTGATGAACAGCGTGCGCATCAGGTTGCGCGCCACCGGGTCGGCCAGCAGGCGGCCGAAATACTTGCGCTCCACGCGCAGCCCGGCGTCCAGCGGCAGTTGCGTGCCCTCGTAGACACAGGACAGGATCGCCAGCGGCGCAGGCAGGTTGCGCTGCGTCTGGGCGGCCAGCAGCGTGGCGCCGGCGGTGAAGCTGCGGCTCGCATGCGGCGCCATCGGCCCGGCCCCGCCGGGCACGCGAAAGCCCTTGGCGTCCCACGGCTGCACGGCCTGGGGCTGCGCCAGCAGCCGGCGCTTGGCCGCCGCCACGACCTCGCCCTGGGGCGCGAGCTCGTGGACGATGCCGAGCTTCAAGGCTTCGCCCGCCTTCACATGGCGGCCAGTGAGCAGCAGGCCCAGCGCCTTCTCGATGCCGATCAGGCGCGGCAGACGCTGCGTGCCGCCCCCCGCGGGCAGCAGACCGATGCCGACCTCAGGCAGACCCACCACGGCCTTGGGGTGGTCGGCCAACACCCGGTGGTGGCAGGCGAGCGCCAGCTCGAAGCCTCCGCCCAGTGCCGATCCGTCGAGTGCCGCGGCAAATGGCTTGCCGCAGGTTTCGATGCGGCGTGCCAGCCGGCCGAAGGCTTCGCCCAGCGTCGCACCCTGCGCAGCCGGTACCGGCCCTTCGTCGAGCAGCGCCAGCATGCCCTTGATGTCAGCCCCGGCGATGAAGGTACCCGGCTTGCCGGAAACTAGAATGGCGCCGCGAACGCCAGGTGACGTCGCGACCTGCTCCACCGCATCCGCCAGGTCGGCGATCAACTCAGGTGTCAGCACGTTCACCGGCCGGTCGGCCAGGTCGATCTCGATCAGCGCGATGCCATCGTCGCCGGTTCGCAATTCAAGTGTCTTCATGAGAGAGTTCCGTTCACGCGTCCAGCGCGTCTCAGACGCGTTCGATGATGGTGGCGGTGGCCTGCCCTGCCGCCGCGCACAGCGTGACGAGCCCCGTGCACAGGTCGCGGCGCTCCAGTTCGTCGAGCACGGTGCCGACCAGCATCGCACCCGTGGCCCCCAGCGGGTGGCCCAGTGCGATCGAGCCGCCATTGACGTTGACGCGCTCGTGCGGCGCGCCGGTGGCCCGCATGTAGCGAAGCACCACCGCGGCGAAGGCCTCGTTGACCTCGAACAGATCGATGTCACCAATGGCCATGCCCGCGCGGCGCAAGGCCTTCTCCGTGGCCGCGGCGGGACCGTCGAGCATCAGGGTCGGCTCGCTGCCGACGGCAGCGTAGGCCCGCACCCGGGCGCGCGGACGCAGGCCCGAGCGGCGGCCGAATTCCGCCGATCCGACCAGGACCGCGGAGGCCCCATCGACCACGCCGCTGGACGTGCCCGCGGTGTGCAGATGCCGCACCGCTTCCAGATGCGGATAGCGCTGCAGCGCCACCGCGTCGAAGCCCCCTTGTTCGCCCACGGCATCGAACGCCGGCTTGAGTGCCGCCAGGCTTTCCGGCGTGACATCGGGGCGCGGAAACTCGTCGCGCGCCAGCACCACCTCGCCGATCACGTCGCGCACCGGAACGAGCGCGCGGTCGAAACGCCCGCTGGCCACAGCCTCCGCACAACGGAGCTGGCTCTCAAGCGCATAGGCATCGAGCTGCTCGCGCGTGTAGCCGTCCAGCGTGGCCAGCAGGTCGGCCGATACCCCGGTCGGCGTGAAGTGGGACTGCCAGATCACTTGCGGATCGCTGACCCAGGCCCCGCCACCGGAGAGAGGGGTCACACGCGACATCGATTCCACGCCACCGGCGACGATGGCGTCGACCTGCCCTGCCACGACCTGCGTGGCCGCGAGGTTGATGGCCTCCAGCCCGGAAGCGCAGAACCGGTCGATCTGTATGCCGGGCACGTGCTGCCCGTAGCCGGCCACCAGGGCCGCCAGACGAGCGATGTCAGCCCCCTGCTCGCCATAGGCACTGGTACAGCCCAGGATCACGTCGTCCACCAGCGCGGTGTCGAGCGCATGCCGCTCGCGCAGGGCAGCCAGCACCTGCGCTGCCAGCTGCACCGGCGCGATCTCGTGCAGCGAACCATCGCCGCGCCCCCGCCCGCGCGGGGTGCGCAGATGGTCGTAGATGAAGGCACCTTCCATGAAATTTGTCTCCGGACGCTGTGTGGTGTACATGAAGGCGCGCTCCTTTTCAGAGAACGGCCTGCTTTTGATTCGAGTCTGTCAGCACCGTGTGCGCGGAATATCGTCGCATCCGACGAATCACGCGTGCAGCGCCTGCTAGCCGGCTGGCGCCTTGCCGAACGCCTTGCTCCGACGCGCCAGATCGCCCTCGAAATTCATGTCTGGCGTGCCATGTCGGCCACGCCCGAGTACCGCTCCTTGAGCTTGCGGCGCAGCAGTTTGCCGGTCTCCGTGCGCGGCAGTGCAGCAAACTCGATTCGGCGGGGGCACTTGAAGTGCGCGATCTTCGAGCGGCAGAACTGCATCAGTTCGTCAGCGAGAGCTGGCGAAGCGGTTTGGCCCGGCTTGAGCTCGATGACCGCCATGACCTCCTGGCCGAGATCGGGGTTCGGCACACCGATCACCCCCACGTCCAGCACGGCCGGATGCAGCATCAGCACTTCTTCGGTCTCGCGCGGGTAGACGTTCACCCCGCCGGACAGGATGAGATCGGTTCGACGGTCGGCGATGTAGAGGTAGCCATCGGCGTCGAGGTAGCCGAAATCGCCCAACGTGCTGTACCCCTGCTTGCTGTACGCGTTGCGGGTCTTCTCGCTGTCGCCGTGGTATTCAAACCTTGCGCCCCCGCCAAAATAGATCTGACCGACTTGGCCGGGCGGGATCTCGTTTTCCTCGCCATCGAGGATGTGGACCTGGCCGAACAAGGGGCGGCCCACGGTCCCGGGGTTGGCGAGCCACTCCTTTGCGCTGACCATGCAGTATCCATTGCCTTCGCTGCCGGCGTAGTACTCCGAGATGATGGGCCCCCACCATTCGATCATGCGGCGCTTCACGTCCACGGGGCATGGCGCGGCCGCGTGGACGATGCACTTCAGGCTCGACAGGTCGCGCTGCCGGCGCTCGGCGTCCGAGAGATTCAGCAGGCGCGAGAACATCGTCGGCACGAACTGGATGTGCGTGACCCGATGGTGTTCAATCAGCCGCAGTACTTCGGACGGATCGAAGCGCGGCATCACCACGACAGTGCTGCCGGTGCGTTGAGCGCTCATGGCCCAACTGAGCGGCGCGGCGTGGTAGAGCGGCGCGACCGCCAGTTGAACGTCATGGATCTCGAACCCATAGACGGCACCGGCCAACTTGTCGGCCAACACGGTGGTGCCGAACGGCACACCATCCACCGGACGCTTGATCCCCTTGGGACGCCCCGTGGTGCCGGATGAATAGAACATTATTTGCCCTTCACGCTCTTCGAGCGGCGTGTCCAGGCTCTCCGCGGCATAGATGTCGTCAAGCGAAACGAAGCTGCCCTGCGCGCGCCCTGTGGTGATGAGGGTCGAGACCTTCGGGAGCTTCGACAGAACGCCGTCCAGGGTCGGCTGCTCGGTTTCGGTGACGAAGACTGCGCGGGCGCCACAGTCTTCGATGATGTAAGCGATCTCGTCGGGCGTCAGGTGCCAGTTGATCGGCGTGAAGTGGAGCTCGGAGCGGCGCGCGGCCCAAGTGGCGACGAAATAGTCCAGGCAACTGCGCATCAGCACGGCGACGTGGTCGCCGGACTTCAGACCTTGGCGGCGCAGGTAGGTCGCTACCTTCCTCGATCTTTCGTTGAGCTGGCGATAAGTGAGCGCTTCACCCGTGTCGGCCATCAGCGCGGCCGCCTTGTCCGGCTGAGATGCGGCGTGCAGGCCGATGTGCAGAAGCTGCGTTTCATTTGCAGTGGTCATGGAAATGTTTCTCCTGCTCGATGAGCGTGTATGGAACAGCAGACCGCGAAGTGGCGTTCGGTTCGCGACCTCACACCATGTATTCAGCAACCCTTCCAGACGGGTGCACGCTTCTCGAAGAACGCGCGAATGCCTTCCTGGAGGTCCTCGCTGCTGCGAATGACGTTCAACGCAGCAGCCGTAGCCTCCCAGCCCTGCGCATCGCCCATCGCCAGCATCGCGTTCATCGCGCCGAGGCTCGCCTGCACCGACAGCGGCGCATTGGCGGCGAGCTGCTGCGCCATCGCGACGGCGCGCTCCAGCGCCTGGCCCGGCGGGGTGACGGCATTCACCAGCCCGAGTGCATGGGCACGGCTGGCATCCATCGGAAGGCCCGTGAGCACCAGCTCGCGCGCCACGTTGGCCGGCAGGCGCTGGGCGGTGCGGAACAGCGCGCCGCAAGTGGGCAGCAGGCCGCGCATCACCTCCGGCAAGCCGAAGCGCGCGGTGTCTGCGGCCACCACCATGTCGCAGGACAGCACCACCTCCATGCCGCCGCCGAGGGCCACGCCTTCGACTGCAGCGATCAGCGGCTTGCGGCGCTGGCGGCGGATGACGCCGTATTCGCCACCGCGCTCGGTGACGTAGTCGCCATTCGACGCCAGGTCGCTGCCGGCGCTGAACATGTCGGTGCCTCCGGTCAGCACGCCAGCGCGCAGCGCCGGGTCGTCGTCCAGCGTATTCAGCGCAGCATCGAGCGCATCCGCCAGCTGACGGTCGAAGGCATTGCGACGGGCCGTGCGCTGCAGGGTGATGACCAGCACTGCGCCGTCGCGCACGGTGTCGACACGGGTCGGGTCGTTCATGCGACGGCCCCGAACGTGATGACCACACGGCCGAACGTGGCGCGATCGTCCATCTTCGCTGCGGCTTCGTCGAAGCGCTCGACCGGCAGCACGTGGCTCACCAGCGGGCGGATGCGCTTTTGCGCATAGAGCTCGATCACGTCACGCCGCACTCGGTCGGCGCGCTCGGGCTCGCGCTCGCCGAACTGGCGAGCGTCCACACCCACCAGCGCCGCGCCCTTGACGATGGACAGGTTGGTCTTGAGCTGGCCGATCTGACCGCCGGCGAAGCCGATCATCAGCAGCCGACCGTTCCAGCCCAGCGTGCGGAAGCCGGCGTCGGTGGCATCGCCACCCACCGGGTCGTACACCACATCAACGCCCTTTGGCGCCAGCGCCTTGACGTGGTCTTTCCAATCGGCGCTGCTGCTGTCGACGGTGTCGTCGGCACCTGCAGCACGGGCCGCCTCGCGCTTGGCCTCGGTGGACGCGGCGGCGATCACGCGTGCGCCCAGCACCTTGCCGAGCTGCACTGCGGCGTGGCCGACACCGCCGCTGGCGCCCAGCACCAGAAGCGTTTCACCCTCGCGCAAGGCACCGCGTTCGCGCAGCGCGTAGAGCGCCGTGAAGAACGATGCCATCAGCACTGATCCTTCGGTGAAATCGGCCTGCGGCAGCAGCGCGTACGCCAGCGGCCGCGGCAGGCAGACGTATTCCGACCACGCACCCATGCGCGTGCCGCAGACGCGGTCGCCCACCTTCAACCCTGGCGCCGCGCTGGAGCCCAGCGCATCGACCACGCCGCTGAACTCGCTGCCCGGCACGAAGGGCAGCGGCGGCTTGACCTGGTAGTTGCCGCGCGCGAGCAGCAGATCGACGAACGAGACGCCACAGGCGTGAACACGCACCCGGACTTCGCCGTCGCGGGGCTCGGGCAGTGGCACATCCTGCAACTGGATGCCACCGTCGCTTTGATAGGAGTGCACGAGCAGCGTCTTCATGACAAAAACCTCACTTCCGACTGCCAGTCGGCGCGGCTGGTGCGAAAGCTGTTCGCCGGATGCGCCGGGTCTTCGTAGCCGAACGAAATGCCGCAGACCACTTTGCGGTCGTCGGGAAGGCCGAAGTACTGGCGCACGAAGCGTGAGCGCGAGGCGATCGCCGCCTGGGCGATGCTGGCCACACCGAGGGCGCGCGCGGCCAGCATGAAGTTGGCGACATAGGCACCGCAATCGACCGCGCCGTACACGCCCAGCGCCTCGTCACTGGTGACGATGGCCACATGCGGCGCGCCGAACAGCCGGAAGTTCTCCATCGCCTGCCGGGCCGAGGCCTCGCGGTCGCCCTTCGGCACCCCCACCGCATCGTACAGTGCGAGACCGCACTCCTTGCGGCGCAGTTGGTAGTCACCGTTGTAAGCGCCCGGGGGAGGAAAATCGAACTCCGGGGCGCTTTGCTTGGCGGCGTCATCCACCAGCGCATCGCGGAAACGATCAGTGGCTTCGCCGCTGGTGATGATCAGCTTCCAGGGTTGGGCGTTGCACCATGAGGCCGTGCGTTGCGCAACTTTGAGGATCTGGGCGATCGTCTGCTCGTCGACGGGCTTGGGCAAGTAGCCACGGCAGCTGAAACGCTGCTCAAGCAGTCGCTCCAGCGTGGAGATGGCGTAAGGGGCAGAGTCGGTCATGAGATTTGTCTCCGGCCACTGTGTGGCGTTCATGAAGGCGCGTTCCTTATCAGGAAACGACCTGCTTATGTTTCGAGTCTGTCAGCACCTCGAACGCGGAATATCGTCGGATCCGACGAATCACGCGCACGGCTTCTGCTTGCTGGCCTGCACCTTGCCGCGCGACAACGTCGCGGCGCGTCGTGCCAGGAAGGCGGCGACATCGAAGCGCGCCATGCTCCGGCGCGCCAGATCGCCCTCGAAAGCCAGGCCTTCTTCGAGGCTGGTTCCAAGGCCGTGGGCGATCGCGTCGCGAACGTCGCGCAAGGCGTGCGGGTCACAACCCAGGATGTCGCGCGCGATGCCGAGGCATCGCGCCATCAGTTCGCCCGGAGGCACCACGTCCAGCACCAGGCCCCACGCCAGGGCCGTCTGGGCGTCCAGGTAATTGCCCGTGAAACTCAGGTAGCGTGCCCGCACTGGTCCGATCAGCCGGGGCAGATGCTGCGTCAAGCCCCATGCCGACACCAGGCCAACGCGGGCATGGGTATCAGCAAAGCGCGCACGGGTGCTGGCCACCAGGATGTCGCAGTTCACCGCCAGCTCGAAGCCACCGGTCAGGGCGAAGCCGTTGATGGCTGCAATGGTGGGTTTGCGCAGCGCCCGCAAGGCGCGCATCAGGGGCGCCTCGGGCCCCAGTTCCTCGGGTTTCAGCGGAGCATGTTCCATCTCCTTGAGGTCCGCACCAGCACAGAAGGCCTTGTCGCCCGCGCCGGTGAGCACCACGACCCCAACCCGGTCATCCGCTGCAAGGCGCGTCAGCGTGGCCGCGAGCTCCTCTCGCAGTGTCCTCGACAGGGCGTTGTGCTGCGCGGGCCGGTTCAGCGTGAGGGTGGCCACGCCCTCCGAGACATCGACGAGCAGGTCGTCGCCCGCTGCAGAAGAATCACCCATGGACGGTCTCCGGCATCCGCGACAGCGCCGGGGAGGCCGTCAGCGCCACTGCGGCCAGGTACTCCGCGCGCAGGCGCGCGACCAGTTCGGCAGTGCTGGGCACGTCGTGAATGATGGCCACGCCCTGGCCCGCGCTCCAGACGTCGCGCCAGGCCTTCGGGCCGTCGAGACGCCGCTCGGTGGCCCGTTGCCGCCAGTCCGGCCCATAGGCCTTCAAGAGGCTCTTGAGCAGCATGTTCGCGTGGGTGCCGGAAACGGCATCGGTATAGACCACATCCTCCGCGGTCGAATCGAGCACCATCTGCTTGAACTCTGTTTCGGCCCGGCATTCCTGGGTCGCGATGAAGCGACTGCCCAGATAGGCCAAGTCGGCGCCTAGCACCTCGGCCGCGCGCACGCCCTGGCCGTCGCTGATGGCACCGCCGAGCACCAGCGCACCGTCCCAGAAGCCGCGCAACTCGCGCGCCAGGCTGAACAGGCTCTGCGTTCCGGCATGGCCCCCCGCGCCGTTGCCCACGGCGATCAGACCGTCCACGCCAGCTTCGATCGCCTTGCGCGCGTGCTTCGCATGGATTACGTCGCTGAAGACCAGGCCGCCATAGGCGTGCACGGCCCGCACCACCTTCTGCGGATTGCCCAGGCTGGTGATGACGAACGGCACGCGGTGCGCCACCAGCACCTCCAGGTCGGCATCCTGGCGCTCGTTGGTGGGGTGCAGGATCAGATTCACGCCGTAGGGCGCATATGGCTGCGCGCCGTCGGCCGTTCGCAGTGCGTCGCCAATGGTGTCCAGCCACTCGCCAAAGCCTTCGCTGGTGCGCGTGTTCAGCGATGGGAAGGTTCCTGCCACGCCGGCCTTGCAGCAGGCGATCACCAATTCGGGGCCTGAAATCAGGAACATCGGGGACGCGATGACCGGCACGCTGAAGCGGCGGCGAAACGAATCAGGCAATGACATGTGGGACCTTCTGTCTTAAGAGATCACAGGATGGATGGCGCTCAAACGAAGAGCAGTTCCTGCGGCAGGCTGGAAAGGCTTTTCAGCCCTGACCGGGCGACTTGCGCATGGCAGGTGGCCTCGGGCAGCAAGCGCGCAAAATAGAAGTGCGCGGTGGCCAGCTTGGACGTATAGAACGGGTCGGTCGATCCTCGCGCGATGTGGCGCAAGGCCACTCGGGCGGCCTGCGCGAACAGCCAGGCGCAGACCAGGTGGCCCAGCGCGCGAAGGAAGTCGCAGCCGGCGGCGCCGACCGAGTCCGCCTCATGCTGCGCGGCCTGCCCGATCTCGCCCACCAAGCGCTGGACATCGTCGCAGTACCACGCCAGCGCGACGCCAAAGACCCGCATGCCGTCCTCGCCCTGGGCGGCTTCGGCAAAGGCTCGTATCTCGGCCATCAGTTGGCCGAACTGGCGCCCGCCGTCGTTCAGGATCTTGCGCACGATCAGGTCGCGCGCCTGCACGGCGGTGGTGCCTTCGTAAAGTTGCGCCGCGCGCAGGTCGCGCACGATCTGCTCGACCCCGTTGTCGCTCACATAGCCGTGCCCGCCATGCACCTGGATCGCGATGTCGGCCACCACCGCGCCCTTCTCGCTCAGGAAGCCCTTGACCACCGGCGTGAGCAGCGCCAGCCGCTCGGCGGCCTCATCGCGCTGCGCGGCATCAGGCGCGCAAGCCTGCACGTCGAGCGCCAGCGACAGCCAGTAGATCAGCATGCGCGCGGCTTCCACGTAGGCCTTCTGCGTGAGCAGCATGCGCCGCACGTCGGCATGCTCGATGATCGGGTCGGCCGGCAGGTCGGGACGCCTCGCGCCGCCGGCCGCGCGCATCTGCAGCCGTTCCCGCGCATAGCCCAGCGCACTGCAGTAGGCCGCCTGGCCCATGCCCAGCGCCTGCACGCCCACCCCCAGGCGCGAGGCATTGATCATCACGAACATGTTGCGCAGGCCCTCGTTGGGCTGGCCCACGAGCCAGCCCACGCTGGCGTCGAAATTCATCGCACAGGTCGCCGATCCACGCAGACCCATCTTGCGCTCGACGGCCATCGCGGCCATGCCGTTGGGCGCGGCCGCCAGCCCGGCATCGCCCTCGGGCAGAAACTTGGGCACGACGAACAGCGAGATGCCGCCTACGCCGGGTGGTGCGTCCGGCAGGCGGGCGAGCACCAGGTGCACGATGTTGGGCGCCATGTCGTGGTCGCCGCCCGAGATGAACATCTTCGATCCCGTGATGCGGTAGCTGCCGTCGCCGGCGGGCTGTGCCCGCATGCGCAGCAAGCCCAGATCACTGCCGCAGTGCGGCTCGGTCAAACACATGGTGGCGGTCCACTCGCCCGAAACGATGCGGGGCAGGTAGGCGTCCTTCTGCGCCTGCGAGCCATGGGACAGCAGGCACTGGTAGGCGCCGCGCGCCGTGCCCGGGAACATGGTCCAGCCCGGGTTGCAACCGTAGAAGACCTCAGAGACCGCGCTGTAGACGGCCGCCGGCGCGCCTTGCCCGCCATAGCGCGCGTCACCACCGAGCGCGGGCCACCCGGCCTCGACGAAGCGGCGATAGGCCTGCGCAAAGCCGGCCGGCGCCTTCACCCCGCCGGTTTCAATGCGGCAGCCCTCGCGGTCCCCCGGCCCGTTGAGCGGCAGCAGTTCGCTGCGCGCGAAACGGCCGGCGGCTTCGATCGTCTGGTGGATGGTGCCCTCGTCCCAGCCTGCAAGGCCAGGCAGCGCGCCGAAGACGGTGGATGCGTCCAGCAGCTCGTGCAGCACGAAGCGCATGTCGCGCGCAGGGGTGTCGTAGCAGAACATGGCTTTCTTGTCTCCTGCCGCCGAGGCCCGGCATACCAGAGCCACCGTGCGGTGTGCAGGCAGTGTGAGGGGGACAGCGGCCTGAAATATCGTCGTATCCGACGAGAACCCGGGGCATTCACACGCCAAGAATGAACGCTCGGCTGCCTTGGCACGCGTGCGCATGCCACCCTCCCCTCACAGGAACGAACCATGAACAAGCCCCCAGTGATTCCGTATGGCCAGCCCGGCTTCCTCGCCGCCTATGGCGCCGTCTGGAGCAGTGGCGACAGCGCGCTGCTGGGCACCTATTTCAGCGAGGACGGCTGCTACGTCGAATCGAGCTACAACGACCGCTACGAAGGGCGTGAACAGATCGGCCGGTTCTCGCGCTTCATGCATGCGTTCTCGCGCGATGTCAGGATCAAGTACCTGAGCCACTGCGGAGACGCCAGCCTGTTCACGCTGGAATGGCTGTGGTCGGGCGTGGCCACCGGCCCGATCCGCATCGACGGCATCGTCTATCCCGCCAGCCACAAGCCCTATGAGATCGCGGGCGCGGCGGTCTGCCGGGCGAATGCGAACGGCGAGATCACCTACCACCGCGACTACTACGATCTGCTCACGCTGATGCGGCAGTTGGGCATCGCGCCAACCAAGCCAGCCTGACCCTCGGCACCGGGCAGCGGTGTCGAGGCCGCTCCTGCAGCCTCGGGCAAACGCCGCTACGCTAGGGCATTTTCTCGTGGAGTTTCCTATGTCGGACGGTCTTGAAGATGTCGAAGCGGTGGTCAAACCGAAGTTGGAGTACCCGTTCGATGCCCCACCCGCACAAGGGCACACCCTGGAAGTAGCGCCTGGCGTTCATTGGCTGCGCCTGCCGCTGCCCTTCGCGCTGGACCATATCAACCTGTGGGCCATCTCCGATGGCGATGGCTGGGCCCTGGTCGACACGGGGCTGCGCTCGGAGGACACCATGCGGGTCTGGCGCGAACTGTTCGCCAACGCCTCCGACCCTCGACCGCTGACCCGCGTGTTCGTCACGCACATGCACCCCGATCACGTCGGCATGGCCGGCTGGCTCACCCGCAAGTTCGGCGTGCGCCTGTGGATGACCCGGCTGGAATACCTCACCTGCCGCACGATGGTCGCCGACACCGGCCGTGAGGCCCCCATCGACGGCATCGAGTTCTACCGGCGCGCCGGCTGGGGGCCCGAGGCGATCGAGACCTACCGCGTGCGCTTCGGCAACTTCGGCAAGTACATCCACACCCTGCCCGACAGTTTTCGCCGCCTGCGCGATGGCGAGGAACTGCGCATCGGCGAGCACACCTGGCGCGTCGTCGTGGGCAGCGGCCATTCGCCCGAGCACGCCTGCCTCTACTGCCCCGAGCTCAAGGTCCTGATCTCGGGTGATCAGGTGCTGCCCCGGATCTCGTCGAACGTGTCGGTCTATCCTACCGAGCCGGATGCCGACCCGATGGCCGACTGGTATGCCTCGCTGGAGAAGATCAAGCGGGAAGTGCCCGACGACGTGCTGGTGCTGCCCGCCCACAACGAGTGTTTCCGAGGCCTACATGCCCGCATCGATGCGCTCAGGCAGGGGCAGGACCGCGCCATCACACGCCTGCGGCGGTCGCTGGAACAGCCGAAGCGGGTCGTTGACGTCTTCGGCGCGCTGTTCGCCCGCACCATCGGCGAGGCGGATGTCAGCCTGCTCGGCATGGCCACAGGCGAAGGCATCGCCTGTCTGAACCACCTGGTGCACCGGGGCGAGATCCTCCGCGAGACGGACGCCGATGGCGTGGACTGGTACCGCCGCGCCACGCCCGCGCAACCACCGGCCCACTGACCCATCGATCCCGGCAGGCGCGGCGGCTGCCGCGCCTGCCTCACAAGTCGAGTTCGCGCGAGATCAGCTCTTTCATGATCTCGTTGGTCCCGCCGTAGATGCGCTGCGCGCGCGCATCCACATAGGCGCGCGCGATCGGGTACTCGGCCATGAAGCCGTAGCCGCCGTGCAATTGCACGCAAGCGTCCACCACCTTGGCCTGCAGGTCGGTGCACCAGTACTTGGCCATGGACGCGGCTTGCGCGTCCAGTTCGCCGCGCACCAGCAGCGCCAGGCAGCGGTCCACGAAGCTGCGGCCGATCAGGATCTCGGTTTTCAGTTCAGCCAGCACGAAGCGGGTATGCTGGAAATCGGCGACCGCCTGGCCGAAGGCGCGGCGCTCGCGCACGTAGTCCAGCGTCCAGCGGTAGGCCGCTTCGGACGCCGCGATGGCGGACACGGCGATCTGCAGCCGCTCCCAGGGCAGCTCGCGCATCAGGTAGACGAACCCCTTGTTCTCCTCGCCCAGCAGGTGGTCGGCGGGCACGCGCACTTCCTCGAAGAACAGCTCGCCGGTGTCCTGCGACTTGAGGCCGATCTTCTTGAGCGGCTGGCCCTTGGTGACGCCGGGCAGCGTCGTGTCCACCACAAGCAGGCTGACCCCCTTGGCGCCGGCGGCCGGGTCGGTCTTGGCGACGACGATCACGAGGTCGCACACGCAGGCATTGGAGATGAACGTCTTGGCACCCGACAGCACATAGTGGTCGCCTTCGCGCACCGCGCGGGTCGTCACTGCCTTGACGTCCGATCCACCGCCGGGCTCGGTCATCGCCAGCGCCCCGACCGCCTCGCCGCTGACCATGCGCGGCAGCCACGTCTGCTTGAGGTGCTCGCTGCCGAAATGCAGCAGATAGTTGGTGACGATCTCCGAATGCATCGTGAACGTGAGTCCGAAATTGCTGTAGGGCGCCATTTCCTCCAGCATCACCGCCGAATACAGCAGGTCGGCCGCAGGCCCGCCATAGGCCTCGGGCACCGTCGGGCACAGCAGCCCCTGCGCGCCGGCCTTGGTGAACAGCTCGCGCTCGAAGCCGCCCCGCGCCTCCCAGCGTTCGATGTGCGGCGCGACCTCGTTGGCCAGGAAGCGGCGCACGGTGTCGCGGAAAAGTTCGTGTTCGGAGTTGAAGACGTCGCGTTTCATGAATGAAGAATTCCTAGTTCAGCCAGCCCGCGCGACGCGCCACCTGCACCGCCTCCATGCGGTTTCGCGTATCGAGCTTGACATTGATGTTGCGCAGGTGGGTGCGGATGGTGGTCTCGGCGACGAACATGCGTTCGCCGATCTGATCGTTGGACAGCCCGTCGGCCACCAGTCGTAACACCTGCAGTTCCTTGCGGGTGAGGGTTTCGTTTGCCACGGGGGGTTCCGGCGGCCGCGCGGCAGACGCCACGGCGGGGGTTGCCTGCGGCCGGCGCAGCAGGTTGTCGAGAAAGACCAGCGCTGCATCGCCGCCGTCTTCCAGCAGTTCGGTCGGCCCGTCCCGCAGTTCGCGCAGCAGCGTCAGCAATTGAGGCCCTTCGATCAGGAAGGCACGCACGTACCCCTCGCTCGCCGCAAAACGCACGGCCCTGGCCAGCACGCGCATGGCCTTGTTGCGCTGGTCGGTGCAGTACAGCGCCTGCGCCAGCAGCAGGCGCAGCGTCAGCGCCCGGCGCTCGCGCTGCGCACGCTCGGCGGCGTCCAGTTCGGCGCGCAGGCTCGCGACGACGTCGGCCGCATGACCGGTCAGCACCGACCAGCGCGCGACCGCCAGCGCATGGGTCTCGACTTCATTGGCACGCAACGACGAGCGGCCCACCCGCGCCCACAGGGCCCTGTTGCCGCAGTGGTCGATCTCGGTGCGCGCCCGCGCCAGTTGCCCCTCGGCCAGCAGCAGGCGCACACGCTCGATCCGCGCGCTCGCCACCACGCGCAGCAGTCCATCGCGGTGGCCGATGTGCTCCAGCTCGGCCAGCAACTGCAGCGCCCGGTCGCCATCGCCCCGGTCCTGGGCGATGCGGGCCATGAGCACGTGCGCCAGGATCAACTGGTCGGGAATGCCCACGTGGCGGATCAGCGGGATGTAGACCGCCAGCAGGCGCTCGGCCTGATCGCAGCCGTCGGCCTCGAACAAGGCCTCAGCCAGCAGCACGCCCACCATCGCATTGCCGTTGGTGGCGCGCGTGGCGTCCACCACGCCGGTACTGACCGCTAGGCGCAACCGTGCCAACGCCTTGCGCAGCCGGCCCTGGGTCAGATCCACCGCGGATTCCGCAGCCTCGGACAGCGCGAGGTTGAAACTGCTGCCGCCCTCGGCCTGCCGACTGCGGGCCGCGTCTGCCAGGCGCAGCGCCTCGTGGAACCGCCCGGCGATCATCACCAGGTTTGCCAGCGTGACCTCCAGGAAGCCACGCACGAAGTGCACATTCAGAGGCAGCTCGTCGAGCAGCGCGGCCGTCAGCTGCGTGGCTTCGTCGGTCTGATCCGTCAGCACCATGAGCAATGGCCGCATGCCCAGACGGTGCGCCTTCACCTCCTCGTCGGCGTCGGCGCTCTCATCCAACCTATCGAGCAGCGGCACCGCCACGCGCGGCCCGCGCGCGAAGCACACGGCCCAGGCGTGAACCATGCGCAACATCGGATAGGGATCGAGTACGCCCCGATCGAGCAAGGGGTCGAACCAGCGCGAGAGCAACCGCACCCTGCCCTGGTCGAGCAGCGGCTGGGCGTGCGCCCGCAGCAACGGCAGCGCGAAATCGAGATCGTCGGCCGCCAGCGCGTGTTCGATCGCGGGCACCGGCCGGCCCTGCTCCAGAAACCATTGCGCTGCGGCGCGATGCAGGCGCGGCACCTCATCCGGGTGCTGCCGCTCCAGTTGCGCCCGCAGGAACTCGGCAAACATGCCGTGGTAGCGGTAGCCGTCACTCTCGGACTGCAGCGGGCTCAGGAACAGATGCGCCTGCTCCAGCCGACGCAGCATCACATCGCTGTCGCTGCGCGCGCAGATCACGTTGCACAGCGACGCGTTGAGGTCGGCCAGGATGCTGGTGCGCAGCAAAAAGCCGCGTACGTCTTCGTCCTGGCGCGCCAGCACGTCCTCGACCAGATAGTCCACCACCGCCGCGTTCGATCCCGAGAAGCCTCCGATGAAACGGCCCGGTTCCTCCCGGTGCTCCAGCGAAACGGAGGCCAGCCACAGCGCTGCCGGCCAGCCTTCGGTGCGGCGGTGCAGGCGCAGCACGTCGCCCGGCTCCAACACCAGACCGCGGCTCTGGCACAGAAAGCCGCTTGCCTCGGCCATCGAAAAGCGCAGTTGCGCCGGCTCGATCTCGAGCAAGCGGCCCCGTGCGCGCAAGCGCCCCAGGCTCAGGCCGGGCACGCCGCGCGACCCGACAATGAGCTGCGCGCCGCGCGGCAGCTGTTCGATCAGCTCGCTGACCAGCCCTAGTGCGGCGGGGTTCTGCAACGCTTCGAAGTCGTCCAGGAAAAACGCGAACGGCGCCGGATGCGCAGCCACCCGGTCGATCAGGGCAAAAGCGAAGTCCTCCGACCTTCCGGCCTGCGACGCCGCGTACAGCCTGGACAAGCCCGGCACCAATGGATCCAGCGCGGCCGCCAGCACGGCGAGAAAGCGCCCCAGGTCGTTGTCGGCGCGATCCAGCCGCAACCATCCCGTCGCCAGCCCCGCGTCCTCGAAGCGCCGACGCGCCTGCAGCATCACCGTGGTCTTACCGAACCCCGCGGGCGCGCGCAGCACCACCAGCCGGGCAGCGCCCGCATTGAAGATACGTTCGCAGATGTGGGTGCGCGCAATCTCGAACGCGGCAGACTGCGGCGGGCTCAGCTTGGACGCGAGCGGCGAGGCGCGTGCGCCGCGCGCCGTCTCCCAATCAGCTTCACGAGGTTCCACCATCTAGGTCCGAGCATATAGGGTCACGACGCAAGCCCCCCCCAGGCCCAGATTGTGCTGCAGCGCGTGGCGAACACCCTCCACCTGGCGCGCGCCAGCCTGTCCGCGCAGTTGCCACACCAGCTCGGCGCACTGCGCCAGGCCCGTCGCGCCCAGCGGATGGCCCTTGGAGAGCAGCCCGCCCGATGGGTTGGTCACCACCTGGCCGCCGTAGGTGTTGTCGCCGTCGAGGACGAATTTCTCGGCACCGCCTTCAGGGACGAAGCCCAGCGCCTCGTAGGTGATGAGCTCGTTGGCCGTGAAGCAGTCGTGCAGCTCGGCCACCCGGATGTCCTCGGGGCCGACACCGGCAACCTCGTAGACCCGGTGCGCGGCGCGACGCGCCATGTCGTAGCCGACCACCTTGCGCATGTCGTCCTCATCGAAACTGCTGTTACCGTCGGTGGTCATGGCCTGGGCGGCGATGACCACGCTGCGATCCAGCCCATGCTTGCTCGCGAAAGCCTCAGAGCACAACACCGCCGCGGCGCCGCCGCAGGTCGGCGGGCAGCACTGCAAGCGCGTCAACGGGTCGAACACCATCGGCGAAGCCAGCACGTCGTCGAGCGTGAGCGGTTGGCGAAAGATCGCGTTCGGGTTGTTCTGCGCGTGTTGGCGCGCCTTGACCGCGATGCGCGCAAAGGTGTCCGCGCGCGTGCCATAGAGCTGCATGTGCATGCGTCCAGCTCCGCCGAACAACTGGGCCGCGATCGGCACCTGCGCCGCTGTGCCCTGCGCCGCGTCCATCGCATCGAGCAGCCGCTGCGAGGGGTCCGGCCGGTCGGTGTAGTGAACCCCAAGCGCACCGGGCTTCATCTGCTCGAAGCCCAGCGCCAGCACGCACTCGGCCTCGCCGCTGGCCACCGCCTGGCGCGCCAGGTAGAGTGCCGTCGACCCGGTGGCGCAGTTGTTGTTGACATTGATGACCGGCACACCGGTCAGCCCGACGTGGTAGACCGCTGCCTGGCCACTGCACGAGTCCCCATAGACGAAGCCGGCGTAGACTTGGTCGATAGCAAGGTAGTCGACGCGCGCATCAGCCAGCGCGGCCTTGGCCGCCCGCGCCCCGAGGAGGGGATAGGGGTCGCTGGCCCCCGGCTTGGCGAAAGGCAGCATGCCAACCCCCGCCACATGTACTTTGCGGCTCATCACTGCCTCCTGGTTTCCTGCGAACGCCACGCTCGGGTCACTTCAGTTCGTCGTAATCAAGCACAACCTTCCAGCGACCATCCTGCAACTGAGACAGCCGGGCCTTGTCCGAGCCCAAGTGCTGGGTGGGCGAGAAGTGCATCGGAGGATTGCCAAAGATGTCCCCCGGTATGCTCCCCAGGCTCTCCATCGCCTTGGCAAAGCTGTCGGTACTCAAACCCGCTCCCGCCTTCGACAAAGCCTGGCCGAAGAGATCGATCATCTTGTACCCATAGACCGAAAAAACCGTGGGCGCCTCCTTGAACTGGGCCTGATACCTGTTGGCCCAGGCCTGTACCGGCTGCGACGCGTCATCGAGATAGGGATGCTGCGCGGTAGTGGCCGCGTAGAAGCCGTCCATCGCCTTGCCGCCCAGCTTGGGAATCAGGTCGGTATAGGCCGAAGACGCTGCGATGAATGTGGGGGAGTACTGCAACTTGCGCGCCTCGCCAATCGCGCCCACGGTCTCCCGGATCAAGGTCCCCAGCACCACGAAGTCGCAATCGGCGGCCTTGAGACGCGCCACCTGGGAAGAAAAATCGGTCGCTCCGCGCTTGTAGCTCGTGCGCTCGAACAACTCCGCCCCTGCGCTCTTGAGCCCCGCCTGTGCACCCTGCACGACTTCATGGCCATAGTCATCGTCCTGGTACAGCGCACATGCCTTGCGGGCATTCTTGCTCTTGTAAAGCCCTGGCACCACGGCTCGCACCTGGTCGAAGTACGACGAAATCATCGCGTACTTGAGCTTGTGCACCGGTTCATACATGTCGCGAGACAGGGCCATGGGAAAGAGATTGAACACCTCTTTCGGAAATTGCACCTGCATCGCTGCCAGCGCATGCACCGTGCCGAAGGTGCCAATCACCGCGAACGCCTTGTCCTGGTTCACGAGCTTCTGGGCCGCCAGCACCGTGCGCCGCGGGTCGTAGCCGTTGTCCTCGACCTGCAGCCTGATCCGTCGGCCATGCAGGCCGCCCTGCTCGTTGATCTCGGCGATGCGCATCAGCATGCCATTGCGCACATCCTTGCCATAGCCGGCCACCGGTCCGGAAAGGTCGCTGATGGTCCCGATGAATACTTCGTCCTTGGAAATGCCTTGATTCTGGGCCGCGGCCATCCCGGCAGCCAAGCCGATGGACGCAACGATCGCAAGACGGGGGAGGGTCATGAGTTTCATCACATGCTCCAGTCAATGGTCGACTCTTGAAATGCAGCCTCAAACAATGCCCTACTTGCCCGAGACCGGCTTGACCCTGGTCGCAGGCAGCCAGCGCCCATCCCGGATCTGCGACAGCTTGACCTCGTTCGTTCCCAGGTGGCGCTGCGGGCTGTAGCGCATCGCTGGAATGCCGAAGATGTCTTCCGGTGAAGTGAAGGACTCCATCGTTCGCACGAAGCTGTCGGTGGTCAACTGCGGACCTGTCTTCTGCAGCGCGCTAACCAGACGGTCGACGATCGCGTAACCAAAGACGGACACGACCGACGGGTCAGTCCCGTGGGCAGTTCGGTACTTGCTCGCCCAGAATCGAATCGGCTGCGATGCGTCGTCCAGATACGGGTGGTTCGCGAACACGGCGGCATAGAAGCCCTCCACCACCTTGCCACCCAGCCGCGGAAGCAGGTGCGTATAGGTGGACATCGAGCCGATCGTGGTCGGGTGGTAGTCGAGCTTGCGCATCTCGCTGAGAGTACCCACAGTTTCTCGGATGACGGTGCCCAACACCACGAAGTCGCAGTTCGATCGCTTCAATCGGGCCACCTGCGAGGAAAAGTCTGTGGCGCCGCGCTTGTACGAGGTCTTCTCAGCCAACTCGACGCCAATCTCCTTGAGGCCGGCCTCCGCGCCACGCAGGACCTCCAGGCCGGACTCATCGTCCTGATACAGCGCACATGCCTTGCTGGCCTGCTTTTCACGATACAGAGCTGGCACGAGCAGTCGATTGACGTCGTACTCCGACGGCCCGAAAGCCCACTTCAGCGGGTGCACCGGTTCGTGCATTTCGCGCGAGTTGGACGTCGGCATGAAGTTGATCACGTTCTTGGAGAGCTGGATCGGCATGGCGGCCAGATTGGTGACGGTTCCGAGGCTGCCCACCATCATGAAGACCTTGTCCTGGTTGACCAGCTTCTGCGCCGCGAGCGCCGATTTGCGCGGGTCATAGGCACCATCCTCGGCCAGCAGCTTCAGCTTCCGGCCATGCACGCCGCCCTGTTCGTTGATCTCGCTGATGCGCAACTTCATGCCGTCGAGCTGATCCTTTCCATAGGACGCGAGTGGCCCGGAGAGATCCTGGATCGTGCCAAGCACGATTTCATCTTTGCTGACACCCTGGGTCTGAGCCAGGGCCGTAGTGCCGGCGAAGGCCAGCAACAGGAGAGAAATGCACTGCTTCATGATGACTCCTCGGTTTGATTAGGGCTCGCGGGCTTACTTGGACATCTGGTCGTAGTCCAGGACTACCTTCCACCGTCCATCGTGGATCTGCGACAGGCGTGCCTTGTTGGAGCCCAGGTGCTTGTTCGGACCAAAACTCATCTCGGGCATGCCAAACATGTCCACCGGGGTCTTCAGGCCTTCGATGGCGCGGCTGAGTGTGTCGGCATCAAGCTGCGGCCCGGCCTTGTCCATGGCCTGCACCAAGCGATCCAGGATCACGTAGCCGTAGATGGAATACGCGGTGGGGGCTTCGTTGAAGCGTGCACGGTAGCTGGCAAGCCAGGGCTTGATCGCGTCGGAGACGCTGTCCTCATATGGGTGCTGCACCGTCATGGTGGAGTAGAAGCCGTCCATCGGCTTTCCGCCGAGCTTGTGGATGAGGTCGGTGTAGGTGCCGAAGGCGCCCAGGAACGTGGGGTTGAAGTCGATTCGGCGCGCGTCACTGATGGTGCCCACGGTCTCACGGATCAGCGTGCCGGTGACGACGAAGTCGCAGCCGGCGGCCTTCATGCGCGCCACCTGAGACGAGAAATCGGTGGCGCCGCGCTTGAAGCTGGTCTTCTCGACCAGCTCCGCACCGATGCCCTTGAGGCCGGCCTCGGTGCCGCGCAGGATCTCCAGGCCGTACTCGTCGTCCTGATAGATGATGCAGGGCTTGCTCGCCTTCTTCTCCCGGTACAGGCGTGCGGAAGCTGGCGCGATCTGCTCGTAGTACGAAGACAGAAAGGCGAACTTGAGCTTGTGCACCGGCTCGTACATGTCGCGCGAGAGCGCCGCCGGAAAGAAGTTCATGACGTTCTTGGACATCTGCACCGGCAGCGCGGCGTTGTTCACGCCGGTGCCGAGCGATCCGGCCATCACGAAGATCTTTTCCTGGTTCACGAGCTTTTGCGCGCCCAGCACGGCGCGGCGCGGATCGTAGCCAGTGTCTTCCGCCAGCAGCTTGAGCTTGCGGCCGTGCACGCCGCCCTTGTCGTTGGCCTCGGCGACGCGCATCTGCATGCCGTTGCGTAGGTCCTTGCCGTAGCCCGCAAGCGGGCCGGAGAGATCTTGCAAGGTGCCGATGAGGACTTCATTAGCGGAGACACCCTGGGTCTGGGCGAAGGCGGGGGCCACGGCCAGCAAGGCGGTGGCAAGCAAGGGAATGCGAACGGGGCGGTAGGGCTTCATGTCTTTGTCTCCTGGTGGTTAGCGGTACATCGCTTCGATCTGCTCGGCGTACTTCTTCTGCACGAATCCGCGCTTGAGCTTCATGGTCGGGGTGAGCTCCTCATCCTCGGCACTGAGCTGGGTGTCGAGCAGGAAGAACTTCTTGATCTGCTCGACACGGGCGAACTTCTTGTTAATCTTGTCGACCTCGCCCTGGATCAGCGCCACCACCTCGGGCGCGCGCGTCAGGCTGGCGTAGTTGGAGAAAGGAATGTCGTGGTCCTGCGCGTACTTCTCGACGTTCTCCTGCTCGATCATGACGATCGCCGTCAGATAGGAGCGCCGGTCGCCGATGACGACCGCGTCGGTCACGTAGGGCGAGAACTTCAACTCGTTCTCCCACTCGCTGGGCGTGATGTTCTTGCCGCCGGCCGTGATGATGATGTCCTTCATGCGGTCGGTGATACGGAAGTAGCCGTCCGCATCGACTGCCCCCACGTCGCCGGTGTGCAGCCAGCCGTCGGTGTCGATGGTTTCCGCCGTCTTCTCCGGCTGGTTGAGGTAGCCCATGAAGACGTTGGGCCCGCGCACCAGCAGTTCGCCGGTGTCGGCGTCGACGCGCACCTCGTTGAACGCGCAGGCGCACCCGATGGTTCCCAGGCGGATACCATCCGGCGGCATCGAGGTGGCGATGCCCGCGCATTCGGTCTGGCCCCACGCTTCCAGCATGGGGATGCCGAGCGCCAGGTACCAGCGGATCAGGTCCGGCGCGATCGGCGCCGCACCGGTCACCAGGAAGCGGCAGCGGTGAATGCCGACGAAGCGCCGCACGTTGTTCAACGAAGCCAAGCCCGCGAGCGCGTACTTCAGCTTCAGCCAGGGGCCCACCGGCTCGCTCTTGAGCACGCGCTCGGCCACTTCGTGGCCCACCGAAATCGCCCATGCATAGGCCCGCTGCTGCACCGGGCCAGCCTCCTTGACGGCAATCGTCACGGCCGAATAGAACTTCTCCCACAGGCGCGGCACACCGCCGAAGACGGTGGGCGCGATCTCGCGCACGTTCTCGGGTACCGTGTCGGGGTTCTCCACGAAGTTCATCTTCGTGCCGGTGTAGAGCGAGGAGTACATGCCGACAACGCGCTCGGCCACGTGGCACAAGGGCAGGAAGCACATGCGCTCGTCGTTTTCGTCCTGCGGCAGGATCGAATCGTTGCCCCGCACGGCTGTCAGCAGCCCCCGGTGCGACTGCATCGCCCCCTTGGGCCGTCCCGTGGTACCCGATGTGTATACCAGGATGGCGAGGTCCTGAGGTTGGCTGGTGCGGCGCACGACATCGAATGCGGCGGACTGTTCGGCGTCGTGCTCAGCACCCAGGCGGCGCAGTTCGTCCAGCGTGATCACCATCGGATCGTTGAACTGGGTCAGCCCCGTCGGGTCGATCAGCACGATCCGGCGCAGTGCGGGCAGGCTGTCGCGCACCTCCAGCGCCTTGTCCAGTTGTTCCTCGTCTTCGACGAACAGCATCACGGTGCGCGAATCCTCGCAGATGTACTTCACCTGATCCGCCGCATCGGTGGGGTAAATGCCGTTGGCCACGCCGCCAGCGGACAGCACGGCTAGGTCGGCCCAGACCCACTCCACCGACGTGTTGGCCAGGATCGAGACACACTCCCCCGGGCGCAGCCCGGTAGCGACCAGCCCCATGGTCAGCTCGCGGACGATGCCGCCGACCTCCTGCCAGCTCCACGCGCGCCAGAGACCGAAGTCCTTCTGCCGCATCAGTACCTGGTCGCCGCGGGCCTTCACCGCGTTCCAAAACATGTCGGGGATGGTTTCGCCCGGTATGACGACGTCATGCCGAGGCTTGAAGTGACCGAGATTCCAGAGTCGGGGCATGTTGCTTATCTCCAGGTTTTCTTCTTTTTCCAGCGCCGGTCGGCGCGCACGCCCTGCTCCTTCATGCCGAGGTAGAACTCCTTGATGTCCTCCTTCTCGCGCAGCCGCGCGCAGGTGTCTTCCATCACGATGCGGCCGTTCTCCAGCACGTAGCCGTAGTCCGATGCATTGAGCGCCATGTTGGCGTTCTGCTCCACCAGCAGGATGGTGGTGCCGCGCTCACGGTTGATGCGCACCACGATCTCGAAGATCTCCTTGGTCAGCTTCGGCGACAGACCCAGGCTGGGTTCATCAAGCAGGATCAGGTCGGGGTCGGCCATGAGCGCGCGGCTGATCGCCAGCATCTGCTGCTGGCCGCCCGAGAGCAAACCGGCGTCCTGCGCAGCGCGCTCCTTGAGGATGGGAAAGTAGGCATAGACCGCCTCCATGTCGCGCGCCACGCCGTCACGATCGCTGCGCGTGTAGGCGCCCATGAGCAGGTTGTCGCGCACCGAGAGCAGCGGGAACACCTCGCGCCCCTCGGGCACGTGCACCAGGCCCTGCTGCACGATGTGCGCTGGATCCCGGGCGGTGATGTTCTCGCCTTTGAACTCCACCGAACCCTTGCGCGGGTCGATGATGCCGCTGATGGTTTTGAGGATGGTGGTCTTGCCCGCGCCATTGGAACCGAGCACGGTGGCGATCTCGCTTCGACGCACCTTCAGGCTCACGCCGCGGATGGCCTTGATGGGGCCGTAGGCGCTCTCGACGTTGAGCAGCTTGAGCACCGCGTTGTCTGACACAGGCACGGTCATGCGGCCTCCTTGTGGTTCTCGCGGCGCAGGCTGGAGACGTCGTCCACCGAGCCCAGGTAGGCTTCGATCACACCCGGATGGCTCTGCACCTGCGCAGGGCTTCCGAGCGCAAGCACCTCTCCCTGGTTCATCGCCAGCACACGGTCGGACACCTTGGAGACCAGGCCCATGTCGTGCTCGACCATCAGAATGGTCACACCGAGGTCGCGTTGGATGTCCTGGATCCAGAACGCCATGTCCTCGGTCTCCTCGACGTTAAGGCCCGAGGACGGTTCGTCGAGCAACAGCAGCTTGGGCTCGGTGCACAGCGCGCGCGCCAGCTCCACCACCTTGCGCACACCGTAGGGCAGCCCCGCAACCAGTGCATCGCGGTGGTGCTGCAGCTCCAGCAGGTCGATCACTTCCTCCACCTTGCGGCGCGTGTCGCGCTCGGCCTCACGCACCCCTCGCGTGAACAGCAGTTCCTTCCACACGCCGGTGCGACGGCGGATGTGGCGCCCGATCAGCAGGTTCTGCAGCACCGTGGCGTGCTCGAACAACTCGATGTTCTGGAAGGTGCGCGCGATTCCCAGCGGGGCGATCTGGTGCGGCGGCACGTCGCCCAGCGCCCGGCCGTCGAATTCCAGCGTGCCCGAGGTGGGGTCGTAGATGCGGCTGATCAGGTTAAATACCGTGGTCTTTCCCGCGCCATTGGGGCCGATCAGCGTAAAGACCTCCCCGCGCCGAACGTCGAAGTTCACGTTGTTGACGGCCAGCACTCCGCCGAAGCGCACACTGAGGTTGCGGGCAGCAAGTAAGGTACCGCTCATTTCAGGCGCTCCGACTTCTGGAAGGTTTTCTGGCGCTTGAACATGCCGCGCCGGTAGAACGGGTACAGCTCCAGCCAGGTGCGGATCTTGAGCCAGCGGCCGTACATCCCCATGGGTTCGAGCATCACGAAGGCGATCAGGATCACGCCGTACACCACGGCTTGCAGACCCGTGGCCTGTCCGATGGCCGCGGGCAGGTAGTCCTTGACCATGGAGATCAGTTGCGGCATGCCGATCAGGAACACCGCGCCGAAGAAGGCGCCATGGATGGAGCCCAGCCCACCGATCACGATCATGAGCACCAAGTCGATGGATTGCACCAGACCGAACTGCTCGGGTGAGAGAAACTGGATCTGGTGGGCATACAAGGCACCGCCCAGGCCGGCCAGCGCGGCCGAGATGGCGAACGACATCGACTTGTAGCGCGCCAGGTGGATGCCCATGCTCTGCGCGGAGATCTCGGAATCGCGGATCGCCACGAAGGCGCGCCCGGTGGGTGCCCGCAGCAGATTGAGCACCGCCAGCGTGCTGCCGACCACGCACACCAAGCACAGGAAGTAGAACGCGGTGGAGCCCTCCAGCGTCCAGCCGAAGACCGCCGGTTGTTGCACCATCAGGCCGGCGTTGCCACCGGTCACGCTCTCCCAGCGCGCCAGCACCTCCTCGACGATGAAGCCGAACGACAGCGTCGCGATGGCCAGGTACATGCCCTTGACCCGCAGAGCGGGCAGGCCCACGACAACGCCCACGGCGGCCGACAGGCCCATCGCGCAAGCCATGGAAAGCGGGAACGGCCAGCCCTTGGCAGCAAGAAACGCCTCGGTGTACGCGCCCACGCCCATGAAAGCGGCGTGGCCGATGGAGAACTGCCCGGTGAACCCGGCCAGCAGCATCAGGCCGACCGCGACGATGGCGTAGATGAAGACGAAGGTGAGCTGCGCGAGCCAGTATTCGGGCAGCAGCCAAGGCGCGGCCAGCAGGGCAATGAACAGCAGTCCGTACCAGAAGCGGTGACCATCGTGCTTGGCGAGGTCGATGTCCTGGTCGTAGCGGGTCTTGAAGATGAAGCGCATCGGGGTTCTCTTTCAAACTTTCTTGCGCATGCGCTCGCCAAACAGGCCCGAGGGCTTGATGGCAAGCATCAGGAGCACGACGACATAGGGCATCACGTCCTTGAAGCCTTCCGGCAAGAAGTAGCCCGACAAGGACTCGACCACGCCGATGATCAGCCCACCCACAATGGCACCCGGCAGGCTGCTGAAGCCGCCGATGATGGCCGCCGGGAACGCCTTGAGCCCGATGAAGCCCATGTTGGCATGCACGAAGGTGATAGGCGCAAGCAGCATGCCCGCGGCCGCCGCGACCGCCGCCGCCAGTGCCCACACCAAACCATTGAGACGTTGCACCGGAATACCCATGTAATAGGCCGCCAGTTGGTTCTGCGAGGAGGCCTGCATGGCGATGCCCACCCGCGTGAAGCGGAACAGCATCCACAGTGCGGAGCAAAGCAACGCCGTGGCGCCGATGACGACCATCTGCTCGCTCGCCAGAACAACCCCGCCCACCTCCATCAAGCCGCCCTTGTACGGTGCAACCAGCGTGTGGGTGTCAGTACCCACACCCGGCACCATGGTGACGCCGCCGCGCGCGACGTAGCCCAGGCCGAAGGTGAGCATCACGATGGAGAACGCGGGCTGGCCCAGCACGGGCCGGATCACCAGCCGCTCGACCAGCATGCCGACCCCCGCCATGACCAGCACCGCGGCTACCGCGGCGAGCCAGAACGGCAGGCCGAAAAGGCCCATGCAGGCCAGTCCTGTAAAGGCGCCGAGCATCATCAATTCGCCCTGTGCGAAGTTGACGGTCTCCGTGGCCTTGTAGATAAGCACGAACCCCAGCGCGATCAGGCCGTAAACACAGCCCTGCGCGATGCCCGCGACAATGATTTGCAGTACCAGCAACGGTTGTCTCCATCTAGGTGGACTCGCTCGCCTTGCCTGGCCGCGAATCTCAGTTTTTGATCGCCGTAGAGTAGAAAACTGGGGGGCATGGAATATCGTCTTATCCGACGATTTGAAGCATCCGAGGTCAGCCGACGCTGGAACCGCAGTCCTGCGGCCCTGATCTGCCGCCCCGACACTTGCCCCCTCGGCCAAGGCGCACGCATATTCGGGCGTGCGCCAGTTCGCCCTCCAGTTCATCCCATCCCGCCGGCATCGCGATGCGTCACGCATTGCCCCAGGTCCTCGCCACCGCCCGCTCCACCGGAAATCACCCCTACTTGTTGATCCACATCAAAGTCAGCGTCATCTTCAGTGTGGATCATTAATAGACCGACCGGACGGACTTATTTTAGCAAGCATCTGCGTCGGCAGTGGCACATCAAACCAGAAGGGACAACCATGATCGAAGCACCCATCGCCCCGCCTGTTCAAAGACAGAACTGGGCACATCTGATCCAGGCCGAGCACGTGCATGGCTCGCTCTACACCGACCCCGGCATCTACCAGGAGGAGTTGCGCAAGATCTGGCAGCGCACCTGGGTCTACGTCGGCCACGTGAGCGAGATCCCCAACCCGCACGACTTCGTCATGAAGTCCATCGGGCCGGACCCGGTGCTGATGACGCGCGACAAGGACGGCCAGGTGCACCTGCTGCACAACCGCTGCCCGCACCGCGGCAACCAGGTGTGCGAGAAGCACCGCGGCAACCAGAAGAGCTTCACCTGCAACTACCACGGCTGGAACTTCGGCATCGACGGCAGCCTGCGCGGCTACCCGTTCCCGTCGGGGTTCGCGCAGGACAAGCGCAAGGAGCTGGGTCTGGGTAAGGTCGCTCGCGTGGGCATCTACAAGGGCTTCGTGTTCGGCTCCATGGCCGCAGAGGGCCCGTCCCTTGAAGAACACCTCGGCGGCGCGAAGGCAGCCATCGACAACCTGTGCAGCAACTCGCCCGAGGGCGAGGTCGAGGTGACCTCCGGCTTCCTGCAACACAAGGTGATCGCCAACTGGAAGTTCGTGATGGAGAACGAGACCGACGGCTACCACCCGGGTTTCGTGCACGCCTCCATCTTCGACGTGGCCGACAGCCAGATCGGCTCGCTCTACGGCGAAACCTCCACCGCCGTAACGCGCTACTTCGGCAACGGCCACAGCGAAGTGGACCTGCGCCCCGAGTTCCGCAAGCGCGACCAGCCACTGTCGTGGTTCGGCACGACGCCGGAAAAGCTGCCCGAGTACGTGGACAAGATGAACGCGGCCTACGGCAACGAGAAGGCGCGCAAGATCATGATCGACGGCACGCCGCACATCATGATCTTCCCGAACCTGTTCATCGCCGAGATCCAGATGTTCGTGATCCAGCCGCTGAACGTGAACGAGACGGTGCAGCACGTCACCGCGCTGCAGTTCAAGGGCGCGCCGGACTTCAACCGCCGGCTGCGGCAGCAGACCATGGGCTCCGTCGGCCCGGCCGGCTTCCTGCTGGCCGACGACGCCGAGATGTACGAGCGCTCGCACCGGGGCGTGCAGGAGAAGAACCCGGAGTGGGTATACCTCGGCCGCGGCAGCCACCGCGAGCGCACCGACGAACAGGGTTTCCGCATCGGCCACGCCACCGACGACCTGTGCTCGCGCGGCATGTGGCAGTACTACCGTTCACTGATGGAGGCTGTGTGATGGGTGCTTCAGACAAAATGATGACGGCTGACCTGGCCGACCTGGTGCGCCACCACAGCATCGCCCAGTTCCTCTACCGCGAGGCGCGGGTGCAGGACGAGCACCGCTTCGACGAGTGGGAAGCGCTGTGGACCGACGATGCCCTGTACTGGGTGCCCGCCAACGGCGAGGACATCGACCCGGAGCGGGACATGTCCATCCTCTACGACAACCGCTCGCGCATCGCGTTGCGCATCCGCCAGTACCACACGGGCAAGCGCTACAGCCAGTTGCCCCAGTCGCGCCTGCGCCGCGTGATCGGCAACATCGAAATCCTCGGCGACGAGGAAGGCGGCACGCGCGTGACGGCCAACATGCTGCTGTACGAGTCGCACCGGCGCGGCCAGATCATGTGGGCAGCCCGCAACGAGTACCTGCTGCGCCAGGTGGACGGGCAGTGGCGGCTCGCATTCAAGAAGGTCGCCCTGGTGAACAACGACGCCGCGCTCACCACGATGGCCTTCCTGATCTGACCTCCCCCGGCGACTTCCCGCGGCCCCGGCGCGCAAGCCCCGGGGCCGCAGCATTTTCAGGATTTCGGGCTTCTTGCTTTTCATTTATAGTCCGTCGTGTCGGTTTATTATAGAATTCAGCCCATGAACCAACCCAACACCTTCGACGATCCGCGCATCGCCCAGCTGCGCGACACTGCCCGCCGCGCGGTGCGCGAGCACATCGAGCCGCACGGCGACGCCTGGGAGGCCACCGGCACCACGCCGCACACCGCCTACCGCGCGCTCGGGGCGCAAGGTCTGCTGGGCTTGTGCCACGCGAAGGAAGACGGCGGCGGAGGCCTCGGCCCCGTCGCCTCCGTCGTGTTCGCCGAGGAGATCTCGGCCTCGTATGGCGGCGTGGCCGAGGCGGTGCTGATCCACACGGACATGTCGTCCACCCACATCGGCCACCGCGGCACCGAGGCGCAGCGCCGCCGCTACCTGCCGGGGATGCTGAGCGGTGAGCTGATCTGCGGCATCGCCGTGACCGAGCCGGAAGCCGGCTCAGACCTGGCGGCCATGCGCACCACGGCGCGCCGGGAAGGCGACGGCTGGGTGCTCGATGGCATGAAGACCTACGCCACCAATGCGCTGCACGGCGACGTGATGATCGTCGCCGCGCGCACCGACCCACAGGCCAAGGCCACGCGCGGCATCTCGCTGTTCATCGTGGAGCGCAACACGCCGGGGCTGGAGATCCGCCCCATGGCGCGCAAGCTGGGCCTGCACTCCTCCGACATCGCCGACATGGTGTTCACGGGCGCGCGGCTGCCGGCCGACGCCCTGCTGGGCGAGGAGAACCGGGGCTTCCACGCCATCATGGAGAACTTCCAGAACGAGCGGCTGGTGCTCGGCGCCATGGCGGTCGGCATGACGCGCCGTGCCCTCGAAACGACGCTGGCCTACGTGAAGTCGCGCAAGGCGTTCGGCGGCACGCTGTGGGACCTGCAGGCGACTCGTCAGCGGCTGGCCATGCTGGCCGCCCGCCACCAGGCCGTGACCGCGCTGGTGCACGGCACGGCCGTGCGCGCCGCCCAGGGCCAGGACTGCGTGCGCGAGGTCTCCATGGTCAAGGCCCTGGCGGGCGAGACCGTTCAGGACGTCATGCGCGAATGCCTCCAACTGCACGGCGGTGCCGGCTACATGGCCGACTGCCCCATCGAGCGCCTCACGCGCGACGCCAGGATTCTCACCATCGGGGGCGGTGCCACCGAAGTGATGCTGGAAGAAGTGGCCAAACGACTGAACGAGGAGTATTTCCGATGAGCAACGACGAGCGCGTGCGCGTGCAGGTGGACGAGGACCGGGTCGCCCGGGTGACGCTAGTCCGCACCGACAAATCCAATGCCCTGGACGGAGCCATGTTCGATGCCCTGATCGAAGCCGGCGAGCGCCTGCGCGAGGCACGCGGCGTGCGCGCGGTCGTCCTTTGCGGCGAAGGCAAGGGCTTTTGCGCCGGCATCGACATGCAGGTGCTGGCCGACATGAAGGACGGCACCATCGCGGGCACGCGCAACCTGGTCGAACGCACCCACGGGCTGGGCAACCGCTTCCAGTACGCGGCCTGGATCTGGCGCGAACTGCCCATGCCCGTGATCGCGGCGGTGCACGGATTCGCTCTGGGCGGCGGGCTCGAACTCGCGCTGGGTGCCGACATCCGCTATGCCACGCCCGATGCCCGCATGTCCATCATGGAGGTCAACTGGGGGCTGGTGCCCGACATGGGTGGCACCGTGCGCTTCTACGACCTGATGCGCGACGACGTGGTGCGCGAACTCGCCTTCACCGGCCGCGTGTTCGACGGCACCGAGGCGCTGGGCTACGGCCTGGTAACCCGCGTCGATGCCGATCCGCTCGCGCTGGCACTGGCCACGGCGCGGGACATCGCCATCCGCAGCCCCGATGCGGTGCGCGCGCTCAAGCGCCTGTTCGCCAAGCAGAGCTCCCCGGCCGCCGCCGCCGGGCTGCTGGCCGAGTGCGTCGAGCAGCAGGAACTGCTCGGCACGCCCAACCAGGTCGAGACCGTGCGCGCCTCCAAGGAGAAGCGCGCCCCGGTGTTCACCGACTGAGCCCCCATCGACCGAGCCCCGTGGACTGGAGAAACCCCTGTGCTGAATCTTGACGATACCTACCTGGCGGACGAGCACCGCCAATTCCGCGAACAGCTCAACCGCTTCATCGCCCGCGAGGTCGTTCCGCGCGCGCCCGAATGGGAAGCCGCCGGCATACTGCCGCCCGAGCTGTACCGGCAGATGGGCGAACTGGGCTTTCTCGGCCTGGCCATCCCCGCGGAGTATGGCGGCACCGAGCTGGATGCGCGCGGTACCGTGGTGTTCGGCGAGGAGATCGGCCGCTCCAGCTTCGGCGGCTTCGCCGCCTCCGTCGCGGACCATGCCGACATGGCCGCACCGGTGATCGTGCGCGCCGGCACGCCGGCCCAGAAGCAGCGCTACCTGCCCGACATCGCCTCCGGCCAGCGAGTGCTCGGCTTCGCGGTCACCGAGCCCGGCGGCGGCTCGGACCTCACGCGCATGAAGACAACGGCCGTGCGCAAGGGTGACCACTGGATCCTGAACGGCCAGAAGACCTTCATCACCAACGCCCTCTCGGCCAACATCTTCATCACCATCGCCCGCACCGACCCACAGGCCAAGGGCGGCAACGGCTTCACGATCCTCATCATCGAAAAAGGCGGCCAGGGCTTCACCACTGGCAAGAAGTTCGACAAGACCGGCTGGTGCGCGTCGGACATGAGCGAGCTGTTCTTCGAGGACTTCGCCGTGCCCGCCGAGAACATGCTGGGCGAGGAAGGCAAGGGCTTCTACATGCTGATGCAGGGCCTGGAGCGCGAGCGCATGAGCATGTGCGCCCAGTGCATCGGCATGGCCGAACGCGCCCTGACCATCACGCTGGAGCACGCGAAATCCCGCGCCGCGTACGGCCGCACCCTGTGGGACCTGCAGGCCATCCGGCACGAGCTGGCCACCTACGCGGCCGAGGTCAGCGCCGCCAAGCTCATGCTCTACCACGCCGCCGCTAAGAAGGACCGGGGCGAGAGCGTGCGCCTGGAGGCTTCGATGATGAAGGCGCAAATCCCGCAGTTGCTCAAGCGTCTGGCCGATGCCTGCGTGCAGATCCACGGTGCCAGCGGCTACATGCGCGGCACCGAGATCGAGCGCATCTTCCGCGACGCGCGTCCCTTCTCCCTGGGCGGCGGCGCCGCCGCCGTCATGCTCGACGAAGTCGCCAAGCTGCTCTGAAACACCTCCAGGAAACCCCATGAATACGCTCGACCTGATCGATCCTCCCTGCATCACCGAAGAACTGCGCATGCTGCGCGAGCAGGTGCGCCGCTTCGTCAACGAAGAGGTGATCCCCGTCGCCGACGCCTGGGAGCGCGAAGGCTACGTTCCCCGTACCATCTTCCGGCGCCTGGGCGAACTGGGCCTGCTCGGCATGCGCCACCCCGTCGCCTTCGGCGGCACCGACCTGGGCCCCGTCGCCTCCGTGCTCTGGGCCGAGGAGCTCGGCCGCAGCGGCTACGGTGGCGTGCCCGCCTCGGTGCTTGTGCACACGGACATGTCCTCCACGCACATCAGCCGCCGGGGCACCGACGAACAGAAGAGCAAGTACCTGCCCGGCATCATCAGCGGCGAGAAGATCGTCGCCATCGCGGTCACAGAGCCGGGCGCCGGCTCGGACGTCGCGGGCATGAAGACGCGGGCCGAGCGCGATGGCGACCACTGGGTCATCAACGGCTCCAAGCTCTACATCACGAACGGCGTGCACGGCGACATCTACATCGTGGCCGCGCGCACCGACCCGCAGGCCAAGGGCAGCCGGGGCATCTCGCTGTTCATCGTGGAAAAGGGCACGCCCGGTCTGACGGCACGCGAACTGGACAAGCACGGCGACCTGTGCTCGGACACGGCGGAGCTGTATTTCGACAACCTGCGGGTGCCAGCCACCCAGATGCTGGGCGAGGAAAACAAGGGCTTCTACGCCGTGATGGACAACTTCCAGAACGAGCGCCTGGTCATGGCCGGCAGCAGCATCGGCTCCAGCCTGCGGGCCATCGAGATCACGCTCGACCACGTGCGCACGCGCCAGGCCTTCGGCGGCACGCTATGGGACCTGCAGGCCACGCGCCAGAAGCTCGCGATGCTGGCCACCAAGGTAGCGGCCGCGCGCGCCCTCACCTACTCGGCCGCCGAGCTCGAAGCCGACGGCAAGAACTGCGTGCGCGAGATTTCCATGGCGAAGATCTTCGCCTGCGAGGTCAACGTCGAGGTGGTCAACAGCTGCCTGCAGCTGCACGGCGGCAGCGGCTTCATCCGTGGCATGACGATCGAGCGCATGACCCGCGACGCCCGCGTGCAGACCATCGGCGGCGGCGCCACCGAGGTGATGCTGGAAGAGGTGGGCAAGCGCCTCTGACGCGCGCGCCCACTGGGCGGGCAACCTTGCGGCTCAGACCGCAAGGTTGCCCGCCGCGGAACCGCCCACCGCCAGGTGTGCGGCCCCACCAGCTACGTCATGAACCGGCCGCTTGAACTGATGATGCTCAGGTCCACGAAGCGCGATCCGCGACGATCCTCGGGCCCGTAGCTGACCTCGAAGCCGCCCAGCTGCAGCGGGCGCATGGTCTCGGCCGCCGCGACCAGCCGGGCACGGGTCAGGTTGCGCCCCGCCCGGCGGATGGCCTCGGTCAGCACCCGGGTGTTGATGTAGCTCTCCAGGCTGATGAAGGAGAACTCGCTCACCCCGGTCTGGCGCATCGCTTCCTGGTACTCCCTGACGATGGGCACACCGTTGTTCCACGGCAACGGGACGACGCAGGACACGACCACGCCGACGCCCTGGGGTCCCAGGGCCTGCACGCTGGCGTTCGTCCCCATGACCGACAGCGTATAGCACTGGGTGCCCTTGGCCAGTGGCCTGAAGGCCTTGATGAAGTCAACCGTGGCCTTGCCGGCCGTCAGCAGGACAAGGGCTTCAGGCCCGAGCTGCGCCGTTGCCTCGGCGACCTGCACCGCATCGGTGCCGTCGGGACGGATGGGGCGAACGAACAAGGGCTCGGCCGGCCAGCGGGCCATCTCGTCGCGAATGGTCTGCAGCTCCGATGCGAACGCCGCCTCGAAGTAGACGATCCCGATGCGGCGCGTACCGATCGTGCGCAGGTGGGTGATGGTCTTCACGATCTCGTCGCGGTAGCTCGCGCGGACGTTGAAGACGTGCCGGCTCATCGGTTCGCGCACCGCCTGCACGCCCGTCCAGGGCGCGAACAGCGGCACCCCTTCGGCCTGAGTCTGGCGTACGGCCTCGATCGAGATCGGGGTTCCCATGACGCTGAGCAGCGCGAAGACTTTGTCGTCCTGGAGAAGCCGGCGAATGTTCTGCGCAGCCAGCTCGGTCTCGTACCGGTCGTCCAGGGTAGCGAGAGAGACCTTGCGCCCGCCGATGCCGCCGGCGGCGTTGACGCGCTCCAGGCACGCCTTGGCGCCGATGACGATGTCGCGCCCGAACTCGCCCAACGGGCCCGTCATGGCCACGCTCTGGCCGAGGATGATCTCCTGGTCGTTCACGCCAGGCTCATTGGCCAGGGCGGCGGGCACCAGCGCGGCCAACGGGAGGCCGGCGATCTGCAGGAGGGCGCTTCGCCGCGCGCTGCGGACTCGCGTCTGATGGGTGGTGGTTTGTTGCGTCATGGCGACTCCCAGGTCAGCGGCCAGAAAACACCGGCGCGCGCCGCTCAGCGAACGCGCGCACACCTTCGGCGAAGCTCTGACCGTCCACCAGCTCCATTTGGCGCGCGCGCTCCAGGTCCAGCTGCTGGGCCAGGGTATTACTCTCGGCGGCCGCGAAGATCGCGCGCGCCTCTGCAATGGCATGGGGCGGCATCGCGGCCAGCTGGCGCGCCAGGCGCCGGGACTCGGCGTCGAGCTGCGCGTCTTCGACGCAGGCCCAGATCAGGCCCCATTCCTGCGCAGTCTGCGCCGACAACTTCTCCCCGGTCAACGCGAGTCCGAGGGCTCGGACATGCCCGATCGCCCGGGGCAGTGCCCAAGTCGCGCCCATGTCGGGCACGGCGCCGAGCGACGGAAAGAACGGCAGGTAGAAATACGACGACTTGGCGGCGACCACTAGGTCACCGACCAGCGCCAGGCCGACGCCTCCACCTGCAGCCACGCCATTGATGGCGCACACCACGGGCACGGGCAGTTCCTTGATCGCCTGCACGACCGGGTTCATCCGCTCCATCAGATCGCCTACGTACTGGCCCAGTGTTCTGTTCGCCTGCGGCTGCTCGATCAACCCGCGGTAGTCCGCGAGATCGGCCCCCACGCAGAACCCCCGCCCGCTCCCCGTCAGGATGACGGCCCGCACCCGCCTGTCGTCGCGGATCTGACTGACGGCATCGATCATGCCGTCGATCACCTCGTCCCCCAGGGGGCTCATCCGATCGCCGTCGTTGAGGGTAATTGTGGCGAGGTCCCCGTCGATCTCGAACAGAACCGCGGATTTCTTCATGATCTGGACTCCTTCCCGAGAGCAGGAAAATAGGTGCGCACGACGTGGCCATCCCGGCGCAATCCATGGCAGGCGCCCACCGGCGAAGACGCCGCTGGATCAGAGTTGGCGAAGTCGGCGTCAGCCCAAAGCACCTGAAACAACGTGGTGGCCATGGGCGGAATCAGTTCTGAGATGTGCGTGCAGCCCGCCTCGCCACGGAACAGTTGCTTCACCTGGCGCGTGAAGCCCGGCTCGATCCGCAGACCCACCAGCTTCCGGTAGCCCTCCTCGGCGCCCTCGCACTCCGGGTACGGGCGCTCCTCGCTGTAGGCGCCCGCCGCGACAATCCGGCGCTCCCGATCCACGGTGAGCCGCACGCGCATCCGGTGGATGGCCTCGCCGGGCTCGACGACCCTGCCCGTCACAAGCGGCTCTGCTGTCGGCTTCGTGTCGATCAGCAGGGCCTCGATGTCCAGCAAGCCGTCCTCTCGCTCAAAGGCCTCGCACGTGATGCGCCTCAGGTGCAACAGCCGCCGCGACGCGGCGGGCGGCGCCACGCTCATACGGCCGCCTCGACGAAGGCCACGCCCGCACCTACGAGCGCGTCGATCTCGGCCGACGAATAGCCGGCGGCCGCCAACAGTTCGGCGGTATGCTCGCCCGTGCGCGGCGCCTTCGGCGGCAAGGCCGATGGCGTGCGGTCGAAGCGAGGCGCGGGCGCGGGCTGCAGCACGCCGTCCTGACGCACGAAGGTGCCCCGCGCCACGTTGTGCGGGTGGTCGGGGGCCTCGTTCATGGACAGCACGGGCGCGAAGCAGGCATCGGTGCCTTCGAGCACCTCACACCACTGTGCCCGCGTGCGCGTGAGGAACACCTGCTCCAGCTTGGCGCGCAGCGCGGCCCACTCGCCCTGCACCCATTGCTGCTCGAAGTGAGGGTCAGTGATGCCGCACAGCTCCAGCAACTGTCGGTAGAACTGAGGCTCGATGGCACCGACCGACACGTGCTTGCCGTCCTTGCACGCGTAGGTGCCATAGAAGTGCGCGGCACCATCCAGCGCGTTGCGCTCGCGCGCGTCCTGCCAATGACCCTTGGCCATCATGCCGTACTGCGCCGCCATCAGCAGCGCCGCGCCGTCGGTCATCGCGGCATCGACGACCTGGCCCGTGCCCGTGTGCGCCGCCTGCGCATAAGCGGCGAGCACGCCCAGGGCCAGCAGCATGCCGCCACCCCCATAGTCGCCCACCAGGTTCAACGGAGGCAGCGGCTTCGCGGCGGGCCCGATTGCGTGCAAGGCGCCCGTGAGGGAAATGTAGTTGATGTCGTGTCCGGCGGTGTGCGAGAGCGGGCCGCTCTGCCCCCAGCCGGTCATGCGTCCATACACCAGCTTGGGGTTGCGCGCGTGGCACTCGGCGGGACCGAGGCCAAGCTTCTCGGCGACACCGGGACGGAAGCCCTCGATCAGGACGTCCGCGCGCTCGACCAGGCGCAGCACCGCCTCGACCGCGCGCGGATCCTTCATGTTGAGCGAGAGGGAATGGCGGCCACGGTCGACCACGCTGTCGTTGCGCATGAGGTCGTCGAGCCCACCCCGGTTGGGCGTAGGCGCGCGGTCGATGCGGATGACCCGCGCGCCCATGTCCGCCAGCAGCATGCAAGCGAATGGGCCCGGACCGATGCCGGCGAGTTCGATGACGGTGAGATGGGAAAGAGGTCCTGGCATGGGTTCGTACGGGCTGTGCCGGTCTAAGAGAGGAAAGAGAAAATCGGATGGCGGATCAGAGTCCTTCGACGTCGATCCGGCTGCGGCGCCCGTTCCACAGCACCGGCGGGTAGTAGCCGCTCCAGTCGCTGTCGATGCGCAGGTAGGGTAGGTCCGACCACACGCCGTGGTCGCGCAGGTACTCCATGTGGACGGCCCCGTCCTCCTTGTACTGCTGCAAGATGGCATCGCGCGTGCCATCGAAGTCCGTCGGCGGCACGCGCATCAGCGCGCACAACTCCCGGTTGAAGGCCGGCACCGCCTTCACCCAGCGCCCTTCGATATGCAGCGCCGCCCAGCCGTGGTGCATGAAGACCTCGCGACCGCCCATCATCTGCTGCATCTTCGGCGTGGTGAAATGATTCACTACGTCGGACAGGCCGATGGCCGCCGGGATGCCCAGCAGCCGGGCGCCGGCCGCGAGCAGGACGGCCTTGGGAATGCAGAATGCGCCGCGCTCGCGCACGACGGTGCTGGCCCGGAAGCACTCGGGCGTCATGCGCGTCGCCGAAGGGTCGTAGCGCACGAGATCGCGCACCGCCAGGAACAGGCGCGCCGCCTGCTCGCGCGGCGTACCGGCGTCAGCCACGGCCAGCCGGGTGAAGCGCTCGACCTCGGGCTGCTCGAAGTCGAGAAATGAGGTCGGCTCCAGGTAGCGCGGCCCGGGTTCGGGCCAGTCGTAGGGGGTGAACTCGTAGTCGGGCACGTCCACACGCCTTACATGCGCTTGGCCACTTCCTCCAACATCACCTCCGTGGCGCCGCCGCCGATCGTGAGGATGCGGGAGTCTCGCGCCATGCGCTCCACCGGCGTGCCGATGATGTAACCCGTGCCGCCGTGCAGCTGCAGGCAGGTGTGCACGACCTCCTGAAGCGTCTCGGCGCCGAAGGCCTTGAGCATGGACACCTCGCGCACCGTGTCCTTGCCTTCGTCGATCATCTGCGCGCATTGGTAGGTCATCGCCCGCACCGCAGCGGCCTTGGCGGCCACCCAGGCGATCTTGTTGCGCACCACCGGCTGATCCCACAGCGATTTGCCGAAGGCCTGCCGGTTGCGCAGGTAGTCCACCGTCAGCTCAATCGCCTTGGCGCTCGCGCCGGAGACCAGCGCGCCGACCACCAGGCGTTCGTTCTGGAAGGTACTCATGATGTAGTAGAAGCCCTTACCCTCCTCGCCTAGCAGCGCGTCGTGCGGCAGCTTCAGGTCGTCGAGGAACAGCTCCGCCGTGTCCGAGGAACGCCAGCCATGCTTCTCGAACTTTCGCGCCACCTTCAGGCCGGGGTTGCCCTTCTCCACGACGAACAGCGAGATGCCCCGGCTGCCCTTGGCCTCGGCGTCGGTGCGCGCTGCCACGATGTAGATGTCGCCGAACACGCCGTTGGTGATGAAGGTCTTGGAGCCGTTGAGGAGCCAGCCCTCGGCGGTCTTGACGGCACGGGTCTTGAGCCCCGCCACGTCGGAGCCGGCGTGCGGTTCGGTCACGCATACCGCTCCCACGCGCTTGCCCGCGCAAGCGTCTGGCAGGTACTTCTGCTTCTGCTCGTGCGTGCCGCGGTGGGCGATGTGCGAGATCGACATGTCGCTGTGCACCGTCAGTGCCGACGCCACGCCGCCATAGGACGAGCGCGCCAGCTCCTCGCCCAGCACCACAGAGGCCAGCGCGCCCATGCCGCCGCCACCGTACTCCACCGGGTGCCGCATGCCCAGGAAACCCATCTCTCCGAGTTGGCGGAACACATCGCGCGGAATCTCGCCGTTCGCCTCCCACTCATCACCGTTGGGCACAATCACCTCGTTGACGAAGCGGCGCACCTGCTGGCGCACCATGCGCAGATCCTCGCCCAGAACATCGGGCTCGTTGAAGTCGAATTCGGTCATAAAGGTGTCAATGGTTGATTCCGGTCAGTGCGTGACTTAGTCAGTTCATTTATAGTCCGCCACGTCGGTTTATTTTAGTCCCATAGGTCGGACGAGCGCAAGGCTCTTGATAAACTTGACCCAGACAGGAGAATCCATGCCCCGGGTACGTTCGGACGATTACGAGATCAAGAGTCAAGCCATCATGGACTGTGCTGCAGCGCTGTTCGCCAAGGAGGGCTACCCTTCCGCCAAAATGCAGGACGTCGCCAAGGCGTGTGGTGCGACCAAGTCGATGCTGTACCACTACTTCCCGACGAAGGACGACTTGTTGTTCGCCATGCTCATGGAGCATCTCGAACGCGTGGTGAGCAGCGTCAACGAAGCCATCGCGATGCAGGCCCCGCCGCGCGAGAAGCTGCTGGCCATGGTGCAGGCCTACACGCAGAAGTCAGCCCAGTCGCGCAGGCGCCACATGATCGCGATGCAGGACGTGAAGTACCTGCCCCGGACCAAGCAGACGCCGCTCATCGAACTGCAGCGCAAGCTCACGGGTTTGATCGCGGGACTGCTGCGCGAGGTCAACCCTGGGCTGCCCGATGACGTCTACAAGCCCTACACGATGATGCTGATCGGCCTGCTCAACTGGACCGACATGTGGTACCGGCCCAGCGGCGCGATGAAGCCGCAGGAACTGTGCGACCGGATTTCCAGGCTGTTCCTCAAAGGCTTCATGGCCGAGAAGGCCTGACCGTCATGTCGCCCAGCAGCGCCTGTCCTACATCGGCCATCTGACGCGCGCCAGCACGCGCCAGATGGTCAATGAGGCTTACTTGACCTGCTCGAACTGCATCGTCGCCGGATTGGCTTTGAGCAGCTTCAGCGTGGGCATGGACAGGTGCTGCGTCGGCGTAAAGGACACGGGAGAATTCAGCACGCCGGTCTCGAAGTCCTTGATCTTGTTCAGATTACCGATCGTGCACTCCCACGTCAGCGCCTTGCCGCATTGACGCATGGCCTCGAACAGCACTTGCGCGCCCGCGTAGCCCGTGAGCGCGAAGCGGTGGATGCGTTCCACATCAGCGGCAGGAACGTGCTGCTTGGCCTTCTCGATGAACGCCTTGCCCTTGTCGCTGTCGAGCGAAACGACGTAGTCCATCGTGTAGACGTTGGCACCGGCGGACCCCATCAGCTTGACAATCGCCGGCACCTGCGCGACGTACGAGATACCCACGGGCACGTCGGTCATGCCCAGCCGCTCGAGCTCCTTGACCATGGCCACGTTCTCGCTGAGCACGCCGCCCGCGTAGACCGCGGTCGCACCGGACTGCCGGGCACGCAGGACCTCCGAGGAGAAGTCCGTCTGCCCCTTCTTGTAGATGGCCTTGGACGCCACGTTGAGCTTGCGGGCCTTCTCCGTGACCTCGAAGCCTTCGCGGGTCATCTCACCGTACTCGTCGTCCTGGGAGATCAGCGCCCACTTGCGCCCAGGGTACTTCGCATCGAGCGCCGCCGTCAGTTGCTCAGTCACCAGCGGGTGGCGGGTGCCCAGCACGAAGATGTTCTTCGTGACTGGCGTGTGCACGTCGTCCGAAAAGCTCAGCGAGTTGATCACGGGAATGCCGGACTGGCGAATCACGGACAGCGCGGCCTGACCTTGGGCCGACCCGGACATCGAGGTCAGGGCGAACACCTTGTCGCTGTTGATCAGCTTGCGCACCCCCTGGACCGTGCGCGAGGGCACATAGCCATCGTCCTCGAAGACCATCCGAATCTTGCGGCCGTTGATGCCGCCGGCCGCGTTGACCTCGGCCACCGCCACGCGCACGCCGATGGTGTGCGGCACGCCGAGCAGGGCCGGAGGCCCCGTCATCGGAACGATGTCGCCGATCACGATCTCGGTATCGGTGACACCCTGCTGCGCGGCAGCGGGAAGGCTTGCGCCTGCGCACAGCGCGCCCAGCAGGGCGAGTTTGACAAGTCTCCTGTTCATCGTTTGCTCCTATGAATTCCGGCCAGGGCCGTGGGGTGAAGAAGGGAAAGTCGATCAGTAGCGCAGGGGCCAATAGACCCAGGCGTGCCGGATGTCGTGCCAGATGCCGCGCAGGCCGCGCGGGTCGAACCGCAAGAAGCCGATGATGGCCAGGCCGTAGAGCACGCTCTTGATCTCGTGCGCGCTGGTCGTCAGCAGCTCGCTCAGGCGACCGCCCAGCAGCGACATCGCGGCATTGAAGATGTCGGGCAGCGTCACGATGAAGACCGTGCCGAGTACCGCCCCCAGCACCGAGCCCAGACCGCCCACGATGATGATGGCCAGCGCCTCGATCGACAGCAGGAAGGGGTAGCTCTCGACGCTGATGAAGCTCAGGTACATGCCCATCAAGGCGCCGGCCAGGCCGGTGAGGGCCGCGCTCACGAGGAAGGCGAGCAGCTTGAAGCGGACCAGGTTGATGCCCATGGTGCGCGCGGCGATGTCGTTGTCGCGGATGGCCACCAGCGCGCGCCCGATGTAGGAGCGCCGGAAGTTCAGCGTCGCCAGCATCGCCAGCACGGCCATGAGCAGGCAGAACCAGTAGAACGCGCGGTCGCTCGACAGGTCGACGCCCAGCAGCGTCGGCCGGTCGATCTGGATGCCCCGGCCGCCGCCGGTGAAGCTGCCGCCCCCCAGAATGGAGGCACTCACGATGTAGCTGAAGGCCAGCGTCGTGATCGCCAGGTACAGCCCGTGCAGGCGCAGCGATGGAATGCCCACGATCAGGCCGAACACCGCGGGCACCACCGCCGACAGCACGAGCGCCAGCTCCGGCGGCAGCCCCAGGCGGGTCACGCCGATGGCGTAGGCATAGCCGCCCAGCATCAGGAAACCCACGTGACCCAGCGAGATCAACCCGGTGAACCCGGTGAGCACGGTCAGGCCCAGCACACCGACCAGCGTGAAGAGGATGATGGTCACGTGTGACAGCAGGTAGCTGCTCAGCAGCATGGGAGCCGCCACCAGTGCGACCAGCAACACCCCCGTCCAGGCCTTGACCGCGGGTGAGTCCGTCAGGACGATGAGCTCGCTGTACCGTTCCTTGAAATATCCGCTTCTCATCACACCCTCTCGATCCGTTTTTCACCAAACAGCCCGAAGGGCCGCACCATCAGCACCACCAGGATCAGCAGGAACCCAGCCACCTCCTTGAGCGTGCTGGACAGGTAGCCACCGACCTGGTTCTCGAACACGCCGATGATCAGACCGCTGAAACCCGAGCCCAGGATGGAGTCGAAACCGCCGAGCACGGTCGCCGGGAAGGCCTTCAGGCCCAGCTCGAAGATCGTCGGCATGAGCCCGTAGATCACCGCGAACATGGCGCCAGCCAAGCCGGCCAGCGCCGATGCCGTGGCCCAGGCGACGGCCTGGACCCGCGCCGACGAGATGCCCATGAGGCGGGCCACCTTCTCGTCCGCCGCCACCGCCCGCATGGCGACGCCGAAGCGGCTGTGCTCCAAGAAGAACCAGAAGCCGATCAGTGCCACCACCAGGAAGCCGATGACGCTCAACTGGCTGATCCGGATCGACGTACTGCCCAGTTCGACCAGCGCGTCAGCACCGCCCAGCTCGAACTTGTGCGGCGATGCACCCCAGATGATGGTGACCAGCGCACGCAGCACCACGGCCAGGCCGATCGTCACCAGGACCACCGACAGCACCGGCTCGCCCAGCATGGGCCGCATGATCAGGCGTTCGCACAGCAGGCCCAGTAGTGCGCCCAGGACGATCGCAATGACGATGGTGACGATGGCGCCGGTCCCCAGCATATTGGCCAGCGACCAGGTCATGTAGGCCGTCAGCATGGCCATCTCGCCTTGGGCGAAGTTGACGATGCCGGTCGACTTGAAGATGACCGCGAAGCCCATCGCAACCAGGCCGTAGATCGCTCCGACGACCAGCCCCGAGAGCACGAGTTGGATGAAGTAGTCCATTCAGGCCTTCCCGTAGATGATTTCGAGTTCGCGCGCGAACTTCTTGTTGATGAGACCCCGGCGCACCTTCTGCGTGGCGGTGAGCTCGCCGTCGTCGTGGTCGAGCTCTTTTTCCAGCAGCACGAACTTGCGGATGTTCTCCACGCGGGCGAACTTCCCGTTGACCTCGTCGACCACACCCTGGATCAGTTCGAGAACCTCCTCCATCTGGGTCAGCGACTTGAAGGTCGTGTACTGCAGGTTGCGCTCGCCAGCCCAGCGGCCGACGCTGTCGAAATCGATCTGGATCAGTCCGCCCAGGAACTTCTTGCCCTCGCCGACCACGATGGCCTCGCGCACGTAGGGGCTGTCCTTGAGCGCGTTCTCGATTTCCGAGGGCGCGATGTTCTTGCCCCCGCTCGTGATGATGATGGCCTTCTTGCGGTCGACCACCGCGATCTCGTCCCCGCCGCGCTTCTCCACGATGTCGCCCGTGGCGAGCCAGCCCTCGGGCGAGAGGATGTCGCTGGTGCCCTTGTCGTCGAAGAGGTAGCCCTTGAAGACACCGGGCGAGCGCACGAAGACCTCGCCGTCGTCACCGAGCTTCCACTCCACGCCGTCCATCGCGGGGCCGCAGCTGCCAGAGATGAAGGGCCGGCCAGGCACCTGCACGAAGGCCAGGCCGCCGGCTTCGGTGAGGCCGTAGCCCTGCCCCACCGGCAGGCCGATGACATCGAAGAACTTCAACGTCTCGGGCGATACGGAAGCGCCACCGCACATGCGGGTGTGCGTGCGGTTCAGGCCCATGTGGCGCTGCATGTTGCGAAACAGCACCAGATACCAGAACGCGAATTCCAGCTTGTCGCCCAGGGCGACGAGGCGCCCATGTTCCGCCCGCCGATCGGACAGCGCGCGCCCGCGCTTCATGCCTTTGCGGTACAGCCACTGCTGCAGCCGGCCGCTGTCCTTCATCCGGAACTCGAAGCCCTGCTGCAGCTTCTCCCAGATGCGCGGCACGCCCAGGAAGAAGGTCGGCCCGATCTCCCGGATATTGGTGGCGACCGTGTCGATGGACTCCGCGAAGTTCACGCAGCCGCCCGACAACAAATGCTGCACGGTGGAATAGGTGCGCTCGGCCACGTGGCACAGTGGCAGGTAGCACACGGACTCGAACGGCTTGTCTTCCATCCGGCGCGCAACCATGTAGGCGTAGGCACCGTAGACGAAGTTGCGGTGCGTCAGCATCGCGCCCTTGGGTGGGCCCGTCGTGCCCGAGGTGTAGACGAGGATGTTGACGTCGTCGGGCACCAGCGAATCGATCGCGGCGTCAAGCCAGCGCTCGGCGTCCGGGTGCTCGGCCGCGTACTGGTCGCCCAGCTCGAGCAGGTGCGTGAAGGCGTGCGGGCGGCCGCTCTCGTAGCGGCGCAGCCCCTTCATGTCGACGCAGAAGATGTGCTGCAGGTGCGGCAGCCCATTGCCGTTGGCCATGGCGTCGAGCACCTTGTCGGTCTGCTCCTGGTCGCCCGTGACCGCCAGCTTGGCCTGGCAGTGGCCCGCGATGTACTGCACCTCGGGCCAGGGGTTGGTCGGGTAGATGCCCACCACCTGCACACCGATCAACTGGGCGCCCAGATCCGCGTAGAACCACTCCGGCACATCTTCCCCGGCGATGATGATGCGGTCGCCGCGCTTGAGGCCCAGCTGGGTCAGGCCGAACGCCACGCGGCGCGCGTCACGGTAGTAGTCGGCCCAGGTGCGGCCGCGCCAGATGCCATGGATCTTCTCGCGCAGCGCCACCTGGCCGCCGCGCTCCTGCGCGCGCTTGCGCAGCAGGCCCGGCATCGTCGCCTCGCCCCGGATCAGTTTGTCATGATCAAGCATGTGCCACCTCCTCGCCCAGGTAGGCCTGCAGCACCTTCGGATTGGCCGCCACTTCAGCGGGCGTGCCCTCGGCGATCAGGGAGCCGAAGTCCAGCACGTAGACGCGATCAGACAAATCCATCACCACCTGCATGTCGTGTTCGATCATCAGCACCGCGATACCGAACTCGTCGCGGATGTCGAGCGTGAAGCGCGCGATGTCTTCCTTCTCCTCGCGGTTCATGCCCGCGACGATCTCGTCGAGCAACAGCAGCTTGGGCTCACAGGCCAGCGCCCGGCCGAGCTCCACACGCTTTTGCTGGCCGTAGGCGAGTTGGGACACCGGCTTGTCGCGCAGTTCCTCGATCTCCAGGAACTCGATGATCTGCTCGGCCTTCTCGCGCGCGGCGATCTCCTCGCGGTGCGGCCGCCCCCAATGCAGGAAGGACTCCAGCACCGAGTAGCGAAAATGGATGTGGCGTCCCACCAGCAGGTTCTCCACCACGCTGCCGTGACGGAACAGCGCGAGGTTCTGAAACGTGCGGCCGATGCCGAGCCGGGCGAAGTCCGAGGACTTCAGTCCCGCAACGTCCTTGCCCTGGAACAGGATCTGCCCGCTGCTGGGCGGCAGCACGCCGCTGATCAGGTTGAAAGTGGTGGTCTTGCCCGCGCCATTGGGGCCGATCAGGCTGACGATCTCGCCAGGCAGCACCTTCAGGCTCACGTCGTTGACGGCCTTGACGCCGCCGAAGCGCTTGGAGATCTGGCGTGCCTCGATCACGGGTTGCGGATGGGCGCTCATGACAGCCACCTCTTGCGGCGTTTGTAGTGTTTGACGTCTTTCATGTGGGTGCGGCCCGTCTGCGATGACAGGCCGAGGTAGAACTCGCGCACGTCCTGGTTGCGGCGCAATTGCTCGCTGGTGCCGTCGAGCACCACGCGGCCGTTTTCCATGATGTAGGCGTAATCGGCGATCGCCAGCGCGCGGCTCGCGTTCTGCTCGACCAGCAAGATGGTCAGCCCGGACGTCTCGCGCAGGCGCGAGATACTGCTGAAGATCTCCGCCACGATCAGCGGCGCCAGGCCCAACGAGGGCTCGTCGAGCGCGAGCACCTTGGGCTGGCTCATCAGCGCGCGGCCGATGGCCACCATCTGCTGCTCGCCGCCGGAGAGGTAGCCGGCCGTGTGACGGCGCATCTCGGCCAGGCGCGGGAACAACTCGAACACGTAGTCGCGCGCCTGCGCGAGCTTGCCCGCGTTTTGCAGATGGGCGCCAGCCACCAGGTTCTCCTCCACCGTCAGCGTGGCGAACAGGCGGCGCCCCTCGGGCACCTGCACCATGCCGTTCTTGACGATGTGCGGGGCGGGCGCCCGTTCGATGGCCTCGCCGAACAGGTGGATGGAACCCTTCTCGATTTCGCCGTCCTCGGCGTCGAGCACACCGGAGATGGCCTTCAGGACGCTGGATTTGCCAGCACCGTTGGAGCCGAGCAGCGCGACGATCTGGCCGGGGCGCACCTCAAGCGAAACGTCGCGGACCGCCTCGATGGCACCACCGTAGACGATTTGGATGTTGTGCACGGCAAGGGCTGGCGGAGCCGTGGAAGCAGGTGCATGTGGAACAGTCATTCTTGCGTCTCATCTATATAATTAGTCCGTCGCGTCGGACTTTCAATTGAGCGAATTATGTATGTAACCGTTGCAGCGCCAACTAGGGTTTACCTGTAATGGGAGTCGTCGTATTCAGAAAAATCTCCTTGAGCGGCACCCCTTCGTCGGCCAGCTGACCGGCCTCGACCACCATGGGCTGCGCCAGTGCGCGGCGCGTCAGCATGAAGTCGCCGGGCCGGTTGACTGCGTCGATGGCCAGCAGGCGGTTGCCCTGCAGATAGAAGGCACAGAAGCTGCGCGTGGCCGGGTCGCCACGCAGAATGCAGCGGTCGTGGCCCTGTGCGAGTCCTGCCATCTGCAGCTTGAGGTCGTACTGATCGGACCAGAACCACGGCACGCTGTGGTTCGGCTTGGGCTTGCCGCAAAGCCACGACGCGGCGGCACGGGCCTGTTCGAGCGCGTTGGGCACCGATTCGAGCCGCAGCTCGCGGTTGTAGAGTGCATGGTGCTGCAGCGTGTTGTCCCCGGCCGCCACGATGTCGGGGTCGGCCGTGCGCGCAAGCTCATCCACCGGGATGCCACCCTCGCCCGCCAGGCCAGCCGCTACCGCGGCCTCGATGTTGGGCAGCATGCCGATGCCGGCCACCACCAGATCCGCGGGGACGCGCTGGCCGTTGCTGCAGTGCACGGCCACGATGCGTCCGTCCTCGCACGTCACACGCTCGACGCCGGCACCCGTCAGAATCTCCACGCCTGCCTCGCGGTGCACGCTTTCGTAGAAGCGCGAGACCTCGGCACCCGCGACGCGCGCCAGCACTCGGGGCTGCGCCTCGATCACGGTGACATGCGCCCCGAGCCCACGCGCCGATGCGGCCACTTCGAGTCCGACGTAGCCCCCGCCCACCACAACCACATGCGCGTCCGGTCCCAAGCTGGCACGGATGCCATCGGCATCGGCCAGCGTGCGCAGATAGAAGAGATTGGCTGGCGGGTGCTGAGGATTGATGCCCTCACACACGAACGGCCGAGGCCGCCCGCCCGTGCACAGGGCGAGCTTGTCATAGTGCAGCGTCGCACCATCGGCCAGCGTCACCGTGCGCGCAGCCCGGTCGATGGCCGTCAGGCGGGCGCCCTGCAGCAGTTCGACGCGCGCCGCCTGATAGGCCGTCGCAGGCCGCAGTGCCAAGGCCTCGACGTCGGACTTACCCAGCAGATAAGCCTTCGACAACGGGGGACGCTGGTAGGGCACGACCCGCTCGTCGCCGAGAAGGACGATGCGGCCCGTCCAGCCACCTTGGCGCGCGGCCACCGCCAACTCGCTGCCCGCATGACCCGCACCTACAATGAGCAATCCACTGCCTTCTGTCTCCATGGTTATCCTTATTCCTTATGATTCGCCATCATTTATAGTCCGTCTCGTCGGTCTAAATATACACCCAACTCACTGAAATCGCAATGTGCCGGCCATTGCGTCGGACAAACGGGCGGCCATCAGCCGCGGGAGAAATACAATGACGCGCGTACGTGCGGACGACTACGAAGCAAAACGACAAACCATCCTCGACAAGGCAGCGACGCTGATCGCGCGCAAGGGCTTCGACGTCGCCACCATGATGGACGTGGCCAAGGCCTGCGGCACCTCCAAGTCGCACCTCTACCACTACTTCCCCAGCAAGGAAGACCTGCTCTATGCCATCGTGCAGGAGCACATCACGACGCAGGCCGCCGAACTCACTCGCATCGTCGCGCAGCCGCTACGCGCCGAAGAGCGCTTCGCGCAGTTCATCGACGCCTTCATGCAAGGCGCAGCTCGTTCGCGCAACGAGCACCTGATTCTGATGAACGACATCAAGTTCCTGCCCAAGGCCCAGCTCGATCAGATCCGCCGGATGGAAGCGGACCTGACGGAACTGATGGAAGGCCTGCTGCGCGAAATCAATCCCGAGTTCATGGCCGAAGAACGTTTGCAAAAGCCTTTTTCCCTGCTCCTGTTCGGCATGATGATCTGGACCTTTTCGTGGTACCGCCGGACTGGCTCGATCACGCCACACGAACTGGCGCATCACATCTCGACCCTGTTCATTCACGGGTTCAAGGCCCTGCCGCTGGAAACGGAGTAAGCAACCAGACGCGTCATTGCCCACGGCAAAGCAATACAACGCTCGCACTCCGGTAGCAATGGCGGGCCATACCCACCCCTCCTCTGAGTGCATTGCTTACGCTTCCGCACGACGATCTACATGACGACAACCGCCCGCAAACCCCTGGCACTGGTGCTTGCCCTGGCACTGGTGCTGATTTGGGGCAGCAACTACAGCGTGCTCAAGGCCGCGATGGCGCACATTGGCGCCCAGGGTGTCATCTTCCTGCGCTACCTGATCACACCCGCCTGTGCCGCAGCGGTGCTGTGGTGGCGATATGGATTGCACTGGCCACGCCTGAAACGTGAAGACTGGCTGCCCTTGATCGGGTTGACGCTGCTTGGTCACGTGGCCCACGTCACGGTCATGACACATGCCATGGATTTATCCACGCCATTCTCCAGCGCACTCATTTCCGCATGTGGTCCGGTATTCACACTGGTCATCGTGCGTGTGGTCTGGAAGCACCGCGTCGCCCGCATCCAGGCGCTGGGCGTGGCGCTCGCACTGCTGGGCGTCCTGGTGTTTGTGTCGGACAAGATCACCGGGCCGAAGGCCCAAAGCCTGGGTGACCTGCTGCTGCTTGCGGGTGCCGTCCTGTTCTCGTCCCATACGGTTGCAGCGGGCGGCATGATCCGGCGCCACGGCTCCCTGGTGGTGCTGGCCTACACCACCTTCCTGGCCACCCTGCCCCTTCTGCTCATCAACACACCCGTGGCCATGCAGGTCGCATGGTCAGGCCTGTCGCCGGGCATGTGGCTGGCGTTGGCCTGGTCCCTGGCCATCGCTTCGTTTTTCGGATGGCTCATCTGGGGCTGGCTCAACGAGGAACTGGGCGTGCCGCGCTGCGCACCGCTGCTGTACCTGCTGCCCCCGGTGGCGGGCGTGATCTCCTGGTTTGCCCTGGGAGAGAGCTTCGGCCCGGTCAAGGTGGCCGGTGCCGCCCTGGCCATCCTGGGGGTGGCTGCTGCTCAGTTCGGTTCGGCCAACACACACTCCCGCGCCAGCTAGGCATCATTCCCCGACAAGGTGCCAGCGAACCCGCGCCTGCCGTTCGAGGCTGACTCCCGCGTGCAGAAGGTAGGCCTCCAGGGATCCGTGGTGCACGTCGACCTCCGTCAGCGCTGCTTCGAGATAGGCCGGGTACACGGTCATCAATTCTTTCAATGCCGCCACCATCCGCTCCGATGCGCCATCACCGAGCAGACGCTGTACGGCATGGCTGCCCGGGGTCAGCACGTACCTTTGCGCGCTCAGCAGATAGTCGGCATAAACGGCTTCCTTCGGGACCCCCAGCGAGAGCAGCAGCGCTGCGCAGACGAACCCCGTGCGGTCCTTGCCTGCCTCGCAGTGGACCAGCAGCGGCCCGCTGCCTTCTTCGGCCAGATAGGCAAACAGCATCTCCATGTGACGCGCGAAAAGCCGGGGCAGGGCCTTGTACAGGGCAAGCATCTCGTCGCGCGCCTGAGCAGGATCGAATGCTGGGTCAGCCAGCCGGCGCCGCCAGTATTGAGGCGTCGCAGCCTCGCCGCCCGACGCAACGTCCAGAACGATCGTGCGCAGCGCCCGGTCACCGGACCATTCGTTGGGCCTCTTGCTCGAATCGGCGGGCGTCCGCAGATCGAGCACCGCGGCGATGCCAGACCGATCAAGCCAGATCAGGTCGCTCTGGCTGAGGCCAGCCAAGCGCTGCGACCGAAACACCCTGCCCCGTCGAACGACTTGACCGGCAGCTGTCAGGCTGCCGCCCAGATCGCGAAAGTTCGGTGCGCCCTGCAGTGTTTCCATCAGCCCAGGTCAGTTCACCGCCCGCCGCTTGCCCTTCCAGTAGGGCTCCCGCAGCACGTTCTTCAGAATCTTTCCTGCGCCGGACAGCGGCAATTCATCGCGGAATTCGACATGCCGCGGGCACTTGTAGTTCGCGATCAGTTCATGGCAGTGGGCGATGATTTCCCCTGCCGTGGTCTGCATGCCTGCTTTGAGCGCAACCACCGCCAGCACGGCCTCGCCCCATTTTTCATCGGGAATGCCGATCACCGCGCACTCGCGGACCGCAGGATGCGCGTGGACTGCGTTTTCGACCTCGCGCGAATAGATGTTCTCGCCGCCGGAAATGATCATGTCCTTGACGCGGTCGACGATGTAGATGAACCCGTCCTCGTCCATCCAGGCGCCATCGCCCGTATGCATCCAGCCGCTGCGGATGGCTGCCGCCGTCGCCTCGGGCTTGTTCCAGTAGCCCAGCATCACCTGCGCTCCGCGCACTGCGATTTCGCCTGGAGTCCCCCTGGGCACTTCGTTGCCATCCGAGTCCACGATCTTGACGTCGACACCATAAGACGCCCGGCCCGCGGCCTTGCGCTTGTTCGGCCCGTGCTCCCCGTCGAAGTGGTAGCGCCAGGGCAGGCTCACGGTGAGCGCGGCCGTCTCGGTCATGCCGTAGCCCTGGATGAACTCCCATCCCGGCAGTTTCTCGATCGCTGTCGCCAGCACCGCGTCGGGCATGGGCGAGGCGCCGTACTCGCAGTAGCGCACGCTCGTCAGGTCGTATCGATCGAAATCCGGATGGTTGAGCATCATGTTGATCATCGTCGGCACGAACAACACGTAGTTGACCCGGTGTTTCTGGATGGCATCGAACGCAAGCGCCGCGTCGAACTTCGGCAGGCACACGTGCGTGCCGCCGGCCATCGTCAGCGCGAATGCCGGCGACGCGCCCGCCAGATGGAAGAACCCCGCGGAGTGCATGTAGACCGTCAGATCGGAAAAGTGCAGCGTGGCGATCCAGTTCACGGACGCGGCGGCGAAGTTCCCGTGCGAGAGCATCACGCCCTTGGGATGCCCCGTGGTGCCACCCGTGTAGTAGATGCCGCACAGATCGTCGTCGCAGCCGCACTCGTCGGCCATGGGCGCGGCATTTGCGATCAGCGCTTCGTAGGCATGCATGCCGTCGGGCGTGGGTTGGTCACCCATGTGCACCACGCGGGACATGGCGTGCCCCTTGAGCAGTTCGGGCACCTGGGGCGCAAATCCGTCGTCCACCACCAGCCCTGCGCAATCCGCATCCCGGAGGCTGTAGATGTTCTCCGGCACGGCCCAGCGCGTGTTCAAGGGAACGATCACCAGGTTCGCCCAGGCAGCCGCGAAGAACAGCTCGACGTAGTTGTCGCTGTTGAGCGCCAGCACCGCGAGCCGATCGCCAGGCTTCAGCCCCAGGCTGCGCAGGGCGGCAGCCAGGCGCGGCACGCGCTCTCCGATTTCGGCCCAGGTGCGCTTGCGGTCGTTGTAGATGGTGGCAGTGAAGCGATGGCGGATCTGCACCGCCCGCGTGAGTGCCTGTGTCAGCTGCATGCTCTTGTCTCCTGCTCCTGCTCCTGACTCTACAGCGCCGGATGCTTCTGCGGGCCGGGGTACTTCGAATACCCGGCGGCCACGCCGTATTCGCTGATGCCGATGCCGCTCTCGCCATCGGTATGCACGCGCATCACGTGGTCGCCCAGCGTGCGGGCCCGCTCGCGCGTGAGCGGGTCGTCCAGGTCCCAGGCGTCGTGCGCCTCGGCATAGGCCCCCTTGTCTTCACCGTGGTTCCAGCCGCCAAAACCGCCGTACAGGCCGCCTTTGAGGTAGAAGCGCGTGGGCAGCGGCTCCAGCCGCAGCACGCGCGGCGCGCCATGGTCGAAGGACAGGCGCAGTTCGCCGCCGGCCAGGGTCTGGCCCAAGGGATCGTCGGCCCACTGGAGATCGTGGTCGACCCCGGTGATCTCGCGGCGCGACACCCCGCCATCGGCCCGGCGCTGGAACTCGGCGCCCGACAGGTAGTAGGGCCGGCCCGGTTCCCGCTCCTTCAGGAACAGGCACACGCCCAGGGACGCCGTCTGCAACATGGACCAGGTCCAGAAGAAATTCTTGTGGGTCTGCATGGGAGGCGCAGCCCAGTCGGTGCGCATCTCGGAGCGGATGCCCCAGGAGCGGTCGCGCTGGCCCCACCAGTCTGCGGATGCCAGTTCGTGGCGCTCGCCGTTCACCTGCAGCCAGCCACGCCAGCGGCCAAACTGCGTGACGCGGGCCAGGTCTTCCTCCAGCACGCCATCTCGTTCGCGGCGGCTCTGCTTCTCCTGGGCAGCGGGCAGGCTGGCCTCGAATTCGAGCTCGAAGGCGAGACCCGAGGCGTTGTCCTGCAGCCGCAGGCGGTGCAGCCCCTTGGCCGGGGTAATGTCCAGGCGCAAGGGCCCGACCTCCAGATCCAGTGGGTTCTGGCCCAGCCGGCGCGAAGCCCGGAAGTTGTGCTGGCGGCGCCCGACGGTGACACCCGCGAATGCGTCCATCACCCCGCGGTTGGGGTAATAGCCGAAGCCGACATCGATCAGCAGCGGCCGGCCGTCGGTGGGGTGCGCCGTGTACCACCAGCGTTCGGTAAAGCGCAGATCATCGTTGCCGGCCTGGGCAAAGGTTCCAGGCGTCTGGTGGCCCGGCAAGTCGTCCTGTGGAGTGAGCATGGGTTCAGTCCTTTGTGTCATTGGCAGCACCCGAGGTCATGGCGCTGAAGTCGGTGAGCGGAATGCGCTTTCGCTCGATGCGCAGTTGTTCGCGCAGGGTCTGACGCAGGATCGCATCGAGTTCGGCCGCGAGCGGCGCGGGCAGGACGGCTTCCTGCCGGTCGAGCCAGTCCGTGAGTTGGCGCGTGCGCGTTTCTGCACCGGCCAGATCGGTGCCGGACCCGCAAGCGGGCAGCGCCAGGCCCGCCTGCGCCGCGCGTGCGGCGAACGCCTGGTTGCCCTCCGCCAGCGCCTGCGTCTGCGCTTTCAGTGCCTGGGGATCCCACACCACCATGCCCGCGAGCTTGCCCAGGATATCGTGCACGGCGGCAAGCTGCCCGCGCGCGTGGTCGCTGTTCAGCTCGGGGGCCACCGCATCGTTAAGTGCACGGCGCAAGGCCTTGATCAGTCTGGCCAAATCGGTATTCATGCGGCCTCCGCGATCAGCCGGTTCAGCTCCAGCAGGGTCGATGCCACCTGGAAGCCCATGGACGCCATGCGCACATCGCGCCCGCGCCCGCTCTCCACGCGCTGCGCTGCGCTCAGCAGCATGGACGCGCTCTTGAAGAGGCCAAGCACCTCGTAGTAGCGCAGCACCTTCGCATCGGGTTTGAAGCCGGCCTGTCGCGCATAGCGTTCGAAGAAGGCTTCGCGGTCCATGATGCCGCCCACGCGCCCGGTGCCACCCGAGAACACGCGCAGCGACGCCCAGGCCAGATCCTCGTGCGGATCCCCCGGGTGCACCAGTTCCCAGTCGAGCACCGCGGTGATGCGCCCATCCTGCTGCAGGAAGTTGCCAACGCGGTAGTCGCCATGCACGATCACCACCTTCGGTGCGGCAGGCGCATGCCGGCGCAGCCATTTCATGGCGTGGTACATCTGCGGCGGCGCGCCCGGAGCATCGCCGCCGAAACCGGCGTGGCGCCACCAGAAGTCGGTCTGCTCGCGCGCCACCGTGGCGCGGTTCACGTCACCCCACAGGCGGTGCAGGCCGGTTTTCATCCAGTCCACGCCATGCAAGGCGGCCAGGCCGTCCACGAAGTCAAGTGCGAGACTGGCGTTCTGCGCCTCGCCGCGCGTTTCCGCCGCACCTTTCCAGGGCATGGGCGTGTCACCCTCGACCCGGCCACTCACCAGAAAAGGCGCGCCGATGATGTCCGGATCGTCACTGAAGGCGTACACGCGCGGCACAGGCAACCCGACGCAGGCCGCCAAAGTCTCCATCGCACGGTACTCCGGCTCGGCACTGTAGGGCGCCAGCAAGCCACGCGGGTCACCGATGCGCAAGATGAGTTCGATGGGATCGCCGCCTGTTTGTGGCGTTGCCTGGAAACCGATCGTGATCCACGAGAAGCCAGCGGGGAAACGGCGCCAGCCGCCCAGTTGCAAAGGCTGTTGCAGGGCCCTGGAAAGAAAGGGGGTCAGCCGGCCAGCCAGGTGGCCGGCTGACAGGTCGAGGCACGATTCCGTCATCCGCCGGTGCTTTTGAAAAGAAGGTTGGGCAACCACAGGCTCAGGGCCGGGATGGCTGCAATGAGCATCACACGGATCAGGTCGGATGCGATGAAAGGCAGCACCCCGCGCACGATGGAGCCCATGGGGACGTCGGGCGTCACGGAGCGGATCACGAACAGGTTGACGCCGATGGGGGGCGTGATCAGGCCGATCTCCACCACCACCACGACCAGAATGCCGAACCACACCGGGTCATAGCCCAGCGCGACCACGATCGGAAAGAAGATCGGCACGGTGAGCAGGATCATCGACAGGCTCTCGAGCACGCAGCCGAACACCAGGTAGATCACGATCATCACCATGATCACACCAAAGGGCGATAGACCACTGCCCTGCACCATCGCAAGCAAACCCTCGTGCACACCGGAGATGTTGACGAATTCACCGAACAGCGCCGCGCCGAGAATGATGCCGAACATCATCGCCGAGGTGCGTGCGCTGTCCGCAAAGATATCGCGAATCTTGGCGAAGGTGAGGTTGCGGCGCGAGAGCGCGAACAGCAGCGCTGCCGAGGCACCGATGCCCGAGGCCTCGACAGAGGTGAACAGCCCGCCATAGATGCCGCCCATGACGATGCCGAAGATGGCGGCCACCGGCCACAAGGTGCGGAACAGGGCCCTTCCGTCCATCTGCACGCGTTCGGCGTTGGCCGGCGCCTGCGACGGATCACGCCAGACCATATAGCGCACTGCGAGCATGTAGCCGACGATGGCGATGATGCCAGGCACCACGCCGGCCGCGAACAGCTTGCCGATATGCGTCTGGGTCGCCACGCCGTAGACCACCATGATCACCGAGGGCGGGATCAGGATGCCCAAAGTGCCGCCGGCGGCCACCACGGCCGAGGCGAGCCTGTCGCCGTAGCCCAGGCGGCGCATTTCCGGGATGGCGACCTTGCCCATCGTGGCCGCGGTGGCCACGCTGGAGCCGCAGATGGCTGCGAAGCCTCCGCTGGCCGCCACCGTGGCCATCGCCACGCCGCCGCGGCGGCGGCCCATCATCGCCTGCGCCGCACGGAACAGATCGCCCGAGATGCCGGCGCCCGCGACCAGGTTGCCCATGAGCACGAACAGGGGCAGCACGATCAAAGAGTAGACCAGCGTGGTGTCGCGCGTGATGGTGGCGGCCATGCTGAGCGCGGGCGTCCAGCCATTGAGCCACACCACGCCGCCAAAGCCCACAAGCCCGAGCGCTGTGGCGATGGGCACCTGCAGAAAAATCAGCGCGAAGGAAATCAGGAAGCCGATGGTGACCGCGAGCATCTCAATCCCCCAACATGCCGGTAACCGGCTCTCTGCGCCAAGCTCCGAATGTCCGCGCCAGGAACACCAGCGCGCTCAGGCCAGCCAGCACCGCCATCACCCACAGCACCCAGGCCGTGGGGATGCCCAGGATGGCCGAGGCATCGCCGTACTCCGCCGAACGCATTGCCTGGCGCCCGCAGGTCCCGGCAATGATGCCGAACAGCACCGCGCCCACCCCACCCGCCAGCACGCGCTGCACGCCGGCGATACCTCGTGGCACGGGGATCAGGTCGACCACGATGTGCCCGCTGCGACGTGCGAGCACGGGGTAGAACACGAAGACCATGAGCCCCAGCAGCACCTCCATCACCTCGGTGCCCCAGGGCAACGGGCTGTTGAACAGGTTGCGCCCCACCACATCGATAAACACCATGAGCATCAGCGCAAGCAGGCTCAGGGTGCCCACCAGCGTGAGACCTTCTTCAATGCGTCCGCCCTCCGTTTGCGCCATGGTTTACTTCCTGACTGCGGCGACATCGGCACGCAGTTGCTCAAGCAGCTTCTGCGGATCGGCCACACCCTTCTTCCTGGCCTTTTCGTACCAGTCGCGCTCCACCGGTGCGAGCAGCTTCTTCATCTCCTCGACCACCGGCGTCGGCAGCGTTTCCACACTCTTGCCGGCGGCGCGCAGGCTGTCGAAAGCCGCGCGGTCGCCCTTGGCATAGGCGGCGCCAATCTTGGCCGCGAACGCGTCACCACTGATCTTCGTGATCGCCTCGCGGTCGGCGGCGCTGAGCGAGTTCCATTTGCGCTCATTGATGCCCAGCACCAGCACCGTGTTGTAGAGTGCGCCGGGCACGATGGTGGCGTACGGCACCAGGTCGTTGAGCTTGAAGGCGGGAATGGATTCCGGCGGCATCAGCGTTCCGTCGAGCACGCCCGAGGCCATCAGTTCGTAGGTCTCGCTCACCGGCTTGTTCACCGGCACCGCGCCCAATAGCGACAGTGCCTGCGTGGCGCTGGGCTGCGGGCTGCGCATCTTCAGGCCCTTGAAGTCGGCCAGGCTGCGCAGCGCGCGCTTGTTGTTGAACACCTGGCCTGGCGACACCACGTAGACCGACAGCGGGTGTACGCCCTTGAACTCGCCATAGCTGGCCAGGTGCTGGCGGTAGAAGCGGTCGGCGACTGGAGCAAACACTTCGGGGTTGTCGCTCACGAAGGGCATCTGCAACGCTTCGAGGATGTCGAATCGATTGGGCGTGTACCCGGGAATGAACACCACCAAGTCGGCTTGACCGTCACGCGCCACGTCGAACTGTGCGGGCAACGTGCCCACGACCTTCGGCAGGGTATCGATCTTCACGCGGCCGGCCGTGACCTTCTCCACCTCGGCGATCCAGGGCTCGATCACCTCCATGCGCATGGCCTGCCCTACGGGCAGCCAATTGGAGTACTTCAGAACGGTGGTCTGGGCCACGGCGGACGCTGCGGCGAAGAAGGTACTGGCAAACACAAGGGCAGCGGTAAGCCTGTGAGTGGATATGCGCATGCTTGTCTCCTAGGTTGAGTTCGCGGGAATGATCAACAGTTCACAGTCATCATAATAGACCGACGGGACGGTTTAACAAATAACGTTTACCAAAAAGATCCTATGGATTTCCCTAGGGCACGATGCAAAACCAGATTTCAAGCACTGTTGCCAGACTTAATAATCGACCCTAGAGACGGTTTTGCACGGTCTCAGAAGAGTTCACCGACAACCAACGCTTGGCCGTGGCTCCAGCGTTGTCTGTGATCTGTTGGGGCTGGCCCGATGCGCCTTTGCGGCGCTGGTGGCAGTCAGTTGTAGCCAGGCGGATGGTCACCGCCATCGAAGCCGTTGAGAAACAGCTCCGTCATGCGGTCGGCCAGCTCTTGCGGGGCCATGCCACCCTCTTTGCGATACCAGGTCGCAGTCGAAATCATCGAACCATAGAGGAACAGGGCGTAGGACGCACGCTCACGACGGCGGCGCATGAGGCGCGGGTTGATCTCGCTGAGGAGTTCCACCACGCAGTCCAGCGCCCGGGCTTGTTCCAGCTTGATTTCCTGCTGCTGCAGGGGTGGCAGGAACTTGAGGTCGTTGGTCAGCACCATGTGCTCGTGGCGCTTTTCAATTGCGCGCTTCACCATGGCACGCACAAACTGCGACAACCGATCCCTTGGCTCTCCCGGCCCGCGCGCTATCGCCTCCAGTTCGCACACGGCACTCATGATGTGCTCGCTGAGCATCACATGCAACAGAACTTCCTTGCTGGGGAAGTAGTGGTAGAGAGCAGACTTCGACATATTGCACGCGGCCGCAACATCCTGTAGCCGGGCGCTCTCGAAGCCCGCACTGGCAAAAAGGACCGCTGCCTCTTCAAGGATCTTGTGGCGTTTGACGTCGTGGTTGCTTGCAAGCGATCGGGCCATCGTGTTCCACTCAGGTTTTGAACTGGGTATTCTGGCGCAACGACCTCGCAACCAAACCTTTATCGCCCCCAAGAAAAACGGCACTGGGCACTGGCACGATGTCTTGCAAGTGGTTCTGCTTCGGACCATGACGGAGACAACGGTCACTGAAGAGCCGCAGTTCAAAGCATCTGCTGCGTCGACATGCTCAGGCAGTGATCCTGGCCGAAGTCCACGCCCATGCCACGCAACACGGCCAACTCCCCGAACTTGGCTACCACCTTGTTGCCGATACCCTGGCACATCATGGCAGCTGGAACACCTGGACCGAGCGCGCAAGACCCTCGGTGCCGTCGTGCAGCGATTCGACCGACTTGGCCGCTTCCTCGACCAGTGCGGTGTTCTGCTGCGTAACCGAGTCCAGTTGCGTCACGGCCTCGTTGACCTGCGAGATGCCGACCGACTGTTCCTGAGTCGCGTGGCTGATCTGCTCGACCAGGTCGCGGACCTTGTTCACCTCGGCCACCATCTCGTCGATGGTCGCGCCGGCCTGTTTCATCTGGCGCGCGCCGTTGGCGATCTGCTCGCCTGAGCCGACGATGAGCTCGCGGACCTCCTTGGCCGCGCCGGCGCTGCGCTGGGCCAGCGCGCGCACCTCGCTGGCCACGACCGCGAAGCCGCGTCCCTGCTCACCGGCGCGCGCCGCTTCCACCGCTGCGTTCAGCGCCAGGATGTTAGTCTGGAACGCGATGCTCTCTATGACCTGGATGATCTCTGTGACCCGGTTCGACGAGCGCTCGATCGCCTCCATGGACTGGTCGACCGCCGAGATGGCTTCCTGGCCCCGCGCGGCCACCTCGGCGCTGCGCCTGGTCTGCGCCGCCACCTGGGTGGCGGTGTCGGCAGTCTGGCGCACGGTACTTGCCAGCTCCTCCATGGACGCGGCCGTCTCCTCCAGGCTGCTGGCCTGCGACTCTGTGCGTGCCGACAGATACGCGCTGCCGGCGGCGATTTCGCTCGCGGAGCGGTTGAAGCCGTCCATCTCGGCACGCACATCGCCCACGACGGCGCGCAGGTTGAGCTGCACCTGCAGCAGCTTGCGCATCAGCCCCGCCATGGGTTCGCCGCGCCTCGGCCGCATGCGCTCGCGCAGATCGCAGCCCGACAGGGCCTGGGCGAAGTGGTCCGCGTCGAGGAGTGTGCCCACGATGCTTCGCTGGAACCACCACATCACTCCGGCGGCGCCTGCCAGCAGCAATACCACCTGGGTGGCCAGGGCGGTCGCGCCCCGCCAGCCGGCCAAGGCCGGCCACCGCCCCAGTGCAGCCATGAGCAGCAGCCAAAGCCCCAGGTGCGTGGTGGCGTCGAACCGCATCAGCCGCAGCAGCGCGCCGCGCCAGCCCAGGGGCAACACCTGCCCTGCGCGCAGCCGGAAGCTGGGCCTGCCGCTGCGGCTTTCCTCGTTCATGCGGGCGTACAGGGCCTCGGCCGCGCGCACCTGCTCGCGCGTGGGAGCGACCCGCACCGACAGATAGCCCGCGGGCTTGCCGTTCTGCATGATGGGGGTGACGTTGGCCTCGACCCAGTAGTGGTCGCCGTTGATGCGCCGGTTCTTGACGATGCCGGTCCAGGGCTTGCCCCGGCCTATGGTCTGCCACAGATCCTTGAAGGCCGCGGGCGGCATGTCCGGATGGCGTATCAGGTTGTGGGGCTGTCCGATCAGCTCGTCGTGCGCGTACCCAGACACCTCTTCGAACGTGCGGTTGCAGTGGGTGATGATCCCCTTCGTGTCGGTGGACGACACCAGCATCCAATGCCGGGGGTATTCGTATTCCTGCTGGGTGATGGGCAGATTGGTTTTCATGGGAGGAGCGATGGAGCACCCCGGTCGGGGCGCGGTGGACGGTTCAAGGCATCTGGGAAACAGGCAGTCCGAGGTGGTACCCCTGCCCAAAATCGACGCCCATGCCGCGCAGCACGTCCCACAGCGCCTCCGACTCGACGAACTCGGCAACCACCCTGATGCCGATGTCCTGGCACAGGTGGGTCAGGTTGCGCACCAGGGAATGGTCGATCTTGGAACTCAGGACGTTGCGCACGAAGGCACCGTCGATCTTGACGAAGTCGAAGGACAGCTCGCGCAGGTAGTGGAAGGAGTTGTAGCCGCTGCCGAAGTCGTCCAGCGCGAACAGGAAGCCTTTTTCCCGCAGCGCCTCGATGAAGCGCCGCGTTTGCGTCATGTCGCCGATGGCGTCGCGCTCCAGGAGCTCGAACACCAGGGTGCTGGGCGGGATCGACAGTTGCGCGCACAGGTCCTCGGCGTATCCGATCACGCCCCGGCCCTGCATTTCCTGCACCGACAGGTTGATGAACAGCTTGACCGGCGGTCGGCCCTCGTCGAGCCGGCGGCGCAGCGCATGCAGCGCCTGCCGGATCACCGTGCGGTCCAGCTCGCGGCCCAGCCCGTGCTTCTCCACCGCCTCGATGAAGCTACCCGCCGGGATGGTCTCGCCACCGTCCTCCTGCATCCGGGCCAGGGTCTCGTAGGCGAACAGTTCGCCGGTGCGGCCGCTGTAGATGGGCTGGAAGTACGGCAGCACGCGCTCTTCCCTGAGCGCCTGGCGCAGCTGCTCCACCATGTCGCGCGCCTTGCGCTGGCTCTTGAGTTCGGCGTTGACCGACTCCAGCGTCACCACGCTGTCCTTGCCCAGCGCCTTGGCCCGGTACAGCCCCATGTCGACGCCGGCCATAAGGTCCACGACCGTGCTCGCATCGCCCGGGTAGGTCACCACCCCGACCGAGGTCGTGACGTGGAAAAGCTTTCCTTCGGGCGTCTCGTAGCGGTTCTCCTTGAGGCGCTGGCGCAGCTTCTCGGCCACGGCATGGGCCCCCTCGCGCCCGGTCTCTGTCAGCAGCAGGATGAACTCGTCACCGCCCAGGCGCGCCGACAAGTCGCCCTTGCGGGTCTCGGCCTGCAGGCACTCGGCGATCCGGCGCAGCACCGTGTCGCCGAAGGGGTGGCCCCAGCTGTCGTTGACGTCCTTGAAGTTGTCCAGGTCCAGCATCAGCAGCGAAAACTCATGCTTGTGCCGCATCGAGCGGCCCACCTCGTACTCCAGCATCTCGTTGAAGTAGCGCCGGTTGTGCAACCCTGTCAGCGGGTCGTGGCTGGAGTAGTACTCCAGCTCCGACAGCGTGCGGCTGAGCGCCTTGCTGGAGCCGACCACCATCACCATGACAGCGAGGATGGAGCGGATGATCGCAATCTCCTGCGGGCCGGGCCGGCTGTTGCTGGCATAGGCCACGCCCAGCAGCCCGGCCAGGTTGATGTTCTCGATCTCCGGCACGGCCACCGTGATCATCTCGACCTCGTCGAGCGTGTGGTGGCCGTCCGGATCCTGGATCTCGAACTCATCGATGTCCAGCGGCGCGTCCTCCGGGATCTGGAGCTCCTGGAACATCCTCTGGATCAGCCGTTCGCGCGCCAACTGCTTGGACTTGGGGTCCGGCCGGCCGACGTAGTACAGGTTGAGCGACAGGCCATGCGCCTCGGCGAAGGTGATGAAGAAGAACTGGAACGGGAACACGGTTCGGAAGCGTGTGAGGATCTCCTGCGCGAAGATCTTCCACTGGGTCACCTTCTCGTGCGAGAGGATGATCTGCTCCAGCACCTCGCTCTGGCGCTCCAGCAGTTGTTTTTGCACCATGGTGCCGGCCAGTTGCTGCGTGGTCTCGTCGAAGCGAAGCAGCAGGTCGCGCAGGTCGTCGCGGTTGGCCCGGGCGCGGGACTGGCGCATCTCCAGCAACAGGGGCAGCGTGGCGTCCAGGTGCCCGACCTTGTTGAGCAAGCGCCGCAGCTTCTCCTGCAGCGGCGCGTGCGCGCCGGGCGGCAGATCCAGCGCGGCCAGTTCGTCCAGGACGTCCTGCATGCCCACAGCCAGCGCCTTGTGCGTGTCCACGGTCAGGTGGCGTATGGTCTGGCTGAGCTGCTGGTTGCGCAGCAGGCTGGAGAGTAAGGCGGCGACGCGCCGGATCATGTGCAGGCGTATGTCCGCGATGCTGCGCGGCAGCACGGAGACGGCGGCAGCGCTCATCGGCAGACTTCTTGCGCCAGGATCTCCGGCAACAGGTCCATGCCGCATTCGAGCTGGCGGAACCAGTCGAGGAAGGCGCGAACCGCCGCGCCGCGGTACACCGGCCCGTGCTGGGGCGCGAGCATGTCGATATCCAGCCGCGCGACCCGCTCGACCCAGGCGCGTGCGGCGCGGTTGCCGCACATGTAGCGCCGGTGGAAGCCCAGGATGTAGGGCAGGTGGGCCTCGAAGTCGTCAACGAAAGGTTCGTCGCTTTCGGGCGGCATCATGGCCGCGCCGATGTCGCCCGTGAACAGCACCCTGGACAGCGGGTCGTACACGTTGATCTGGCCTTCCGAATGCAGGAAGTGGGCAGGCACCAGTTCCAGCGCGAAGTCTGGCGCCACCTCCAGCCGCATGCCGGCGTCGGGCACGGGCTGGAAGCGGTGCACGCCGTCGATGCCGTAGTGGGGAATGAAGCGCAGCCAGATGCCGGAGATGTAGACCGGCGCCTGCGTCAGCTCCAGCCAGCTGGAGATCCCGCCCACGATGTCTGGGTCCTGGTGGGACAGCAGGATGGCGCGGATGCGCTCAGGCGGCAGGTAGCGCAGCATCTCGGTGAGCACCTGGGGCATCACGCCGAAGCCGCCCGGGTCCAGCAGCACGCCGTCCGGCCCGTGCTGGATCAGGTACTGGTTGGAGCGCACGCCCTCTTCCTCGCCCGGCTCGCTTTCGTTGAGCAGGATGAAACGTGGTCGCCTGAATCGAACAGTTCTATGTTGTTCATGAAAATGTCTCCTTTTATGCTTCTCCCTCAAGGCCAGCGCCGGGCCTCAGGACCTCAGGCGGGGCGGAACACCGACGCGGCTTCGTCCAAACGCGAGGCCTGCTCGCCCAGGTGCTGACTCAGGTCGGCGCTGCGCTGGACCAGCGCGGCGTTGTGGTGCGTCATCTGCTCGATCTGCGCCAGCGCTGCGTTGATCTGCACCACGCCCTGGGCCTGGGTCTGGCTGTTGCCGCGGATGTCCTCCATCAGGTCGGCCAGGCGACGCATCGTGCCAACCACCTCATCCATGGACCGGGCCGCCTCGACCACTGCATGGCCGCCGGCCTCGACTTGGCCATGCGAGTGGTCGATCAGCCCCTTGATCTCGCGCGCGGCACTGGCGCTCTTGAGCGAAAGCGCACGCACCTCGGCGGCCACCACCGCGAAGCCCTTGCCGTGTTCGCCGGCCCGCGCAGCCTCCACCGCCGCGTTCAGCGCCAGGATGTTGGTCTGGAACGCGATGCCGTCGATCAGCGAGGTGATGTAGCCCACGCGGCGGCTAGCGGCGGCGATGTCGCCCATGCTCCCGTTCACCCGTCCCACCTGCTCAGCGCCGCGCGAGGCTAGCTGCAGCGCCTCGCGCGTCAGCGTCTCGGCCCCGGCGGCGGTATCGCTGTTGTCCTGTATGGCCGAAGACAGCGCGCCCATGGCGACGGCGGTTTCCTCTAGGCTGGAGGCGGCCTCCTGGGTGCGGGTGGCCAGGTCCTCGTTGCCCCGCTGCAAGTCCTGCGCGCCGGCATGCACTGCAACGGCTTTGCCCTGGATGTCCCCGATCAGGGAGTGCATGTTCAGGCCCGCTTGCTCGATAGCACGCATCAGCGCACCGATGGCGTCGGCGCGCTCGGAAAACAATGGCAGCGCCTTCTCCCCGCTGGCCACGGCGCGTGCCTGTTCCAGGACGCGCAGCAGCGGCCGCGCCACGTCCGCATGCAGCCACGCCCCCGCGCCGACGGCCGCAAGACCCCAGGCCGCCAGCGCAACGCCCATGGCGGGCGACACCGGCGGCACGGCCAGCACCGCGCCGCAGCCGCCCAGGAACAGCGCCACCACCGCCGTCTGCAGCCGTACCGTAAAGGGCACGAGACGCCAGCGCGACCACAGCCCCCGCGGGCCGGCGTGGAACACGAGGCCCCGGAACAGCTTCAGCCCGGCGGAGCCTTCGCGCAGGCGCTCGTAGAGCGCGGCATGGATACGGACCGAATCGTCCGTGGGTTTGGTGCGCACGGACAGGTAGCCCACGACCTCATCGCCCTGGCGCAGCGGCGCGGCATTGGCCCGCACCCAATAGTGGTCACCATCCTTGCGGCGGTTCTTGACCAGCGCCGTCCAGGGGCAACCCGACTGGATGGTGCGCCACATGTCGGCGAAAGCCGCCTCGGGCATGTCGGGGTGGCGCACTACGTTGTGTGCCTTTCCGTACAGTTCCTCCCGCTCGAAGCCGCTGACGCGCAGGAACGCATCGTTTGTATAGGTGATGCGCCCTTTGATGTCGGTGGTCGACAGCAGGACGTCGTTGTCTCCCAGCAGATGTTCGCGCTGCGTTACCGGCAGATTGGTTCTCATGGCTTCTTCCGGGCTCGCAATTCAAGCCCAAAAACAAGTTGCGAAGTATGACCAAACGCACCGTTCGCGAACCATCGCTGCCGCAAAGAGAGTGATCCAAATCACTCTGTGCGACCACCTTCCTCTGTCAGATCCATATCCATGGAAGCCAAGAGGCGGTCACGGTCAATTTCGCAGTACGTGCGACCGTGGCGCACCAGCGCATACTGCTTTTCCAGCGTGGCCAGTGCGCGCACGATGGTCTCGCGGCGCATCCCCAGAATGTCGGCCAGGTTCTGATAGCTGGGCAGCCGCACCTGGCAACTGTGCTGGACGTCGATCAGCTCCAGCAGGGCTGCAGCCACTCGACCCGGCGCACTGCGCACGCGCACTACCTGCGCCCAGTAGGCCAGACGGGCATGGGATCGCATGTGGGCCGCCATCACCTGAGTGAGCAAGGTCCGGTTCAAAAGATCATGCTGCTGAATTAGCTCCAGTTCCAGCATGCAGGCACGGCCCGCCGATACGGCCTGACAGGACAGGACGTTGGGCTGCCTCGCCAGATCGCACAACCCTAGCAGCAGGCCAGAGCCAAACAGGCCCAGCGGGCACGGCGGGCCGTCGCGCCCGCTGCGCAGCAGCATGGTGGTGCCCAACTTCACTACGCCGACGTGCCGCGCCCGCTCGCCCTGGCGCTGCAGCCAGTCACCCTTAGCGAAGACCTGCTCCGACACCAGTGGAATCACCCGCAGTCGAGCCGGCTCGGGCAGGTTGCCAATGAAACATTCGCCGCTGCTCGCGCACTCACCACAGGCAGGCCGAGACGCGGGACGGCGATTGCTTCCCATGAAACTCATGCGAACACGGGTCGCCGGAATCGATCACCAGCCGAATCAACGATCTACCGCACGCACGACCCCACGATCGTGCAGATGACTGAATTGCGCCGCATCAATGCCGAGCACCTGGGCGAGCACCTCTTCGGTATGTTCACCCAAGCGCGGAGCCGCCCGCGCCGACAAACGGCCTGTACCCTGGAAATCCAGCGGAATGCCCGGCGCGAGCACGGGCCCCACGCCCGGCTGCTCGATGGCTGCGAACATCGGGTTGGCGGTGGAGCACTCCGGGTCGCTGTGCACGAGTTCCGCGACATCCTGGTAACGGCTCCAGCACACGCCATGCCGCTCGAAGGCATCAGTCACCTCGGCGAACGGCCGCTGCGCGATCCAGGCCCCCACGATGTCGCCGATTTCGCGCCGTGCCCGGAAGCGGTCGCCCTCGCGGGCCAGGTCCAGCCCCAGGCGTGCGCCAAGCGCATCCATCTGTGCGCCGGTGTCCGTCGCGTCGCAGATCGAGCGCCACTGTTTGCCGGTCAGTCCCACGACCATCACGCGCGCGCCGTCGGCGCAGTGGAAGTCGCGGCCGAACGCGCCGAACAGTTCGTTGCCGTGGCGCTGGCGCGGCTGGCCGCGCTGCGCTTCGGCGATGAAGCCGAGGTGCCCCATCATGGCCAGGCCGACGTCCTGCAGCGCGAGCTTGACGTGCTGGCCCTCACCCGTGCGGCTGCGATGCCGCTCGGCCGCGAGCAATCCCACCGCCACCATCTGCCCGGTGATCAGGTCCCAGGCTGGCAGCACGTGGTTCACCGGCTCGCTGCTGTCCTGCGGTCCCGTCATCGACGGCAGACCCAGGCGCGGGTTGACGGTGTAGTCCACAGCCGAGCCGCCATGGCGGTCGCCCTGCAGCGTGAGCTGGATCAGGTCGGCGCGGCGCTCGCGCAGCTTGGCATGGTCGAGCCAGCCGCGCGGCGGGAAGTTGGTGACGAACAAGCCGGCATCCTTGCCCGGCGCCGTGATCAGCGCCATGGCGATCTCCCGGCCTTCGGGCGACGACAGGTCGAGCGCGACGGAGCGCTTGGACTGGTTAAGGCCGCACCAGAACAGGCTGGCGCCGTCTTCCGTCACGGGCCAGCGGCGGTAGTCGAGCCCGCCGCCCAGCGTGTCGATGCGGATCACGTCGGCGCCCATCTGCGCCAGCGTCATGCCGCCCAGCGGCGCGGCCACGAAAGCGGCCGCCTCCACCACGCGCAGTCCGGAAAGAACTCCTTGGGTCATGTCAGTTGCTCCCTGGTGCGATGCCCAGCGCGCGCTCCATGAGGCTGCGCGCCACCACCTTGAGCGCGAGGGTTTCCTCGGCGCCCTCGAAGATCGAGAGCACGCGTGCGTCCACAAAGTAGCGGCTCACGGGCGTCTCCTCCGCGTAGCCCATGCCGCCGTGCAGCTGCAGCGCCTCGCGCGTGACCAGCTCGGCCGAGCGGCAGGCCAGCAGCTTGACCAGGCTGGCCTCCATGCGGCCGTTGCCGCCATCGACGATGCTGGCCACCGTGTAGGCCAGGCGCCGGCAGGCCGCCAGCCGCGCGCCCATGCGCGCGAGCTTGGCCTGCGTGAGCGCGAAATCGGCCAGCGGCGCGCCGAAGACCCTGCGGTCCTGTGTGTAGCGCACGGCCGCACGCAGGGCTGCGCGCATCACGCCGCAGGCGCGCGCCGAGGTCTGCATGCGCCCGCCCACCATGCCCGCGAGCGTGTAGTAGAAGCCCTTGCCCAGGCCTGCCTCGCCGCCGACCACGTTGGTGTCGGGAACGAAGTAGTCCTGGAACGACAGGTCGAAGGAGTGCATGCCCCGGTAGCCGATGGTGGGGATGGCCCGGCCCGTGAGCTTGCCACCGCGTTCCTGCTGCACCTCGAACTCGTGCGTGTCCACCGACGGCTTCTCGGCCAGCAGCACCGACAGGCCCTTGTGGCCCAGCGAACGGTCGGCCCCGGTGCGCGTCACGACCATCAGCACGCCGGCCTTGCCCGCGAAGGTGCACCAGGTCTTGGCGCCATTGAGCAGCCAGCCACCGTCCACGCGCGTGCCCTTGAGCTGGCAGGCCGCGAGGTCGGAACCGTAGTCGGGCTCGGTCATGGCGATGGCGCACAACGGATCACCGGCCGCCAGGCGCGGCAGCCAGTGCGCCTTCTGCTCGTCGGTGCCGCCCGCGAGCAGCGCGCGCGTGAGGATCTCGGGCCGCGTGATCAGACTCCCAGCGGCAGCCAGCGAGCCTTCGGAAAGCGCCTCGGTCACGACCACCATGAGCAGCGTGTCCTCGTGGTCGTTCGGCGCGCTGCCGCCGAATCGCTCGGGGATCGCCAGGCCGAACACGCCCATCTCACGCATGGACTGCAGCAGCGGCTCAGGCACGGTCAGGTCGTGGCGATGGATCGCCTCGGCCTGAGGCACCACCACCTCTTCGGAGAAGCGGCGGAAGGCGTCCCGCGCCAGCGCATGCTGTTCATCGAGGGCAATCTCCCCGACCAGCCCCTGCGCCTCGATCACGCCACGGCCCGCAGCCTGCAGAGCCTCGGCGCTGCCGGCGCCCTGGCGCAGCATGCGCCACTCGGGCATCGTGCGCAGACGATCCACCTCGGCCGGGCCCAGGCCGGCTTCGACATAGATCACGTCCAGGCGATCGAGCAGCGCGACCACGGCATCGGCCGTGAACACCAGCGCGAGCTGCGCATCCAGCGGATCGCTCGCGGGCGTGAGCGCTGCCACCGCGGTCTCGGCCGCAAGCAGTTCGGCGCCCGCCCAGGCCATCTCGAAACTCGCCACCTGGCGAGCGTCCAGCCGCCGCGCATTCAGACGGCCGTCTTCCAGGCAGCTTCGACCCAGCGCCTGGACCCCGGCCTCGAAGAGGGCACGCAGCTGCGTGAGGACTGCGACAGCACCATCGACTTGCTGTGACATCTGCTTGTCCATGCCCGATGTCATACGGCCTGGCCCACGCCCAGCACGCCCAGCGCCTTGTGCGCTGCCTCGCGGCCCGTGTCGACACACGCCTGCGTGCCGCCGCCGCCGTAGTCCTTGACGGCGTCGCCGACGTTCCACAGGTTCGGCAGCGGGGTTTCCTGCGGCAGATCGAAGCCCGCGCACGAACGCTGGGCCGGCCAGTCGCCGCGCATGACACGGATCGACAGGATCTTGGCTTGCGCGAAATCGGGGAACTCGTTGCGCAGGTCCTGCAATCCCAGCTCCGTCTCGGCCTTCTCGTCGAAGTCGCTCAGGGCCGGCTTGGGCACCACGTAGGCCACGTACAGGTGCCAACCCGGCGGCGCCATCTCGGGACACATGGCAGTGAGTTCGCCCATGTTGCACAGCCGCTCGGTGTTGGCGAAGGTGATGAGGCCCGGCTGGTCGATCAGGCGCTTTTGCGTGGCGAAGTTGACCACGATGTTCGCGGCCGGGCGCAGCACGCGCCTGGCCTTGGTCACGTATTCCTCGCCAAGCGCCGCTTCGCCCGCAAGGGCGATCGTCGCCGTCGGGCCGACGTTGCTGATGACGACCTTCGCATCGACACGGTGCGGGACGCCATCGCGCACCACATCCACGCCGGTCGCGCGTCCGTCGGCCACGTGGATCCTGGCCACGGGCGCATTGAGCCAGATGTCACCGCCCTTGGCGCGGATGCCGTCACCGAGGTCGTTCCACAAGCCGATGGTGCCGCGCGGGCAGAAGCCGAAACGCTTGAACGCGCCCTTGAAGGCGAAGTAGGTCAGGAAGGCACGCGCAGGCAGTTCGTCAGCATTGGCAGCCCAGATGGCCGCGCAAAAGTTGCGGAACAGGCGGTGCACGGTCTGGTTCTTGGTGAACTTCTTCAGCCAGTCCTCGGTGGACAAGGCCTCCTCGGGCAGCTCGGCGTTGCCCTTGCGCACGTCGCCGAAGCTCGCGCCGATCTTCGCTGCAGCCTTGGTCAGGCCGCCGAGGATCAGGTTCCAGCCGCCGCCCTTGCTCGGATCGATGATCTTGCCGTCGATACGGAACACGGTGGCCGGCTGCGGCTCGCGCACATCCAGCGGCACGCCCAGCAGATCGAAGGTTTGCTCGAAGCCGCTGCCGCGCTCGATCGCGATCGCGCCGCGGTTGACGATGAAGCCATCGATTTCCTCGCTGGACGCGCGGCCGCCCAGACGGTCCTGCGACTCGACCAGCAGCACTTTCCTGCCGGCGGCCACCAGATGGGCAGCAGCGCTCATGCCGCCCGCACCGGCACCGATCACGACGACGTCGTAGCTGTGGGATGTATTCGTGGATGAAGTCATTTCGTCTCCTGGTTGAGATGGTCGTATCGTTGTCACCGGTAGCGCACGGATGCGGTCATGCCCACCATGCCGGCGGCATCCGTGGTCCAGAGCGCCGCGCCATCGGCCGTGCTACGGCCGAAGAGCTGCAAACGCTCGGTATCGAAGGCCGGGCGCTGGGCCCGGAAGCTGAAGTGCGCGGGCGGCGCCGTCGCATGGCCCTCGCGCGCCAGCAGGTCCAGCAGCAGCGTGGCCAGCAGCGGGCCATGCACCACCAGCGCGGGATAGAACTCCTCGCGCGTGGCGTAGTCGCGGTCGTAGTGGATGCGGTGGCCGTTGTAGGTCAGCGCGGAGAAGCGGAACAGCATCACCGGGTCGGGTGACACGGTGCGCGACCAGTCGCCATCGGTGGACGCGAGCTCGCCGGGCGGCAGGGGCGCGGGCGCGGTGGGTGCTTCGCGGTAGACGATGTGCTGCAGTTCGCTGAGGCACGGCTGGCCGCCCTGCTCCAGTTCGTGCGCCACGGTCACGAAGACCAGCGCGCCGGCCTTGCCTTGCTTGAGTTCCACGCTGCGCACGGTGGAGGTCTTGCGCGCCACGCGGCCCAGGCGCAGCGGCTCGTGCAGCGTGAGTTCGCCCGCGGCCCACATGCGGCGCGGCAGCGGCACGGGCGGCAGGAAGCCACCGCGCTTGGGATGGCCGTCCACGCCCGTGCCTTCGCGGCTGGGGGCATCCAGGAAGTAGAGCCAATGCCAGGGCAGCGGCAGCGGGTCGCCCTCGCCGGGCACGTCTGCGCGGTCGAGCAGGCCGGCCAGCGCACGCGCCGGGAAGGGATCGAGGTGCTGTTCGCGGGTTTCGCTGCGACCGACCCACTGGCGCAGATGGTCGATGTCGATGGCGGCGGGCTCGCTCATCGCACAGCCTCGGGCGTGGTCAGCGGCAGGCCCAACGCCACGCGGCGCACGAGCCAGGCGCTGGGGCGGTAGCGCGGATCGCCCGTGGCGGCGAGTTGGGCGCGCAAGATCTCCAGCATCCGACCGGCGCCGAGCTGGTCACCCCAGCCCAGCGGGCCCTGCGGATAGCCCAGCCCCAAGCGCACGGCGTCTTCCAGGTCGGCCACGCTGGCGATGCCGCGCTGCGCGATGTTGGCCGCGATGTTAACGATGGTGGCCATCACGCGCTGGGCGACGAAGCCGGGGCTGTCGTTGATCAGGGTCACGGGTGTGCCGTCCTTCGCCAGCAGTGCGTGCGCGGCGTCGCGCGCTTCAGGGCTGGTCACGGCCGTGAGCATCAGCGTGCGGCGCAGCGCGAGCGGTGGCAGCGGGTCCACGGCGACGCAGCGCGTGGCGTCCAGGCCCAGCGCCAGCGCGGTGCTGGTGGCGTCCTGCCCCCAGGGCTGCACGATGGCGAGGTCTGCGTTGGCCGTGTCATCGGCCAGACGCGCACCGGCCGCGGCCACGAGTTCGCGCAAGCCGGCGGCGCCGCTGGCCCGCGGATCCACCCACACTGCGAGCGCTTCGGACAGCTTCGGCACGGGCCTCAAAGGCGGCTTCTGTTGCTGGCCTTCGACGTAGCGGTACCAGCCCTCGCTGCTCTTGCGGCCGAACAGGCCGGCGGCCACGCGCGGCGCCACCAGGGACGAGGGCCGGAAGCGCGGCTCCTGCTGGAACTGCTCGTAGATCGAGGTCATCACGCGCGAGGACACATCCAGGCCCGTGAGGTCCAGCAGCTCGAAGGGCCCCATGCGAAAGCCCAGGGCCTCGCGCAGCACGTCGTCCACATCGGCCGGCGCGGCCACCTGCTCTTCCACGATGCGCAGGCCCTCGGTGTAGAGGCCGCGTCCCGCGTGGTTGATGAGGAAGCCCGGCTGGTCGGCAGTGACCACCGCGCGGTGGCCCGCGCCCTCGGTGAGCTCGCGCAGGCGCTGCACCACGGCGGACTCAGTGCGCACGGCGGCAATCACCTCGGCCACCTTCATCAGCGGCACGGGGTTGAAGAAGTGCAGGCCCACCACGCGCTGCGGCCTCCGGCAGGCGGCTGCGATCTCGGCCACTGTGAGCGAGGAGGTGTTGCTCGCGAGGATGGCGTCCTCACCGATCAGGCCTTCGAGCTCGCGGAACAGTGCGCGCTTGACCTCTAGGTCTTCCACGATCGCCTCGACCACCAGCCCGCAGTCCGCGAGGTCGGCCAGGCTGTCGCAAGCCTTCAGGCGATCGCGCGCCGCGGCATGCTCGGCCGCGGCCATGCGGCCCTTCTCCACCGCGCGCGCGAACATGCCGTCCACGTAGTCCACCGCCTTCGTGGCGGCGCCGGGCTGCGCATCGTGGCAGCGCACCGGGTGCCCCGCCTGCGCGAACAGCTGGACGATGCCGCGCCCCATGGTGCCGGCGCCGACGACGCCGATGGTAATTTTGTCTGCCATGTTTATTCGCCCTTGAATTCGGGCTTGCGTTTGTCGAGGAAAGCCCGCATACCTTCGGTCTTGTCGGCGGTGTCGAACAGCAGCAGGAACTCGCGGTTCTCCAACGCCAGCGCGGCGTCCAGGGGTAGGTCCGCCCCCTGGCGCAGCGCGCGCCGGGTGGCCGCGACCGCCTTCGGGGGCATGCGTGCCGCCTTCTTCGCCAGCTCCAGGGCACGGGCCAGCGTTTCGCCGGCCGGCGCGAGTTCGGCCACCAGGCCGAGCTGGAAGGCGCGCTCGCCGGTCAGCTGCTCGCCGGTCAGCAACAGCAGGCTCGCGACCTGCTTGCCCACCGTGCGCACCAGCCGCTGCGTGCCGCCAGCCCCAGGCATGATGCCCACGGCCAGTTCTGGCTGGCCCAGGCGCGCGCTCGCATCGGCGACGATGAAGTCGCACATCATGGCCAGCTCACAGCCCGCTCCGAGCGCGAAGCCGCTCACGGCGGCGATCACCGGCTTGCGACTGTTCATCACGGGAGCCCAGAACTGGCCGAGGTCAATGTCCGCGACGTCCTGGGCATCCTTGTCCACCAGCAGGTTGAGGTCGGCGCCGGCCGCGAACACCGCGTCGCCGCCCGTGATCACGATGGCCCGGACCGCCGCATCGGCATCCAGTGCCGCCACGGCCTGGGCGATCGCGGCGCGCATGGTCAGGTCCAGCGCGTTGCGCTTGTCGGGTCGGTTCAGAGTCAGGATAGCCACGGCCCCTTCCTGACGCACCAGCACAGGCGCATTGATGGATTCCGCCATCATTGGTTGCCTCCTGCATCCATAAAGTTGGGCGCGCGCTTCTCGCTGAACGCGGCGTAGCCTTCCTTAAATTCATCGCCGAGCAGGCACACGGCCTGGTCGTTCTCCTCCCTGGCCAGTTCCTCGGCCAACGAACCCGAAACCTCATTGAGCCGCAGCTTCATGCGGCTGAACGCTACCTGCGGCAGGCGGGCGAGCTCCGAGGCCCTGAGCACCGCAGTGTCCATCACCTGGTCGTCCGGCACCAGCGCGTCCAGCAGGCCGATGCGCTGTGCCTCTTCGCCATCGACCGTCTTGCCGCTGGTCAGGATGCGCCGCGCAGGGCCGATGCCGACCCGGCGTGGCAGCGTGAGCAGTTGTCCCCAGTCCGGCACCAGCCCCAGTCGCAGGAAAGGAAACATTACGCGTGTGCCGGGCCCGCCCACGATGACGTCGCCCAACAGGGCAAGGCCGACCACGGCGCCGGCCGCGATGCCTTCCATGGCGCTGACCACCGGAAAGCGCGCCGTGGCGACGAGCCGGCACAGCACATGGATGTGCTGCATCCGCTCGCGCGCCTGCGCCTCCGTCAGGCCCCGCATGCTCGGCACGTCGCCGCCGGCGGAGAACACGCCGCCCACGCCACCGATCACGAGGGCACGGGTCGTGCGGTCGTTCAGCAGCTCGATGAACCGCTGGGTCAACTGCTCGCGCACGTCGAAGTCGATGGCATTGCGCTTGTCGGGCCGGTTGATCAACAGCCGCGCCACATGGGGCACCGGCTGGTCAACGAGCACGACAGGATCGGGATTGGCGAGGGATTTCATTGGCTTTTCTACCCCCGTCATGCGACCTGGCGGCCATGTTGGGCCCAGTACCGCTCGCGCAGCTTGTTCTTCTGAATCTTTCCGGCACCGGACAGCGGTAACTCCGTGCGCACCTCAACGCTGCGCGGGCACTTGTAACCGGCGATCAGCGTCTTGCAATGTGCGATGAGGTCCGCCTCCGAGACATCCTGGCCCGGCCTGAGCACCACCACCGCATGCACACTCTCGCCCCACTTCTCGCTCGGAATACCGATCACGGCGCACGAGGCGATGGCGGGATGTTTGAGGATGGCGTTCTCCACCTCAGCCGAATAGACGTTTTCGCCACCGCTGACCACCATGTCCTTCATGCGGTCCACGATGAAGATGAAGCCTTCATCGTCCATGTAGGCACCGTCACCCGAATGCACCCAGCCGTCGCGCAAGGTACTGGCGTTGTCCGCCGGGCGGTTCCAGTAGCCCATCATGGTCGACATGCCGCGTGCGGCAATCTCGCCTACGGTTCCGCGTGGCAGTTCTTGGCCATCCGGACCCACGATCTTGATCTCGGCCAGAGGCCCCGCCCGCCCGGCGGAACGCAACTTGCCCAGGGAGCGTCCTTCCGCCGTGTGGTAGTGAGGCGGCAAGTAGCTCACGCAGCCGGACAGCTCGGTCATGCCGTAGCCCTGCATCAGAGCCAGCTGCGGGAATGCGATCGTCAGGCGATCGAGCAACGTCTCGGCGATGGGCGATGCGCCATACACCATGAACTTCAGGCTCGTCATGTCGAACCTGCCGAACTCCGGGTGGTCAAGGACCATCTGGATCATGGTCGGCACGAGCAGTGTGTCGGTCACACGCTCGCTCTGCACCGTCTCCATGAACCGCAGCGCGTTGAAGGTGGGCAGCAGAACGTGCGTGCCGCCGGCAATGAACTGCCACCAGACACCCATGGCCCCCGCGAGGTGAAAGATCGGCGCAGCGTGCAAGTACACCGGCCCCACCGGCCAGCCCATCGCCAGCCGGTTCAGGGCCGCACCCAGTAGGCTGCCGTGCGAGAGCTTCACGCCCTTGGGAAAGCCAGTCGTACCGCCGGTGTAGAACACGGCGGCCAGGTCGGAGTCACTGGCGTACACGTCGTCCACGGGGTCGGACTGCGCGATCAGTTGCTCGTAGTCAAGCATGCCGGCGGGACATGCCTCCTCGCCAACATAGATGACTTCGCGCAAGGTGCGCGATTCGGCGCGTACCTCGTCCATCAGCGGCAGATGGGCATCGTCGACGAAAAGCTGCGTGGTCTCGCAGTCGTTGAACGAGAAGGAAAGCTCCTTCGCGCTCCAGCGGGTATTCGCCGGATTGATCGCCGCGCCCAGCCAGAACACCGCCATGAAGACTTCGAGGTAGCGGTCCGAATTGAGCGACAGGATGCCGACCCGATCGCCCTTCCTCACGCCGAGTCCGCGCAAGCCCCCCGCAAGGCGCTGTACGCGGCCGACGAACTCGGCGTAGGTTTGCCTGCGTCCGTTGGCAATCGTCGCAATACGCTGCGGACTCTGCTGCATTGCGCGATGGATGGATTGGGTGATGCTGACTGTCATGAGCTGATTGTGGAAACTGCGGGTAAATGGCGCGGGTTCAGATGCCTTCCAGGCCCACGATGGAGACCGCGCACGCGTTCTGCGACGGCTGACCGCCCAGGTTGTGGATCAGGCCGGTCTTCGGGTTCGCCAGCTGGCGCGGCCCGGCACGGCCCTGCAACTGCAGGTAGATCTCGTAGAGCATGCGGATGCCGCTGGCGCCGACCGGGTGGCCGAAGCACTTGAGCCCGCCGTCGATCTGGCACGGCACCTCGCCGTCGGCGTCGAACACGCCATCAAGCACGTCGCGCACGGCGCCACCGTCGGCCGAGAGGCCGAGGTCTTCCATGGTCACGAGTTCGGTGATCGAGAAGCAGTCGTGCACCTCGGTCATGCTCAGTTCCTTGCGCGGGTTGCTGATGCCGGCTTCCGTGTAGGCCCTCTTGGCCGCGATACGGGCGGTGTGCACGTAGCTGCCGTCCCACTCGCTGGACTGCAGCTCCCAGCCGTTGGACACCGCCACCTGCAGCGCCTTGAAGGTCACGAGGTCCTTCTTGCCCAGCGAGCGCGCGATCTCCGGCGTGGTCACGATCACGGCCGCCGCGCCATCGGACACGCCGCAGCAGTCGAACAGGCCCAGCGGCGCAGCGATGGTCGGCGCCTTGAGGCACTGCTCCTCGGTGATGGGCTTTTGCAGGTGCGCCTTGGGGTTCTTCGCGCCGTTGGCGTGGCTCTTGACCGAGACGTGTGAGATCGCCCGCTTGAGCAGTGCCGCATCGATGCCATGCTTGGTACGGTAGGCGCTGGCAAGCTGGGCGAAGTTGGCCGGCGCCACTGCGTTCGGGTACCACTGCGGGATGTAGGTGCCGACCTGCGCCATCGGCAGGCCGCCGTAGCCGGTGTCCTTGAGCTTTTCCACGCCCAGCGCCAGCGCGATGTCGCAGGCGCCAGCCGCCACTGCATACACGGCGGCGCGGATGGCCTCGGAGCCGCCAGCGCAGAAGTTCTCCACGCGCGTCACGCCGATGTTGGGCAGGCGCAGCGCGATGCCCATGGGCGTGCCGCCGCGGCCCGTGCCCACGTCGTCCATATGCGTGGAGTACCATGCCGCGCCGAGCTGCTCGGGCGCGATGCCCGCGTCGGCCATGGCCTCGTTGTAGGCCTCCACCATGAGATCCTCGGGGCTGGCGTCCCAGCGCTCGCCGAACTTGCTGCACCCCATGCCGAGGATGGCGACTTTGTCCTTGATGCCTTGTGCCATGGTGTTCTCCTCAGGCTTTGGCGCCACGCACCGGCGTGGCTTTCCAGAAATAACGGGTGAAGTGGCGACGTTCGTCGGTGTCCTTGATGCGGAACACCATCTCCATCGCGGTACCGGAATCGACCTCGCCGACGTCCAGGTCGGTGAAGTCCATCAGGATGCGGCCTCCCCCCTCGAAATCGATCTGCCCGTAGTGGTGGGGCGGCGCCGGGTTGTAGGACAGGTATTCCGCCGACCACGACAGGATCTTTGCGGGCCGATCTGCCAACGGGTAGGGCTTCTGGGTGTCCTGCAGCGGCTTGCCCTGGTCGTACGACAGGCGCGAGGGCGGAAAGTGCACGCTGCCCGTGACGTCGCAGCGCCCGGCAACCAGGCCCAACAGGGCCGTGCGGTGGCGCCAGGCCGTCGACAAGGCGGTCTTCTTGTCCTGCTCACCGCGCATGCCGCGCTCAAGCTGGAGTTGGCCCTTGAACGCGAGGAACTTGGTGTAGCTGCGCTCCTCGACGCCGCGCGCGATCCATTCGCTCACGCCCCGAGCCGGACGGAACGAGCCGACGGCATCGGTAGTGCGGAACACCAACGCTTGCGCGCCACTTCCGAACTGTGCCAGCACGATCACCTTGCCGGGCTCGGCACGCTCCAGCAATTGCGCCAGCATCAGCAGAGCATGTGGCAGGCCACTGTCGCCGATCTGGTCGAGCAAGGGGTCCACCACGGCTTCGGCGCGGATGCCGCAGGCCTTGGCGACCTGCGCGTCCATCTTGGCGAAGCTGGACGGGAAGATGAAGTGGTCCACCTCACCAGCCACTACCCGGGCCTGTTGCAGCGCCTCGGCCACCGCGCGCGGCACCAGCTTGGAGATGCCCTCGTCGCGCACCCAGCGCTCTTCCCAGTGGTAGTCCACGTCCTCGCCGGTGGCGCGGAAGTGGTCGACGAAGTCCACGGACAGCGTGCCCGCGCCCAGGAACTCGGCCAGCACCTTATCCTTGCCGATCAGCAGGGCGGCGGCGGCGTCGCCATACTCCAGCTCCTGCGCGCTCGCCGCCAACGCCTTGCGCGCGTCGGCCGCCAGCACCAGCACGTCGCTGCCGCCGGCCTGCACGCGCGCCACGGCCTGGGCCACCGCCGACAGGGCCGCGCGCTGCGAGCCGCCGAGGTCGAGGGCATCGACGTCATCGCTGAGCGTCAACGCCCCGGCCACCACGCCCGCGTTCAGGCGCTCGGCGAACGGCAAGGTTCCCGAGGCCAGCAGCACGCTGCGCACGTGGCGGCGGCTCTCGTCCGGGCCCAGGCAGTCGCGAGCGGCGGCAACGGCCATGGTGATGCTGTCCTCGTCCCAGTTGGCCATGGAACGCGTGCCCTTGCGGGCCGCGAACTGCGGCGCGTACCAGGCATTGGCCTGTGCGACCGCCTGGCGCGACAGGCGCAGGCGCGGCACATAGCCGCCGAATCCGGTAATACCTATCATCGAAAATCTCCTTCCTTGTTTGTCAAAGCGCCCTGCGGGACTGGCTGGGGCCGTACGACACCCGCTGCCAGCCCACCGTCCACCACGAGCAACTGCCCGTTCACGTAGGATGATTCATGGCTCAGCAAGAACAGCGCGGCGTGCGCGACCTCCCATGGCGTGCCTTGGCGACCGAACGGCAGCGCACCTGCACCCGAGGCAGCGCGCCATGGCTTGTCGCGCTCCTCCGAGCGGCCCATGGGCGTATCAATAATTCCTGGCGCCAGGACGTTGCAGCGGATGGCCCGCTCCTGGCCTGCAAGCGCGATTGAGCGCCCCAAGGAAACCAGCGCTGCCTTGGACGCCTCGTAGGCCGGCATGCGCCCGCGCGGGTGCAGTCCGGCGGTGGAGCCAATGAGCACAATCGATGCGCCCTCATCCATTCGGGCCATGGCAGCCTGCGAGAAGAACACGTGGGCCCGCAGATTGATGGCAAGTACGCGATCCCAGTCCTGAGGTGTCTCCTCCGCCAATCCGTTGGGTGTCGTCACGCCAACATTGACGACCATGCCGTCCAGCCCTCCGAAAACGCCGCAGGCCTCGGCCACTCCACTGGCAATCCCCTCCACATCCTCGACGTTCAGACACAGGGCATGGGCGTTTCCGCCCTCTTCCCGAATCCACTCGCAGCTGGCATGTGCCGCCTTGGCATCACGGTCGAGGCAGATCAGACTCGCCCCCTCGCGTGCGAGAAGAACAGCCATCGCGCGCCCGTTTCCGACCCGCATTCGGCCACCTTCATCCTCGCGCTGGCCAGCGCCAACCACCAGAATGCGCCGCCGATCCAGCCGGCGCACCCCGGAAGGAAGACCTAGCGCAGGAGCGAACAGCTGCGCCAGAGGCTGCTCTACGATGCTCGCGGCTCGTGACATGGCTTCGAATCTCAATTCAGCCGGATACCCGAGTCACGAATGGCCTTCTCCCACACAGCCGCATCCGTCACCAGAGTCTTCGCAAACTCATCCGAACCGCTGCCGATCGCAAACAGGTCGCGACTTTCGAACCAAGCCACTACTTCTGGTTTGCGCATCGCCTCCACGATGTCGGTCGACAGCTTGCTGACGATAGCCTTCGGCGTACCGGAGCGCACGAACACGCCCCACCAGCCATAAGGCTCGAACCCGTCGAATCCCAACTCCTTGAGCGTCGCCACCTGGGGCAGGCTCTTCACGCGACGCGTGCCGGTAACTGCCAATGCCTTGAACCGCCCCGACTCAAGCAACGGCTTTGCAGTACCCACATCAATGAATGCGAGACTTACCTGGCCACCGAGCACGGCATTTATCAGTGGCGTCGATCCGTTGTAGGGAACATGCACCATGTCAAGCCCGGTCTGGCGACGGAAAGTCTCACCCTGAATGTGAGATGTGGATCCATTGCCGAAGGATCCATAGCTGAAGGTGCCAGGCTGAGCTCGAACGAGGTTGATAAAGTCCTGCACAGAGTTGGCTCTTACGCCCGATGGCACGACGAAGAGATTGCTTGCCGCGCCCAACTGAGCGACAGGCATGAAATCCTTCTTCGGATCATACGGAAGACGCTCATACAGAAAGGGCCACTGCACCATGCTTGTGATTCCCAGCAGCAAGGTGTATCCATCAGCCGGAGCCTTGGAGACGAACTCGTTGCCAATCATGCCGCCGGCACCTGTGCGGTTGTCAATCACCACTGACTGCTTCCAGAGGCTGGCCAATGGCACCGAGACAGTTCTCGCAGCCATGTCTGCGCCACCACCTGCGGGGTAGGGGACGACGAACTTAACCGGCCGCTCGGGAAAGGACTCACCGGCAGCCTGCGCACGGCCAAACGGCATTCCAGCTATCAATGCCGCGCTACCAAGCCCCAGCAGGCAGCTGCGTCGACCGGATTTCATCTTGGGCATGCTTATGTCTCCTTGATTTCCAACTCTGTGCGACGCACTTGCGCATCGCTCCTCTAGCATGCCGCAGCCATCCAGGCTTTCGCAATGGCGCATCTCGCCACTCCATTGGCGAAATCCTCCATTGCTCAGGTAATGCGAATTTCGGCCAGTAAAGCGATAGTTAATGCCATCGACCACCCAAGGCACCGCAGATACCATTGGCACAACCATCTGTACCGAGCGCATCGCATGAACGCTTCCCTCCTGTACGGCACAACCACACTCGCCGAGCTCCTCGTCGCGGCCACCCAGCGCCATGCTCAAAAGATTGCTTTCTTGGACGAGCGTGGCGACATCACCTACCAGGAACTCGCCGCGCGGGTATCCCAGGCAGTGACATTGTTCGAGCAGTGCGGTATCAAGCGCGGCGACGCGGTAGCTCAGTTGGCCGGTAACAGAGTTGAGACCTTTGTGATCATGATGGCCTGCTACACCTTGGGCGCGCATTCGGTGGCCCTGCACCCCCTAGGCGGCGACGACGACCAGGTCTTCGTGCTCAATGACTCACAGGCACAAATGGTGATCGTGGATGGCCAGCACGTCGCACGCGTTTCTGCGCTTCGAGAAAAATGTCCTGGTGTGACTCACTGGTTCAGCCATGACGGGGGCCACCGTTTCGATGACTTCTGGAAGCAAGCTCGCGCTCTTCCGGTCAGCGAACTGCGCCCGCAAGGGCATGCCGAAGACATCATTCGGCTTGCATACACGGGTGGTACTACTGGCCGCCCCAAAGGGGTCATGCTTTCCAACCGCTCGCTGGTCACCTACGTCATGCTGGCCCTAGCGGGGATCAGTTGGCCTGACGACGTGCGATTGCTCTGCACCACACCCATTACGCATGCCGCAGGTTCCCTCATCTTGCCGACGCTAGTACGGGGAGGATCTGTACTTTTGCAGCAAGGCTTTGACGCAGGAAATTTTGCCGAAGCGCTTGAGAAGCAGCGCTGCAACGTGACCTTCCTCGTGCCGACCCTGATCTACGCATTGCTGGACGATCCACGTAGCAGACATGCCAACTGGAATGAAATGCACGCCCTAATCTACGGCGCTGCTCCGATGGCACCACAACGCATCCGGGAGGCCCTGCAAGTGTTCGGCCCGTGCCTCGTTCAGGTATACGGCCAGACAGAATCGCCGAATTTGGTGCTGACGCTTACGCAGCGCGACCATCTGCTGGCAAGCGACCAGCGGCTGGCCTCGGCTGGCCGACCATTCACCGGGTTGCGTGTAGCGCTGCGCGACGACGAAGGGCGCGATGTCGCTGGCACTGGCGAGATCGGCGAAATCTGCGTGCAGGGACCTCTTCTCATGTCTGGCTATTGGCAGCAACCCGAGGCTACTGCCCAAGCCTTTTCTGACAGCTGGCTGCACACTGGCGATATGGGATACCGCGACGAGCAAGGCTACTACTACCTGGTGGATCGCAAGAAAGACCTCATCATCTCGGGAGGCTTCAACGTCTATCCAACCGAGGTGGAGAACACTCTCTGCACGCACCCGGAAGTCGCAGCAGCAGCCGTGGTCGGTGTACCTGACGAGAAATGGGGCGAAGCGGTCAAGGCCTTTGTCGTCCTGCGGCCCGGCGCCACGGTAGATGCTTCGACGTTGACCGCGATGGTACGCAAGGCGCGGGGAGCTGTGCATGCACCCAAGTCCATTGAGTTCACTGACGTGCTGCCGCTTACCAACCTGGGAAAGGTGGACAAGAAGCAGCTAAGGGCACCGTATTGGGCTGACTCAAAGCGTGCGATTCATTGATTCCACACAATCTACCTGCGGATAGTCAAGGAAACGCTGCTCTCACGGGGCACTAGCCGGTGAATCTGCGCAGTGGACTATCCGACCCAAGATCGAAGGCTGTTCTGCGGTACTCTCCTGGAGCTACACCGGTCCAGCTCTTGAACGATCGGTGGAAAGTGCTGGCCTCGGAGAATCCCAGATGATTGGCTATTTCTGTCAATGTCATGTCAGTGCGTGTCAAGAAATCGATAGCTGCATCGCGCCGCAATTCGTTCTTCAAAGCCTGAAAAGAATTCCCTTCGCGGACAAGGCGTCGATTCAACGTCTGCGGCGAAATGCCGAACTCGCGCGCCACTTGCTCCAGTGAGGGCAGTTGCGTATCCAGACGCGCACGCAACATGGTGCGCGTCTGATCGCACGTTCGCGCTTGATCTCGGTAGTTGACAAGTAAGTTGGCTGGCGCTTGGCGAAGGAAATCCTCCAGCGATTGGGGCGTCGGAATGATGGGGAGATCCAGCCAGCGAGCGTCAAAGCTGAAGCCCGCAACGTCAGCTTCATACTGTAGCGGCGCCTGGAACATACGAGCCACATCCACGCCGCTTCGGGAGGGATCATCAATGAAACGCACGCAACCCAGTTCGATGCGCCGGGCCACCAGCCAGGACATAAGACCGAAGCCAAGGAAGGTGAAGCTGCGCAGAGCATAGCGCAGCGCATCGTCGGGTACTGCTACACGCGTAGGAAGTGCTATATGCGCGACCCCATCGGTCACTCGAAGATGAGGTGAGAAATCGCTGAGCACCAGCCGGTAGAGTCCAAACGCTACCGTGATAGCGTCACGCAAGTTTGATGTGCGCAACGCCGCACGGCAACAGTAGGCGAAGCTGCCTATCGGCACAGGGCGAGAGCACAACCCCCAGAACTCGTCGCGCATTACGCACCGAAGCACACCCAGGAGCGTGGCGTACTGATGCAGCGTGACCCGGGCATGAGCTGACTGAAGCAGCGCGGTCGGAATTCCCGCACGGCGAAGAATACGCTCCGCATCCAGACCTCGCGCCAGCGCGCCGCGCAAAGTTTGGCGTACCTGAAAGATCTCGATCGTGTGTCTGGCAGGAAGGTCATCCATTGCTGGCCGTTCTGAGCTAAAGCCGAGCTGGCCGGATTGGACTGCACCTAGCGATGGTCGTCCATGGGATCGCCTGCTCAGTCGGTGGCATCCAGTTGCATTGCCAAAAACCGTCCGCCGCGCTCTAGCGCATCTCGCGCTTCGGACAATTCGTCAGGAAACTGCTGAAATACGTGCACCATTTCTGGCCATACATCGCACTGCGCTTGCCCTCCGGCGTCGCGTACCTTGCGGACAAACTCCTGTGAGTCGCTGAGCACGGTTTCGCGATCACCGACCTGCAACAACAGTGGAGGCAGTATCCCAAGCTGTTCTGGCAGAGCATAGAGCGGTGAGACCAGCGGGCTCCGTGGATCACCATCCTTGCCCAGCGCGTTGCGCGCCATAGCCAAGATCATCGACCGCTGATGGATAGGGTCACTCGCGGCGCGGGTCTCATAGCTCGCGCCCGTGGCCGCCAAGTCAGTCCATGCCGACATCGTGAAGGCAGCAGCTGGGCAACCATGGCCTTGCATCGCCAGCAAGGTGGCGAGTGCCAATCCTCCGCCAGCGGAATCGCCAGCCAACGCGATGTGGTGCGCAGGAAACCCCTTAGCAAGCAACCAACGCATGACCGTCAGCGCATCCTCCAGCGGTGCAGGATACTGGTGTTCTGGCGCGAGCCTGTATCCCACTCCCAACACGCGAACGCCAGCTGCTTCGGACAAGCGGCTCATCAGCTCCCGATGAGAGCTCAGGGAGCCGACCTGATAGCCGCCCCCGTGAAAATAGACGATCACCCGATCGATACGTGCGCCCGCGGCGGTCACCCATGCGCAAGGCACGCCATCAGCCTGAATGGGATCGAACCGCGCATCGCCGGTTGCGGAAAATAGGGCATCCCAGTCCTCACGCATCTGCGCCACGGTGGTGTCGCGCCGCCAGCGGCCATAGACGGCCTTGACGCGGGAGATGACGGATTCGACAGCCTCGTGCCGGGTCATGCGCCGCACCCCATGCCGCCGGAGACGCCCAGCACCTCGCCCGTGACGTATGCCGCGCCCTCGGACGCAAGGAAGGCCACGGCGGCAGCCACTTCCTGGGACGTCCCGAGCCGCCCCGCGAGCGTGGCGCCCGTCATGGCCGCCATGATCCTGTCGCCGCCCTCCTGCGCGACGGCCTGGCGCAGCAGCGGCGTGTCGATGGGTCCCGGCGCGACCACGTTGGCCGTGATGCCCTTGCTCCCGTTCTCGCGGGCGATCGAGCGGGTGAAGGCGATCACACCGCCCTTGGCCGCCGCGTACACAGAGCCGCCGCGCGAGCCGAGCCGCCCGGCCTCCGAGGCAATGTTGACGATGCGGCCATACCCGGCGGTTTGCATAGCGCCGAGCACGGCGTGCGTTGTGTTCAGCACCGAATCCAGGTTGACGGCCAGCAGGCGGCGCCAGTCGGCGGGCGAGGTCTGCGTGAAGAAGGCATGCTGGTCCACGCCCGCGCTGTTGACCAGGATGTCGAACGGGCCGTGCTCTCGCACGGCGCCCGCAACGGCGTCGAAATCAGTCACGTCCAGCCGCACGCCCGCTCCGCCGATCTCCGTGCCCAGACGAAACGCAGCGTCGCCTTGTAAATCGGCAACCACCACGGTCGCACCATCGACCGCCAGGCGCCGCGCGATGGCCGCACCGATGCCGCTGGCGCCGCCCGTAACCAGCGCCCGCCGCCCAGCGAGCGGAGAAGATACCGCTGCCATCGTCACCGCCCCGTGAAGCGCGGCGCGCGCTTGTCGATCACGGCCGCCAGGCCTTCGAGCGCATCGGCCATGCCCGACAGCACGGCCTGCGTGTGGTTCTCCTCGGGCATAACGGCTTCCACGCCCTGCCCGATGCCGCTCCAGAGCAGGCGCTTGGTGTTGGCCAGGGCCGCGGGCGCCCCTGCGGCCAGTTGCCGGGCGAGCGCCAAGGCCTCCCGCTCCAGCGCATCGTCCGGCACTACGCGGGTGATGAGCCCGATGTCCTTGGCCTCGGCCGCCGTGAGCGTCGGGTTGAGCATCAGGATTTCCGTCGCGCGGCGCAGGCCCACCAGTTGCGTGAGCGTAACCGAGACGCCAGCATCCGGCACCATGGACACGCGGGTGGCACCCGCCAAGAACCTGGCCGATTCGGCGGCCACCACGAAATCGGCCGAGCACACCAGGCCCATGCCGCCGCCGCCGGCCGCGAAGCCCTGCACCGCGCAGACCACGGGCGGGTTCAGGCGGATCAGCCCTGCCGCCACGAGCTGCAGGTAGCTCGTGGCCACGCGGATGTAGTGCGGCAGATCCACTCCCTTGGACAGGAACGTGTGGACGTCCCCGCCGGCGCAGAAGTTCTTGCCCTCGCCGGTGATCAGCACGCTGCGCACGCGGCCATCGCCGTGCACGCGCATCACGACCTCGTGCAGGGCCTTGAGCAGCTCGATGTTCAGCCCGTTGGCCGATTCGGCCCGGTTCAGCCGGATGTGGGCCACACCGTCGGCATGGAGCATCAGCAGGGCCGGCCCCTCGCCGACCAAGACCGTGGGGGGGATGTCCGTCATCGCAGTGTCCTCAGATCAGGAAGGCCATGGAGTACAGGGCCGTGTGGTTGTTGACCAGCATCACCTTCTTGAGCGCCATGCGAAAGTCATCGCCCTCGCGGCGCAGGAGATATTCGTTACGCGAGGCCCAGACCACGTCGCCGCGCGTCTGCGACTCATAGATCAGCGCGTTGGCTCCGGCGCGGATTTCCCGGCCATCGTCCGACAGGATCTCCACATTGGAGATCAGTCGGCGCAGGCGCGACTGCGGCGTCTGGCTGAAGCGCTTGCCGGTGTGGTATTGGCGGATGCGCAGCGCGATGCGTGAGCGGTTGTCGTACAGGATGGACATCTTCTTCTCTGGATCGATGTCGTCGCCATTGGCCGGTACCCAGTAGACGCCGTCGTCGGCCCACAGGCTTTCCCAGGCGTCGTACTGGTGCTCGTCCTGCAGCCGCGCCTCGCGGTAGATGAACTGTGTGACGTCTTCCAGCGTCGCGCGTTGCTCAGTCGTCATCGGCATCACGCAGCCTCCATCAGGGATTTATAGTGGCGCCAGATGCCGCGGCTGGGCACCTCGTCCGTGTTGTCGCCGATCAGGAAGCCGTCCTCGTCGCGCCGCTCGCGGTGTTTGCCTCGCCCCAGGTAGAGCCATTCGGGGCTGTGCATCTGCACTCCCATCTGCGTGCGCTCGTACATCTCGGCGTCGTCAGCCAGCAGGAAGCCAGCCGGGCCGACGGACCCCATGGTCTGCTGGCGCAGTCGGCGGTTGAGGTCCGGGGCGCCCTTGAACTGCAATGCCGTCACGTGCTGCACGGTTTCGTTCACCGCCAGCGGCTGGATCACAAAGATCTGGATCTCGGCGATGAACAGGTTAGGGAAGATCATGATGTGCGGCGTGCCGTCGATCATGATCTTGCGGGCCTTCTCCTCGCCGTAGGCCGCGTTCATCTTCGTCACGTACTCGGGCAGCTTGTCGGCGGTGGTGCCGAACCAGGACATGGGCACGTCACGCTTGCGAAATTCGGGACGCAGGTCGTTCTCGGTGTGGCCGTTGCCAAAATCGCGCGAGACCGCAGTGGACTCGGCGCTGTAGAGCGAGCCGATCCCGCTTTGGGCCACTTCGAAGATCGAGGCGTGCACGAACGAAGGGTGGTAGCCGTCAGTCTCGTTCTCGACCAGGAACTTCCAGTTGGCCTTGGCCTTGTGTTTCAGGAAGCCGGCGGTGATCTCGACCTCGCCTTCGGGCGAGGTCTCGCACAGCGCGTCGATCGACTTCATCGCGGCGCCCAGGTGCTCCTCCAGGCTCGGCCCCTCGGCCGCCATCGAACCGAAGACGAAGCCACGGTAGCTAGCCACCCGGGAGACCTTGCCGAGGCCCAACTCGCTGCGATCCACGCCGTCATAGCCGGAAGGGAACGGATAGCCCTTGAGCGCGCCATCGTTCGCAAACGTCCATCCGTGGTAGGGACAGGTGAACGAGCGGGCGTTGCCCTGCTCCGACATGCAGACGCGGTTGCCCCGGTGCGGGCAGCGGTTGTGCAACAGGTGGATGGCGCCAGACTTGTCGCGGGTCATGATGACCGGTTCCGGGCCAATGGACTTCATCACGAAGTCGTTCGCCTTGGGCACTTCACTTTCATGGCCGACGTAGACCCAGGTGCGGAACCAGATCTTGCGCAGCTCCTCCTGATAGATGGCAGGGTCGGTATAGAGCGAGCCATGCACGTGGGTGGATTGAACCAGATGATCCCAGTCCGGCGAGGGTCCGGCAGGGATGATGGGAATAGTGGCGCAGTGTTCCAAAGCGGTCTCCAAAGAGTGGTTGGCGCAAGTCGATGTTGGTGCAATAATAGACCGACGGGACGGACTATGTCAACAGACCGGAGCCCGCTACATCCACAGAGGAAAGATCACCACATGCCTACCGTCGTTTTCATTGATCACACCGGAACCACCTACGAGGTCGAGGCACCCGTCAACAGGAGCCTGATGCAAGTCGCACTCGACAATGCGGTTCCCGGCATCCTGGGCGACTGCGGCGGCTCTTGCAGTTGCGCCACCTGCCACGGCTACGTGGATCAGCCCTGGGCAGCGCAGTTGCCGCCGCGCTCGGAAACGGAGGTTTTCATGCTCGAAGGCGTGCCCGATCTGCGCGATAACAGCCGCCTGTGCTGCCAAATCCGCATGGCGCCCGAACTCGACGGGATCGTCGTTCACCTGCCCGAGGAACAGGTTTGAGCGCTCAGTCAGCGTAGGCCATCAGACACTCTTGTGTGATGGTCGCGAGCGAGCGCCCATCGCGGTCATGCACTGTGGCGATGGACAGGCCTCGGCCGGAGGCACTCGCCGGACTCATGGTTTCCACATGCAGCCACTGGTCGGAGCGGAATGGCCGATGCAGCCAGATCGCATGGTTGAGGCTCGCGATATATAGGCGGCGCTCGCCCATCTCGCGCAGATGAAGACCGAGCGCGCTGAAGTTCACCCACCAATCCGACTGGTAGGCAAAAGCCGCCGCGTGTATGCGGGGATCGTCGGGCAGCCCATGCGCAGGCCGCATCCAGAACCGAAACCATCCATTCATCGTTTTTGGCGAGAGCTGCCGCTGCGGATCGGGTATGCGGAATTCGATACTGGGTTTGTGATCCTCCGAATAGCCGCCGAGCCGCTGGATACCGCGCAGCAGCGCAGGATCGACGTCACGGAGTTGCATCAGGTCTTCCGGCCGCTCCCCGTCCGGAGCACTGCTCACCGAGCCATGCGAAGGTGCCTCCAGGGGCAGCGCACAGGTCACTTGCGCATCCAGAACGACACGTCCGCTTTCCTGCACAGCGCGCACGTGCCGCGAACTGAAGCGCTTGCCGTCCTGCAGCGGGGTCACGCGCAGGTTCAACGCCTCCTGCGGCATCGCTCCTTGCAGAAACAGGAACTGCATCATGGTCGCCACGCGATCGGCGGGCATGTCCATCGTGCCGGCCATCAGTGCCTGGGCCAGCAGTTGGCCGCCGTACGAACGGCCATTGAGGTTGGGATCACCGTGCCGGGTTCGCCAGCATCCGGGCTCGATCTCGGTGAGCGCCAGCAAGTGCTCGATGTTGCGCTCGTTCCAGGGCATGTGGGACATGATCAGCCCTTCAGCACGGGACGGCGATGGCCGGCCGTGCGGGGTTCGATGCCAGGCTTGAGCCGCCAGTCAGCCGCAAAGTCGGCCAGCACATGCGTCTGCATGGGCTCTTCCTGTTCAATGCCGCGCAGGCGCGCCTCGTACTGATCGAGATACGCATGCCGCTTCTCCTCATCGCTGTACTGAATGGACCAACCGACGAAAGGCTCCAGCACCTGCAAGCCGCTGTAGCCGAAAGTGCCGTGCTGCAGGTGCCACAGGATGACGTCACGCTGCCCCAGCAAGCCGTCGGGCTCCATCATCTCGGGAAAGCACCCGGTGGTGAAGGCGAGCATCGCCCGGCGCCCTTTCAACCCGCCGTTATCGAAGCGCATGCCACCCGAACCGTACACCGTGCCGTTCGCGAAGACGCGGTCGATCCAGCCTTTCATGATCGCCGGCACCGAGAACCACCACATCGGGAACTGCAGGAGGAGCAGATCGCACGCGAGCACTTTGTCGATCTCCGCCTGGATGTCGTCCGTGAAAGCGTGACGCTGCGATGCCTGCTTCTGCTCGCGGTCATACTGGAGCGCGTCCGGGAAGCGCCGCTCGGTGAAATCCTGACCGGTGGCTACCGGATTGAAACCCATGGCGTAGAGGTCCGAGATCACGACCTCGTGCCCACAGGATCGCAGCGTCTGCACCGAGCGATCCAGCAAGGCCCGGCCAAAGGATTTCGGCTCCGGGTGGGCGAAGACGATCAAAACCTTCATAACGACTCCTTTCATAGTTGAAGCCATCATATAATAGTCCGTCTTGTCGGTATATTATGAATAACATTCACAGCCAAGCCAGAAGCTTTCTCTTCCTGCCTGCCGATCGCCTTCAGCGAATGGAAAAGGCGCTGGCCAGTGGCGCGCATATGGTGGTGATTGACCTGGAAGATGCTGTAGCCCCCGAAGCCAAACCGACAGCCCGGGCCGCCCTCCGAGAGCAATGGGACTTGTTGGATCCACGGTCGCGGACACGTATCGCTATCCGGATCAACGCCCCATCGACTCCGTGGCATGAGGACGATTGCGGACTCGTTGAGGCGCTGGCCGGAGATGGCCTCGGCGGCGTAGTACTCGCCAAGACCGAATCGCTCGCGCCATTGGGCAGGCTCGCCCAGCGCGCCAGCGGCGTGCCCCTGCTGCCACTCATCGAGTCGGCCGAGGGCCTGGCTGCGCTGGACCTTATCGCTCGCGCGCCTGGTGTGGCCCGCCTGCTGTTCGGCCACCTCGACTTCCAGATCGATCTGAGACTACAGTGCGGAGTCGACGAGCATGAACTCGATGCCGTGCGACTCTTGTTCGTCATGGCTTCGCGGCGAGCCGGCCTCCCAGGCCCTGTCGACGGCGTCACGGTCGACCTCCAGCACACGGAACAACTGGAGTTCGACACCCAGCGAAGCAAACGCTTCGGCTTTACCGGCAAGCTCTGCATCCACCCCAACCAAGTGGCAACGGTCAATGCATCGCTGGGGCCTACGCCTGCCCAGGTGGAATGGGTCCACCGAATACTCGGCGCCGCCAGCGAGCAGCAAGCAGGTGCCTTTCAGTTCGAAGGAGCGATGGTCGATGCCCCCGTGCTCGCGCGCGCCCGTTCATATCTGCAACTTTCTTTCTGAGGATAGTGATCATGAAAATCCTTGTCCCCGTCAAGCGCGTGGTGGACTACAACGTGAAGGTCCGCGTGAAGTCGGACAACACGGGTGTGGACATCGCCAACGTCAAGATGAGCATGAACCCCTTTGACGAAATCGCCGTCGAGGAGGCCGTGCGCCTGAAGGAAAAGGGCCTGGTGACCGAGGTCATCGCCGTCTCCTGCGGCGTGGCCCAGTGCCAGGAAACCCTGCGTACCGCCATGGCCATCGGCGCCGACCGCGCCATCCTGGTGGAAACGCCGGCCGACCTGGACCTGCAGCCCCTGGCCGTGGCCAAGCTCCTGAAGGCCCTGGTGGACAAGGAACAACCGTCCCTGGTCATCCTGGGCAAGCAGGCCATCGACGACGACGCCAACCAGACGGGCCAGATGCTCGCCGCCCTGGCCGACCTGCCCCAGGCCACCTTCGCCAGCAAGGTGGTGCTGGCGGCCGACAAGGTCAGCGTGACGCGTGAGATCGACGGAGGCCTGGAAACCCTGTCCCTGAGCCTGCCCGCCGTCATCACCACCGACCTGCGCCTGAACGAGCCCCGCTACGTCACCTTGCCCAACATCATGAAGGCCAAGAAGAAGCAGCTCGACACCGTCAAGCCCGAAGACCTCGGCGTGGACGTGGCGCCTCGCCTCAAGACCCTGAAGGTGGCCGAGCCCGCCAAGCGCGGCGCCGGCGTGAAGGTGGCCGACGTGGCCGCCCTGGTCGAGAAACTCAAGAACGAAGCGAAGGTGATCTAAATGTCGGTACTCGTTATTGCTGAACACGACAACGCATCCATCAAGGGCGCGACGCTCAACACCGTGACCGCCGCGGCCGCCTGCGGCGGCGACGTGCACGTGCTGGTGGCCGGCCACAACGCCGGTGGCGCCGCACAGGCCGCAGCCCAGATCGCCGGCGTCACCAAGGTCATCCACGCCGACGCTGCCGGCCTGGAACACGGCCTGGCCGAGAACGTGGCCGCCCAGGTGCTGGCCATCGCCGGCAACTACAGCCACATCCTGTTCCCCGCCACCGCCGGCGGCAAGAACGTGGCGCCCCGCGTGGCCGCCAAGCTGGACGTGGCCCAGATCAGCGACATCACCAAGGTGGTGAGCGCCGACACCTTCGAGCGCCCCATCTACGCCGGCAACGCCATCGCCACCGTGCAGTCGGGCGATGCAACCAAGGTCATCACCGTGCGCACCACGGGCTTTGACGCAGCCGCCGCCACGGGCGGGTCGGCCGCCGTCGAGACCACCGCCGCAGCCGCCGACGCCGGCAAGAGCAGCTACGTGGGCAGCGAGATCGCCAAGAGCGACCGCCCCGAGCTGACCGCCGCCAAGATCATCGTCTCCGGCGGCCGGGCCCTGGGCAGCAAGGAAAAGTTCGACGAAGTCATCACCCCCCTGGCCGACAAGCTGGGTGCGGCCATCGGCGCCAGCCGCGCGGCGGTCGATGCGGGCTACGCCCCCAACGACCTGCAGGTGGGCCAGACGGGCAAGATCGTCGCGCCGCAGCTGTACATCGCAGCCGGTATCTCGGGCGCCATCCAGCATCTGGCGGGCATGAAGGACTCCAAGGTGATCGTGGCGATCAACAAGGACCCGGAGGCGCCGATCTTCAGCGTGGCCGACTACGGCCTGGAGGCCGACCTGTTCACGGCCGTGCCGGAACTCGTCAAGGCGTTGTGAGTGTTTGCTATTAAAAGAAGAGCTTCTGGCGGTTACTGCGTAAGCGCTAGAGGCCAATTTCATTCAAAACCCTACGGAGATGCGGCATGAGTGCGGACAAGCCAGAAAACTACGACGCCTGGGTCGGCCGCACTGAGGAGGGTGTCGACCAGATCACCCCCACGCCCATCCGCCTCATGCAGGCCACGCTGGACGCGGCTGCTTCGCCGCCACCGCATCTGCCGCCGCTGTGGCACTGGTTGTACTTCCTGCCGGGCGAGCGGCAATCCAACATCGGCCCTGACGGGCACCCCAAACGCGGTGGCTTCCTGCCACCCGTCAGCCTGCCTCGGCGCATGTGGGCGGGCGGGCGTCTGCAGTTTCTGCGATCCCTTGCAGTGGGCGAGGCGGTGCGGCGTGTATCGCTGATCAAGAGCGTCAACATCAAGGCGGGCCGCAGCGGCACGCTGGTGTTCGTGACGGTGCAGCACGAAGTGTCTGGTGCGCAAGGCGTCGCCATCCGCGAAGAGCAGGACATCGTCCACCGCGACGCTCCGGCCCTTGGCACGCCCGCGCCGCAGCCAACCGCCGCGCCCACCGACGAGCAGTACAGCCGCGCCATTACGCCTGATCCGGTGCTGCTCATGCGCTACTCGGCCCTCACCTTCAACGGCCATCGCATCCACTACGACCGCCCCTACGCCATGCAGGAAGAGGGCTACCCCGGCCTGGTGGTGCACGGCCCGCTGATCGCCACGCTGCTGATGGAAGAGCTGCGCCGTGCGCACCCGGACAAGACCGTCCGGAGCTTTGAGTTCAAAGCCGTGAGCCCCTTGTTCGACATCGTGCCGTTCAGTGTCAACGGCAAGGTCGAAGGCGGCATGGCCAACTTGTGGGCATGTGGTCCGCAGGGCCAACTGGCCATGCGAGCCAGTGCCGAGATTGAGTGAGCGCGAGGGCCATGTTTGAACTCCGCCATGGCCCGCTGCACGGTATTACCGTTGTTGCACTGGAGCACGCCATTGCAGCGCCCTTCTGCACGCGTCAGCTCGCCGACCTGGGCGCGCGCGTCATCAAGGTGGAGCGTCCTGGTACGGGAGATTTCGCCCGTGCCTACGATCAACGCACGCGTGGTCTTGCCTCGCACTTTGTATGGACCAATCGCTCCAAGGAAAGCCTGACGCTCGACTTGAAGCAGCCGCAGGCGCAGGAGGTGCTGGGCGAGTTGATCGCAGGTGCCGATGTGCTGGTGCAAAACCTCGCGCCCGGTGCGGCGGCGCGCATGGGTCTGTCTTTCGAAGCGCTGAATGGCAAGCATCCGCGCCTGATCGTCTGCGACATCAGTGGCTATGGCGTTGACGGACCTTACCGTGGCAAGAAGGCCTACGACCTGCTGATCCAGAGCGAGGCTGCGTTTCTGTCCGTCACCGGCACCAAGGACGAGCCTAGCAAGGCAGGCATCTCCATTGCCGATATCTCAGCAGGTATGTATGCCTACGCTGGTATCCTGAGCGCATTGCTGCAGCGCGGTCGCACAGGTGAGGGCTCCCACGTCGAGGTTTCCATGCTTGAGGCGCTGGCCGAGTGGATGGGCTTCCCTATGTACTACGCATATGAAGGCCAGCCGCAGCCGGGACGTAGCAGTGCCGCGCACGCCACCATCTACCCTTATGGCCCCTTCACGGTAGGCGACGGTAAGGTCGTCATGCTCGGCTTGCAGAATGAGCGCGAATGGAAGCTGTTTTGTGATGTCGCGCTACGCCGGCCTGAGCTCGCGACCGATTCGCGTTTCGACGCTAACGTGCGCCGCACAGAGAATCGCGCGGCGCTCAAAGAGGTCATTGAGCAGACCTTCGCTTCTCTCACGGCGCAGGAAGTGATTGCGCGCTTGGACGAATCGCAGATCGCCAACGCCGCCGTCAACCAGGTGGGCGACTTGTGGGAGCATGCGCAATTACACGCCCGTGGGCGCTTTCGCTCTATCGGTTCGCCTGCAGGTGAATTGCAGGCGCTGCTACCACCCGCCACCATAGACAGCTTCGACGCTCGCATGGATCCGGTTCCTGCCCTGGGCGAGCACACTGAAAACATCCTGCGCACGTTGGGTCGGTCGGACGCCGACATTGCCGCGCTGCGCGCCAACGGAGCCATCTGATGAACACAGCATCCCCTGCGCGCCACGCGCGCAGCTTTCTGTTCGTGCCTGCAACCAAGCCAGAGCGCATTGCCAAGGCGCTCGACTCGGGTGCCGACTGCATCATCATCGACCTGGAGGACGCCGTGGCCGAGGGCAGCAAGGACATCGCACGCGAGCAGCTTGCGCAAAGCCTGCCGCAACTGAGTGCCGCGCAACGAGTGCGCACGGTGGTGCGCATCAACGCCACAGGCATGCCTTGGCACGCGGCCGACATGGCATTGCTGCGCGACTGGGCAGGGCAGGGCGTGGCCGTGATGCTGCCTAAATCCGAAGATCCCGCCGCGCTGAATGCCGTGGCGCAGGCGCTGGGGGCGGGCGCGCAGATCGTCGCCCTGGTCGAATCGCTGGCTGGGCTGGATGCGCTCGACCTCATCGCCCGCGTGCCGCAGGTCGTGCGCCTGGCCTTCGGTCACTTGGATTTCCAGCTTGACCTGGGCATGCGCGCATCCGCAGAAGAGCCTGAGCTTGCCTTCGCCCGCAACGCCATCGTGACCGCATCGCGCCGCGCCAGGCTGCCCGCGCCTATCGACGGCGTGACCACCGACACTGGCAATGCCGGGCGCCTGGCGGCGGACGCTCAGCGCGCCCGTGCCTTCGGCTTTGGCGGCAAGCTGTGCATCCACCCCGCGCAGGTGGCGGGCGTGAACGCGGCGCTGGGCTATTCCGAGGCCGAACAGGCGTGGGCGCTGCGCGTGCTTGAAGGAGCGGCGCAGCGTGGCGGTGAGGTGTTCAGCCTCGATGGCCGCATGGTCGATCTGCCCGTGATCCGCGCCGCCGAGGCGATTGCCGCGAGTATTCAAAAATAATAGCTACCTGCGCTTGCTGCATAAGCGCTAGAGCCCGTTTCAATAATAAAATACCCATGACCAACGAAGAGATCCTTAGCGCATACGGCCCCCGCGAATCCATGGAATACGACGTGGTGGTCGTGGGCGGAGGCCCCGGCGGCCTGGCCACTGCGATCCGCCTCAAGCAGTTGGCCGCGGAGAAAGGCCAGGACGTCTCGGTCGTGGTGCTGGAAAAAGGCTCCGAGCCCGGCGCGCACATCCTCTCGGGCGCCATCATGGACCCCAAGGCGCTGACCGAACTCATCCCCGACTGGAAGGCCAAGGGCGCGCCCCTGAACCAGCCCGTCACCGACGACGCCTACATCTTCCTGAGCGAGAAGTCCGGCTTTCGCGTGCCCAACGTCTTCCTGCCGCCCTTCGCGCACAACCACGGCAACTACATCGTGCGCCTGGGCGACGTGACCAAGTGGATGGCCGAGCAGGCCGAGGCCCTGGGCGTGGAGATCTTCCCGGGCTTCGCCGCCGCCGAGGTGCTCTACAACGAAGACGGATCGGTGAAGGGCGTGGCCACCGGCAACATGGGTGTGGGCAAGGACGGCGAGCCCACCGAGAACTTCCAGCTCGGCATGGAACTGCTGGGCAAGTACACCGTGTTCGCCGAAGGCGCGCGCGGCCACCTGGGCCGCCAGCTCATCGCCCGCTACCACCTGGACGAAGGCCGCGACCCGCAGAGCTTCGGCATCGGCGTGAAGGAACTGTGGGAGATCGACCCCAAGAAGCACCAGCCCGGCTTCGTGATGCACACCGCCGGCTGGCCCATGGAGAACGACACCTACGGCGGCGCCTTCCTGTACCACCTGGACGACAACAAGATCGCCATCGGCTTCGTCACCGGCCTGGGCTACAAGAACCCGTACCTGAGCCCCTTCGAGGAATTCCAGCGCTGGAAGACCCACCCCAACGTCCGCTACTACTTCGAGAACGACAAGGGCGAGATCACCGCCAAGCGCCTGTCCTATGGCGCGCGCGCCATCAACGCCAGCGGCATCAACGCCCTGCCCAAGACCATCTTCCCGGGCGGCGCGCTGGTGGGCTGCGACGCGGGCTATCTGAACGTGGGCCGCATCAAGGGCAGCCACGCCGCCATCAAGAGCGGCATGCTGGCCGCGGACGCCATCTACGACGCCGTGACGGCGGGCCGCCAGCACGACGAGCTCAAGGCCTACCCCGAGGCCTTCGAGAAGAGCTGGCTCTACACCGAGCTGAACAAGGACCGGAACTTCAAGAACTGGTTCAAGTACGGCCTGACCACGGCCACGCTGATGAACGGCTTCGAGCAGTTCGTGCTGCGCGGCCACATCCCCTGGACGCTGCACCGCGACAAGCCCGACCATGCCTACCTGAAGCCCGCCGCCGAGTGCAAGCCCATCGTGTACCCCAAGCCCGACGGCAAGCTGACTTTCGACCGCCTGTCCAGCGTGTTCATCAGCAACACCAACCACGAGGAGAACCAGCCCTCGCACCTGACGCTCAAGGACGCCAGCGTGCCGGTGAACATCAACCTGGCCAAGTACGCGGGCCCCGAGGCGCGCTACTGCCCGGCCGGCGTGTACGAGTTCGTGCCCGACGAAGCCCAGGGCGGCAGCGCCCAGCGCCTGCAGATCAATGCGCAGAACTGCGTGCACTGCAAGACCTGCGACATCAAGGACCCGACGCAGAACATCGTGTGGGTCACGCCCGAGGGCGGCGGCGGGCCGAACTACTCGGGCATGTGATTCTCAAAAACCATAGCGCCTAGCGCTTGATGGGCCTGCGCTGCAGGCCTTTTTCATGCCTGAATGATGGCCGGAGGCAAAGCCGCGTACAAGGCCCATCCTGCGCACCGAATTCTTCACCAATGCCTCCCGAACGTTTTTGTCGGACGTCAGGAAGAAGCGAAGGTGCGGAAGATCGTCGGATGCGAAGACTTTCAGCGCCAGCACGCGACGCCGGACGCGCTGGAGAGGCACCTAGGGTTATCCCTGGTTCACCTCGTCGCAAAAGACGATCTTCCAGCGGGGGGCGCACTCTTAGAGTGAATGCAGGTAATGCGGCGCCACGGACACATCTTCCTTAGGAGCCCGCCTGTTGAGGAGACGCACATGAACATCAAACCCGGAGTCCGATTGCTCGCGATCACCCCTTGGTTGAGCACGGGATGTGCAATGGCACAGACGCAGGGCATCACGAAAACCAAGATCAAGCTTGGCAGCATCCAGGACCTTTTCGGTCCCGTCGCCGACTTCGGCAAACATGGGAGCCAGGGCATGCAGTTGCGCGTTGATGGGCTCAACGCGCAGAGCGGAGTGCACGGCCGCAAGAAGGCTATCTTGGCCGCCGAAAAGCTAGTGAGCGAGGAAAGTTTCTTCGCATGGTAAGCCACATCGGCTCGGCCCAGAACATCACGACAATACCGCCGCTCTTCGAGAAGAACGTCATCAACTTCTACCTTGGCCGCCAGAGGTGATCGTGATCCACAACTTGAAACAAGCTGAAATCCAAGTGCCCAGTTCATGGAGTGAACACGCCAACGAGCTACGCGGCATCATGGACACGATCAAAGACCATACAGACCACATCGAAAGCACCCGAGGCAGTGCCGCACGCATTCGAGTCATCGTCGTATCCACTCTCTTCGAAGTCCCTATGGGGCTGCATCACCAACGAAAGCCCGCTGCTTATACGGCATTCGCCTTGGTCCAACACAGACTCCACTGACCTTCGGCGGTCTCATCTCCTCAGGATCTCAATGAAACTCTCGGATTTGAAAATTGGAACGCGCCTCGCATTGAGCTTCGGCTTGGTGCTTGTTCTCATTCTCTCCATTTCTGCCTTGTCGCTGCGCAACCTGGGAACCATCCGCGAACTCGCCGATGAGATGGTCAACAAGATCTTGGTCCAGATCAACGCTGTTTCGACCATTGACGCGACCACCCGCTCAAACGCACGCAGCAACTTGGAAATGCTGCTGGACACCCGTGAAGGTGCTATTGACCGTTTGACCCAGGCAATCGACACGAGCAGCAAAGCTACCGATGAAGCCTTCGCAGAACTGGAGAGGCTCGCTGCGACCGAGGCCGACCGCAGTGCACTCAAGGCCCTAGACGACGCGCGCGGCCTCTACGAGAAGTCCTATCGGGCGGCAGGGGAGGAAATGCGATCTACGCAGTCCGAGGAAGCGCTGAAGCGCCTGTTGGAGGAGACGTTGCCCCTGCTGGATGCCCTGCAGGTTCACATCACCAGGCTCTCCGACCAGCAGAAGGCCGCCGCCAAGGCCGCCGCGGAACGCAACGCTGAGATGATTCGCGCGTCAATGCTCTGGCTGCTGGTCTTAAGCGCGGCCGCGCTCGCGCTGGGCGTCTTGCTGGGCTGGCTGATCACACGCAGCATCACCCGCCCGATCTCCTATGCCGTGAAGATCGCTGGCGCTGTCGCCGACGGCAACCTGACGCAGCGCATCGAGATCGGAGCCAAGGACGAAACCGGCGAGTTGCTGGGTGCGCTGCAAACCATGGTCGACCGGCTGCGCGGCGTGGTCGCCGATGTGCGCACGGGCGTCGAATCGGTCTCTTCGGCCTCCAGCCAGATCGCCACCGGCAACCACGACCTTTCTGCCCGCACAGAGCAAACCGCCTCCAACCTGCAGCAGACGGCGGCCAGCATGGAAGAGCTGACGGCCACCGTGAGCCAGTCAGCCGACACCGCGCGCCAAGCCAGTCAGCTCGCCAGCACTGCCGTCCAGGCTGCCGACCGCGGCTGCGATGTGGTGCAACAGGTCGTCTCCAGCATGCAGCAGATTACCGAATCATCGAACAAGATCAGCGACATCATCGGTGTGATCGATGGTATCGCCTTCCAGACCAACATTCTCGCTTTGAACGCGGCGGTGGAGGCGGCGCGCGCGGGCGAGCAGGGGCGTGGCTTCGCCGTGGTGGCCAGCGAAGTGCGCAGCTTGGCCGGCCGCAGCGCAGAGGCGGCCAAGGAAATCAAGCGACTTATCAGCACCTCGGTGGAGACGGTGGGAGCAGGTTCGAAGCAGGTGGCGCAGGCAGGCAAGAGCATGGAAGAGATCGTGGCCAGCGTACGCCGCGTGACGGATCTGATCGGTGAGATTTCGGCCTCCTCCACCGAACAGCGCGACGGTATCCACCAAGTAAACCAAGCCGTGGCCAGTCTCGATCAAATGACTCAGCAGAACGCAGCGCTGGTGGAGGAATCAGCCGCCACGGCAGGCTCCATGCAGGCCCAAGCGGCTCGTCTGTCCGAGGTGATGTCTGTATTCAATGTGGGAACGGAGACGGCAAGCCCCCCAATGACCGCACAATCCGAGTTCCCCCCGATGGTCCAGGCCGCAGCATCCTTGCGCGCATGGCCGCCAAGCCCGACTCCCAAGCTGACCCGGCAAAGGTCCGGGCTCCCGAACGGGAGGATGGAGATGGGTAGTGCCTATGAAGACTCTCGTAGCCGTCAAGCGAGCACTGGATTACAACGTCAAGATGCGTATCAAGAATGACGTCAAAGGCGTGGACGTTGCCAACGTCACTATGAGCGCGAACCCGCTAGACGAGATCGCGGCGGAAGAGGCCGTGCGCCTGAAGAAGAAAAGCGCTGCCACGGAGATAGTTGCGGTATCTTGCGGCGCGGCCCAGTGCCAGGAGACACTGCGCACAGCCATCGCGATTGGCACCAACCGAGCCATACTGATTGAAGTCGACGCAGCACTGCAGCCGCTGGCCGTCGCCAAACTGCGCCAAAATGATCGTCGCGCTCAACAAGGATCCCGAGGCGCCGATCTTCTGCATCGCCGACTACGGTCTGGAGGCCGACCTGTTCATCGCCGCGCCCGAATTCTCCAGTGACTTTGTAGACTTCCTGGGTGTTCGCTGTTCGTCTAGCGTGACGTTGGGTAAGGCCATAACAGATCCTACGATCGGGGGTCTGCGTCTTCAACGCCTCCACATTCGTGGCCGACCTATCAGACGATGCAGAGAGGCCTGACGCATCGTGATCGCAGCGGCTCTCGTGACCGCAGGCATGGGCAACGACGGGGAATATGAGGTGCTCGGTCTCAAGTTAAAGTCGGTGCCTGCAAAGGCGAGCCGAACTCCCGCAGGGCCTGAACCGCTTCGGGTAATCGGCACACAGTTTGTCCAGTCTTGAGGAAGTGCACATGAATCTGCGCCAACTGCGCTGCTTCATCGTCGTGGCCGAGGAACTGCACTTCGGCCGTGCCGCCAAGCGCCTGCACATCGAGCAATCGCCGCTGTCGCGCGCCATCCGCAAGCTGGAGTCGGACTTGGGCGTGACACTCCTGCGGCGCACGCCCCGCAGCGTCACGCTGACCCCGGCGGGCCACTCGTTCCTAGAGGATGCCCATCGCATCATGCTCGCCTTCGATCAGGCGGAAGCCAGGGCGCTGGCCGCAGCCGCCGGGTATCACGGCATGCTGCGCATCGGGTTATCAGGCGACATCAGCCGCACACGTCTGGCAGCATTGCTCGCGCTGTGCCGAGAGGAAGCGCCGCAGATAATCATCAGACTCTCCGAGGTGCCGCTGGCTCACCTGATGCACGGTCTGAACACCCATCTTTTCGATGCCGGACTCGCGATGATTGATGAGGTCGAAGGCGGTGTCGTCGCCACACCGGTATGGGAAGACCCCTTTGTCGTGGCCCTGCCTGCGCGGCATCCGCTTCTTGCATTCAGACAGGTGCCATTGCAGGAAGTGATGAGCTATCCACTCGTGCTGTGCGAGCCGCAGGTATGCCCAGGTTGCCACAGAGAACGCCTGAGGCTGTTCCGCTCCGTCAATGCAGAACTCAAGGTCGCGCAATACGCCTCCAGCCACAGTCTGATGCTGGCGCTGGTGTCCGCGGGATGCGGCGTGGGGCTCTCGAGTGCAGCCCACCTGGCAGCACACCAACAGGCTGACATCGTCGCCCGGCCCCTCGCCGATCCAACCGCGGCGCTAACCACCTACCTGCTGCGAACCGAGAATGAAGTGACCGAGCCTCTACGCCAGTTCATCGCCCGCGCCGAGCGCGTTGGCAATCAGGATGCCAACGCGTTGCGCGGGATTTGATTCTGCTCTGGCGACGTGCATGCGCGACGGATTCTCAAATTGAGCGATTCCATTTTGGTCTTGCGGTTCACCAGAGTTGCATCTACGACGAACTGAGGATGTGCCCATCTGAAGCGAGACAACACCGCGCCGATAAGCGCAGTTGCCCTACGTAACGTGTTAAAGCGGTCACAACACTGACACAAAACGCATGCGACCTGCGAGGACGCAAACCGGCTCACCGCTCTGCCACATCCACTCTTTACTGTATTGAAATTCGGGCAAAGACTTTGCCTCAGTTCCGGGAAAGCGCCGAACCTATATTCGCCGCCTAGGCTGCGCAGCCTCCAACCTGCTGCGCCAGTGCCAAAACGTAATGCATATGCATTATGGTGGAGAAGTTTCAAGCGTCGCAAGATGTAATTTTGTACATGGAAGGCGGCCACCGCCAACGCCAGGCTGTATCTCCAAGATGCTGTCCAGCCTCGGCGCTTCATCCGGGTGTGTGGCAACCGCCGTGCCCGAGTAGGTCATCGGGGCCGCGCGCGTCTGCCGGAGTTCGATCCGACGATAGGACGCGCGCGATATGCAGAAATCGAGCAGCTTTGCCTTTGGCGCCAAAACGTACTACCGCCCGATTGAAGCGGCGATCCGCTGGGCAGGCCTATTGCGCTTCGAGCAGCGCATTCTGGAAACCGTGGGCGATCGCCCTCTACCCAAACCTGACGAATTCCCACGCTGGCCGCTGCTGCGCCTCTACACCGATCGCATCTACGATGGGATCGCACACGGCGAACTGATCTACGGCAAAGGCGGAGTCGTGCGCGGGGCTGTGAAAGTGGAGGTGGACGACCCCGCGCTCACGATCCGGCACGTCGACCTCAAGGATTGGGTGGCCCGCTACTACCCTGGTGAAAAGCCCTCGTTCCTCTTCGACGAAATCGAGCGCGCGCTGCATCCCGCGATCAACCCGCACGCGCTCAACGTGCTGCTGGCCGAGCGCGAGGCCACGAAGGTGGAACTGACCGAACTGAAGCAGGCCCACGAGAACCTGCGTACAGCGCATGACGCGTTGGTAAAGGACCACGCCGTGCGCATCGCCGAGTGCGACAGTACGCGCGAGCCCGGCCCTCGCAGCGAATCCACCTACCTGAACATCATCGGCGGGCTGCTCACCCTGCTGTTGGGCAAGTCTCCGTCGGGCACGGCGTACTCGTCGTTCCGCAACCTGGATGCCGTGGTGAGCGCCCTGCTCGCGCACCACGAGGGTCGGCCAGGACTGAGCGAGCGGACCCTGTGGAGCAAGCTGGCCCAGGCGCGTCGGCACCTGGATACATCGCGCTGACCGCACGGCTTACTGCAATTGTTGCCGCAACGTCTGCAATTGCAGTGCACCGGGCCGCGCCGATGTATTGAATGCGAGGCACTTTCTGAACAGCGCCATCGAGCGTCAAGGAGTGCCCTCCATGTCTTCGCAGACCATCGCGCCGGCATCGCCGCCTGAGCATCGCATCCTGCGCCGTGCCGAAGTCGAGGCCAAGACCGGCTTCAAACGCGCACACATTTACAACCTGATGAAGGATGGCAAGTTCCCCAAGGCCATGCGCCTCGGTGTGCGTGCCGTCGGCTGGGATTCCGTCGAGATCGAGCAATGGATCGCGGATCGCCGTAATGAACGTGCCTGACGCGCTTCTCCAACCCAACAAGGAGAGCCGCCATGCAGGTTATATCCATCATCTCGACCAAAGGCGGTGTGGGCAAGACCACCACCGCCGCCAATCTGGGCGGGCTCGCCGCGGACGCGGGATTGCGCGTATTGTTGCTCGACCTCGACGTGCAGCCCACGTTGTCCTCCTACTATGAGTTGAGCCACCGCGCACCTGGCGGAATCTACGAACTGCTGGCCTTCAACGAGCGCGACCTCCGCCAGCTTGTGTCCCGCACGATCATCACCGGGCTGGACTTGGTGCTGTCCAACGACCACCGGGGCGAGCTGAACACCTTGCTGCTGCACGCGCCGGATGGGCGCCTGCGGCTGCGGCACCTGCTGCCGGTCCTGGCTCCCCTCTATGACTTGGTGCTGATCGACACCCAGGGCGCGCGCAGCGTGACCTTGGAGATGGCAGTGCTGGCTTCTGGCCTGGCACTGTCGCCTGTCACCCCGGAAATCCTCGCGGCCCGCGAACTGCGACGCGGCACCATGCAGTTGCTCGAAGACATCGCGCCGTACCGGCACCTGGGCATCGAACCGCCGCCGCTGCACCTGCTCATCAACCGCGTTCACCCCGTGTCGGCGAACGCCCGGCTGATCCAGCAGGCGCTGCGCGACCTGTTCCAGGATCACGCCGACATCCGCGTGCTGGCCACCGACGTGCCCGCCATCGAGGCGTATCCGCGCGCCGCGACGCGCGGCCTGCCAGTGCACCGGGTCGAGCATCGCCAGCCGCCCGGCAGAGTGGCACCTGCAGCACTCGACACCATGCGCGGCCTCGCCACCGAATTGTTCCCGCAGTGGAAGGACAGATTCGCCCAGGTCGCCGGCCGCGCACCGTGCCCTCTTGATAGCGGGAGGCGCCATGGCTAGCGCCCATGAGCTGGCCCGGGGCCACAAGCGGCTGCGCGCCCTGATCGAGTTCGCTGTCGGTGAGGGCTGGCACGTCAAGCGCTCGCCGAGTGGACACCTCAAATTCACCAAGGCAGGCTGTGCCGCGATCTACACAGGCACAACGGCCAGCGACCAACGAACAGCCCTCCACGCCCGTGCGCAGATCCGCCGCGTCGCGTGCGAGGCGCGGTCTCAAGCGCCAGGGGACGGCCATGGCTGAAATGACTTCCCAGCAAATGGCTGGAAAGCTGCTCGCAGCTGGGTTCGAGCGCAGCGGCCCGTTCGCCTTGGCCCTGAGTGACCCGATCGCTGACACACCCATGGTCGTAACCCTGGATCAGTTGCGCCCCTACGACCACGACCCACGTAAGAAGCGCAATTCCGCCTATGAGGACATCAAGGCGTCCATCCGCGAGCGCGGCCTGGATGCCGCGCCAGCCATTACCCGGCGCCCAGGCGAGGAACACTACATCATCCGCAATGGCGGCAACACGCGGCTGGCGATCCTGCGCGAGCTCTGGTCGGAAACGAAGGACGAAAGATTTTTCCGGGTCCCATGCCTGTTCCGTCCTTGGCCCGAACGCGGCGAGATCATCGCACTCACCGGGCATCTCGCGGAAAACGAGTTGCGCGGCGGCCTCACGTTCATCGAGCGCGCCCTGGGCGTTGAGAAGGCACGCGAGCTCTACGAACTGGAAGTCAGCGCCCCCTTGACCCAGTCCGAGCTGGCCCGCCGCCTGGCCGCCGACGGATACCCCGTGCAGCAATCACACATCAGTCGGATGGCCGATGCGGTGCGCTACCTCCTTCCCGCGATCCCGACCGTGCTCTATGCCGGGCTCGGCCGCCACCAGGTCGAGCGCCTGTCGGTCATGCGCAAGGCCTGCATGCTCACCTGGGAGCGCTACGCTAAAGGCCGCCCTCTGGTACAGGACTTCGACGACTTCTTTCAGGAGGTACTGTCGCAATTCGACGCCCAGGGCGACGAGTTCTCATCGCAGCGGGTGCAGGACGAGCTGATCGGCCAGATGGCCGAGTTGCTGGCCATCAATTACGACGTGCTGGCGCTGGACATGACGGAATCCGAGAGCCGCCAGCGCGCTCTGGTCAGCGATCCGACGCCATACTCGACACCGCCTGCCTTGCCGGAGCCCGGGGCTATCGCGCGCCCACCTGCCAACGCCACGCCGCCCACTGCAGGGCCTGTACCGGCAGCGCAGCCTACACGCCCTGCGTCTCCCACCTCAACGCGCGAGAGCGACGCGGATGCCAACGAGGCGGGCACGGCCAGTCCGACAGCAGACGGCCAGCTGCTTCAGAAGCACATCGTCTCACCGGCACCGACAACCGAACGGCTTCAGTCCATCCAGCGCATGGTCGCGGATCAGTTGGGCGATGCGCTGCCACCTGACTTTTCGGCGAGCGTCTTGCAGTCCATCCCGGTGCAGGCTGGCGGGCTTTATCCCATCTCCGATGTCTGGTACATCGACCCCGGGCTGGACACTCCCGAGCGCTTGCGCATCCACATCGCACAGTTTGCCCGCGAGATCGCGGGCGAGGCAGGCCTGGACGAGTGCATCGATGACCGTCCAGACGGCATCGGCTTCGCCTGCCGTGCCCGCAGCCCAAAGTCGGCACCGCCGGGGTACACCATCCTCGCGCTGCTGGCGTGCCTAGCGGGTCAGCGGCCCGCCGAAGTCGGCCTGCACGACGGGCAAGTCATCATCGACCTTCCGGCACTGCTGCACGGACAGGGCGACGCGACCCGACGACTGAGCGACACCGCGCTGGTCAAGCTGTTCCGGCTGCTGCGGCTGGCCCGGCGCCTGCTCGATCTGGAAGCCAGGGCTGCGGGCTCTGGGGCGTGAGCAAGGGAGGCCAGCATGTCCACACCCCACCCGCTCAACCAAGCCGTCATCGCCCAGGCCCTTTATGACCTGCGCAATGGTCAACTGCGCCGCTGCAAGCTGATGGGTTTCGGCGAAGCAGAACTGGATGCGCTCAAGCACCCTGCCCTGCTCAGTGTGCTGACCAACGCGAATGTCTCGTGGTGTTCCGTGACGGTCAACCGCGAGGTGCTCCGGCGTTTGCTCAACCAGGCGCAGGACGTGGAGAAGGAGATCGCCACGGTCGATCGCATGCTCCGGCTGGGGGCGAGCACCGAGATGGTCAGCCTGTTCTACGGCTTGACCCACCAGGAAGTCGCCCTTCGCCGCGAAATCCTCAGCCTGCCCAAGCGCAAGGGCCGTCACCCCGTAATGGACGAAAAGCAGGACGCTGAGCTGTGGCGGCAATGGAAGGCCGTCACCAGCAGCAGAAACGTCGATCTGGAGGATGATCCCTCGATTCTCGACGTGGCCATGGATCTGGCCGAGGGCATGTCGCTACCGCTGTCCGTGGTCTGGGCCGCGATCAAGAGCTGGATCGATCAGGGGCTGGGCTAGGCAATGGCCGTGGACGGGACAGCACCACGTCGAGGCCCCGTTGCCCTTGCCGAGCTGTTCGAGGATGCTCTGAAGGAACTCACACCCGGCCCTGGCGTGGCCCCGCCGGCACCAGGCGACGGCTTTCTGTTCAGTGGCAACCGGCACCAGACAGTGCCGCGGCGGCTGTTCCTCGACCGCCGCCTGACCCCGCTGGAGCGCAATGCCTGGCAGGTGTTCCGGCTGATGCTCAACGACGATGGTGTGACAGCGTTCCCCACCTATGAGCAGCTGCGGCCCTGGCTGGCATCGATGCCCTGCGCGGGGCAGGCCTCCCACGAGACCGTGGCACGGGCGCTGACGCTGCTGCGCCTCACCCGATGGCTGAGCCTCGTGCGGCGACGGCGCGACCCCAAGACCGGCCGCATCATCGGCAACCTGTATGTCCTGCACGATGAGCCCCTGACGCCATTCGAGGCCATGCAGCTCGACGCCGACTACCTGGCGCTGGTCAGCCAGTCCCTCGGCCATTCGGCCAAGGCCGTCCAGACGGTAGGCCTGAACACGCTCCAGGAGATCGCGGAAGACCCGCTGCTGTCCGGCCGCACGCTGCCGTCGCGGTTGCAGGTCCTGGCCGAACGCATCGCCAGCCAAGGCTTCAACCCCACCGAAAGTTATCCACAGAAGGACGCTTTCCACGATTCCGAAGAAGGAGGTTCCGGCCTTCTTCGGAATGGCGAAGGCCCCACTTCGGAATCCGAAGCAGGGCCCAAACCCGCGCCAGACGCCTCTCTTCGGAATCCGAAGAACGACCGTACTGTACGTAGTAGTCGTATGAATGAAGTACGTACTACCGCGCAGGCGCGCGCGCTGGGCGATCTGCAATGGCCCCAGCGCTTCACGGAACTGAAGGCGGAACAGCAGGCAGGCGCCAGGCTGGCTTTGCAGCAAGTGGACGGCGCCCTGCGGCAAGCCGTGCTGGACGAATGGGCCGCGCGCTGCGGCAAACAGGGCATCCGCAACCCGGCGGCCTATCTGTTCGGCATCATCCAGCGCGCGATCCACGGCGAGTTCAATGCGTGGGTCAAGCAAGCGGACACAGCTCCGCCAACACCTGCAACCGCGCGAGCGCCCCCGCCTGAGCCGCCGCGTAATGTGGTGCCGCCCGAGGTGGCCAGGCAGCACATCGAGCGCTTGCGCGAGCGTCTGCGCAAGACCTGACCACAGCGGGCGACATTCCCATGAAGCAGACGCCTGTGGCCTTCAGCAGCGCTATCCCCTGGGGATAGTTCCACTGACGGCTACGACGCCGAACCGCTGCACGCCAGGCCTCGACGCCTGCCGCGGGATCGGCCTTGTCCGCGCTGATGTGGGCGTGCAGCGTTCCTTGGCGCTCCATGGAGCTATCCCCTGGGGATAGCTCGCGCGGCGCTCCTTGGAACCGGGGTTCTGCGATTTCGGCTTTACGACTGACTGCCTTCCGCTTCCTGCCGAAGCTGGCCGCTCTGTTCCAACAACGAGCGGCACCATGGCAACCAACGAACCTTTGCAACTGAATCTCGGCTCCCTGCGCAGCGCGATGTCGCTGACGCTGCACACGCACCACGCATCCCGCATCTGGCACGGCCGCGCTGCCGCCGAGGGGCGGCCGGGCATCGTCGGGTTGAACGGCTACATCGCCGTCATGAACAAGATGAAGCGCGGCTCGGAGCAGGACGACCCGTATTCGGACTGGTGGATGCTGCGCATCGAAGACAAGCTCGACCAGACCAAGGCCACGCTGCAATCGCTGCGCGAACAGGTGGATCAGGCACTGGCCGGTGTGCCCGCCGCGCTCAGCCTGGGCGAGAACCTGAATGTCCAGCCCGTCAAGCTGCCGCTGTTCGTCAATGCGCAGTTGGGCTTTGCCGCCGTGTATCTGCTGGCCGACTACGACGACATCGCCCGCAAGCTGATCCTGGCCCATCACACCGCGCTCATTGACCGCAGCACCTTGGAGCGCTGGCTCAACGAAGGCGCCCATGCGTTGCGCAGCCTGTTCAGCCTGGCACAGCAGTACCGCTACTCGGGCTGCACCCGCGACGACTTCGCCTCCAAAAACGCCGCAGCGCGGGCGGCACTGGAAAAGTTCGGCGAGCTGCCGCAGGAGGTGCTGGAAGGCACGCGCCGCTCGAAGTTCGCGCCGCCCATCGCGCGCCGTGGCCCGCCGCAGCGCGGTGATGACCCTGCCGCAGCGGTTCCCCAGGGCGCCGAAGCCACTGCCACCGACGCACCTGAGGCTGCTGTCGGCGAGGACGGACAGGCATGAACGACGCGAACCGCGAACCCCGCTACTTCCACGCGCTGCAACAGGCAGCCTTCCTGAAACTGGGACAGGCCGCCTCTCTAAAAGGCCTTTTGAAGCCTTTTAAAGGTAAGGGGGACTTGGAGGCGTGGGCCAGCCAGTGCTTCGCCATGCGCGACGAGTTGATCGCCCTGGCGCAGCGGCAGGTGCTGCAACAGGCAGTCGGGCATCCCTTTCACCTGCTGCCCGTCGAACTGGCCCAGCAGGCAACTGGCGCAGGAACGACGTTTCTTCGCTGGCGCAGGCACGACCGCTCGGCCATGGGCGTGGCACTGTGGCAGGAGCTGATCGCCAGCACCAGCACGCCGGTCAACCTGCTCGCCGACCTGCACGCAATCGAGTTGCAGCGCATCACGCTGAACATGCAGATCAGCCTGTTGCACACCCTGGGCAGGCAGGCACAGGAATGCGCCAGCAAGGCCGCAGAGGCGGAAGACGCCTATCTGCGCCGGATGGCAGCAATCAACCGCCGCCGCCCGCCTGAACGGGGGACTTCTGCATGATGCCGCCTTCCGCCCGCCGCTGGCTGGACCGGACGCACGCCGGGGACTGCCTGCCCTTGCTGGAACGCATGCGGACGGATGGCGTGCGGGTGCAGACCTGTGTCACCAGCCCGCCGTATTTCGGGCTGCGCAGCTATCTCCCGCCGGACCATGCCGACAAGCATCTGGAGATCGGCGCGCATGGCACACCCGCGCAGTACATCGAGCGTCTGGTCCAGGTGTTCCGGGCGGTGCGCAACATCCTGGCCGATGACGGCACGCTGTGGATCGTGATCGGCGACAGCTACGCCGCGCGCCGTACCTACCAGGCCGCAAGCACCAAGGGCGGAACGAAGCACGGCGCAGCACAAGCTGCGGTTGGTGCAATCTGGCCGGGAGGCGACGTCAAGGCCAAGGACATGCTGGGCATTCCGTGGATGCTGGCGTTCGCGCTGCGGCGCGACGGCTGGTATCTCCGCCAGGACGTGATCTGGCACAAGCCCAACACCATGCCCGAAAGCGTGGCCGACCGCTGCACCCGCTCGCACGAGCACGTCTTCCTGCTGTCCAAGCGCCCGCGCTACTACTTCGACCAGGCCGCCATCCGGGAGCCTTCGGTCGATCCGCGGGGACCCGGCAACCTGCGCCCCGTGCGCCAGCCGCCACACCTGCCCCTGGGCTTGCGCAACAACCTGCACAAGATCGGACTGCGCCCCCTGAGCAACAAGCGCGATGTCTGGACCGTTGCCCCACGGCCTTTCAAGGGCAGCCACTTCGCGGTGTTTCCAGAACGCCTGATCGTCCCCTGCATCCTGGCCGGCTCCCGCGCGGGCGACACGGTGCTGGACCCCTTCATCGGCAGCGGCACCACGGGTGCTGCCGCCCTACGGCTTCAGCGGCATTTCATCGGCTGCGAACTGGTTCGGTCGTTCATCGACCAGCAGCGCCTGCACTGACAAGTGTCAGCGCAGGTTTCAACCACCCTGACGGAGATTGCACCATGAGCACGCATTTTTCAGGCGAAGGCAATATCGGCTCGCCCCCCGAATACCGCGAATTCGCCAACGGCAACGACGAACCCAGCCGCTTGCTGCGGCTGAACGTCTATTTCGACAATCCCATTCCCAAGAAAGATGGCAGCTTCGAGGATCGCGGCGGCTTCTGGGCGCCGGTGGAAATCTGGCATCGCGACGCAGAGCACTGGAAGAATCTCTACCAGAAAGGCATGCGCGTGCTGGTCGTCGGCCGCATGGAGCGCGAACCCTGGACGGACAACGAGGATCAGCCGCGCGAGACCTGGCAGATCAACGCGCGCAGCGTCGGCATCCTGCCGTTCCGCATCGAGTCCGTGACCCTCAGCCCCAGGCAGCAGGAGACCACGCAGGACACGCACCCGAATCCCCAGGCCGCCCAGGAACCGGCCGCGTCGAAGGAGCCGAAGCGCAGGAAGTGATGCAGCATGGGGCGGCGGCAGTCGTCCGTCGCCCCACGCCCTCGCGAGCTATCCCCAGGGGATAGGTCCATCAACGTCCACCGGCTTCCACGCGCTCCCGAAAACCGCGGCTCCCGAACCGCACATCCCCGGCCGCGCGCCACTTCCGTCCCCGCCATTCCATTCCGTTTAAGTGGTCGCCACCGCATGCGCCTTGTTTGCTGCTGCTCCTAGCGATGCCCGGCATCCTTGCTCCCAGCAACTCCATGAACCACGGAAATCGGATGGACGAACATGCGGCTGTTCTTGTGCGAGAAGCCATCGCAAGGCAAAGACATTGGCCGGATTCTCGGCGCGACGCAGCGCGGTGAGGGCTGTCTCAGCGGCTCCGGCGTCACCGTGACCTGGTGCATCGGCCATCTCGTGGAAGCGGCAGCCCCCGAAGTCTATGACGCGGCGCTCAAGCGCTGGTCGCTGGAGCAGTTGCCCATCATTCCCCAGCGCTGGCGGGTCGAGGTCAAACCCAAGACCGCCACGCAATTCAAGGTCGTTAAAGCGCTTCTGGCGAAGGCGACCCATCTGGTCATCGCCACCGATGCCGACCGTGAGGGCGAGCTGATCGCCCGCGAGATCATCGACCTGTGCGGCTACCGCGGCCCCATCGAGCGGTTATGGCTGTCGGCGCTCAACGATGCGTCGATCCGCACCGCGCTCGGCAAGCTGCGGCCGTCTTCCGACACGCTGCCGATGTACTACTCAGCGCTTGCGCGCTCGCGCGCCGACTGGCTCGTGGGCATGAACCTCAGCCGGTTGTTCACCGTGCTGGGTCGGCAGGCAGGCTACGACGGCGTGCTGTCGGTCGGTCGCGTTCAGACTCCGACCCTGAAGCTCGTCGTGGACCGAGACCGCGAAATCGCGGTTTTCAAGTCGGTGCCGTTCTGGGCCATCGACGTGTCCCTGTCCGCAGGTGGACAGGCTTTCAGTGCGCAGTGGGTTCCGCCCGATGGCTGCACCGACGACGCGGGCCGCTGCCTGCAGCAGCCGGTGGCCCAGCAGGCCGCGCAGCAGATCCGCGCTGCGGGCAGCGCCCAGGTGGCATCGGTCGAGACCGAGCGCGTGCGCGAAGGCCCACCGCTGCTGTTCGACCTGGGAACGCTTCAGGAGGTTTGTTCCAAGCAGCTTGGGCTGGACGTGCAGGAGACCCTGGAGATTGCCCAGGCCCTGTACGAGACGCACAAGGCCACGACGTACCCACGTTCGGATTCCGGCTACCTGCCCGAAAGCATGTTCGCCGAGGTGCCGACTGTTCTGGACAGCCTGCTCAAGACCGCCCCCTCGCTACGCACGATCATGGGCCAGCTCGACCGCTTCCAGCGTTCGCGCGCCTGGAACGATGGCAAGGTCACGGCGCACCACGGCATCATCCCGACGCTTGAACCCGCAAACCTCTCTGCCATGAGCGAGAAGGAACTGGCGGTGTACCGACTGATCCGCGCGCACTACCTAGCGCAATTCCTCCCTCACCACGAGTTCGACCGCACTGTCGCCGAGCTTTCCTGCGGCCAGCAGAAGCTGGTGGCCACCGGAAAGCAGGTGATCGTCAAGGGCTGGCGCCTGGTGCTGGCCGAGCCGCAAGCGGACGAGGATGGTGAAGCCGCAGCGCGCAGCCAGGTACTCCCCGCGCTGCGCGAGGGCATGGCGTGCCAAGTGGCCGAGGCCGAGATCAAGGCGCTCAAAACGATGCCGCCCAAGCCCTATACCCAGGGGGAGCTAGTCAAGAACATGAAGGGCGTTGCGCGCTTCGTCAGCGACCCACGCTTGAAGCAGAAGCTCAAGGACACGACTGGCATCGGCACCGAGGCGACGCGCGCCAATATCATCACCGGCCTGCTGACGCGGGGCTATCTCGTGAAAAAGGGGCGTTCCATCCGTGCCTCTGACGCAGCATTCACGCTGATCGACGCCGTGCCCGCGGCGATTGCAGATCCCGGCACGACGGCGGTATGGGAGCAGGCACTCGACATGATCGAGGCCGGACAGCTCGCGCTTGACGTTTTCATCGGCAAGCAGGCCGCATGGATTTCGCAACTGATCGCGCAGTACGGCAGCACCTCGCTGCCCATCAAGGTTCCCCAGGGGCCCGCTTGCCCGCAGTGCGGCGCACCGACGCGCCAGCGCTCCGGCAAGACCGGCCCCTTCTGGTCGTGCAGTCGCTACCCCGACTGCAAAGGCACGCTGCCGGTCGATTCCGGCACGTCCAAGCGCGGAGCCTCGCGCCCGCGCAGTAGCGGCCGCAAGGGCTCCTGACCGACCCCGCTCCCCGAGAGCCGTGCCCGCCGTCGGCGGCGTGGCCCATGTCCCGCACGCCCTGCGGGATGCCCAGCACGCAACGCCTTCTTCTGTCCGTGTGCGCGTCCCACCCGGCCGTCGCCGGCCGCAGGACCTGAAGGTAGCTTTTCCACGAACCGCCTCCCGCGCGTTCTGCTGGTCGGTGTTTCTCCCGCCTACTACGAAGGGTCTCCCGATGACTTGCCAAGCCGCGCGAGCCACCGGAAGACCCTTTGGGGTCGGCGGTATTCGGTGCCGGAGCCCGCCGGCGCAAAAAGCGGGCTCCCTTTGTGCGCGGATGTGCGCCAGACGATGCCGGCCCCAGCCACGACATGGGCCGGGTGTGATTGCTGACAGCAGACGGTTCTAGCAACGACCGGGCCTGCCAATCAGCCCACGGGTGGTTCTGTCCTCCCGAGTCGAAGGCCGCTGGGCCTTCGGCGCCTTTCTCCTGCCGATCAACATCCCGGCCCGCCCTGGGCCACACGAACAGGAGACCCGACATGAACCCGCAACCTCGCACCTGTCACGGTGCGCCCCAGGCCGCGCCACTGCTGTACGGCAGCGTGTGCAGCGGCATCGAGGCCGTGAGCCTCGCCTGGCAACCCCTCGGCCTTGAAGCCGCGTGGTTCGCCGAAATCGAACCGTTCCCGAGTGCCCTGCTCGCCCACCGCTACCCCCGCGTGCCCAACCTCGGCGACATGACCGCGATCGCCCGCCAGGTGCGCGCCGGCATGGTGCCTGCGCCCGACATCCTGGTCGGCGGCACACCGTGCCAGTCGTTCAGCGTTGCCGGAATACGCGGTGGACTGAGCGACCCGCGCGGTGCCTTGACCCTTGCCTTTGTGGAGCTTGCCCATGCCATCGACCAAACCCGCCATCAAGACGGCCGCCCGCCGGTCATCATCGTCTGGGAAAACGTCCCCGGCATCCTCTCCACCCGCGACAACGCATTCGGGTGCTTTCTGGCTGGCCTTGCCGGCGAAGATGCGCCGCTACAGCCACCAGGGGACAGGTGGGCGCACGCTGGTGCTGTGTATGGACCCGCGCGCGCAGTCGCATGGCGGACCCTGGACGCCCAATACCTCGGAGTGGCCCAACGACGCCGCCGTGTGTTCGTTGTCGCAAGTGCTCGAAGCGGGTTCGATCCCGCCCAGGTTCTTTTTGAGTGGGACGGCGTGCGCCGGGATACTGCGCCGAGCCGAGAAGCGCGGCAAACAGCTCCCACCATCCCTGCACGCCGCACTGGCGGCGGTGGCCTCGGAACCGACTTCGACTGCGACGGTGGACTGATCCAGGCTTATGGCATCCGCACAGCCAACACCAGCAGCAACGGCTGGGGCATCCAGGCGGAGCACACGCACACCCTGGATCAGGCCATGGGGATTGCGGTTGCCGCATACGGCGGAAACCGCACGTCTGGCGCGATTGAGGTATCTCCCGCGCTTCTGGCGCAGCCCGGTAGCGGCTACAAGAACGACTTCGAGAGCGAAACCTTCCTGCTCCAGCCTACGCACAGCCTGCGCGGCGAGGGGTTCGATGCCAGCGAAGACGGCACGGGACGCGGCACGCCATTGGTGCCCGTTCATCGGGAGATCGCGCCAACGGTGACCAGCAACTATGGCAAGCAACCCGACAGCAGCGACACGTCAAGCGGGCCGATGCCAGTCCCAATCGCATTTGACACCACGCAGATCACCAGCGCCGCAAACGGTAGCAAGCCTCAGCCGGGAGGTCCCTGCCACCCACTGGCGGCCGGGGCGCATCCGCCCGCCGTTGCATTCAACTGGGAAGGTGGTGGCACCCAAACCTCCATCGGCTACGTCCCATCGGCGAGCATCACTGGCTCGTTGAGCGTGGGCCAGACGCCGGCAGTTGCAGTTCAAGCCTCGCAGTCCGGCGTGCGCATCAGCGCCACCATCGGCACGCTGGATGCGAACTACGGCAGCCGCCGGCACAACGGCGTGATGTTGGGAATGCAGGTGCGCCGCCTCACACCCGTCGAGTGCGAGCGCCTGCAAGGATTTCCCGATGGCTACACAGCCATCCCCTGGCGCGGCAAGCCCGCCAACCAGTGCCCGGACGGCCCACGCTACAAGGCGATCGGCAATTCCATGGCCGTCCCGTGCATGGCGTGGCTGGGCCACCGGCTGTTGCAGCACCTGGACAAGGGGAAGCCTATCGCTTCGGATTGATGCACGACAGAGGACACGGCTGACGCCATCCTCGCTTCCGCAAAGCCGAAGCAACGGCCATTGCCAGCAGCCACGGGTCTTTCAGGCTGCGCCGCGGGCTTCTCCCGCGCCGACCTCCTTGTCCGCACCGCACCCTGCCGCGGACACGCGCCCGCCCCGGGCGTTGGTGCTGCATCTCCCACGGGCCATCCGCCCCCTCCCCTCCAGACCGGCTTGCGCCGCCCAGCGTGCCATCGCGGTGCGCCTCAATGCGCGCGGCCATTTCATCCAAGGAACCGTTCCATGACCACCATCCGTCTTCAGACGAACCAGAACCGCCTGATCGCCACCCTGCGCCATGCGTTCACCCAGGCCTCGATGCTGGGCGAGCTCTTGCAGAACGCCCGGCGCGCCAAGGCCCGCCACATCCACATCACCGCGGAAGGCGACACGCTCACCGTCAGCGACGACGGCGAGGGCATCGCCGACCTCCAGGCCCTCATCTGCATTGCCGAATCCGGTTGGGACGAGGAACTCAAGGCCCGGGAGAATCCTTTTGGCATCGGCGTGCTGTCCACGCTGTACTTCGCGCGCAGCCTGCGCGTGCATTCGCTGGACAAGGTTTTTCGCTCCACCACCACTGCGGTCATCAATGGCGAAGAGATCGAGGTGATTTCCGCTCCAGCGCGGGTGGGCACCGAGATCCGCCTGTGCGGGGTCGAGGCGCCCTACTCCGGCCCGCCCCTGGCCGAGTGAGTCGCGCAGCAGCTGGTACGGCTTTGCGAGGCCTTCCCCGTCCGCGTGACGTTCAACGGCACGGAATTCGACCGCCCGCTGTCACGGCCCGGCCTGCCCTGGCGGGACACCGACGTCGGCCAGGTTCTCATTGACCTGGAGGGGGCGCCGTCACAGTACCGCTGCTACCTTCAAGGTCTTCCCATCGGAGGACATCCGTCCTCGCCGCATCACCAGATCGTGGTGCTCCATAGCGACATGATCGCTCGCCCCCCGGATCGTCAGCACCTACTCCACGAAAAAGAGGATGGCAAGCGCATCCAGGATGCGGTCGCGCTGGCCTTCCGCCAGACATTGATCGAAGCCAAGGAACGACTGGCTGGCAGCGAGTTCGTGCTCCTGTACGCCGCCACATGCCTGGACTCATCAAACGCCGACCTGCTCAACGATATTCCCTTCGTGCCGCGCAGTTGGTTCCGTGACTGGGCCAATGAACCGCCCGGCTTTCGCAGTCATTGGTCCAGGTACTGGGATCGTCGCCTGGCCGATGGCATTGTGGCCAGGGAGGCGCTTCAGGAGGTCGGCGTCTGGTCCATCGACGCCGACTGCGACGAGGATGTGCCTACCGCCGAGGTCTATCTGGAAGCCAGGCAGGTCTTCATGCTGGAGGAGCACCGTCTCGACGGTGACCACTGGCTGATCGGGCTGGTCCGTTTCGCGGACCCGGCGCAGATCGGCATCCACCACGGCGCGGTTCTCCACACGGACGACTGTCCGCCGCTGAATGGCGACACCATCGGCGTCACCCTGGTCGGAACGCTGTCCGCCTGCCTGGGCAGCGAATCCCGCGAGCACGCAGTCGCCGCCATCCGCAGGGGCGAAACGCTCTATGTGACACCCCACGCCTACGGCGTCACCAGGCTCATCTCCGACTACATCTTCGACGACCGCTACGACGAAGCACGCGAGGATGAGGATACGCTGACCATTGCCACGTTCATCGCGGTAGGCTGCGCAGACTCGCCCGCCCGCGCCGTCGAGGAGCTGCTATCCAGGTCCTGGCGCCACACGAAGCAGCCCAAGCTGGCGGGCGCCACCGTGTGCCTGAGTTTCGATGGCGAGGGCAAGCTCGCCAGCGTGCGGTAAACCAACTCTCAGCTCCCTTCGGGGAGCTGTTTCTTTGAAGGCCGCGGCAATCGGGCCGCGATGAATCCCGATTGCCGGATGACGCAGCCGGCCCCCAGACCGATGCTTCCTCGCATGTGCCGCTGCCGTCGCAGTGCCATGCCCGCAGCCAGGGTGTCCAGGCTGCAGCGGGCTCCGCCCGTGCCACCCGCCAGTTCGCCATGGCATCCCCCCGGCGAACGCTGCCCGCCGGGCATCGATGCCCTTTTTCTCCAACCCACGGGATGGCCGCCACGTCCCGTATGGGGCGTGCCGCCACCCGATTGATTTCAGGACTTCCCATGGAAAACATCACCAAGCAAGACCGCATCACGCTCAAAAGCCTCAAGGTGGCGGATTTCGCCAGCGAGGAAACGATGTGCTTTACCGCTACCGTCGTGTTCGACGGCACGCCCATCGCCGAGGCCCGCAACGATGGCAACGGCGGCTCGACATTCCTGCGCGCACTCAATGGCAAGGCCCCGCTGCTGGCGGAAGCCGAGGCATTCGCCAAGGGCCTGCCGCCTGCGCCCCTCGACCTCGGCCCACCGGGCGAAGACCCCCACTACATCGAGATGAGGCTCGACTTCCTGGTCGATGAACTGGCTGATGCCATGCACACGGATCGCAAGGTGCGCACCCTGTTCAATCGACAGATCGGCGACAAGGTACTGTTCGTGAAGGACGGCAAGCTGAAGTTTCTCAAGGGCGTCAAGCTCAAGGCCATTGCCGACCGCGAGGCGTACTTTGCCGCGCTGCGCGCCCGGCAGGGCCAGCCTATCGTCATCCTCGCCGAGCTTCCGCCCGAGCAGGCATTCGACTTGTGGAAGCAGCATGTCCTGGGCGACAAGTCCGGCTGATCTCTGCCGCCGCACCATCCTGACAGCCCCGCCATCGAGCGGGGCTTTCTCCTTTGCGCTCACCCACCAATCGGGACTTGTCGGGATGCCGTTTTCCGACTGACGCGGCGGGGCTCGCGCCCGAAGCTGCGCGCATGTTCGCTGATCCGTCAGCGCATGCCAGCAGCCAGGGTTCCAGGCTGCCGCGGGTTCCTCCCGCGCAACCCGCCAGTCCGCTTCGCATCCCTTGCGCGGACGAGCGTCTCCAAGACGCGGATGCATTTTCTTCAACCGCCTGCGGGAGCCGCCATCCCGCGAGGGACAAGGCCCCGCTTCTCCAAGGAGCCCGTCCATGTTCCAGCAAGCCTCTCACGGCCCGTCTTTCGGGCAGTTGGCCTCGACCTACTGCGGCAAGTTCCTGCCGCTCGAAGTCCTGCAAAGCGCCGCCGGCCACTACATCGGCACGCGCGATACCGATGGTCCCGTTTCGCGGGAATCCCGCGAGTACTTCCGCAGCCATGCCGCGGCGCAGCGCGCCCTCGAAAGAGGCGGCTGGTCCCAGCTCGCCATTTCCTGATCCATCTGCAAGGAATCACGCCATGAACCAGCTACTGCCTCGGGAAATCGTTGACCAGATCCAGCGGGAAGAGCAGCATTTCGCTGCCGCGCCCCAGGCCTTCTTCGAGGCCTGGAAGCGCGGTGTCGAGATCGCTGGCCCGCAATGGTTCGGCGACGGCACCCGTGAGGGCTTGAACCAGGCCAAGAGCAAGTGGGACCTGCGTCCCAATCTGCTGCGGGCCATCGACGCACTCGGCGTCCTGAGCAGCGGGGAACGTATGTTCCTGTCGGCCATGTTCAGCTTCTACAACGCCCGCGAGGGCGGCGCCATGCTCAAGCGCTGCGACTTCCAAGGGCTGGCGGACTTCGACGGGCTCGATCTGCCACGCCGCAAGGTCATCGCCGACCTGCTGCTGAACTACAACGGCTGGTGAGCCGGTCTCCGGCATACCACCGCGTTTTCGTTCTCCCCCCGTGAGGGACATGCGCCCACAAGGCCATGTCCCTCGATTTCTTCTCCATCGCCCAGCGGCCACTGGCCTCGGGCCTTTTCCTGCGGATGCCGCCGTCCGCACGGGCTGGCTCCGCTCGCTTCCCGAAAGGAGCCACCATGGCAAACAACTACTACGAAGGCACCGGCGTCCTCGTGCTCGACCGCGTGACCCCCGTCATCAAGGCCCTGTTCGGTGCCTTCGCACTGGACGAGAACTACCCTGGCGAAGGGCTGGCCTACATCGCCCGGATCGCCGAAACCAATGATCCGCAATGGTCGGATGTGCTGGACAACCTGGGCGCCTTGGCGACGCAGCTCGGCATCTCCATGCCCGATGAGGACGAGCCTACGCTTGCGCCTCTGCTCGAGCGGATGGCCGTGCATTTCGGCACCGACCAGGACGAGGAACTGGAGAACCTGATCGAGCACCACCAGTTCGAGGACAGCACCGATCTGGAAGCCTTGCTTCTGATCGCTACCTGCCTCAACGACGGGCACAACCCGGCCGCCATTCAGTTCGAGGGCTGCTGGTACTCCAGCAAGCCGAGGCTGTTCGAGTTCGGCGGCGATGGCTGCTACCTGAGCCGCGAGCTCAAGGTCTCCAGGTCATCCACACAGGCGCTCCAACTGGGCGAGCCACTGCGCAAGGCCATTCTGGCCGCCGACGCCGAAGAGGCTTCGGCCCTGATCGCGCTGGAAGCCGCCAGCCTGCTCGCAGGAATCCGCGACGAGCCGTTTCGCATGACGGTGCGCCGTCGGGTTGCCGAACGGCTGGCCCAGACGCCGGCGAGCACTTCTCGCTGACGCAATTTTTCTTTCCACCCACCGGGGCGTCCCCGGCGGGGAGTGGCCTCGGTGACCTCTCCAAGGAGGCATTCCATGTCCGAGTTTCACAACCCCTTTGTTCGCGGCTACCGGAATCTGCGATTCGTCCGCACGCTGCTCATCACCTGGGAAGACGACAGCCCGCCCGTCTGGCGGCCCTTGCATCCTTGCCAGTCCCACTTGCCCGATGACGAGGTGGCGCGGTTCCCTTGTCTGTTCAGTGCCGACCATGCGCTGATCACCGAGGGGCAGGACGTGCCGCCGGAACTGGAGGCGCTACATCAGACGGATGGCATCGTGCGGTCGGTGGTCTATGCCATCGAAGGGCAGGATTTCGATGGGAAGCCCGCGCACGTGGGCGACACCTATTCCGAGGAAGCGGCCCGCGAGGTGATCCAGCGGGTGGGGTTCGAGACGGGTGTGTACAGCCGGTGCTGGGAAGTCAGTGCCCAGCACATCAGAACCGAAGCCTGGCACTACCTCGCCAATCTGGCCGATCTCGCCACCCCTTCGGCCTTTCTGTTCATCGCCTTCCGGGTGCCGTACAGCCTGGCGATCGGCGTCAAGCTGATCTCCACGCCCTGGACGGACGAGAACCTAGCGCTTTCCGAGGGCATCAGTGCTGCGCAGCTCCGGCAAGAGCACCGGAACAAGGGCATGCCGGACGATCTGGCGAACGTCATTGAACTGGCCGGTCAGGCCGATGTGCGCATCCTCATCTTCGATGGCGACGCGCCCCTGCTGCCGGGCCTGCCGCTGATCGAGTCCTAACAGCCGCGCGACACACCAATCTCTTTTGGTTCCCACATGCAGCCCGCGCCCATGGGAGTCGGGCTGATCCATTCTTATAGGAATAACTCCATGTTCCCCAATCTCATCTCCCCCACTGCCGACTTCGAGCACCAGCTCGGAGCCTGCGTCAACGCCATGAGTCAGGACGACGCCATCGGCCAGATCCTGATATTCGAGCGCTTGCGCGGCACGCTGCACATGCGCCATATCGCCAGCGCGGACCTGGTGGACACCGATATCGACGACTACGAAATGGTCGTCTTCGACGGTGGCAACACCAGCGGCGACTCGTGGAAGCACGTCTTCTTCCCGCGCCAGCGCGCACACTACTTTGTGTACGGCGCCTGACCCCACCAGCCCCTCAATCCGAGGGGCTTTTTCTTGCGTGGGACTCAGCAAAACGGGTGCGGCGCGGTGCCGTTTCCGGCGAGCGGGACGCACTTACCGAGGCCATTCTTGTCCCCATGTCCATCGGCGTTGCCGACACATGCCCAGGCAGCCAAGACCTTCAAGGCTGCAAGTGCGGGAAACCGCGCCGGTCACATTCTTTCACGGACGCACTGCGTCCATTCACGCCACCCACAAGGGATCCCTCCCTTGTGGGCAGGAACTCCCTTGTTCTTCCCAAGGAGAGTCCCATGGACCGTTCCCTCATCAAATCCGTGCTGCCTTCGCTTGTGGCAGGCCATGTGCCCCGCAACGTGCGGTCGTTCAAGTACCGCGTGTACGATGATCAGCCCCAGTCCTCGGCACTGGGCTTCGCCGTCGACCCCAAGCCCTTCGACGGCAAGGTGGTCGCAGCCAACGACGATGCCATCGTCGTCAAGATCAAGCCCAGCGAGTTCGCGGTGCTCGATCCCCACCTGGTGACGACCGTGCCCGTCGAAGGTGCCAAGGTGCATGTGGTGCCCTATGCACGTCGCCGCTTCGACGGCCTGCGCGCGGATACCCCGGAAGAGGTCACAGAGACGGGCCCGGATGGCCGCCCCTACACCATCACCAGGCACATCCTCGGCTCCGCGCCAGCCAAGTTGCCCATTCCCTCGCCGCAGTGCCATGAGCTTGGCGAGCTCATCCAGCAGCTGGAAGAGCTGCCGGCACCCGACCGGTTCCGCCGTATCGCCCACATGCTGGTCGATGCAGGTGCCCGCGATTTCACCTGGGTCGATCCCGAACCCGCAAAGATCACCGACACGCCTCCAGCGATCAGTTTCACGGTCTCGACCACGAAGTTCGAGGGTCGGGTGACGATCCTGTACGACCGCGCGGGCGACTCCTATGCGGTGGAGTTGCGCCGTGATGGTGAACTGGTTGACCGTCGCGGCGAGGTGTTTTTCGACTCGCTCGGCGAGGTGCTGGAACAGCTCATCGATGACGGCCGCTGGCGCCAGATCGCCGTGAACGTGATCGACGCCAAGGCTGCGCGGCAACGCTAGGCGGTTGCGGCATGACGCAGGGCCCCGAAGCCAGGCGGTTCTGCAGCTGACCCACGGCGCCAGCCGCAGTTCTCCAGCCCATCCGGCCACGTGCCCCACGGCTCTCCATCCATCCTGGTGGAGGGCCTTTTCTCTATTCCATATACAGGAGATTCAGTCATGTCCCTGCGATTCAAAGGCTCCGACATGCGCCCGGTGCTCACCGAGGCCATTGCCAACCAATGCCGCGTCGTCCTGGTCAAGGACCACGGCGCGTACTTCCTCGCCGAACGCGGGGAACGTCGTCCGGACGGGCGCCAGAAGCTGCTGGCCTATGCGGCCGGCTGCAACCCGGATACCGATCCGTTCGACGACTGGTGGCATCTCGCCAATCGCGAGTTGGGCGGCGACGACTTCGCCGAGTTCTTCGACCCGAAGGACGGCCTCTTCACCCGCCTTCTGCACACCGCGGACGACCTGATGCTGTCCGCCACCGCGACGCACCTGTCGCTGGAGGTGGTTCCATCCGCATAGCGCGGGCATCGCCGCGCGTCCCTCGCAGCCCCGCACAGGGGCTCTCTTTTCTCCGCGCCGCGGCCATTGCCGCGCGTGCGCGTTCGTCTCCGGCCGCCTTGGCCTGCCACGTCGGCCTGCCCGCCGACATGCCCACGGAGACGACCGCATGCACGACCCGTTCAAGATCAGCCAACCGACCTGCATCAGCTTCTCGGGCGGGCGCACCAGTGCCTACATGCTCTGGCGCGTGTTGCAGGCCAATGGCGGCCTGCCCTCCGACACCGTGGTCTGCTTCGCCAACACCGGCAAGGAAGTGGAAGCGACCCTGCGCTTCGTGCGCGACTGCGCCGCGCACTGGCAGGTGCCAATACGTTGGCTGGAATACTTGTCCATCGGGCCGGGCTTCACGATCGTGGATTTTGAGCGGGCCAGCCGCCGAGGCGAGCCGTTCGAGGCGCTGATCCGCAAGCGCCAGTACCTGCCCAATCCGGTAGCCAGGGGGTGCACCACAAGCCTCAAGATCAGACCGATGCACCGCTACCTGCGGCATCTGGGCTGGACGGACTGGGACCAGATGATCGGCATCCGCGCCGACGAGCAGCGCCGCGTCGCCAAGATTCGCGCGCGCGGACACTCCACCGAATCAACCCACGAGACCATGTGCATGCCGCTGGCGGATGCCGGCGTCACAGTACGCGATGTGGGCGCTTTCTGGCAGGCGCAGCCGTTCGACCTCGACCTGCTGACGGTCAACGGGCGCACGCTCGAAGGCAACTTCGACCTGTGTTTCCTCAAGCCGCGCGGGCAGCGCCTGGCCCTCATCAAGGCCCGGCCCGAGGCCGCCGTGTGGTGGATTCGCATGGAGTCGCTGAACCTGGCGAGCAAGCCCAGCGGCGCCCGCTTCCGCGCCGACGGCCCCAGCTACGCCGATCTGGCACGCTTCGCCGCCGACCAGGGCGACCTGTTCGACACCGCCGAGGAACCGATCGCCTGCTTCTGCGGTGATTGACGGTCATGGACGGGCCATCGACCTCGCCATCGCTGCGACTGCTGCCGGTGTCCTTGCGCTGTGCCAATGCCTTCGTGCAGGAGCACCACCGCCACCACCGGCCGGCTCAGGGCGCGAAGTTCGCCCTGGCGGTCACGCTGCCCGGCAGCGACTGCATCTGCGGCGTGGCCATCGTCGGCCGCCCGGTCGCCCGTCACCTGGACGACGGCTGGACCCTCGAAGTCACCAGGCTCTGCACCAACGGCGCGCCGAACGCCTGCAGCAAGCTCTACGGCGCAGCCTGAAAGGCGGCCAAGGCCCTGGGCTATACGCGCCTGATTACCTACACCTTGCCCGAGGAAGGCGGTGCCAGCCTGCGCGCCGCCGGCTGGCGGCTGATCGGCACACGCGGCGGCGGCGCCTGGAGCCGTCCCCGCGCCGACACCCCCGAGCATCTGCGCGGTCCCAAGTGCCTGTGGCAGGCGCCGGGCGGCGCGGACAAAGGGGAACGCCCGGATGCCGATTGACTGCTGCCACGCGCGCGAACCCCGCCCATGCTGCCCTCATGCCTCGCTGACAGCCGTCAGCAGCATCCCAGGTAGCCACGATCTTCAAGGCTATGGCACGGTTCCACCGCGTTGATCACCCAGCTCGCACCGCATCCGTCCGCGAGCGGCCACCAGTCTTGGTGGCGGATGCTTTCGCCTTATCAACCCACCGCGGGGTTACGCACCTTTCCCCGCATGCGTGGGCTGGTGTGTCTCCGCTTCATCCCAATGGAGATTCACCATGAACACCACGTCCAACGAGAAATCGTATTTCGACATCCACACCTCGGGCATTGGATATATCCAGCGTGCCCGCGAGGTTCCCGTCCGGGGCGGCCGCCGCGCGCAGCCCTTCCTGGCATGCACCATCGCCGCGCTGGTCGGTTCCGCCAAGGACCCGACCTACCGCTATTTCGACGTCAAGGTGTCCGGTGCGGATGCCAAGAAGCTGGTCGAGCGCTACATCGGCGTTGACGATCTCAAGCAGCGCCCGCTGGTGCGCTTTCGCCTTGGCGACCTCTGGGCCGATGCGTACATCCGCGACAAGGGCGAGCACCAGGGCCAGGCCGCCGCGTCTCTCAAGGCGCGACTGCTCAAGGCCGAGCCGCTCGCCCGGGCTGAACTGGCTTCGGTCCAACAGCACGAGCTGATCACCCGCGGCATCGGCTACCTCAGCCGTCCGAAGGACGTCACCCCCAAGGATGGCGATCCGCTCCTCGCATGCACCATCGCCGCGCTGGCCGGGCCTGTCGATGAACCGGAGTACCGGTACTTCGACACCATCGTCGCCACCCCTGAAGCCGGGCACCTGGTTCGCCGCTGCGTGCAGGCCATCGAGGGGGATCGCAAGGTCCTGATCGCCTTCCGTCTCAACGACATGAAGATCGATCCGTACATCCGCACCAAGGGCGAGCACGCCGGGGAACCGGCCGCGAGCCTGGAATCGACACTGATCCACATCGGTCTGATCAAGATCGACGGCACCAAGGTCTATCCGACCGGCCAGGCGCAAGCCGAGGCGCCGCAGGCCCAGGACGCACCCGCGTCCGAAGCCAGGGACGCCGCCGACACCGCTGCCAGCCAGCCTGTCGAGCCCGCCGAACGCGAGCCCGCTGGTGAAGTCGAGGAACAGGCGCCGGCATTGGCTGCTTCGTTCTGATCCGGCATGGCCCCTCGCGGGGCCTTGCCTTTTCCCCTATTCCCAAGGAGAACCATCATGGCACCCACATCGGCACCCACGAGATCAGTCCTGCCCATCGTCGTCCCGGGCCAGCTCACGTTGCGGACCATCCGCGGCAAGAACGGCCCGTTCACCGTCGGTCGCCTGACCACCCCCATCGGCGAGTTCGCCGTCAAGGACGCGGAGCTGGAACAGTACCCCGAAGGCAAGTACGACGGGGAATTCGTCATCCGCTACATCTTCGCGAAGTCCTATCCGGTCGCAGGCGGCGCGCGGTTTGAAATCCGCGCCAGCCTCGACGGGATGGTGCTCAACGGCATCGACAAACTGAGCCGTGACGAAGCCCGCAGCTTCGCTGCTCAGGAAGTCGATCCGCTCGATGAAGAGCAAGGCACGCAACCGGCGGCAACTCCGGCCAAGCCAGCACGAACGTCCAAGCCAGCCAAGCCCGCGCCCGTGCAAGCATCCGCGGACCCGCTGGTCGATACCACGCCATTCGGTGTGGAGGCCCCGACGCCCGCTGCGACCGCCGCCCCCGGTGGCACCGTGGATGGCGATGCCGCGCTGTTCGGCATCCTGTGGCCGCTGGGCGAGTCCGTGAAGCTGGATTCGACCATCGACCGCCGCGCCCTGCGCGCGCAGATCGCCCGCCTGGGCGAACTGGGCTACGCGCTGGACTTCAAGACGCAGGAGTGGAGCCGCGAGGCGGAACCGCAACCTGCGTGATCACAGGCGCCGCATCCGCGGTGCTTATTTCATCCACCCGCCGGGGTTTCTTCCCCAGGCGGGGAAACCCCGGTTCCTTTCTGGAGGTCTCCATCATGTCCATCATCGCTTTCGACGCTGCCCGTTCCACGCTGGACGAACCCGCTTGGCAGGTTGTTTGCAAGACGGCCGCCGAGCACGCCCAGCGTGGTTGCGGCTTGTCCTGGGATCACTGGGTCACACTTTTCAGTTCGGCGATCGACGTGCAAGTCGGTCGGTTGCCGGAAAGCCAACGGGCGCAGGCCTTGCAGATTGCCCAGGAATGGGACTACGCAACACCTGCCGAGCGGCAGGAAACCCAGGACTGGCTTGCCGACAACGGCTGTTGCACACACGGCATCGAACTGGGCTACTGCCCGGCCGGTTGCGGTTCGTACTGAGAACCGGCACCGGGCTCCGCCACCGCACACGCGGCATCTCTCACCACCTGCCGGGTGCCTCCCTTCGTGGGGGACTCCGGCCCATTCTTCCGGAGACCTGCTCCATGGGTTGGCCCCTCCCGCATCCATCGCGATCCCAGCTGATCGCAGAACTCATCGCACCGCGCGAGAACGAGCGCATCCGCAGGGACATCCTCGCCCACGCACTGCGCGGCAACGTGCTGTGGTCCGTTGCGCAAGTGACCGCCAAGACCGGGGCCGCATACCGTGGCCTCGCGCCGGGGCAGTCCCTGCGCAGCATCCGCTGCCATCTACTGGAGTGCGTCGGGAACAGATGGGGCTGCAAGGCCCTGGATGAATCCATGCACCCGCCCTACTCCACGTGCCCGCTGTCCTTTCTGGATATGGCACCCGAGCAATGCGCCGAATGGCGGGCAGGCGTTCGCGCCCACCACGCACAGCGGCGCGGAGCCTGAACTCTTTCTTCCACCCCCAGGGGCAGTACTTGCCCCAGCGGGCGGTGCTGTTCCCGTTCATCCGAGGACACCACCATGCCCGCACACACTTCTTCCACGCTGTACCGCATCGACGAATGCCCGGACGTGATGGCCGACGCCTGCGTCGGCGATGACCAGGGCAACCTGATCTTCCTGTCGATCTGGGCGCGCGATACCGCCGTCCAGCAGTTCCTGGCCCGCCTGACCCTCGGGCATGACGAGCAGGGGCTGGAGCAGTTCCATGTCATCACCGACCAGGGCGCCAGCGTCCCGGTGTTCGTAGGCAATGTCGATCGCCTGGAAAAGCGCATGACGCGCGCCTTCCGGCGCACGCTGTTCGGATCGCTGTCCAACGTGTGGCTGTTCGACCAGCGCTGCGTCAAGCCCGACAAAGCCAACGCCAGCGCGCTAGCACTGCTGCGGCGCGACAGCGCCCACCGGCTTGACCGCCTGTGGATGCTGGTGCGGGACACCTGCCCGCTGCCGCTGCTCGACCACTGGCGCGCGCCCGTGCTGGAACTGCTGCAGGCCCGCGACATGCTGGCCCGCCTTCCATTCGCCCTCGGGCCACTGGAGGGCCATCGGCTCGCCATCGACGTGCCGGCGCTGACCCTGGCGCTGGGCTCCCTGATCCGCAGCGATGCGCTGACCGCCTATCCCTACCCGGCCCGGATCTGGACGCCGGATGCGGTGGCGGCCTGACCTGTCCTGGCGGCACGCCCTTGTGCTGCCGCCCTTCATCCCCGCCAACCAGGAGACTTCCATGGCTCTCATGTTTCCGCGGCTCGCCCGCAATTTCGCGAAGAACGGGTACTACCCGACCGATGAACCCACGCTCGAAAGAGCCCTCAACGCACTGATGCCCAGCGACGGGACCCTGTGCATCCTCGATCCCTGCGCCGGCGAAGGCGTGGCGATCGCCGAAGCCGCCCATGCCCTCGGGCGCGGGCAGGCCAAGGCGTTCGCCGTCGAGTTCGACGCGGAGCGGGCACGCCATGCCCGCGGGCTGGTCGATCACTGCCTGCACGCGGACCTGATGGACACGATGCTTTCCAAGCAGTCCTTCGGACTGCTCTGGCTCAACCCGCCCTATGGTGACCTGTCCAAGGATGTCAACGGCAACATCGGCTACCAGGGCCAGGGGCGTCCCCGCCTGGAGAAGCTCTTCTACCAGCGCAGCCTGTCGCTGCTGCAGTACGGCGGGGTGCTGGTTTTCATCATTCCGTCCTATGTGCTGGACCAGGAACTGGTCGGCTGGCTGACGCGCCACTACACCGATCTGCGGATCTACCGTGCGGTGGAGACGCAATTCAGGCAGGTGGTGGTCTTCGGACGCCGGGTGCGCCAGGCACCCAATGGCGTCAAGGCCGTGCGCAATCTGCTGCTGCAGGTGGGGCTTGGCGAAGTCGAGGCCGAGGAGTTGCCGTGCGAATGGCCGTTCCTGCCGTACATCGTTCCTGCCAGTGCGGCCGAGCCGGAGAGCTTTTTCCGGGTCACGATGGAGCCGGAGCAGTTCGCCGATGAGGTGGGGCGGCTCAAAGGTCTCTGGCCGTCGCTGGAAACGCACCTGGGCGCATCGCAGCAGTCGCTGCGGCCACCGGCGCGGGCCTTGTCCCACTGGCATCTCGCCCTGGCCCTGGCCGCGGGCGCGATCTCGGGCGTCGTGCGCTCCAAGGCGGGGCGCGTGCTCGTCGTCAAAGGGGATACCCACAAGGACAAGACGCTCCAGCGGGAATTCACCGAACGCGAGGATGGCTCCGTGGCCGAGACCCGCATCCTCATCGACAAGTTCGTGCCCGTCATCCGCGCATGGGACATGACGCCCGGCTCCGCGACACGGGGCGAGGTGTTGACCATCCACTGACCGTTCTTTCAGCACCGACGGAAACCCCGTCGGTTTCTTCCACCCACCGGGGGCCAGCCGCCCCGATGGGGTGCCGTGGCCCCTTCGTTTTCAAGGAGCCTTCCATGGCAGCCCCAATATTTCCCATCAGCCAGGCAACCAGCCGGCGTTTCTCTCCCGGCCAGACGGTCATGACCTGCGGCGTTGACGCCCTGGTTCAGCAAGGCCGGCTCAACCCGGTTCCGTACCTGCTCCGCCATCTCAATGGCGACTGGGGTGATCTCGACGACTACGACAGGCGGCAGAACGATGCCGGCCTGAAGTCGGGCGAGGAACGCCTGTTTTCTTCTTACCAGGTCATGCCCAACCTGCAGCTCTGGATCATCACTGAATGGGATCGCAGCGTGACCACGCTGCTGCTTCCCAGCGAATACTGATCTTTCCCAACGCGGGGCCGCCGTCGCCCCGCAAGGGTGCTGTGGCCCCTTCGTCCAAAAAACACCATGGCATCCAACCCTCATGACCCGTACCGCCGCAAGCGGCTGTTCGAGAACGGCGCGCTGGAGTTCAGCGAAGGCGTCGAACGCCTGATGAACGAAGGCTGGCTCGATCCCATGCCCTGCTTCGAGCGCCACATGCGTGGCGACTGGGGCGACGTCGAGGACGACCGGTGGCTGCGAAACAACGCGGCCTTGAAGTCCGGTGAACGCCTCGACTCGTTCTATGTCATCACCCGCGACCTGAGCATCCGCATCGTCACCGAGGCGGATCGCAGCGCCACCCGCATCGTGCTGCCGCACGAAAACTGAGCCCATCCCACCAGCAGGCCGCCAGCGCCTGCGCTTTCCTTTTCTGTCGGCCACGCGCCGATTCTTCTTCCCACCACGGGGCATGCCATCGCCCCGCTGGGGTTGGTGCATGCCCCATTTTCTTTGGAGCATCACCATGTCCACTGATCTCGAAACCACCGCCGCCGACGCCGAGCCCGTACAGGGCGAGCTGCTGGACGCGGAGTCTTCCCCTCTGACCCTGAGCCTTCAGGATTTCGTCGGCGAGTTCGGCGACGAACTGCTCGACGCCCTCAACAGCGCCAATCCGCCGGTCTACACGGGCCAGCCGCAGGCGCACCGGCAACTCATCGTCGCCAGCCTCAAGCGCAAGCTGTTCCAGGCCCAGGCCGAAGTCGTCCACGCCGCCGCCGAACTGCTGATCGACCGTGGCGAGCGCGCCGCGATCGTCAATGGCGAGATGGGCTGCGGCAAGACGACCGTCGGCGTCGCCGCGGCCGCCGTGCTCAACGCCGAAGGCTACCGCCGCACGCTGGTGCTTTCGCCGCCGCACCTTGTCTACAAGTGGCGGCGCGAGATCCAGGAGACGGTGGCGGGCGCGAGGGTCTGGGTGCTTAACGGCCCCGACACCTTGGTCAAGCTCATCAAGCTGCGCGAGCAGTTGGGCGTGCAGCCCACGGGCCAGGAGTTCTTTGTCCTCGGGCGCGTCAGGATGCGGATGGGCTTCCACTGGAAGCCTGTCTTCGCCTGGCGATGCACCCGCCATGGCAAGGTGGCCGCCTGCCCAGACTGCGGCACGGTCATCACCGACCTCGATGGCGAGCCGGTCAACCCGGTCGATCTCCAAGCCGAGGAATACCGCAGGAAGTGCAGCAATGGCGCTTGCGCCGCGCCCCTGTGGACGCTGATCCGCCCGCGCTGCCTGTCCGGCAGCGACCAGTCCTCGGCCGTGCTCAAGGCCCTGAAGCGCATCCCGACCATCGGGGAAGTCACCGCGCAGAAGCTGATGCAGAAGTTCGGCGACGGGTTCCTGGCATCCATGCTCGGGGACAACATCCACGAGTTCATCAACCTCATGGACGGTGGCGGCGAACTGGTGTTCTCCGACCGCCAGGCCACGCGCATGGAACGTGCGATGGCCAACATGGAGTTCGGCTTTGGCGAGGGCGGCTACCAGCCGTCCGAGTTCATCAAACGCTACCTACCGCAAGGCACGTTCGACCTGCTCATCGCCGACGAGGCGCACGAGTACAAGAACGGTGGCAGCGCCCAGGGCCAGGCCATGGGCGTGCTGGCGGCGAAGGCCCGCAAGACGGTGCTGCTGACCGGCACGCTGATGGGCGGCTACGGGGACGATCTGTTCTACCTGCTGTTCCGAGCCCTGCCCGCGCGGATGATCGAAGACGGCTACCGCCCGACCACGAGCGGGAGCATGACCTCGGCCGCGATGGCGTTCATGCGCGATCACGGCGTCTTGAAGGACATCTATTCCGAGAGCACCGGCACGGCGCACAAGACGGCCAAGGGCACCAAGGTTTCGGTGCGCACGGTCAAGGCCCCGGGCTTCGGCCCCAAGGGCGTGCTGCGCTGCATCCTGCCGTTCACGATCTTTCTTAAGCTCAAGGACATTGGCGGCAACGTCCTGCCTCCCTATGACGAGGAGTTCCGCGAAGTCCAGATGGACGAGGCGCAAGCCGCGGCTTATCGCAACCTGGCAGTCGGGCTGACCGCGGAGCTGAAGCAGGCTCTGGCGCGGCGCGATACGACGCTGCTGGGCGTGGTGCTCAACGTGCTGCTGGCCTGGCCGGATTGCTGCTTCCGGCCGGAGACCGTGGTGCATCCGCGCACGCGCGCCACCCTGGCGTATGTCCCGGCGCAGTTCAACGAGTTCGAGATCAGCCCCAAGGAACGCGAGCTGATCGAGATCTGCAAGCAGGAGAAGGCGCAGGGCCGCAAGGTTCTGGCCTATACGGTCTACACCGGCACGCGCGACACCACGTCGCGCCTGAAGGTGCTGCTCGAACAGGAAGGCTTCAAGGTGGCGGTGCTGCGCGCAAGCGTGGATGCCAGCCGCCGCGAAGACTGGATCGCCGAGCAACTGGATCGCGGCATCGACGTGCTCATCACCAACCCCGAACTGGTCAAGACGGGGCTGGATCTGCTGGAGTTCCAGACGATCGTGTTCATACAGACCGGCTACAACGTGTATTCGCTCCAGCAGGCAGCACGCCGCTCGTGGAGGATCGGCCAGAAGCACCCCGTGCGCGTGATTTACCTCGGCTACGCGGGCACCTCGCAGATGACCTGCCTGGAGCTGATGGCCAAGAAGATCATGGTCTCGCAGTCCACCTCGGGCGACGTGCCCGAATCCGGGCTGGATGTGCTCAACCAGGACGGTGATTCCGTCGAGGTCGCACTGGCCCGGCAACTGGTCGCCGCCTGATCCCCTCCCCCTACGTCGGCACTCGCGTCGGCGGCTTTCCGTCGTTCCCAACCTGCAGCCACACCCGCGGACTCCGGGGACGTGGCTGCGCCTCTTCTCCTCATATCAAGAAGTTCTCAATGAACCTAGCACGCCACTTCAAGAACAAGATACATGGGCCAATGCTAGGCCCTGCCGGACTTCATAAGCCTTGTGAGGTCGCTCGGCCTTTTACGCCGACCTGGAATCTTGACAATAAGAATAAGCCGAGGTTGCTCTTCACCTGTGCGGTGAACACGGCGCATCTCAAACAAACTTGTTAGATGGGAGGTGCCTTCGCGGTTGGGTGTCGCTAGGTCGAGCACCAACAGTACGCCCAGCCGGATGCTGACATTCTGGTAGTCCGCCGTTTGTGCTGCATACGATCTGAAGAGCGCATCGAAGGAGCAATCCTTCTCCTCACGCTTCACCTCGACGACGAGACGCTCGGGGCCAGACTTCAGGCGTATGTCGGCTCTACCACTCGCAATGTTTGTCGGTTCAAGATCGCTCCCTGCAGCATACGTTGCCACCCAGCGAAAAAAGTCCTGCTGTAGTTCATCCTCGTGAGGCAGTGAGCCGTCATCACGCTCGAAGAGGTAGGCACCAGTTGGATCGTCGCCCTTAGTCAATTCCAGTCGATTGAATATGAAACGGACTAACCAGAGAAGCACGGTGTCGAAGAGACGTGCCCCGTTCGTGTTCGCGCTGTAGTCAGCGTGCCCCCGAACTTCGTTACAGCAACGCTCGATGACATGGGCTTCGGCACTTGTCATGTTGGCAAGTTGCAGAGACATGGCGTTCTCGACTACACCGAGGAGGACATTTCTCTGTTCTCCCGGAATGCTGGACCCTGCGATGATGGCAGCGAGCGAGGTCCGTTCGTTCGCCGCCTCAGGAGGGCGTTTCAGACTGCCTGACTGCTCAATGAAAGCATCAATCTGTGCGATCAGATCTCTCGCTTCCACGCTCCATTCATGGGTCGCGTTCTGCTGGAGCCATATGCGCATTTGATGCGCCTGTCCCGCCTGCGTGGCGATACTTGCGCGTATTCGAGGTCTGACCATCGCTTCTACGCCGCCGTGCTGATCTCGACGCAAAATCGATCGCCCCGCGCAGTACACAGATAGGAGGCCTTGCTCGATGACAACTAACGGTTCCCACCAACTCGGTTCGTCAAGTGAACCTGACAGTTTCGAAATCGCGCCAGCGAACGCGCTCCAGCATGCGGCCTCAGTATGTCTGGCCCCCAACCAAGAAGGGCCAGAGCCTGCGGACCAGGCGTGCAACTCAAAGGCATGCTGCTGGATGCGGGCGCTCATGGCACCGAGCGACTCACGGGGGGCACCGCCGTGGAAACTCAGGAGTAGGTCGAGGCCATCGAGATACAAGCTGGCTTCTGGTCGGTGCTCAGATATCCTGTCTGACTCGCCAAACCAATCTCTGGCCTCACGGAAGGCGGTGGCTGCTGCATTGGCATCAGCTCTGTCCATGGCTTCAGCAAGAGTCGCCATCGCCAACTCGAAAGCTGCTTCAGGCCGGACCGTTTCCAGTTGAGCGAGTTTGTGCAAAACCTCGACCAGTTCCTTATCGCGCCAATGCGAGAAAGCGACTCCGGCAATCTTGGCGGACCGTCGCAGGAACTCCGTATCGTCGTCAGGTGCAAGACCGAGGAGGAAGTCTAGTACGCGAAGCTGCCAGCGCCGGTTGTCACCAGCCCAGCGAAATGCACCATCAAGCGCCGCGCCGCGCGATAGCCCAGATAGCGAATGCTTGCCGGCCGCCGCCTTTGCCAGGAAGAGCATGAAGCAGCACTCATCTCCGCCATCCGGCAATGGACGATGATGCTCAAGGATATCGACCGCCTCCATGAGCACGAAATCTGTTGTCGCAACCTCCAATAAATCATGAAGAACGACTTTGTGTGTGTCTCGATCAGTTGCCTCGGCATTGCTCCATCCCAACACAAGCGGGTGAAGCAACTCTGGCATCATGGGCGAACTACCAAGCGACCGTGCCGCCGGCGCAAGCTTTGTAATCCCGCCAAGATCTCCTATCTGCCAATCTCGTCCGCTCTTCACGACCTCTATGAGTTCGGCTTCGATCGGATGCATGCCAGTCACCATAGAAAGGCGTTGCCAGCAACTTCACGGCGATTTGATGCTGGTATGTGATCGGTTATCGCCTTCGACGAGATACCGGCAACAAACACTTGGAAATGAGGCAGCTTGGTGAAGACCGTCTGAAGCCCTGCAATAAGATGGTCCACATCGACGGGGGATACCTCTTGAGCAGCGGGAGAATCAATCATGAGCAATCCTGGGTGCCGGCCAATACCCCGCGCCTCAGCAATTTCAATCATCGCAAGAACAGTGGCCACCTTCAGACGCAGTTTCTCGCCTTCCGTCACTTTGCTGTAGCTCGTGGGAACTCCCCCTTTGACTAGCGACAAAGCCGCGTTTCCCTTCAATGACGCTTCCGATAAATTCTCCATACCGAAGGCATTGGCATACTCGACCAAGCGTTTAGAAACATCCATGAGCAATCCGTCCCGCACGGCCTTAACCCGAGCCTCCGTTTCCGTCACGACCGCAGAGAGAATCTTCAGCTCAATGCCTCGATCTTCAGCTTGCACAACTTGAATTGCTGAGGCCTCCTCTAGTCGACCTTCCAGGACTGCTACGGCCACTGCGGCCTCTTGCCGCCGCACCGCCGAACCTAGCTCCCTGGAAGCCGACTCAAGGCGACTTTGCAGGAGATCAACTTTTTTTCGAAGAGAGGTTAATTCACTTTCCGCTTCCTCCTTCTTGGCCGAGGCGTGTGCTAATGCAGCCTCAGATGCCGCAACCCGTTCCTGCAGTTCCGCTTTGATCGCCTCACCGTCTTCCGAGTTCGTGATCGACTCACCGCAAACAGAGCATGAGTGCGTGGAGCTTTCCAGTTCCTTCTTTGCCTTGGAAATCGTATGATCGCAGCGAGGACAACACTTCGGTTCCAGGCGACGAAACACCGCCGTCGCGGACATGGCATCCATGTGTGTCTGGAGGTCCCGCCGATCTTCCTGGTAGATGTTGGTGAGTTCACGGAGCGCAGCAATCGCGCGCTCCTCATGTTCGACCATAACTCGCTCCTGGCGACGAACATCGGCCAATTCGGTTGCATCAGCATCGATGGCGTTGCGCAAAGCCTCATCGCTTGGAATTTTCGCTAGCTCGGCACGTTTCTCTGCCAATTGGTCGCTAATGCTTGCAATACGCGCTTTGGCTGCCTCATGTCCCTGTTCACTTTTTCTTGCAGAAACTTGAACAGCTTGCTCAACGATCTGATGCGCAGTCTTCGCAGCAGCGAGTGTTGAAACCCAAGGGACACCGAGGTACATCTGCATCAACCGAGATGTGAGGCCGGTGGCGACCGGCATGTCCCCAAGGAGTACCTCGTAGTTGGTGCCAATGAACATGGCGCCTGAAAAGGCTACCCAGCTATGTGTTACCGACTGCCCCTCATCCTCTCTTCCCTGTCGCCAGGTCGATATTGAGTCCATCGCGAACATGCGCATGAAGAAATCTGCCATGACTGCTTCGAACTCGCCGTCGGAGGCAAACTCTGCAAGAACGGTTCTCCCCGGCTCGCCTCCGGTAGTACTGGACGCACGAATACGGTACAGGCTACCAATCGGCTCACCCAGGGTCTTCGCAACGATTTCATATTCGTCTGAATCAAGGAGGAAACCTAGTCGCACAGCATGGACCCATCGCCGCACATCGTCTTGCAGGTTGCTTGAAGGTCTTCCTCTTATCATCCACCGAACGATTTCGATGATCGTCGATTTCCCCCGTAGGTTGTGTTCAGAAAGCATGGCCCATAGCCCGTGATCAAGGGCTGTCCATGAAAACTGAAAAGCGCCAGCGTTCGCGACACCGTCCTTCTCGCCGGAAAACTCAATCTCTCGAAGAACAAGCCTGCGAGGCTGAGCAAGTACAGGTGATGGTTGAATTCGGTGAGCGGAAAGGACGCCCTCAACTGCAGCAGCCTCCACTTCCGCTCGCGTAGCTATCGCGTGTAGCCATTCTTCCTTGGGTTGCGCCATTTTTGTCCCCATCGCTACACGGATTGCAGCTGCGTTAGACGAACTCGTACATCTTCAGTGATTGCCGGGATAACCCCGCCCAACTTGGTTTCCGCATAGCTCGCGCGTTGATACTGCTTCTGTTTCAAAGCTGTCCCGCCCATGGAGCCCGCAACCTGAGCCACCAACTCTGCTCTATCCGCATACCATTGAAGGATGGGTTCCTGTGACACTGCGGTCGAGCAGGTGTCATAGCCGGTCTTCGTTAGAACGAAATCCGTTTCCAAGACCTTGTTGTTAGCTCCTTTGGTGCCAGTGATACGAATGAGATCCCGGGACCTTAGCAGCGATAGGGCATCATCCAGGCGTTCGTAGGCGCCAAAGAAGTACCGGATCATGGGAACGCGGCGAAGATCAGGTTCCTCGTCGTCCAAGATCGCCTGTGCTGCCTTGTAGTAGATTTTGTCCTTTGTCTCTTCGAACAAATCAAGCAATTCGGCCGCTAAATAGTCTGGATTCCGCATCCAAAAGTCGAACGCCTGCAGACGTGCTTCGCCTTTGAAAAGGAGAGCATATTCAGCTACCGGCGGCGTGATGGGACTACCTCCTGCCCTCAGGACGAACAAAATTCGCAGTGCATCGCGATGAGGTGACCGAATCGTCATGCCGCTTGGTATCTCCTGACCCTGTTTTGGGAGCTGACCAAAGAACCCAATGTAACTCAAAGTAAGTCCGACGAGTTCGATGGTCGCGGCTCATGGTCCAGTGCTGCTGCACTACGCTCAACGCAGAAAAGCGGGCACCAGCCAGTTCGTATTCCTGGCTGACCATACGGCGATGCGCCTCCAAGGTATCGGCATCACAACAGATGAGCTGATGCCATGCCCGAAATCCACCTATACCGGCGACTGCTCGGCGCCGGGCTTCTGGCCGCCGCCCTAGCAGGCGGCTGCACAACCACCACGATGCCGCTCGCGCCCGCAGCGGTCGAGGAAGCTTCCGAGGTACCCGGAATCGAGGCGCCAGAGTTCATTCCCGTTGTGCGCTATGGCCGCTACACACTGGTCGAGCTGGCCCGCTCGGCGACCCAGCGTGACCTGCTGTTGCAGACCATCGACGTGTCGATGCCAGAAAGTACCCGCGCCACGGTCGGTGACGGGCTGCGGCATGCGCTCAAGCGCAGCGGCTACCAACTCTGCGAGACCGCGCACGCAGTGACCGCGCTGTACGCGCTGCCGCTACCGGCAGCCCACCTGCACCTCGGCCCCATGACCTTGCGCGATGCATTGCTCACGCTGGCTGGCCCGGCCTGGCAACTGCACGCGGATGACCGGGCACGGCAGATTTGTTTCGAGCGGCCCGGCGACAGCGCAACCGCCGAACATCCCTCTGAGCCGCCCGCCGCCAAGACGGTGCAGACGTTCCCGCCGGTGCCTTCGGCTTCGGGAGACCACCCATGAACGCCCCGCAGTATTCCCGGCGCCCGACCGCCGCCGTGGTGGTTGAAACCCTGCTCTGGCTTTGGCTGATCTGCCTCAGCGTCTTCGTGGTTCTCGGCTACCAGGCCATGCGCGATCTGGCGGATCAGAAGCCACTCGAAACCCGGCTCCAACGCATCGAAGCGCAGGCAGCCGGATTGGCCGATAGCATGCAACAACGGCCCCCCGCCGCGACTGCCGCAAGCCTGCAAGACGCCCGCCAGGCCCTGGAGGCGCGCATCGCTCAGATCGAGGAGGCCCGGGGCGGTCGCGCCGCTGCCGACGACCTCCAGGCATTGCGCGCGGAGTTCGAGCACCTCAAATCGCGCCATGCCGCAGCGTTCGTCCAGCAGCGCGCACCGGGCAAGCCCGCCGCCAAGCCCGAACCGCCGCCGCTGCCGTTCCGCGTCATCGGCGCCGAACTGCGCGCTGGCCAGCGCAGCGTGTCCGTCGCACCGGGCAGCGGGGACTTCACGCCCGGCCAGCTTCAGGTGCTGCTGCCAGGTGATGCGGTCGGCCCGTGGCGCTTGCAGGCGGTCGAGGGCAGCACTGCCGTGTTCCAGGCCGGCGACCAGACCCGCCGCGTAGCGATTCCCTGACCGGAGCGCACCATGAAGCCTTCGATCATCCTGTTCGCGCTTCTGTTGGCTTTGTCGCAGTTTCCGGCCGGGGCGGAGTCGACCACCGCCGCCCCCACACGCCCCACCCAAAGCCAGGAGCGCCCGCTTATCGCTCGCATCCTTGATGCCCGTGTACCGGCTGAGTGGGGGTTGAACCCGCAGGAATGGTCGCGCTACCGCGAACTCATGGAAGGGCCGCTCGGCACCTACTCGCCCAACCTGGACCCGTTGTCTGCCCTGGGTATCGAGGCACGCACCGACGAAGAGCGACAGCGCTACGCGGAACTTCAGGTGAAAGCCGAAGCGCGCCGTGTCGAGAAACTACTCGCCTACCAGCGTGCCTACGATGCAGCCTGGCAGCGCCTGAACCCTGGAATGCAGCGCGTGAACTTGCCGGACGACAAGGCAGTGGCTGGAGCCACACGCGGCTCCGGCCGCACGGCGGTGTTCATCAAGGACGGCTGCGAAGCGTGCGGGCAGCTCGTGCAGCGCCTGCAATCCTCGGGTGCCGAGTTCGACCTCTACATGGTAGGCAGCCGCCATGACGACGCGCGCATCCGCGACTGGGCCAAGCGCGAGAAAGTCGATCCAGCGCGCGTGCGCAGCGGGAGCATCACGCTCAACCACGACCGTGGCCGCTGGTTGTCGCTGGGCCTGCCTGGTGATTTGCCCGCCGTCGTGCGCGAGGTGAACGGCCAATGGCAGCGCCAGCCCTAGCATCCACCGCCGTCTCGCCAGTCTTGCGCGCGTTCGTGCTCGCCGCAGGCCTGTACGGCTATGCAGCCCACGCCCAGGAGATTCCGCCACCGGCCTACCAGCTTGCTGCCCACCGCGCGCGCATTCCCTCGACGGTGCTCTACGCCGTGGCCTTGCAGGAGAGCGGCATCCGGCGCAATGGGCGGGTCGTTCCGTGGCCGTGGTCCCTCAACGTGGCCGGCGAGACACGCCGCTTCGCATCCCGTGCTGATGCCTGCGCAAACCTGTTGACGGCATTGCGCACTGCACCGGACACACGCATCGACGTCGGCCTGGGACAGATCAACCTGGGCTACCAGAAGCAGCGCTACGGCAAGCCCTGCGATCTCCTCGACCTCTACGACAACCTGCGGATCGCCGCCGAGATCCTGCAAGAGCAGTACGTGCCGGGCGAAGACTGGCTGTTGGCAATCGGCCGATACCACCGCCCCGCGGGTGGTGAGCCTGCCGCCCGCTATCGCCGCAGCGTGTCCCGCCACCTTGCCCGCGTGCAGGGCACGCGCACAACCGCCGCGGTTCCCGCCGCGCGCCAGGAGAGTTTTCCATGACGACATCCCATCTTTCCCATCGCACGGCAAAAGCGCTGCTCGTGCTGCTGGCAGGTCTGCCGCTGGCGTCGCGTGCTGGCGAGCCGCTGATCGTGGTCGAGGACCGTGGCGGCGCGTCGGCGCTGCCGTACTACGAAGCCCTGAATCTCCAGCCGCGCGCCGACGCACCGGCACTACCGCCCTTCCCCACGCCCCAGCCGCCCGCCACGCCGACGGACGAGGCCGCAATGCTGCCGGTGCGCAGCACCAAGCTCACGCCCGGCACCGTCGCGCGGCGGGTCATCGAGGCCCCGAGCCTGCGTCCATTCGTGGTCGTCGGCGACGACGAGGCGTCCCATGCCTGGCTGCGCCACCAGGCGGCCGCGCTACGCGAGCGTGGCGCGGTCGGCTTGGTGGTCAACGTCGAGACCGTGCAGGGCTTGGCGCGGTTGCGCGCGCTGGTGCCCGGCGTGCCGCTCGCACCCGTGCCCGGCGACGATCTGGCCGAGCGCCTGGGCCTGCGGCACTACCCGGCGCTGATCACGGCCACCGGCATCGAGCAATGAAGCCATGTCGGGGAAACAGCCGGTCGAGGTGCTGCTTCGCCCAGCGGTGGAGCTATACACCGTTGCCGCATGCGCGGGCGCCGCGTTTCTGTCCTTGGTGGCCCCATGGTCGCTCGCGCTGAGCCCCGCCATGGGCGTCGGCAGTGCGCTGGCGTTCGGCGCCTACGGCGCCATCCGCTACCGCGACGCGCGTGTCATCCTGCGCTACCGGCGCAACATCCGCCGCCTGCCGCGCTACGTGATGACCAGCAAGGACGTGCCAGTCAGCCAGCAGCGGCTGTTCGTGGGGCGCGGGTTCCTGTGGGAGCAGAAACACACCCATAGGCTGATGCAGACGTACCGGCCGGAGTTCCGCCGCTACGTCGAGCCGACGTCGGCATACCGGCTGGCGCGCCGCCTGGAAGAACGGCTGGAGTTCGCGCCGTTCCCGCTGTCCCGGCTGTCCGCGCTTACCGGCTGGGACGTTCCTTTCAATCCGGTGCGGCCGCTGCCGCCCGTGGGGGGACTGCCACGCCTGCACGGGATCGAACCCGAGGAGGTGGACGTCAGCCTGCCGCTGGGCGAGCGTGTCGGGCATTCGCTGGTGCTGGGCACCACGCGCGTGGGCAAGACCCGGCTGGCCGAACTGTTCGTGACCCAGGACATCCGGCGCGTGAACGCCGCGGGCGAGCACGAGGTCGTGATCGTCATCGACCCCAAGGGCGATGCCGATCTCCTGAAGCGGATGTACGTCGAGGCCAAGCGCGCGGGCCGTGAGGGGGAGTTCTACGTCTTCCACCTGGGATGGCCGGACATTTCCGCGCGCTACAACGCCGTGGGCCGCTTCGGCCGCATCAGCGAAGTGGCGACCCGCGTTGCGGGGCAGCTTTCCGGCGAAGGCAACAGCGCGGCGTTCCGCGAGTTCGCCTGGCGCTTCGTCAACATCATCGCCCGCGCCTTGGTGGAACTGGGGCAGCGCCCGGACTACATGCTGATCCAGCGGCACGTCATCAATATCGACGCGCTGTTTCTGGAGTATGCCCAGCACTATTTCGCCAAGCATGAGCCGAAGGCCTGGGAAATCATCGTCCAGCTCGAAGCGAAGCTGAACGACAAGAACATCCCGCGCAACATGATCGGGCGCGAGAAGCGCGTGGTGGCGCTGGAGCAGTACCTCTCGCAGGCGCGCAACTACGACCCGGTGCTGGATGGCCTGCGCTCTGCCGTTCGCTACGACAAGACGTACTTCGACAAGATCGTCGCCAGCCTCTTGCCGCTGCTGGAGAAGCTCACCAGCGGCAAGATCGCCCAGCTCCTGGCCCCGAACTACTCCGACCTGGCCGATCCGCGCCCGATCTTCGACTGGATGCAGGTCATCCGAAAGCGCGCCGTGGTCTATGTGGGCCTGGATGCGCTGTCCGACGCCGAGGTCGCCGCAGCGGTCGGCAATTCCATGTTCTCCGACCTGGTGTCGGTCGCGGGCCACATCTACAAGCACGGGATCGACGATGGCCTGCCGGGCGCATCGGTAGGCACGCGCGTGCCGATCAACGTCCACGCCGATGAGTTCAACGAACTCATGGGGGACGAATTCGTGCCACTGATTAACAAGGGGGGCGGTGCCGGCCTGCAAGTCACCGCGTACACGCAGACCCTCTCGGACATCGAGGCCCGCATCGGCAACCGTGCGAAGGCCGGTCAGGTGATCGGCAACTTCAACAACCTCTTCATGCTGCGCGTGCGCGAAACCGCGACCGCTGAACTGCTGACTCGGCAACTGCCGAAGGTCGAGGTCTATACGACCACCATCGTCAGCGGTGCGACCGACAGCTCGGACATTCGCGGGGCGACGGATTTCACTTCGAACACACAGGATCGCATCAGCATGTCAAGCGTTCCGATGGTCGAACCTTCGCACGTCGTCGGCCTGCCCAAAGGCCAGTGCTTCGCGCTGCTGCAGGGCGGTCAGCTTTGGAAAGTGCGCATGCCGCTGCCGGCGCCAGACCCCGATGAGGTCATGCCCGCGGACTTGCAGCAACTGGCCGGGTATATGCGACAAAGCTACAGCGAGGCCGCGCAGTGGTGGGAGTTCACCAGCTCCCCAGCTTTGCAGGACGCGGCCTTGCCCGTCGATCTGCTGGACGATGTCACTGCGCTCGGGCCTGACGCGATGGCCACCGCCACCGGCGCCGGCAGCGAGGCCTCGCCATGAAGGACGCCGCCTCGACCGCGCAGCGGGAGCAGAACCAGCGCCAGGGCCTGGTCGTCGGCACCATCACGCTGCCGTTCCGGCTGCTCGGGGTGCTGATCGGCTCGCTGCTGTTCTCCATCGTCGTGGAGTGCGTCGGCATGCACCTGTTCTGGAAGGACCAGGGCTGGCGGCACTCGCAGCAGATGTTGCAGTACGAACTGGGGCACCTGTCCAGCCACTTCACGCGCAGCGTCGTCGTGCAGGAGCCGGGGCGCACGTCGCACAAGTTAGTGGATACGGGGTACGAATGGGTGTTCGTGCGCTCGGGACTGCTGGAGCGCATGAGCCAGGCCGCCGAGCGCGCCCGCGCGCCGAGCCACGGGCAGGCCCGCAACTTCCGCTACTACATCAGCCAGGTCTATGTCTGGACGGAGAGCTACCTGATCGCCGCGTCCTTCACAACGCTCACGTTCCTCGTGCGCCTGCTGATCCTGGTGCTCACGCTACCGCTGATCTTCACCGCGGCGTTCGTCGGCCTGATCGACGGCCTGGTGCGGCGGGACGTGCGCCGGTTCGGGGCGGGCCGCGAATCAGGGTTCATCTACCACCGCGCGAAGGCGAGCCTGATACCGCTGGCCGTGCTGCCCTGGGTCACCTACCTGGCCTTGCCGATCTCGGTGCATCCGCTGCTGATCCTGCTGCCGAGCGCCGCCTTGCTGGGACTGGCCGTGAGCCTGACCGCGGGCAGCTTCAAGAAATATCTGTGAGGGATACGAGCACTACAGCTTATTGGCTATTTTTGCCGCAAATTCATACGCGGTTTTCTCGATGTCCCGAGGCGTTCCCAGCATGGCCGGCAAATCCTCCACACGCTGAAAGATGGCGGCTTTCAACTCGTCCCTTGTAGGGCGTGGAGTGAGCCTCCGCAGATTGGAAATCGCTTGATTGAGTTCCCTGGTATCGCTGGGGTGCGATGTGAACCAAGTCGGCCTGGAGGCCCAGCATTCGATAGCTTGTTGAATGTCTTCTCGCATGAATCTCCTTGACGTCTGTATGTAAGTCCGAATCAGCTTTTACCTGGAACGATATGAACGCCGATCCGCTCAGCGAGATCAAGCACGGCATCGTAGGCACTACCATCGTCCACCAAGCTGCGAGACGTGCCTTGCTGCTGCAGTGCCCCTGTTGGGATACGGTCGCCGAACAGAACGACTGCACGTGCCGAGTCATCCTGCCTCGACACCCAGGACAGCCCTTGAGCCTCCGGGCATTGGCGATGAATCGCTTCGGCCCATGGGCGTGTGGCCGGGTAATGGTCTTTTTCAGAGTCAATGAGCTGCTTGCGCGTGATACCCAGCTTGCGCAAGGGCACGCTCGCCAGATCGACCACTTGCAGCGACTGCCTCACCTCGACGGTGGAATGCACTTGTCCGGCCAGCTTGCTCTTGTCGAAGCTCTTGAACCCCGCCGTGTGCGGCACGTCATGGAAGACCGTCTCCATGAGCGCACACTCCACCGTCGTGCCGCCGTACAGCGTGGGTATGGGCTGTCCCCGGCCATCTTGGATCGGGCTGAAACGGGCATTGCCCCGCACGCCGGGGTTGAACTGGTCAGCCCGGTACTGGTTCTGATGCACGCGGTGCAGGACTTGCCCCTGCGGCAGTTCTGTCAGAGTGACGTGCAGTTTTGCTGGCGGCGCAGGCGTGGCGGTCGCTGAGCTATCGGCGGGCAATTCGGCTTGAGCCTCCTTGGCGCCGCGTTTAGCCATGCGCAACCTCCTGCACCTCATCCAGCGCGGCCTCGATCACCCGCTCGGGCGCAATCGCCAGCAGATCCTGCGGGCGCTTGCCGCCCAGGAAGCTGTTGTCGGAGCGGAACCAGTAGGCCATACCCCAGCCATCCTTGTGTCCGGCGAAGGCTTCGATGACCTTGGACAGCGCCTTCAGCGGCCGGAAACCCGCCTCGCGATCCAGCCCATAACCGGGGAAGTAATCGACCCCGTTATGGGGGATGGCGAAGATCAGCCCCTGCTTCTTCCACTTGTTGGGTTGCGCACTGGGGTTACGGGGGCTCAGCCCCGCCAGTTGCGCGACCTCAGCCGCCGTCAACCAGTCGCCGCTCTCCAGCACGGCCTTGCGCGTCTGCACCAGCATGGCCGCCTCCTTGAGCAACCGAGGCGATGGCGGCGTGCGCGGCACCAGCACTTCGGCCAGGCGCTCCAGCGATTCACGGTCCTGGCGCTGCAGCAGCACCTCGAACATCGAAGCCGCCACATTGGTGAAGTTCTCCGCCAGAGCGTCAAAAGCAGTGGGTTTGATCTGATTGAAGGTCAGCACCAGCACGCGGTCGGCATGCGACCGGCCCAGCCTGGCCTGCACCTCCTTGGGGGTTCCGATCAAAGTGGAGACACCCGAATGCTCTGCGGCGACGCTCATGACGCTCTCCATTGGGATATTTAAGTTATCCAAAAATAACATATCCATGATAACCAGTCAATCGGCATCAATGACACGGCAAACGGGTATGGCAGCACGGTCAGTCCATCAATCCGGACGCGGGCAGATTCCTATTTATTGCAGCCTAAACCGGCTCTGATCTCCACGATCTAGCCATTGCTGATCACACAGGAATGGCGCGATGGTGGCTTCAAACTGGCTGCGCGCCGCACATCGCGGCGTGCCCCATCTTCTAGTGACGACCCTCCTGGTGGGTCAGTCTCCGATGGCGCTGGCCGAGTCCCCGACCCAGCGCCAGGAACTGGCCGCCGCGCTGCGCCAGCTCGACGCATTGGAGCGCACCGTTGGGCACAGCGCCGCGCACACGCCCATCGCTCCAGGCGAGCGCTACTACTTCGACTACCCGCGGCTGCTAGCGGATCTGGCGCACGTGCGCACGGGCATCCAGGCCTACCTCACGCCATCGCGCGCTCAGCCGCGTGATCAATCCGAGCTGGCTGACGACTACCGCGTCGAGCTGCCCGCCTTTGCCCCGCCTGGGATCACGCCATGACCGGTGCACAACTCTCCGCCTTCCAGGCCAACAGCGGCATCGCGCCCGCCGCGATGGCAGCCGTGCTCGTGGGCGCCGTGTTCTCCGCCCTGCTGGTGTGGGGTGTGTGGGCTATCCGAACAGCCTACGTCGGCTGGGCCGAGAACCGCCTCAGCCAGCGCCAGTTCCTCGGCGTCGTCGTGCGCTTCCTCGCGATGTACCTCGTGCTGACCTTTTTTCTCCTCTCCTGAAAGGACATGACCATGCAAAGCCACACCCTTCCCTCTCGCCTCGCGCGGCGCGCCGCCGCGGCCCTGGGGGCCGCCCTGCCCGCGCTCACATTCGCGCAGGGTCTGCCCCAACTGGAGAACCCCACGCGCGGCGCCGGCAGCGGGATCATGCAGACCATCAGGAACTATGGCTACGACATCATCATGCTCGTGGCCCTGCTGGTGGTGGCCTCGATGTTCATTGGCGTCTGCTACCACGCCTACGGCACCTATGCGGAAATCCACACCGGTCGCAAGACCTGGGGCCAGTTCGGCCTCACGGTGGCCATCGGCGCCGTTCTGCTCGTGATCGGCATCTGGCTGCTCACCACGGCCACCGGCATCCTGTAGGCGGGGTTGGCCATGTCCGAGCACCAGCACATCCGCGCCGACGGAACCGTGACGTTCCTTCCGCACCGGCTCAACCGCCATCCGGTGGTCGTGCGCGGCCTCACCGCCGATGAGCTGTGGATCTGCTGCGCCCTGTCCGGCGGCGCGGGACTGCTGGTCGGCGCGCCCCTGTCGTGGGTGTTCCGCACGGTCGCTCTGGCCCCCACCTGCATCGTCCTGGGCGTGGCCCTCGGCGTGTTCGTGGGTGGCGGCATCCTGCGCCGCCTCAAGCGCGGGCGCCCCGATACCTGGCTGTACCGGCAGTTGCAGTGGCGCATCGCCACACGCCATCCGCTGCTGGCGGGCTGGGTGGACGGCAGGACTGGTCGTCAAGGGCTGATCTCGCGCTCGGGCTTCTGGACCACACGCAGGAGCACCCGATGAGCCGCTTCAAGAACGAGATTGCCCACCTGCAGGCGCACATCAAGACGCTGCGCCTGGGTGCCGGCGCGCTGGTGGCCGTCGCCCTGCTCATGGGCGGCGGCTGGTGGAGCGCTCCGCGCGACCTGACCATCCACGTCCCGCCCGACCTGCGCTCAGGCAGCACGCGCAAGTGGTGGGAGGTGCCGCCCGAGTCGGTCTATGCGTTCACGTTCTATGTGTTCCAGCAGCTCAACCGCTGGTCCTTGAATGGCGAGGAGGACTACCCGCGCAACCTGTACGCGCTGTCGGCCTACCTCACGCCCTCCTGCCAGGCGTTCCTCAAGGCGGACTACGACCACCGCCGCTCCACGGGCGAGCTGCGCCAGCGCGTGCGAGGGATTTACGAGATCCCGGGCCGCGGCTATGGCGACGACCCCACGGCACGTGTGCGCGTGGTCTCCGACCGCGACTGGGTGGTAACGCTGGACATCAGCGCCGACGAGTACTACGGCGCCGAGCACGTCAAGCGCGCCCTGGTGCGCTACCCCCTGAAAGTCACCCGGGTGGACGTCGATCCCGCCCGCAACCCCTTCGGCCTGGCGCTCAACTGCTACGAGGGCACGCCCCAGCGCATCAGCGCCCCCGAACCGGCACGTCCTGCTCCCGCCCAGAGTGGGCTGGTTCCGTCCCCAGGAGATACCCCATGAAGCACCTTGTACTCGCCTGCCTGGGCCTGCTCGCCGCGGCCACCGCGCCGTCCGCCCAGGCCATCGAAATCCTCCGCTGGGAGCGCATCCCGCTCGTGGTGCCGCTGCAGGTCGGCCAGGAGCGCATCGTGTTCGTCAACCGCAATGTCCGGGTCGGCGTCCCGGCCAGCGTGGGCCAGCGGCTGCGCGTGCAGAGCGCGGCAGGCGCCGTGTACCTGCTCGCCCGGGAGGCCATCGAGCCGACGCGGCTGCAATTGCAGGATGCGGATACCGGCGCACTGATCCTGCTCGACATCTCCACCATGCCGGACGAGGAAGGCGGCGCCGCGCTGGAGCCCATCCGCATCGAGGAAAGCGGTGCTGTGGCTCCCCGCACAGGGGATCAAGGAGGGGGCACGGCGAACACCCAGGCCCAGGGCGGCGCCCGCACGCCGCGGCGCGAGACCCCCATCCCCGTCGTGCTCACCCGCTACGCCGCCCAGAGCCTGTATGCGCCGCTGCGCACGGTCGAGCCACTGCCGGGCGTCACGCGCGTCAACCTCCAGCGCAACCTGAACCTCGACACCCTGCTATCCACCCTGCCCGTGCGCGCATCGGCCCTCGCCGCCTGGCGGCTGGAAGACATGTGGCTGACTGCCGTCCGCCTGACCAATACCAGCGGGAACTGGATCACGCTGGACCCGAGGCTGCTCCAGGGCGATCTCCTGGCCTCGACCTTCCACCACGACACCCTCGGTCCGCACGGCACACCGGAGGACACGACCGTGCTCTACGTCGTGACCCAGGGCCACGGCCTGGCGCGCTCACTGCTGCCCGCCGTCCACCGCTTCGACCCGGCCATTCATCTGACGCCGGAAGCCAAAACTCCCCACAGCGAGGCCCCCCATGAAAAGTAACGGCCTGCTCAAGTGGCTGATGATCCCGGTGGCGCTCCTGGTCCTGTTCGTCGCCATCCGCCAGTTCCCCGGCGGCAAGGCCGGTGCCCCCTCCCCGGCCAACCCAGGCGGCCAGCTCACCGTCGAGGAAATGAAGGCGCTGGGCATCGAGGGCGACACCCCGCGCGACACCGTGGCAACCTTGGTGGGCCAGGTCAAGCAATTGCGCACCGAGCTGCAGACCGCCCTCTCCGAGAACAAGACCCAGCGCGAAGAAAACCAGCGCCTGCGCCAGCGCGAGAACGCGATCGACCAGCGCATCGGCGCGGCCCTCGAATCCGAGCGTTCCAGCCTGCGCCGCGACCAGCAGCAGGCCGCGACCGAACGCCAGCAGACCGAGGGCCTACTCGCCGACCTGCAGCGCCGCCTGGACAGCCTCGGCGGACGCGGCGGCGGCCATGCCGACCTGCCCGTGGGCCTTGGCCTGGGCGACGGCGATGCGCCGACAACGGAAACCGGCCTGAGCTGGGTCGAGCCGCAGGATGCGAAGAAAGCCGAAGGCCGCGCAGGTGCTGGCGGGGCCACGACCTTCCCCACCAGCTTCGGCGCCGCGAAGGACCCTGCGGAGCCCGGGCCGCAGACCATGGCAACCGCCAAGGCCAAGAGCACGAAGCCGGTCTTCACGGCGGCGACGAACTCGACGCTCATGGGCTCGGTGGCGATGACGGCGCTCATTGGCCGAGTGCCGATCGACGGCACGGTCAACGACCCGTATCCGTTCAAGGTGCTGGTCGGCCCCGACAACCTCGCGGCGAACGGCATCGACCTGCCCGAACTGGCGGGCGCCGTGTTCAGCGGCACGGCCTCGGGCGACTGGACGCTCTCGTGCGTGCGCGGCCAGGTGCGCAGCATCACCTACGTCTTCCATGACGGCACGATCCGCACCATCCCCGAGGATCGGGAAGGCAACCAGCAGAACGGCCAGCAACGCGATGGCCTGGGCTGGATCAGCGATCCCCATGGGGTTCCCTGCGTCAGCGGCGAGCGCCGCAGCAACGCGCAGCAGTACCTGGGCTCCCAGGCCCTGATCACGGCGGCGGGCGCGGGCGTGGCTTCGCTCATCAAGAGCGACAGCGGGCGCATGTCCTATGTGGGGGCGGACGGCTCCATCGGCAGCGTGGGCATCTCGGGCAACGAGGCCGTGGGCCGCGTCCTGGCCGGTGGCGTGCGCGACATGGCCGAGTGGGTTAACAAGCTCTACGGCCAGGCCTTTGCAGCCATCTACGTGCAGCCCGGCGCCAAGGTCGCCATCCACCTCGACAAACCCCTTGCCATCGACCACGACCCCGAGGGCCGCAAGGTCGATCACCGTATTGGAGAAAGCCATGCACTGGAACTTGACTGACCTGACCCGGGGCCTCCTGCTGGCCGCCGCGACTGCGACGCTCTGCGGCTGCGCCACCAGCAAGGATGAACTGCTCACCCATGGCGGGCGCACCATGATGGATATCTGGCAGCAGGAAACGGGTGGCGATGGTGGGGGCGGCACCGGCCAGGTGGCGCGCAGGCAGTTGCTGGACGCGCGCCAGAGCCCGCGCCGTCCGCTGACCGATGCCGACATCCAGGCCGCGCCTGCCGGGCAGATGCGCTACACGCGCACCGCGCGCAACGACGTCCAGCGCCAGTTCCAACGCCTGCCCAATCCCGATCTGTCGATGTACGTGTACCCCCATCTGGCAGGCACCGATCCCGTGCCGGTGCCGGGCTACACGACCGTCTTCCCGCTGTACCAGCGCGTGCAGTACGCCATGCCGGGCGAGCGTTTAGAGGACTACTGATGCGCTGGAAGCTCCCCTGGCCGAAGTCGGCCGCACCGAAGCTGGTCGCATCCGGCACAGATGATGATGCGCCGCCGGACGGCTGGCAACGCCACGTCGAAGCCTTGCGCAGCGCCGGCCTGCCCGAGCCTGGCGCGGTAGTTCAGGGCCGCAAGCCCGCCACGCAGGCTGACGAGCAGGCGCTGTACGGCGTCGCACCGTCGTTCGTGGAACTGCTGCCCTGGGTGGAGTTCCTGCCGGGCTCCAAGTCCATGCTGCTGGAAGACGGGCAGTCGGTGGCAGCGTTCTACGAGCTGGTGCCGCTGGGCACCGAGGGACGGGAACCGGGCTGGCTCGCGCAGGCCCGCGACGCCCTGGAGAACGCGCTGCAGGACAGCTTCGACGAGATGGACGAGAACCCCTGGGTGCTCCAGCTCTATGTCCAGGACGAACCCAGCTTCGATCAGTACATGGAGAACCTGCGCGGCTATGTGCAGCCGCGCGCCCGCGGCACGGCGTTCACCGAGTTCTACCTGCACTTCTTTGCGCACCACCTGCGTTCGGTCGCCAAGCCGGGCGGCTTGTTCGAGGACACCACCGTCACGCGCCTGCGCTGGCGCGGCCAGACGCGGCGGGTGCGCATGGTGATCTATCGCCGCGTGGTCGGACTGGGATCGGCTGCACGGCGCGGGCAGTCGCCCGAGCAGCTGCTGAACATCGTGTGCGATCGGCTTTGCGGCGGGCTGGCGAATGCGGGCATCCAGGCGCGGCGCATGGGCGCCGCCAGCATTCACGACTGGCTGCTGCGTTGGTTCAATCCGCACCCGGCGCTGCTCGGGCCGGGCGTCGAGGACCGGGAGCGGTTCTATGGGCTGGCGCGGTATCCCGACGAGGCGGAAGAAGGCGAGATCGAGCTGGCGAGCGGGCGGGATTTCAGCCAGAGGCTGTTTTTTGGTCAGCCGCGCTCCGACGTGGCGCAGGGCACCTGGCATTTCGACGGCATGCCGCACCGCGTGCTGGTCACCGACCGGTTGCGCATGCCACCGACCGCCGGACACCTGACCGGCGAGACCCGCAAGGGCGATGCGGTCAACACGCTGTTCGACCAAATGCCCGAGGACACAACCCTGTGTCTGACCATGGTGGCGACGCCGCAGGACCTCCTCGAATCCCACCTGAACCACCTCGCAAAGAAAGCTGTAGGAGAAACGCTCGCCTCGGAGCAGACACTGAAGGATGTTCAAGAGGCCCGCTCGCTGATCGGCAGCGCACACAAGCTCTACCGTGGCGCTCTCGCCTTCTACCTGCGCGGGCGCGACGAAGCCGAACTGGACCGGCGCGGCCTGCACTTGGCGAACGTGATGCTTAACGCCGGATTGCAGCCGGTGCGCGAGGACGACGAGGTGGCACCGCTCAACAGCTATTTGCGCTGGCTGCCATGCTGCTACAGCCCCGCGCAGGACAAGCGGCAGTGGTTCACCCAACTGATGTTCGCCCAGCATATGGCGAACCTCGCGCCGGTGTGGGGCCGCGCCCAGGGCACCGGGCATCCGGGCATCACGCTCTTCAACCGCGGGGGCGGGCCGATCACGTTCGATCCGCTCAACCGCCTGGACCGGCAGATGAACGCCCATCTGTTCCTGTTCGGCCCGACCGGGTCAGGCAAGAGCGCCACACTCAACAACCTGCTGAACCAGGTCACGACCATCTACCGGCCGCGCCTGTTCATTGTCGAGGCGGGCAACAGCTTCGGCCTGTTCAGCGACTTCGCCCGGCGTCTGGGCCTGACCGTGAACCGGGTCAAGCTGGCGCCAGGTGCGGGCATCAGCCTGGCGCCGTTCGCCGACGCGCGCCGCCTGATCGAGACACCCAGCGACGTGCAGACGCTCGATGCCGACGCGCTGGACGAAGACACGCCGCCCGAAGCCGCCCACGCAGACGAGCAGCGCGACGTGCTCGGCGAGTTGGAAATCACCGCGCGGCTGATGATCACGGGCGGCGAAGACAAAGAGGAAGCCCGGATGACGCGGGCCGACCGCTCGCTGATCCGGCAGTGCATCCTCGACGCGGCCGAGCGCTGCCACGGCGAGGGCGGAGAGAACCGCACCGTACTCACGCGCGACGTGCGCAATGCGCTGCGCGCCCGAGGCCAGGACGCGACGCTGCCCGAGACGCGCCGCGCGCGGCTGCTGGAGATGGCGGACGCGATGGACATGTTCTGCCAGGGCACGGACGGTGAGATGTTCGACCGTGACGGGACACCCTGGCCCGAAGCCGACATCACCCTGGTCGATCTGGCGACCTACGCGCGCGAGGGGTACAACGCGCAGCTCTCCATCGCGTACATCAGCCTCATCAGCACGGTGAACAACATCGCCGAACGGGATCAGTACCTGGGTCGGCCCATCATCAACGTGACCGACGAGGGCCACATCATTACCAAGAACCCTCTGCTTGCGCCCTACGTGGTCAAGATCACCAAGATGTGGCGCAAGCTGGGTGCGTGGTTCTGGCTCGCTACGCAGAACATCGACGATCTGCCACGCGCGGCAGAGCCGATGCTGAACATGATCGAGTGGTGGATCTGCCTGTCCATGCCTCCAGACGAGGTGGAGAAGATCGCGCGGTTCCGCGAACTGTCGCCCGCCCAGAAGGCACTGATGCTCTCCGCACGCAAGGAAGCAGGCAAGTTCACCGAGGGCGTCATTCTCTCCAAGAGTATGGAAGTGCTTTTCCGCGCCGTGCCGCCGAGCCTGTACCTCGCGCTTGCGCAGACCGAGCCCGAAGAGAAGGCCGAGCGCTACCAGTTCATGCAGCAGTTCGGTATTTCCGAGCTGGACGCCGCCTTCAAGGTTGCCGAGAAGATCGACTTGGCCCGCGGCATCGAATCCCCGGCTCTGAATCTGCCACACTGAGCTTTGAAACCTGCCATGCCACCAAAACGCACTTCCACCCCGGTTCCGATCCAGATACAAGCGTTTCGCCGCACGCGCCGGTGGCCACACTGGCGCTGGGCTCTGGCGGGTGCCTTCGTCGCAGTGCCACTGCTCTGGTTCATGGTGAAGTCCCCTAGTGAACCTGCACCGCAACCATCGCAGCAGACAAGCGCCGCGCAGGCCGATGGGCCGCCGTGGCGGCAGGGAAACGCCGACGCGCGTTTCACCCTTGTCTTCTACGCAGACCTGGAATGCCCGTACTGCAAGGAATATTCGCCACGGTTGCTGCAGTGGATCGGCACCCAGCAGGACGTGAACCTTCAATGGCACCACCTACCGCTGGCCACGCATGAGCCTGCCGCGTCGACGGAAGCCCGGCTCGCCGAATGCGCGGGCCAGGCCGACGGACACGAAGCATTTTGGCAAGCTGTCACATGGGTCTACGCGCATACGCGCAGCGATGGCCGAGGACTGCCCGAGGGGCTCCGCTACGACGGCCTAACGCCTGCCATCGAGCGATGCCTTGCGAGCGAGAGGCCCGACGCGGCGATCCGCCAGCAGGCTGAGGAAGCAATGAAGGGTGGTGTGGCCGCCACGCCGTCGCTTCGGCTGCTCGACCGGGAGACAGGTAGATCGGTCGTTCTGCAAGGGCCGGTGGAAGGCGATGCACTGCTTTCCGCCATGGACATGCTGGCGGCTGGTCCCACGCCCGCTGAACCTGCTTCCGCAAAGCCTGCAGCTTCAGCCGCCCCATAGGCAGCACCAAGGTGCATGCGGAACTAACGCATGCTCATTCGGCGATCTGCTTGCGGGCTTCGCGCACACCCATCTTGAGCACTTCGCGCACGCGCACGAGCTGCGCCTGGCGGGGCGTGACCTGCCCTGACTCCCACTTGTAGATGCTCAGTGGCGAGACGCCGAGCAACTGCGCCATTTCTTTCTGCGTCATGTGAAACGCCTGCCGCTTCGCCATCAGCACTTCATGGCTGAACACGAAGGCGCGGCCCTTTCGCTTTCCGGGCTCTTGGTCTCCGGCTGGCGATTGCGCTTGCTGCTTTGAACCTGGGGAACGCTCAGTCGCCACCAAGGCCTTCTGCAATGCCCTGGTCAAGCTGCGCACCTGCCCCACCAATTCCTTGACATCGCGCTTGAGCGCCGCGATCTCGCCACGTTGGCCCGTCGCGGTCTTGCGCAGGGAAGTCAGCTCCCCCTTGTTCTCTTTGCGCGCGATGCGGGCAACTTCCAATCGGAACGATTCAGAAAATGCAGTCATGGTCGGGGGTGACGTCGGCGTTGGATGGGATGCGGATCATTCAAATGATCCGGTGCCGCCCGGCTCCCACCAGCAGCGGCACCGTTCGAAGCGGGCTTACTTGCCGGCCTTCTCGGCCTTGCGCTTGGCGGCCTTGGGATCGACTACGGCCTTGAACTTTGCACCCGGCACGAACTTGGGCACGGTCGATGCCGGGATCTTCAGGGCTGCGCCGGTGGCGGGATTCTTGCCGGTACGCGCGGCGCGCTTGGCGGACTTGAACGTGCCGAAGCCGACCAGTTGCACGGCATTGCCTTTCTTCACGGCCGTCTGGATGGTATCGATCAGTGTTTCCAGGACTGCACTGGCTGCGGCCTTGGACAGATCATTCTTGGAAGCGAGGATTTCAATGAGCTCAGCGCGATTCATAGGAAAGGTATCCGTCGGGAGTGAAGATTCTTGGTTTATATCCGATCGCAAGCCTGGCGGCGGCGGCAGCGCCCGCGGACATACGGCGGCATCAACGACGGAACAAATCGACGCGAGAGGCGGAGAAAACAACGAGCCTGTCGCGCCAGATGGAGGGAGATGACGAAGGTGGTTCTAAAAATAGTTGACTACTCCGATCACGGCGGTGATCGTGAAATAGGTTTGCAGAACCAGGAAGCCGAATAGACGCTTGCGAATGGCCATTCCAACAAACATGGCGTTGCTGACAAAGAAAATAATCCATGCGTACTTCGCGTGCTCTCCATTGAACGAAAGGAGCATGGAACCCATCGCGCTGAAGAAGGATGCTACGCACTCCATCTTGTTGCGACGCACGTACTCGACTGCTGAGGCGAGCAGCCTCATGCGTTGGCTGGCGCGCGTGGAGCCGACGTCAGTTCGTGGCCGAGGTGGCTTGTCGGATTTGCATGGTTCCATGCAGCCAATGTAGAAATTCGTCACGCCGGCGTCTCAATAAACCGTGGTGCCCGCCATCTCGGGTTTACGCTTGACAGGCTCATCGGTTCCTGAAAATCGGGATAGGCTGAATTGACCGTTCTGGGCGGAGAGTTGCTACTGCGTTCGATGCCCCATCCATGACTGCAAGGTGTCCGCCGACAAACAGGGCACGCCGAACTGCGCATTGTTTGCCCCTGTAAAGTGCGCCTGATCGTCTGATAGGCCCCTCATCAATTTCGGGGGCCGTCGACATGCCCGCATCTCACTTCCGGTTCGCTCCAGGCTGGCGAACCCTTGGTCTGGCCATCGCACTACCGGCATTGCTGGCAGCGTTCAGCCCGGCCACCTTCGCCGCCGACGTGGTGGTCGTCACCGATAGCCGCCACCCCGTCAAGACCACGGGCGGCGAGCGGCTGATCGATTTGAGCGAAGCGTCCCGGATCGAAACCGAACTCTCTGCACAATTGCCAACCGATCCGGAGACTGCGGCAGCCCTCGTGAAACATCGGCTGAACCAAGGCGGCAACGACCTCCAGCGCCGTATCGCGTTCGCCTACCAGGGCATCACCGACGCCTGGAGCCTCGGCGTCACCAGCCTCCCGGCCGTTGTGGTGGACAGGCGCTATGTGGTCTATGGCGAGCCGGACGTGGCCCGCGCCGTCGCGCGCATTGCGCAGTATCGGAAGGCGCAGCCATGATCCGCCTGTTCAACCTGATGCGCCGCCTGCGGTTGGCTGTCGGCTCCGCGCTGCTGCTCAGCGCCACAGGTAGCCACGCCCTCAATACCGCAGCCATCGTCGCATCGGTAGCATCGCCCGATTGCCTGGAGTACCGGGTGGTGGGCATCTGCTACTGGCTCTACTGCACCTGGACGGGCTGCACGGTACGCACGTCCATCAAGGTGCGCCACTACGTGCCCGATGCCGTTGTCTCCAGCTACAGCAACACCGGCGAGAACCCGTGGGTCGAGGTTCGGCCGATGAGCCTGCCCAACCCGACGGCCGTGGCAGGTGGCGACGGCACCACGAACCAGAGCCACGAAAACAATCTCGCGAAGTTCAAGAACGCCGACGTGATAGGCCACCCCGGCGCCGCGCTGTTCAACCAGTTCGTCGCCGCGTCCGGCTACTTCTGCCAGGGTGCGGGCACGGCGTTCATGCCCTACCTGCTCAGCACCCTGGACACGCTGGCCTGGCGCTACAACGTGCCAGAGATGGTGTATCCGGAAGCGCTGATTCCGGGGTTGCGCGAGGTCGGTGCGCGCACCACGCTGAACCTCTGGGGCAATGTGTACCCGCGCGGCGGCTTCCTCCACCAGACCGATGACCACAAGGCTGGTGCCGTGGTGGCCCAGCGCGCGGGCGATGTCGTCACGCGCTTCGGCCAGGTTCATGTGTACCAGCCGTTGCTCGCGATCCCGCAGCCCGGCTACTGGCCTGCCGGAGCGCTGCTGGAAGGCAATGGGTCGACCGGTAAGTGGCAGGAACTCACGCCCGTCCTGTCTTCGTCCTGCACGGTCTTCCCGCGCAGCGGGTTTCTGACCCAGGCCCAGCAAGGCGACTACGCCTGGGCGCTTTGGCGGCCCTACGCCTGTTGCGCTCGCCGGGGCCAGGTGTTCCTGGGCAGTGTCGATTTTCTCTGAGGTGCCACGATGAAGCGTCCCGCATTCAAGCCATTCTCTGTGCCCGCTCGCCGCGGGCGAACCACCTTGGCGCTGGCCGGGGCGCTCGCTCTGGCGGGCGGCGTGGCCTGGGGCCAGCTGGGGTACCAGGCCAGCGGCAGCGTCATCGGCGATGACGTGATGTATTCCATTGGGGGTGGCAGCGCCGTCTCCATGGGGCGTGCCGCCGGCATGCACTCCATCGGCGTCGGCGTGGGCTGGAACAGCAACCTGATCTGCGGCGACATGAGCATCCAGACCACGCTGCGCAACCAGCTCAATGGCATCACGCAGGGCTTTCAGCAGATCATGAGCAATGTGATCCAGAGCGCCACCAGCGCGGTGGCGTCCCTGCCCGCGCTGATCATCCAGCGTGCCGATCCGGGGCTGTACAACCTGCTCACGAACGGCGTGCTGCAGGCGCGGCTGGATTTTGACCGCTCCAAGCTCACCTGCCGGGCGATGGCCGAGAAGATGGCGGACATGGCGGGCGGCCAGCTCGGCTGGAGCCGTGTCGCCGAAGGCATGGCGCTGCGCGATGCCGTCGCCAGCACCGATGCCGTCTCTGCCGTCGAGCAGGCCGAACGGCGCAGGGGCAACGGCGGTGTGCCGTGGGTCGGCGGCGGCAATGCAGGCGGCTCCGGCCAGCCTGCGATCAAGATCGTCGGGGACGTCACCCGTGCGGGCTACAACCTGGTCAACGGCCGCAGCGTGACCGATGCGTCGTCCGTCGCGCCCGCGAACTGCACGAGCCTGTCCTGCCAGACCTGGACTTCGCCGCAAGCCGCTGTCGAATGGGCCACACGGGTTCTGGGCGAGAAGGAGCAGCGCACCTGCGATTCCTGCACCAAGACCCAGACCGTGCCCGGCGTGGGCCTGACGCCGCTGATCCAGGAGGAGTACGACGCCAAGCTGCAGGCGCTCCAGGATCTGGTTTCCAAAGCGAAGAACACGACGCCGGAGAATCTGCGCGAGGCCGGCAGCGCGTCGCTGCCCATCACGCGCAGCGTGGTCGAGGCGCTGCGCGATGAGCCCGACCAGGACCTGCTGGCGCGGCGCCTCGCATCGGAGGTCGCCCTGTCGTCGGTGCTTGAGAAGGCACTGCTGCTGCAACGCACGCTGCTCACCGGGAAAAAGGAGCCCAATGTCGCGGCCAACGAACTCGCGGTCGAGGCCGTGAACCACGAGAGCGACACGCTCGACCGGGAAATCCGCAATCTCAAGACCGAACTGGAACTGCGGCGCGAGCTGGCGAGCAACTCGCCCATGGCCATCATCCAGCGCCATGGCACGCGGGCTGCTGGTTCGCGCGGGATCTACGAGGGTGATCCGGTGCCCGACCGGCTCGACAAGTTGCAGAAGGGGCGTCCGGGGAGCACGCCGTGAGCCGGATGCGCGCGACCTGGCTGCGCCCGCGCTGGCTGTTCAGCCGGAGCCCGGCGAAGGCGCTGCTGTGGACGGTGGTGCTAGTCGCTGCCGCCGTGGGCGCCAATATCGTCGGCATCTACCTTGTGGGCGGCGTGGCCGACTGGGAATGGTGGCTGGCGACCGCTTCGCGCTACTTCCTGGTGTGGCGGCTGTGCCTGTACGGGGCGACGGCATACGGATGGCTGTGGATGCGCCGGCGCCTACTGGCGCGGGAAGCCGACGCGCACGCGCGGCGCCGCCTGGAGCGCTGCGAGATCGCTGGCGTCGTTGCCATCGTGGCGCTGGAAGCCAGCCTGTGGATGCAGGGTTGAGGGGCGGGCCATGACGCTTTTGACGACCGACTACCTGGAGTATTACCTGACCCTTGTGTCCTGGATCGTCCACAACGGCATCTGGGCGGTGCTGGTGGCGAGCGGGGTATTCGCCCTGCCCTTCCTCGCGATCGTCGTGCAGGAATGGCTCAAGGCCCGCGCGGAAGGTGCTGACGAAGGCAACAAGGGGGTGCTCTCGGCGGCGCGCATCGAGAACCGGGTGTTCGTGGCCATCGTGGTGGTGATGTTCGCGGGCATGCCGTTCATCGACGTGAACCTGGGCACCATCCAGTACGACAGCTCGCGTTCCGCCCAGTGCCAGGTCAGTGTGCCGCAGCCCACGGACACGGGCTGGTCGCAGTCCTTCAGCACGCTCAACAACCAGTCGGCGAAGCTGCCGGTCTGGTGGGCGTTCATGCACGCGCTCTCGCGCGCCGTCACCGGCGCCTCGGTGGCGGCGATCCCGTGCGGCACCGACCTGCGGCAGATGCGCATGGAGATCGACGCCACACGCATCAACGATCCAGTGCTGGCCCAGGAAGTGGCCGACTTCACGCACGACTGCTACGGACCTGCGCGCGCCAAGCTGTTCATGCTGCGCCCTCAGTTGGATGAAGCACAGATGCACGACGTGACCTGGATCGGCTCGCGCTTCTTCGCAGAGACGGGCGGCTACTACGACAGCTATCGCTCCAGCACGCCGCGCGACGCCTGGCCCTACGACAGCACCCGCGATGCGGGACTTGCGCAGGTCAACGGTGGTGGCGGCTATCCGACCTGCAGGCAGTGGTGGGCCGATGGCGGCAACGGCCTGCGGGCGCGGCTGCTGGGCCAGGTGGATCCGAGCCTGCTCAATCGCCTGGCGGGCTGGGCCGGGTTCCTGAGCCGGGCCGCGGTGGACGATTCGGTGATCCGCGCCATTGCCTCGCCGCGGCAGCAGAAACTGAACCAGGGCAGCGTCTACACGGACTATGGCGGCCAGATCGACAAGTCCCTGCCGAACATCATGACGCGGGCCGCGGGCGACCTGGGAATGGCAACCGGGGCGATGGCGGCGTTTCCCGCCATGGACGTGGTGCGCCAGGCGCTGCCCATGGTGCTTGCCCTGCTCAAGATGGCGCTGGTCATCTGCATCCCGCTGGCGCTGGTCGTGGCCACCTATGACCTGAAGACGGTCGTGACGGTCAGCGTCGTGCAATTCGCGCTGTTCTTTGTGGATTTCTGGTTCCAGTTGGCGCGCTGGATCGACAGCACCATCCTTGACGCGCTCTACGGGCAGGGATGGGGGTGGAACCGGCCCCACAGCAATTTTGATCCGCTGGTGGGGCTGAACAATGCGTTCGGGGACATGCTGCTGAGCTTCGTCATGGGCACGATGTTCTTGGTCTTGCCGGGATTTTGGCTGGCGAGCCTTACGTGGGTTGGGATTCGGGCTGGACACGCCATCCAGGGACTTTCTGATGGCAGCAAGAGTGCCGGCCAAGCTGGCGGCAAGGGCGCCGGGGCGCTCACCGGGGGCAAGCTGAAGTAGCGCGGGGCCGGTCAGTCGTCTGTGTACAACTCGTGCGACGTGTCGTTGTACAGATTGGGATCGTAGCCCGGCGTTTTACGCAACTCGGTAAGGTCGGTGAAGGGCCACTCGTCGTCATCCGAGGTATTGGCAGCAGCCGCCCATCCCGCCGCTGCCACGCCCAGCAGCACGAGTGCGAACCAGAAGGCAACGTAGAGCAGCACCCCGAGCACAGCCAGCTTGACCACCCACAGCAGCACGCCGGCACCAGCTTGCGGCACGCCCTTGGAAACCAGCCAGTTCGACGCCCGCCGTTCGCCACCCGCATAGGCACGCCATCCGCGACCAAAGGCGCGGCCGAGGCGTTCTGCGATGCTGATGCGGGCTGTCGTGTTCATGACCGTCTCCTGTTACAGGGGTGGCTACTCCAGTTTGTTCCAATTCAGTTCTGTTTGTGGCTTCAATGTGTTCTCTGGCTGCTTCAGGATTCTTCGTAGTCCGCTTCTACTGGGCCGGGGTCCGGCTCCACGCCGATGCTGTAGGCGGCAACGAAACGCGGCCAGTCCACATGGTCAGCCAGGTCGATGTCCTCGACAACGCTGACCTTGGCTCCCGCCCGCTCGAACAAGGCGATGCTCTTGGCGGGATAGTTGTTGCGCGACGGATAGAGCACACCATCGAACAACGCCCGGCCGTCGTCTCCGCGCAGTGCATGCACCTGGGCGGACACCTGCTGCGTGAGCGAGTAGTCGCGGCTGGCCAACTGCTCCAGGTTCAGGCCGAAGTAGCCCGCCATGACGCCCGGTGCCGTGAGGTCGGCCAGGAGCATGTGGTCCAGCACGCCTACTGCTCGCACCATCCGACCCTGGACTTCTTTCAGGGCGATGGAGCGCTTCGTGTCTTCAAGCCACTGGTGCGTGTGAAACACTGACTCCATCAGCGCCGTGGGCAGGTCGCGCCCCAGGTAGAGCACGCCGTAGGCCCGCGCCGGGTCATCGTAGCGATTGGTGCTGCTGCGGCCATAGAACAGCGGACTGCCTCGATAGACGACACGGCTCACATGCTGGAGCAGTTCGCCGGCATCGATCTGGAACGAAGGCAGCTCGTGGCTCATGGCGATCTCGCTTCAATGCACCTGAACGCCCAGCACGTTGAACACGGCCTCGGCCACGTCGTCGATCGTGCCATGCGTCACCGCATCCACTGGCGAGCGGCCGCCCAGTCCTTCGAGCGGTTCGGACAGCGCGCGGTAGATCGTCCAAGGGTCGATGCCCTCGACCTCCTGGAGCACGGTTTGGGTCAACTGCTGTTTCACCGGGTCGAGCTGCCAATCGGGCAGCTTCTGGCCGCGCGGCCCCACGTTCAGCGCCAGCAGCCGACGGGCGAGGATGTCCTTGTAGATCTGCTGGCGCGACTTGTCCGCCAGCTTGGCGAACTCGGGGATCGGCAGGTTGTGCGGCTGGCTGAAGGTTTCCAGCAGCGCGGCGCGGCCTCGCTGGATGTCGGTTTCAGTCGGCGCCCAGCGCGTGTCGGCACGCAGCGCCGCCGCCTTGCGCGCCAGGGCCTGCGGCACCGTCTCCACTTCCAGGCTGGCGGGCAGTTTCACCGCCTCGACGCGCTCGTGGACGAACGCTTCCAACTCGGCAGCGAACGCCCTGGCATCCCGGATTTCGACGGTATCCGCGAAGCGGCGCACATCCGCCACCGTGACACGCGGCAGACGGTCGGCAATGAATTCAATGGCAGTGGGCATGGTCATCTCCCAGGTAGGTTTGAGACAGGACTTACTCTAGTCGCCTTTGTCGCATTTGTCAACTTTGACGCCTAGAGGGCAACCTACCTGGCGAAAACAGCGTCTCCGCAGCATAGGCCGAGGCCAGCGGCTGGTCGCCGCGCAATCCATTCGTGCGGGTTCCACATTGACGCTGGAACCGCAACCCAGGCCCCGCTATACCGAAACGGTTAAAGGCCAAAGGGCCGAAACGGCAAGGGAATGGGGTGCAAGGGGAAAGGCCCTACCTCGAAAAGGCAAAAAGGCCTCCCGGTCGGCCCGCCACAGGACACCCGCATGCTCTCCCTGTTCCAGCGAAAACGGCCCCCGGTCGCCGGCGCGCCACCGCCAGCACCCGCCACCGTCCTCCCGAAAGGGTTGATGCGGCCCGAGTCGGCCGCATCGCTGCTGGCCACCCCGCGCCGGCAGAAGCTGCTGGAGCACATTTGGCAGCGCACCTCGCTGTCGCGCAGGCAATTCGCCACGCTGTACCGAGCGCCCCTGGAACGCTACGCCGAGCTGGTCCAGGCCTTCCCGGCCTCCGAGGCGCATCACCATGCCTATCTGGGCGGCATGCTCGACCACGGCCTCGAAATCGTCGCCTACAGTCTGAAACTGCGGCAGTCCCATCTGCTGCCCATCGGCGCCAGCCCCGAAGACCAAGCGGCACAGTCCGAAGCCTGGACCGCCGCCGTCGCCTACGCCGCGCTGCTGCACGACATCGGCAAGATCGCCGTCGATCTGCACGTCGAGCTGGCCGACGGCAGCATCTGGCACCCTTGGCACGGCCCGCTGCGCCAGCCATACCGATTCCGCTACCGCGACGATCGCGAGTACCGCCTGCACAGCGCCGCGACAGGTTTGCTCTACCACCAACTGCTCGACCGTGAGGCCCTGGACTGGCTCAGCGGCTATCCGTCCCTGTGGGCACCACTGCTCTACGTCCTGGCCGGGCAGTACGAGCACGCCGGCGTACTGGGCGAACTTGTCGTGCAGGCAGACCGGGCCTCGGTGGCCCAGGAGCTGGGCGGCGATCCGGCCCGCGCCATGGCTGCGCCCAAGCACGCGCTGCAGCGCAAGCTGCTCGACGGGTTGCGCTACCTGCTCAAGGAACAGTTGAAACTGAACCAGCCGGAAGCCTCCGATGGCTGGCTCACCGACGATGCCCTGTGGCTGGTGAGCAAAACGGTCTCGGACAAACTGCGTGCGCACCTGCTGTCCCAAGGCGTCGATGGCATCCCTGCGAACAACACCGCGGTGTTCAACGTCCTCCAGGATCACGGCATGTTGCAGCCGGCGCCCGACGGCAAGGCTATTTGGCGCGCGACCATAACCAGTTCCACCGGCTGGTCCCACTCGTTCACCCTGTTGCGCCTCGCTCCTGCGCTGATCTGGGAATCTGGCGAGCGACCGACGCCTTTTGCAGGCACGGTAGCGATCGACGCGGCAGTCGCCGAAAACGACGCCGAGGCGCCGAAAATGCCGCCTGCGGCCATGGCGAAGGCAGCCCCGAACGGTCAGAAACTTCCATCTTGGGAAGGCAGTAGTACCGTCACCGCCTCACCGCCTAAGGCCCAGCCCGTGTCCGATGTCATGGAGGACATGCTGGCAATGGTGAGCACGAGCGGCTCGCCTGGTGCCGAGCAGGATGTGGAGCCGGTCGCACAGAGAAGCTACCCCGCAGACCCCAGCACTCCTATGCCAGCGACTGCCGCAGTGCTTCCTTCGCCACCACCATCTACTGCTAAACCACCCCTAACAGCAGCGCCCCCGTCAGGCGAACATTTCATGATGTGGCTGAAACAGGGAATTGCTTCGCGCCGGCTCATCATCAACGACGCAAAAGCGCTCGTGCATTCCGTGAATGACACGGCCTACTTGGTCAGCCCAGGTGTGTTCCAGCGCTACGTCCAGGAGCACCCTGATGTCGGCACGCTGGCACGGCAGGACAAGATGCCGGATTGGCAGTGGGTGCAGAAGCGCTTTGAGAAACTGGGGTTGCATCGAAAGCACGACAGCGGCTTGAACATCTGGATCTGTGAAGTCACCGGGCCGCGCAAGTCCCGGAAGCTGCATGGGTATTTGCTGATCGATGCGAATTGGTTGTTCGATGCAGTACCACCCAACAATCCTTATCTCAGAGTTACGCAAGAGATTTGAGCATGGAGTCCTACGTGGCGGTGAGATACGGTAGAGTTCGCCTTGGTAGGTTAGCGGCTAGCCAAGGTGTCCAGCACAAAGTCAGCGCGTTGCGCCACTCTGATCTTGGGCAACCGCGATACCGCATAGCCCAGCGCTGGATAGGTGCGCTGAAGCCGCTCGAATTCAGCCCGCGCTTCATCCATGCTGTGACGGCGTTCTTCGTCCTGCACATAGATTTCAGGCCACGGCGGGGCCAGAAAGATGCGCGAGTGGTAGCGATGCGACTGGGCAATCGTGTCCAGAATAGTAGTGCCGTCCAGTGCCTGGGGTGCTGCCGCCGCGTCGATCAGGCCACGGTCGAAGAACACCCATTGCGTATTGCTGCGTGGCGCATTGGCATGGTTGTCTAGCGCAAGGTCGATGGCCCCGCGCAGGAAGGCCGTCATGTCGAGCCACGGCAGGGCCTGGCCGCCCGTGCGTGTTTGTTCCTGAACGATACGCCGTCCAGGCTCCTCAATTACGGCATCCCTGGATTTCCATTCAACCCCCACAAACGAGAACGACGATCAACTATCTCCTGAAAGGCCATCAGCATCCATCAAGGCCAGCATGCCAACAATGAGTGCGTGCATGCCCTGTTGAGTTCGGCCTCCATCTCGGCTTCCTCCGTCGCACGGTCTGCATCCACGACTGGTTCCCGTTCGGCGACCGAGTACACCGTGTCGGCCACGGCAAGGCAGTGGAACGCCACGGTGGTCAACAGCCAGCGCGCATGCTCCATCGATATGCCGTAGGCCTGAGCGATGTGGCGTTGGTGGCCGACGATCTTGTCGAGCATGGGCTGGGTCGCCGCCAGACGGCGGATCACGTTGGGTACGCCTTGCCGTCGCCAAGATGCTTGGGCTTGAGCATCGGCGTCTCGTGGGCGTGCAGCACCACGTGGCGACGCAGTTCGTCATCCAGCGCCTTTACCATCGGCTGCAGTTGCGCGCCGCACGCACCGACCCACTGTGCCAGCGTCGAGCGGGCAACAGTAAGTCTGATGCTCTTTGCGCATTCAGATGAATGCATTACGCCCATACGAAATCCGAAATCAGCTCGGCCGCGCACAGCAGATGGCAGTTGTCTATGGCTGTAAATGCGCTTCCCGCAGAGCCATGTCCTCTCTCAGAATACGCTGGATCTCCAGTATCGCGGCCGCGCTCTGTTGCACGCTGTGCCCCGAAATAATGACTTTCTCGGACTGTGCGCCGGGAAGATGTGCGCTGCGATAAGGCACAAGACCGTCATCGGAATCATCGAGGGCCACTTCGGAATTGGCTTGGGCCACGATCGAGTGATAGCGCACCTGGGATGAGATGGGAAAGCCCGCCGCCGTACGCACGAACGGATCGTTTTCGTCGAGATTGTTCACGCTATTGGGAATGGTTGCCAGGCTTTCACGGCTGCTGGCGGCCGCATTGGGTGCCAGTGTATGGGCGAGTTCTTCGAGCACCGTAATGGGAAAGCGGATAAATCCCGCCATCCAGCGCCCCAGGCGTCCACCCGCGACCGATGTGCCCCGATGAGGCGCCGCGATGAAGATGGCACTGCTGACATTCGGGAAGGGCTCGAAGCGCAACATGGGATCAATGCGCCTGATCTGCTGCGGCGTCAACCGACTGTGATCCGCAGCCAATTGCACCAGCGATTGATCGGTTGACGACACCATCAACCGCGCGATGACCCCGCCCATGCTATGCCCCACCAGCACGAGGTCGGACGACGCCGGCGCTTGGCCGGATGGGTCGAAATGCGTCAGCGTATCCCCGAGCGCCCTGCGAATCATGGCGTGGTTCAACGCGACTGGCATGTTGGTCGGGTAGTAGACCTGCCAGATCTGGTAATGCTGGCGCAGGGCCTCATCGCCCAGGATTTCGTTGGCGAGTTCCACCCAGGCTTCAGGGCTGCTGGCCAGTCCGTGCAGCATGACGATGATCCGCCTGTTCGGATCGTAGGGCTGCATCAAGTAGACGTGCGGGCGGTCGATGCCACCCTCGCGCCCGAGCAGGCTGCGCAGCGACTGGCGGTTGAAATTGGCACGGGCCAGCCATACGCCATAGCCGGCCGTGAAATTGGCCGCCAGCGGCACACGTTGGCCGCGCAGCATAATGGCCGATTCCACATAGGGGTCATGCACCGTCAGACGGGCTGTACGAGCATGCAGCACGCTGTCCAAGTTGTCTCCGTCGGGATGCAGCAGAACCGTCATGGACGGCGCGGGCATCTCGCTCCAGGGCAGCGGTTGCTGATCATGTTTTGCCGCTGGGCGACCACCCCGAGTTGGGGCGGCGCTCAGGGACTCGTCCGGAATGACCGCCACAAGCTCGGCGCCAAAGCCGTCGCGCCGGTAGAGGCTACGCAATCCACGGAAAGACAGGGACGAGGCTGGCAGGAGTTCGGCTGGCACCGCCGTACTGCCCGGTAAGCGCGCGCCGCGCATATCCAGCTTCAGTTCCCAGCCTGCAATGTTCCAACTGGTCTGGTCGGGCAACTGCGTCGGCATTTGTTGCCGAACTTCGAACATGCCGGTGGCCGCATGCTCGACGGCATAGTTATACCAATCCCGCACTTGGGTCTGGCGATCCTCGAAGGCCCGCTCTCCCGGAGTATGGTCACCAAGGAACAGATAAGCATAGGCATAGCGAATCGTCTCAAGCCAGGCGGCTTGCTGCGCTGAGCCGGGCTTCATGGCCTGAGCCTGCGCCAGCCATAGTTCGGACAGTGCAGCCAGGCGTCTATCCGTGGCGACCCCCGTCACGGTAGCCAAGGCCTCCGCGCACTCCGAGGAGATCGGCTTTGCGCATGCCTGCTCATCCAATGCCGCCACCCTGATGGTCTGGACAGTCGCATCGCTGAGCTTGCCACGTGTCAGGATGTCGCCGCGCTTGAGTTCGATGGCCTCCCTGGCAGGTAGCGTATGAACTTCAACCACTGGGCCGAACTCGCGCAGGATCGAGCAGCCCCCCAGCAGCAGCGGAGCAAGAGCGGCGCATGCAATGAGAAGGCAGGCCTGCGGGAACCTCATGGATTCACCTCGTTGGCAGGGATGCCTGGCACGCCTTGTCGAATCGACATCGAGAAGTCATCCTCTGACACATCGGAAGCAAGGGCACGTTCGTTGATATGCCCCAGTGCCTGCAATTCATCGTAACGATAGCCAGGCGTCAATCCATGCAGGTCGTAGACGTACCGCGCAAAATATCCAGACAGCAGCAGGCGATAGTCCATTGGCAATGCGGGCGCAATGACCCGGGCCAGCTCGAATACGATGGTCGTGCAGTTACTGGTTAACGTGTTGTAAAAGCGCGGTTTCTGCCGCAGTTCATTGGCCGCGTTCAGATACTCCAGAAACAACGCGCGGGCACTCGCCTGATTCATCTGCAAGCGATAGAGATAAACATCTTCGCCTCGCGCGTTGCTGCGCGTACGCACAATGTCTCGCTCATCGGCGGCTACCAGGATCTGCTCGAACTGACGGAAGAATCCTCCTACCGCCGAGAAGGACTCATGGCGTTCCTTGCGAATTTCCAGCGAGAACACCACGCGTTCACCGCCATCGAAGCCGAACGACACCAGGGTGTGGGCGATGTGCGGCCCCATCCAGTAGGAAAGCACCAAGTCGGCGCTGCGCAGACGATCCAGGTCGTATGTGCGGCTCTCCCACTGCGGGGTGTAGTCGGTTTCGCTGCGCCACTGGAAGTTGCGCACATTATTCAGGTGAACATGGTTGCCGTCGATCCTGGCCTCCAGCAACTGGGCGACATCGTCAGCCCATACACGCTGGTGTGACGGCTGCAGCGTCCCCCACCACATGAGCAGGGAGGCGGCTGCGATCACAAATGCGAATCCGGCGATGTTGCGATTGCGCCGCCCAAGCAAGCCCGCCCGCGACAAGACAACGGTCACACCCAACGTAGACCACATGGCAATGACGAACCATCGCACCACCGAAGGTCCCGGCATCTGATGCCACAGAGCCAGCGCACCCCACACAGTCAGCAGCAGTACCACAAAGCCGATCGCCAAGCCTGCAAGGGCGCGCAGGACTATGTGCATCACTCCGCTCATTGAGGCTGCAAAAGCTCAAGCAACAGTTGCCGGTGCGCATCCCGTAACTGCACCAGCGAGATGGAAGGACTGCCCTTGGACAGCATCGAGGAACTCAGCCACAGCACTGCGGGCGCGAGCGCCAACGGGAAGAAGTGTTCGGTCAAGACGCCTGGGCGAATGACGCCTCGGCGTATGTTGCGGTGGATGATGGTCTGCGCCCGCTCTTTCAGCCCGAGCGCAACTTCGTTGTGCCAACGCTGCACCAGCTCTGGAGTTCGGGCGCTTTCGGCCAGAAGCAGCCGGTAGATCGACATCGTGGCAGGGGAGCTGAAGGTCGCGTACAGGCGATCCAGGTAGACATCTACCAGCTCTGGCAACGTCAGATCCTCATCCGGGAGCCAGCCCTGGAAATCAAAAATCTGCTTCGTCGTACGTTCGAGCAAGGCGTGAAAAATTTCTTCCTTGCTTTTGAAGTGGGCATAGATGCCAGCCTTGGACAAGCCCGCGCATTCCGCCAGGCGCTCCATCGACACTGCGTTGTATGTCCGATCCGCGAATTCGACCAGGGCCGCGTCGAGTATTTCCTCTTTCCTGGCGGCAGAGGACAGGTAGCGGCGCTTGTTGTCTGGCGCGTCATCTTTCTTGGGTGGCATTCAAAGGCTCTGTTCAAAGATCTGAGGGGTGTTCCCATGGGCCTGTCACCGGCTCTACCAAGAATCAGGGCCTTCCTTGAACCCAAGCCGGCAGCTCGAATTGACCTGCGTCAATGACCGACGAGCCCGCTGATTGCGGTTCTTGGATTGTAACGTATAATTGAAAACAACCGTCCAGTCGTTTGTTTTAAGATTTCACAATGCAGATCAACACAGGGCGCGAGTGAACCCGGCACATCGGGTTACGACACAGGAAGAGCGCCCTATCAACCAGCCGGGGAACACGGGGATGCACATATCAACAAGGAGATGAAGTGGGCTTGACAGCACTTGCAAGCAAGAAAGTAGGGCCTGCGGACACCAGCCACGAACCCCGCATTGCGCGGGTGGCAGCCATTCCCTCCTCTGCGACCAGACCCTCTTCAGCCCGATACCTGTACGGAACGTGACCATGCTCCCAACTTCCCCGTTGTTTCCCGCGTTCAGATTGCGCGCTGCCTCGTCGGCCCTGAGCGCCGTCGTCTTGACCGGCTGCATGTCGCTCGCTCCGGCGCCAGACACCCCGCCATTGCCCGTGCCCGAAGCCTGGCCCGCGCATCTTGGATCAGGCACCGACGGCGCCCACGCGGGAGAGCTTGCCTGGCAGGCGTATTTCACCGACCCCCTGCTGCAACGCCTCATCGAGACTGCGCTGGAAAACAACCGCGACCTGCGCGTGGCCGCGCTGCGCGTCGAGGAAGCCAGCGCCACATTCCGCATTCAGCGCTCGGATCGTTTTCCTGCCATGGGCGTGGGCGCCCAAGGTGGACGCGCGCGGGTCCCTGGCGACCTGAACATGTCGGGCCGATCGCTGGTGGGCGGCGAGTACCGGGCCGAGGTGGGTTTGACCACCTGGGAACTGGATCTGTGGGGTCGGATCCGCAACCTGGAAGACGCCGCCCTGCAAGCTTGGCTGGCTTCCGACGCGGCTCGCCAGGCCGTCCATTTGGCGCTGATCGCCCAGGTGGCAGACGGCTATCTTGGCCTGCGCGAGATCGACGAACGCGTGGCGATCGCACGGCAAACCGTGACCACCCGCGAGGAGTCCTATCGCATTTTCCGGCGCCGCGTCGAAGTCGGCTCGACCTCGAAGCTGGATCTCACACAGGTCCAGACCCTGCTGAACCAAGCTCAGGCGCTGCTGACGCAGCTTGAGCAGGCTCGCACCACGCAACTGCACGCCCTGGCACTGCTGGTAGGCGCTGATCCCGGCCCGCTGCCCGCCAAGGCACCCTTCGATGAAACGACGGTTCTGGCTGAGCTGCGGGCCGGTCTGCCTTCGGAGCTGCTGGTCAGTCGCCCGGACATCATTTCCGCCGAACACCAATTGCGTGCCAGCAATGCCCACATCGGCGCGGCCCGCGCGGCGTTCTTGCCGCGCATTGCGCTGACCGGCAGCTTCGGCACGGCCAGCTCCGACTTGAATGGCTTGTTCGATTCCGGCAGTCGCGCCTGGACCTTCATGCCCACCCTGTCGCTGCCCATCTTCGATGGCGGGCGCCGCCGCGCCAATCTGGAGCTGAGCGAAGTGCGCCGCGACATCGCCGTCGCCGGATACGAAAAAACCATTCAATCGGCCTTCCGCGAGGTGGCCGATGCGCTGAGCGCAAAGCACTGGCTGGCTGAGCAGTTGACGATCCAGAGAGCCAACCTGGAAGCGCAAAGCGAACGCGCACGCCTGGCCAAGTTGCGCTACGACAACGGCTCGGCCGCCTTCTTGGAAGTGCTGGATGCCCAACGCGATCTGCTGGGAGCCCAGCAACAACTGGTACAGGCGCGCCGCGCGCTGCTGTCCAGCCAAGTGGCGCTGTATGCCGCGCTCGGCGGCGGCACCCTCGCCGCAGCCGGCGAGGCACAGGGTGCGGCCTCGACTCCCGCTTCCACCCCATCAACCCGTTAAGGCACGCCGAACCCATGACTGTCTCCCCCTCTCTCAAGAAAAAACTCCTGGTCGCTGCCGCCGCAGCGGTTGTTGTCGCCCTGGCCTGGTGGGGCTGGACGGGGCTTGCTGACAGCGGCCCCGGCGAAGGATTCGTCAACGGCAATGGCCGCATCGAAGCCACCGAGATCGACATCGCCACCAAGCTTCCTGGACGTATCGAAGACATCCTGGTCCGTGAAGGCGATTTCGTCGCAGCGGGCCAGCCACTGGCCAGGATGCAACTGGAAACGCTCGAGGCGCAGCGCGACGAGGCCCTGGCCATGCGTCAGCAGGCTGAGCATTCGGTGACCGCGGCGCAGGCACAGGTGGCGCTGCGTGAAGCCGACGTGACTGCCGCCTTGGCTCTGGTTGGTCAGCGCGAGTCGGAACTGGACGCCGCGCAACGGCGCCTGACACGCTCCAGCACGCTGTCGAGTGAGGGAGCCGCCTCGATCCAGGAACTGGACGATGACCGGGCGCGCGTACGGGGCGCCCAGGCGACCCTCGCGGCCAGCAAGGCACAGGCCGCCGCTGCCCGCGCCGCGGTCGAAGCCGCCAGGGCGCAGCTTGTCGGCGCGCAGTCCAGCGTGTCCGCCGCTACGGCCAGTATCAGCCGCATCGAAGCCGACATCCGCGACAGCGAACTGCGGTCTCCGCGCGACGGACGGGTTCAGGTGCGTGTCGCGCAACCCGGCGAGGTGCTTGGAGCGGGCGGACGTGTCTTGAACCTCCTTGATCTGTCGGACGTGTACATCACCTTCTTCCTGCCCGAAACCGTGGCCGGCCGCGTTGCGCTGGGTTCGGAGGTTCGCATCATTCTGGATGCCGCGCCCGAGTATGTGATTCCAGCCACCGTTTCCTTCGTCGCCAGCGCAGCGCAGTTCACCCCCAAGACGGTGGAAACCGCCAGTGAGCGACAAAAGCTGATGTTTCGCGTGCGCGCACAGATCTCGCAGGAGCTGCTGCGTGAGCACCTGAACCAGGTCAAGACCGGTCTGCCCGGCGTAGCCTGGGTCAAGCTCGACGCCAAGGCCGAGTGGCCTCAGAACCTCTCCGTTCGTGTGCCGGAGTAAGGTATGAGCCACAGCGCGCAGCTCGCGACCGTTGCAAGTGTCCGCCAGGTAAGACTGCGCTACCGCGACGTCATTGCCTTGGATGGCATTGACCTGGACATCCCCGCTGGACGGATGGTCGGTCTGATCGGCCCCGACGGTGTGGGCAAATCCAGTCTGCTCTCATTGCTGGCGGGTGTGCGCATCATCCAGGAAGGCACGGTCCAGGTGCTGGGTGGCGACATGGCCAGCAAGGCCCATCGCAATAAGGTGTGCCCGCGCATCGCCTACATGCCGCAGGGACTGGGCAAGAACCTGTACCCGACGCTCTCGGTCGAGGAGAACCTGCAATTCTTTGCGCGCCTATTCGGTCATGGCGCCGCAGAGCGCCGCCAGCGGATCGATGAGCTCACCCAGGCCACCGGCCTGTTCAAATTCCTGTCGCGCCCGGCAGGCAAGCTCTCCGGGGGCATGAAGCAGAAGCTGGGCTTGTGCTGCGCCCTGATTCACGACCCGGATTTCCTGATTCTCGATGAACCGACGACCGGCGTGGATCCGCTGGCGCGCGCACAGTTCTGGGATCTGATCGAACGCATCCGCGCCGACCGCCCGGGCATGAGCGTGATCGTGGCCACCGCCTACATGGACGAGGCGCAGCGCTTCGACTGGCTCGCCGCCATCGACGACGGCAAGGTTCTCGCCACCGGCACACCGAAGGAATTGCTGGAAAGAACAGGCAGCCCGAATCTGGAAGAGGCGTTCATCCGCCTGCTGCCGGAAGAGAAAAAGCGCGGACACCAAGCGGTAGTCATTCCCCCCTTGCCGGATGGCGGCGCGGACGATATCGCCATCGAGGCCCAGGGGCTGACCATGCGCTTTGGCGACTTCGTTGCCGTCGACAGTGTCTCCTTCCGCATCCGCCGCGGTGAAATCTTCGGCTTCCTCGGCTCCAATGGCTGCGGCAAGTCTACGACGATGAAGATGCTCACCGGGCTACTGCCGGCGAGCGAGGGACGAGCCTGGCTGTTCGGTCATGAGGTGGACCCGCATGACTTGGACACCCGCCGCCGCGTCGGCTACATGTCGCAGGCATTCTCGCTCTACAGCGAAATCACGGTACGCCAGAATCTGGAGCTGCACGCCAAGCTGTTCAGTGTGCCCCCGGAGGATATTCCGGGCCGCGTGGAAGAGATGTTGGAGCGCTTCGGGCTGGTGGACGTCATCGACAGCCTGCCGGCCAGTCTGCCTCTGGGCATACGCCAGCGCCTGTCGTTGGCGGTCGCCATGGTGCACAACCCCGAGCTGCTGATTCTGGACGAGCCGACCTCGGGCGTCGATCCGGTGGCGCGTGACGCGTTCTGGCGGCTGCTCATCGAACTGTCGCGGCGCGACCGGGTGACGGTCTTCATTTCCACCCACTTCATGAACGAGGCCGAACGCTGCGACCGCATGTCAATGATGCATGCCGGCAAGGTGCTCGACAGCGACGTGCCCGCCAGACTGGTCGAAAAGCGCGGCGCCGAAACCCTTGAAGAGGCCTTTATCGGCTACCTTATCGAAGCCGACGGGGGCACGGCCACCCCCGCCAGCCAGGCCCAGGCATCAGTCCAGGCGGCTGAGCCACCTGCTGCGCACGCCGCGCACACCGGACAGTCCTCGGGTGGATTCAGCCCACGCCGCATGTTCAGCTACCTGTGGCGCGAGTCGCTGGAACTGCGGCGTGACCCGGTGCGCGCCACCCTGGCGCTGGGTGGTTCGCTGCTGCTGATGTTCGTGATCGGCTTCGGCATCACCATGGACGTCGAGGACCTGAGCTATGCGGTGCTCGATCGCGACCAGACCACGCTCAGCCAAAGCTACACGCTGAACCTGGCCGGCTCGCGCTACTTCACCGAGCACGCGCCGATCGTCGACTACGACGACCTTGACCGGCGTATGCGCAGCGGCGAACTGTCGCTGGCCATCGAAATCCCCCCTGGCTTCAGCCGCGACGTGTTGCGGGGCCAGAACGTGCAGATCGGCGCCTGGCTCGACGGCGCCATGCCGGTGCGCGCGGAAACCGTCCAGGGCTACGTTCAGGGCATGCACCAGCACTGGCTGCTGGTACAGGCCAGCGAGCGCAGCGGCGCCAGCGCAGCCGGCAATGCGAGCGTCGAGACGCGCTTTCGCTACAACCCCGATGTCAAGAGCCTGCCCGCCATGGTGCCAGCGGTGATACCTCTCTTGCTGCTCATGCTGCCGGCCATGCTGACCGCGCTGGCGGTGGTGCGCGAGAAAGAGACAGGCTCGATCACCAATCTGTACGTGACGCCGGTGACGCGCATCGAGTTCCTGCTTGGCAAGCAACTGCCCTATGTCGGCCTGGCCATGATGAACTTCCTGCTGATGAGCCTGCTCGCGGTCACCATCTTCGGTGTGCCGGTCAAGGGCAGCTTCTTGACCCTGGCGCTGGCCGCGCTGATCTTCTCCTTCGCCGCGACAGGCATGGGGCTGCTCGCCTCGGCCGTCACGCGCAGCCAGATCGCGGCCATGTTCTTCGCCATGATCGGCACCCTGATTCCGGCCACCCAGTTCGCCGGCCTGATCGATCCAGTGTCCTCGCTCGAAGGCTCCAGCAAGTTCATCGGCGAGATCTACCCCGCCACGCACATGATCTCCATCAGCCGTGGCGTTTTCAGCAAAGCGCTCGGCTTGCCCGACCTGACATGGCCGCTGTGGTCGATGCTCCTGTCGGTTCCGGTGATTCTCGGCGCGGCCGTTTTGCTACTCAAAAAGCAGGAACGCTGAGATGCGCAGACGAAACCTGGCCAACATCTACCAGCTCGGTGTCAAGGAGCTATGGAGTCTTTGGCGCGATCCGATGATGATCGTGCTCATCGTCTACGTGTTCACGGCGTCGGTCTACACCTCGGCCACGTCCATGCCGGAGACGCTGCACAACGCGCCCATCGCCATCGTCGATGAAGACAATTCGGCGCTGTCCCAGCGGATTGCCTCGGCGTTCTACCCGCCGCAGTTCACACCACCGGCCATGGTCGACTATGGGAGCGTGGACGCGGGCATGGATGCGGGGCAGTACACCTTCGCCCTGGTCATTCCGCCCAATTTCCAGCGCGACGTGCTGGCGGGGCGATCGCCCGCCGTGCAGCTCAATGTCGACGCTACCCGCATGAGCCAGGCATTCACCGGCAGTGGTTACGTTCAACAGATCTTCACGGGTGAAGTCAACGAGTTCGTCAAGCGCTACCGCGGGACCGAGGCGCCACCCGTGGATCTGGCGTTACGCGCGCGCTTCAACCCTTCACTCGACAAGGCCTGGTTCGGCTCGGTGGTGGAGATCATCAACAACATCACACTGCTGTCCATCATTCTGACAGGCGCGGCGCTGATCCGCGAGCGCGAGCACGGCACCATCGAACACCTGCTGGTGATGCCCGTGACTCCCGCCCAGATCATGCTCTCCAAGGTCTGGTCGATGGGCCTGATCGTGCTGGTCGCCGCCTTCCTATCCCTCAATCTCATGGTGCGCGGCGTCCTGGGCGTGCCCATCGATGGCTCCATTGCGCTGTTCTTCGCCGGCGCGGCGCTCAGCCTGTTCGCCACCACGTCGATGGGCATCTTCATCGCCACCCTGGCGCGCAACATGCCGCAGTTCGGCATGTTGATGATGCTCACCATCATGCCGCTGCAGATGCTCTCGGGGGGCACCACGCCGCGCGAAAGCATGCCCGAGATCGTGCAGAACATCATGCTGATCGCGCCCACCACCCATTTCGTGGAACTGAGTCAGGCCATCCTTTACCGGGGCGCGGGCCTGGAGACGGTATGGCAGCCCTTCCTGGCGCTGGCCCTGATCGGAACGGTGCTGTTTTTCCTGTCGTTAGCACGCTTTCGCAAAACCATCGGCCAGATGGCCTGATCGTTTTACCGCCCGAGTGGGCAATTCAACCCAAGCAAGGAGTTTGACCATGAGCAATGAAACCATCCCTCTCAATCTCTTCAAGGCGAACCTGGAACTGCAGCTGCGCATCCAACGCCTGATGCAGGAAAACGGCCAGCAATGGCTGGAGAACGCCACCCGCGCGGGCAAAGACGGCATTACCGAGTCCGGCGCCGAAATCGAAAGCCTGCTCAAGGCGAAGAACTGGCAGGAGCTGGCAACGCTGCCCGCACAAGCCTTCTGGCGTCAGTTTCAGCACCACGTGGGCGGCGCACAGGCGCTGACACAGGTCGCTATCAAGAACCAGACAACTTTCACCCAAGGCCTGCAAAAAGCCATTCAGGATTGGCAGAAATCGGTCACGCAGGCTGTAGGCCAGGGCGATGCGGTACTGCCGTTCCAGGATATTTTCAAACAGTGGGGAGCTGTGTGGGCCTCGGCACAGGACAAGGACGCACCAAGCCAGACGGGTGGCCGCAATGCTGGCTGAACAACGGACTGCCCTGGTTACCGGAGGCAGCGGCGGCCTGGGCGAGGCCATCGCCCGGGCCTTGCACCACGCCGGTCATACCGTGCTCATCGTCCATTCGCCGGGCAACGCCAGCATTGGGGCGTGGCTGGAAGCCCAGGCGGGCGAAGGTTACAACTTCATCGCCTACGGCGCGAATGTGGCTGACCATGCCTCCTGCCAGGAACTGGCCGGCCTCATCCAAGCAGACGGTCACCACATCGACATTCTGGTCAACAACGCCGGCATCACGCGTGATGCCACGTTCCGCAAGCTGAGTTACACCGATTGGGATGCCGTTCTGCGCGTCAATCTCGATTCTGTATTCAACGTCACCCGACCGTTCATCGACGGCATGCTCGAACGCGGCTGGGGGAGGATCATCAACATCTCCTCCATCAACGGCTCGAAGGGGCAGTTCGGCCAGACCAACTATTCCGCCGCAAAAGCCGGTATGCATGGCTTCACCAAAGCCCTCGCGCAGGAAGTAGCGCGCAAGGGCGTGACGGTCAACACCGTCTCGCCGGGGTATCTGGATACGAAGATGGTGACGAGCATGGCCGAAGACGTGGTCAAGCAAGTGGTGGCCGGAATTCCCGTGGGCCGCCTGGGACGGCCTGAGGAAGTCGCCGCACTGGTGGCATTCATCGCCAGCGAGTCTGCGGGATTCATGACCGGCAGCAACGTGTCGATCAATGGTGGCCAGCACATGTACTGACTGAGGAAGGGCCGCCAAGACGATATGCCGGCGGCTCATTTCCATTCAATTTTTCAGTTTCAACATAGAGGGAGTGCCCATCACCATGAGCCGAGACACCACGACATCACCGACGGCCGATTGGGGACAGCTGCTGTGGGATCCGTTGCGACTATCGGCCATGGCAACCGAGTATGCAGTGGATGCCTGGCAGCGGTCCATACTGTATGCCGACGTTCGCCGTCAACGCGGCAATCAGTACCAGGCGCATTTGGAGGAGCAGACGCCGAACGTACTCGACTTCGTCTCTGAGGTCATCATGTCCGGGCTGGACCTTCCGCGGCCGGTCAACTATGGCCTCGTACGCATCCTGCCGCCAGCCGACACGCCGAGCGATTCGCGCAAGCGACCGTTTGTGGTGGTCGATCCACGCGCGGGCCACGGCCCGGGCATCGGCGGCTTCAAACCCGACAGCGAGGTCGGGGCAGCCCTCAAGGCAGGGCATCCCTGCTACTTCGTTGGCTTTCTGCCCGATCCCGTTCCCGGTCAGACCGTCGAGGACGTCATGCGAGCCGAAGCGGCCTTCGTGCGCAAGGTCGGCGAGCTGCACCCCGACAGCCGCGGCAAGCCGGCAGTCATCGGCAATTGCCAGGCAGGCTGGCAGATCCTGATGGCAGCCGCCGTCTGGCCCGAACTGTTCGGGCCGATCATCGTGGCCGGCGCGCCGCTGTCGTACTGGGCGGGCGACATGCCGATGCGCTACGCGGGCGGCCTGACCGGCGGTAGCTGGTTGACGGCATTGACCAGCGATCTGGGCGCCAGCCGGTTCGACGGCGCCTGGCTGGTACAGAACTTCGAGAACCTGGACCCGGCCAATACGCTGTGGAGCAAACAGTACAACCTGTACGCCAAGGTCGACACGGAAGGCCCGCGCCACCTGCAGTTCGAGAAGTATTGGGGCGGCCATGTCTTCCTGAACGATGTGGAAATGCAGTACATCGTCGATAACCTGTTCATCGGCAACAAACTGAGTACGGCCCAACTGGTGACGTCTGATGGCGTGCGCATTGACCTGCGCAATATTCGCTCGCCGATCGTGGTGTTCTGCTCTTATGGGGACAACATCACTCCACCGCCCCAGGCCCTGGGCTGGATCACCGACCTGTACCGCAACGACTTGGATGTGGTGGGACATGACCAGACCATTGTCTACGCCACCCATGACAGCATCGGGCATCTGGGCATCTTCGTCTCCGGCAGCGTCGGGCGCAAAGAGCACCAGGAGTTTGCTGCCAACATCGACGTCATCGACGTGCTGCCGGCCGGTATCCACCGCATACAAATTGAGGATCATCCCGACGCGGCGCAGGAAGGTGAGCCGACCGGGGACGCCTACCTGACCCGGATCCAGCGCAGCAATATCGATGAAGTCCGTGAGATCGTTCGCCCCGACCCGGAGAACGATCGCCGCTTCGCGGCGGTGGCGCGGATCTCCGAGGTCAACCTGGCCTGCTACCGCAGCTTCGTGCAGCCATGGGTCCGAGCCCTGGTCACGGATCAGGGGGCGAAGTGGCTGGAGCCGCTGCATCCACTGCGCATGGGTTATGAATTGTGGTCCGATCGGCACCCGCTGGCCGCCGCTGTACAAGAAGCGGCGCAACAGGTGCGCGAACATCGCCAGACCGTCTCCGAGGCCAATCCTTTCCTGCAACTGCAGACGGAGTTTTCCACCGCCGTCGAACAGATGCTGGATCAATTCCGTGATTGCCGCGACCAAATCTACGCACAGGCCTTTGACATGCTGTACAGCCTGCCGCTGGTTCAGGCCATGACAGGACAGAGCCTGCACGACGATGCGCCGCCGCGACCCCATCCTAGCGAGACGCCCGAACATCGCCAGTATCTGGCGCAAGAGTTGACACGGCTCGAAGCGGATATTCACAACGGCGGGATAACCGAAGCCGCCATACGGGCGCTGTTCTTCGTGCTCGCGGCGCGTGGGGAGGCCGACGGGCGGCACTTTCGGCACGCAGAGGAACTGGTGCGCCCTCATTTGACAAATGACTTCGACATGCAGGCTTTCCGCCACCTCGTGCGTCGGCAGGCTTTGCTCATGAGGCTCGATGAGGACGCCATGGTGTCCGCCATCCCCGGGCTGCTGAGCAACATAGCGCCAGATGACATCCGACAGGTCGCGGGGATGATCACGCAAGTGATCGGTAGCGGCGATGCGCTGTCCGCACCAGAGCAAGCCAGGTTGAAGCAGGTGTCTACCCTGTTCGAGCAGGCGATCCGTCAGGTGCAGGCGGCTTCGGCGCCCGCTATGCCCTCTGCCAATGACCCACGCTCTACGGTGGCGGACACGAGACCAAAGACTGCCTCGCCAAAGCCGAAGGCGCCTCAAAAGACAACGGTATCCAAGACACCCGTCGCGCCGCAGATAAGACAAACACGGCGAGGAAAAAGCAAATGACGACTTCGCCCAAACCGGTCGATGCCACTGCCGATGCATGGCATGTCCTGCGCAACCGAACCTTCGACGAGATCGCCATCGGCGACAGCGCCAGCCTCGAACGCGCGTTTTCGTCGCAAGACATCCACATGTTCGCGCTGCAATCGGGCGATGTGGATCCAGAACCTGCTGTGTCCTCAAGCGCTCGGGGCACCACGGAGGCCATTTGTGCAAACGCCCTGATCTCGGCTGTGCTGAGCACACGCCTGCCGGGGCCTGGAACCCGCTATGTCAACCAGAATCTGTGCTTCCTCGGGGCCGTTCGACCCGGCGACAGGCTGACCGTGCGGATGCAGGTGACCAGCAAGGACACGGCCAACCACCATGTCACGCTGGCCTGCACCTGCACCAACCAGGAGGGGGTAGCGGTTTTCCAAGGCCAGGTAGAGGTCGTGGCGCCCACCGAACGCTTGGAACGAACGCGCACCGTGTTGCCGGAAATCCACCCGAATGCGCAGGGCCGCACAGGCCTGCAAAGCCTGCTGGCGCATGTCGCGCACTTGCAACCGATTCGTGTGGCTGTCGTCCACCCCTGCGATTCTCCCAGCCTGTCCGCTGCGCTCGAAGCACGCCATGCGGGACTGATCGAACCGGTGCTGGTCGGGCCACAGGCGCGGCTGGAGGCAGTCGCCGCGGAGGCCGGGCTGGATCTGGCCGACGTCGCCATTGTGGACGCACCCCACAGCCACGCCGCCGCGCAGCAAGCCGTCGCCCTGGCGGCCACAGGTGAAGTCGAAGCCCTGATGAAAGGGAGCCTGCATACCGACGAGCTGATGTCCGCGCTGGTTTCGACTGCGGCAGGGTTGCGCACCAAGCGTCGGGTCAGCCATTGCTTTTTGCTACAGACACCGGCCTATCCGCGCCCGTTCATCGTCACCGATGCGGCGATCAATATCGCCCCGACTCTGGAACAGAAGGCGGACATCATCCGCAACGCCATCGAGCTGGCGCAGGTAATCGGCGTGCGCGAACCCAAGGTCGCGATCCTGGCCGCGGTCGAGACGGTGAGCCCGACGATGACCGCCACGCTGGACGCGGCGGCGCTGTGCAAGATGGCTGATCGCGGCCAGATCACTGGCGGCCTGCTCGACGGGCCGCTCGCCTTCGACAACGCGGTCTCCATCGCCGCTGCGCGTACCAAGGGGATCGTCTCCGAGGTTGCCGGGCAGGCTGACATCCTCGCCGTGCCTGACCTGGAGAGCGGCAACATGCTTGCCAAGCAGTTGATCTTCCTGGGCGGAGCAGCCAGCGCCGGGATCGTCCTTGGAGCCAAGGTGCCGGTCATTCTGACCAGCCGTGCCGACTCGCGCGATACGCGCATCGCCTCATGCGCGATTGCACTGATGCTGGCCCATCACTATCGGCTGTCGCCCCCTTGAGCGGACTTGTTAGCAACTTAACCACCCCTTTGGAGAAAACACCATGCAGTATTCATTCTCTGGCCGCGTAGCCCTGGTCACCGGTGCAGGATCCGGCATTGGCGAGAGCATCGCCCGGCTTCTTGCGAGCAACGGTCTGAATGTCGTGGTCTCGGACGTCAGCGCCGACAATGCGCAGCGCGTCACCAGTCTCATCAACGCCGAGGGCGGCCACGCCGTGGCCAATGTGGCCGACGTGGCACGCATCGATGAGGTCCAGGCTGCCGTGGCCTGCGCGGTCGATGCGTTTGGCGACCTTCATTTTGCCGTCAATAACGCCGGTATCAGTGGCGACCAGAGTCCTGTGGGGGAACTGGACCCTGCCGCCTGGAGCCGGGTGATCGATGTCAACCTGAACGGCGTGTTCTATGGCCTGCGCCATCAGATTCCCGCCATCCTGCGCTCTGGAGGCGGCGCCATCGTCAACGTCTCCTCCATCCTCGGAGTGGTGGGCGACGCAGCGAACCCCGCGTACGTCGCAGCCAAGCATGCTGTTACCGGGCTGACCCGGTCGGCAGCGCTGGCCTATGCCCCCAAGGGAATCCGGATCAATTCGATCCATCCCGGTTACGTACGTACGCCCATCCTGGATTTCCTGGATGAATCGGCCCTCCAAGAGGCCGTTGGCCTGCATCCGATCGGTCGCCTGGGTACACCGGACGAAATCGCCCATGCCGTGGCGTTTTTGCTATCGGAAGGAAGCAGCTTCCTTGCTGGCACCCAGCTCATCGCCGATGGCGGCTACACAGCGCGCTAAGTCTGAAGACGATGAGACCGCAGACAACCGCGCACACCTTGGCGAGGTCGCACGGACGGCGCGCAGAGAGGACGACCTGATGGACGTCACCATGGCCCGCTCTAGGCGCCACGAACACAGACTGATCCTTGTGCTGAACTGCGGCTCATCCAGTATCAAGTTCGCGGTGTTCGATTCCTCGGCCGCGCCACTGCCGCGCCAGGCATTGTGGAATGGCAAGGTGCAGGGAATCGGTGGCGCCAACCCGGATTTCGGAGAGACGGGGGTTGCGCCGTTCCCGATCGAACTGGAAACGGCACATCCGTATCGCGCCGCACTGCGCCTCATCCGCGATCGTGTCAGCCAGCGGCTCGACGGCCGCCGGATCGGTGCGGTCGCCCATCGTATCGTCCACGGCGGCAGTAAATACTTCATGCCCGTGCGCGTGGACGCGAATGTCCTGGCCGACCTCAAGGGCTACATTCCTCTGGCCCCGCTGCACCAGCCATTCGCGCTCGAAGCCGTGGAGATCCTGCTGCGGGAGCAGCCCGATCTGCCACAGATGGCCTGCTTCGACACGGCCTTCCACCACACTTTGCCCCAGGTCGAGAAGGTCCTGCCGTTGCCCTATGCCGCATGGGAGCGCGGTCTGCGTCGGTACGGGTTTCACGGCCTGTCGTATGAGTACATGGCAGTGGCCTTGCCCGAACGCCATGGCGACGCCGCGCGCGGTCGCACCGTCGTTGCCCATCTGGGCAGTGGCGCCAGTCTGTGCGCCATGCGTGGACTCAAAAGCGCGGCCACCACCATGGGCTTCTCCGCGCTCGACGGCCTGATGATGGGCACCCGCACCGGCGCGCTCGATCCGGGTGCGGTGCTCTACCTGATGGAAATCGAGAAGCTCTCACTGGAGCAAGTGGGGCGCGTCCTCTATCACGAGTCCGGCCTGCTCGGCGTTTCGGGAATCTCGGCCGAGCCGCGCGTCATTGTCGGACACGAGAACGATGCAGGCGAAACGGGGGAGCGAGCGCGCTTGGCACTGGCCCTTTACGTGCGCCGCATCGTACGCGAGATCGGGGCCTTGGTCGCCGTGCTGGGTGGCCTGGACATGCTGGTGTTCACGGCGGGTGTCGGTGAACACAATGCGTTCATTCGCGAGCGCATCTGTGCGGCGCTGGGCTTTTTGGGCATTGCCTTGGATACCGATGCCAACGCCAGCCACGCGGCGACGATTTCCAGCGATCACAGTCAGGTCACCGTGGCGGTCGAGCCCACCAACGAAGAGTGGATAGCCGCCAGCCATGCGCTGTCCTGCCTGGACAGGGAGAAGGCGCGATGACGATCGATGCCTTCCATGGATTCACGCTCGCCATCCTGCTGTTGTTCGTGGGCAAGGGCTTGGTTGCGCGTTGGGGCATCTTGCGTCGATACAGCATCCCGGAATCCCTGGTGGGCGGCTTGGCCTGCGCCCTGGTTGTCTTCGCCCTGTACTACGGTGCGGGGATCGTCATCAGTTTCGATCTCGAAGCGCGTGACGCGCTGCTGCTGTACTTCTTTGCGGCCATTGGCCTGGGTACCGACGCCCGCACGCTGCGCCATGGTGGACGGCCCTTGCTGATCCTGTCGGGGTTGGCCATCGGGTTCATGGTGCTGCAGAACCTGGCCGGGATGGAGATGGCACGCGCCTTCGGCCTGGATCCGCGCACCGGGCTGATGGTGGGATCGATTTCCCTGACAGGAGGCGTGGGCACCACCTTGGCCTGGTCCGATCACTTCGTTCACAACCTCGGCATTGCGCAAGCGCAGGAACTGGGATTGGCAGCGAACATGATCGGCCTGATCGCGGCCTGCACCATCGGGGGCCCAGTCGCAAGCTTGCTCATGCGTAGGCATCGGCTTCAAGCCTCTGGGGACAGCGCCCTGGAAATTGGCACGCTGCACAGGGATGAGCAGCATGCCCGCCTGGACTACTACGGCCTGCTGCTGGCATTGCTCTGGCTCAACTTCGCCTTGATGTTGGGATACGGAATCAATGCCTTGGTCGCGCGTACCGCCGTCACGCTGCCCGCCTTTGTGGGCTGCCTGCTGGCCGGAATTCTCCTGCGCATGGCGGCCGACTGGATGAGGCCAAGTGGGCGCGGACGTTTATGGAACTGGCCGAGCATGCAGCCAGGCATCGCCCTGGTTTCCGACATGTCATTGGGCCTGTTTCTGACCATGGCGCTGATGGGACTCAGGCTCTGGGAACTGCAGCCCGTGCTGGCCTTCATCACGGCGGCGATGCTGGTGCAGATTGCCTTGGTCATCGCATTCGTTTTGCTGATTGTTTTTCGGGCAATGGGCAAGGATTACCAAGCCGCCGTGGTGTGCGCGGGTTTCGGCGGTATTGCGCTGGGATCTACCGCCACTGCCATCGCCAACATGACGGCGGTGACTCGGGAGCATGGTGCGGCACGCGAGGCGTTCATTGTGGTGCCCTTGGTATGTGGGTTCGTCATCGATATTGCGAACGCACTGGTAATCAGCCTGATGGCCGGTTAGGCGAAGCGAAACAGCGGAGCGAGCTGGCAGATGGATACATCGCTGACGCGCTGGCGAGGCGTCGTCGCCCAGGAAATCGCAATCGACTCCCGTTTTCAAGCAAGGGGCTCTTTCTACTTGTGCAGAAATAGAGGTAATACGCTTTGACGAATAAAAAGAACGGCAATATCGACTCAGCCATCAATCCGAAGTTGGATGGGGATGCCCATGTCGCTTGGGCACAGGCTTGGTCGTCTATTTCGCCGGAGACATCGTTGCTCGCGTGGGTGGACTGGGCGAGCCATTTAGCAAACAGTCCTGGCAAGCAAGCCGAGCTTTTGGCGTTTGCAGCCTCCCTGTCCGAGCAATGGATGGCCGTATTGAAGAAGAATCCGGCCAACCCGGACCGGGGAGCCACCGCTCCTGACCGGTCACCTGTCAATGACCGCCGCTTCAACGATCCTGCATGGGATCAATGGCCCTACGACCTTTTCCGCAGTTCATTCGTCAATCAGACCAAATGGTGGGAGCAGGCCACGCAGGGGGTGTGGGGAGTGGATCCGAAACACCAACGCCTGCTGGCGTTTGGCGCCAAACAGTGGCTGGAAATGCTTTCGCCCGCCAACGCTGCGGTTTTCAACCCCGTTGTCCTGAAAAGAACCATCGCAGAGCAAGGCGCCAATCTAGCGCGGGGGACGTCCAACTTTCTCGACGACTTGCGTCGGCAACTATCCGGCCAGCCTCCCGCGGGAACGGAGAACTTCGTCGTTGGGCGCGACGTAGCGGTCACGGAAGGAAAAGTCGTTCTGAGAAATCGACTGATCGAACTGATTCAGTACACGCCCACTACCGAGAAAGTCCATCCCGAACCGATCCTGATCATTCCTGCCTGGATCATGAAGTACTACGTACTGGATCTGTCACCGCATAACTCGCTGATACGGTATCTGGTTGCGCAAGGGCATACGGTTTTTTGCATCTCCTGGAGAAATCCGGATGCTGAGGATCGAGATTTGGGCATGGATGAGTACCTGGAGTTCGGCCTGCATGCAGCGCTGGACGCTGTGACTTCCGTCGTCCCCGGGCATGGAGTCCACGCGGCTGGTTATTGCCTGGGCGGAACGCTACTGGCCATTGGTGCTTCAGCCATGGCGCGTGATGGCGATACGCGGCTGGTGTCGGTAAGCCTGCTTGCCGCACAGACGGACTTCAGCGAACCGGGCGAGCTGAGTCTTTTCATCAACGAGAGTCAAGTGGCGCTGTTGGAAGCCAGCATGGCTCAAACCGGTTATTTGACCTCCGACCAGATGAGCGGAGCTTTTCAGCTACTGCGTTCCTACGATCTCATATGGTCTCGCATGATTGACGAATACCTATTGGGCGATCGCCGGGCAATGACCGACCTGATGGCTTGGAATGCCGATGGGACTCGCCTCCCCGCGAAGATGCATTCGCAGTATCTCCGACGCCTTTACCTGAATAACGATCTCAGCGCGGGGCGTTATCCCGTCACGGGTCGCCCCGTTTCAGTGGGAGACATCGCTGTACCGGTGTTTTGCGTCGGCACTGCCTCGGATCATATTGCGCCTTGGCGCTCGGTTTACAAGCTGCATCTCCTGTCTTCGGCCGAGCTGACTTTCGTGCTGACCACTGGAGGACACAACGGCGGCATCGTGAGCGAGCCCGGCCGAGGTAACCGCCAATATCAAATCCATACCCGCGCGGCCGGTGATGGATACATGGCGCCGGATGAGTGGCAAGCGACGATGCAGACGCATCCGGATTCCTGGTGGCCCGCATGGTCGGCGTGGCTGCGAGAGCGTTCCGGTGATGTTGTTGCGCCTCCGCTCATAGGTGCTGAATCCAGTGGATACCCCACTGTTTGCGACGCCCCAGGGGAATATGTACGCAACTGAATAAGCGTATCCCGCGTCCGCTATTGCGACACGGTATACGCAATATCTGTTCGTCATCCCGTTCTACTCTGATAACTGGAGACATTCATGTACTCAAGAATCCTGGTTCCGCTCGACGGAAGTCCTACTGCCGATTTGGCGCTCCACCACGCTGCGGTGCTGGCACGCCTGAATGGCGCAACCATCGTCTTGCTGCACGTCATCGAGGAGATGAAGCACAGCAACGGCTTCGAGAGGCCGAGGATCTATATTGAAGAAGTGAGGCCGGGCTTCCTGGCGGCCGGGCAGAAGCTGCTGGACGAGGCGGCGCTGCGGCTGAGGCAGGGAGGCCTGGTGGTTGAGACCGCCCTTCTGGAAAGCAACGGCGAGCGCGTCTCGGTGCTCATCGCTCAGCAGGCACTGACTACTCAATGCGAGTTGGTGGTGTTGGGTACCCACGGACGCCGGGGCGTGGACAGGCTGCTGATGGGAAGCGATGCAGAGCAGCTCGCTCGCATCGCACCAGTTCCAGTGATGCTGGTGCGCCAGTCCCAATCGGTCATTGTGACTGCAACCCCTGGGCAGGGTGGCACGCCAGCGTGACGAAAGTTCAGTCCAGCGACCCCGCTGAATGGAGGCTGGAAGTCGCAGCCTCCTTGCTGCTGCTATTGCTGAGCGCCTCCGCACAGGCCCAGTCCTGCCACCAGGACAACCCGCTGCGCTCAACGGGAACGCTCAATCTGCGGATCGACAACGACATGTTCGGCGGCATTGGACAAGATCAAGGCTACTCCAATGGATTTCTCGTCAGCTGGGTCTCCCCCAACCTTGTGGACTATCGCGATGACCCTTGCCTACCCCGTCTCGTCCGTGGGCTGAATCGTTTTCTCACGGTGCTGCAACCCGAGGGTTTTGACGAACAGAACATGACCATCGGCTTCGGACAGATGATGTACACCCCCAGCGACAAAACGCGCAGCGATCTGATCAAAGACGACCGCCCTTTCGCCGGCGCAATGATGTTGAGCTTCGGCTACAACGCGCGGCGCGGCGATACGCTGCGTACCTCACAAATCCGCGTCGGTGTTGTGGGCCCCTCCTCCTTGGCCAGGCAAACCCAGAACTGGTGGCATGACACCATCGGCGTCGACAAATTCAATGGCTGGCGACACCAACTGCGCGACGAGCCTGTGCTGCAGTTGCTGCACGAACGCCGAACACGAGTCTTCAGGCAAGAAGACGTCAGCGGTTGGGGCTGGGATCTGACCCGCCACTGGGGTGGCAGCTTCGGCAACTTCGCCACCTACGCGAATGTCGGTGGAGAACTGCGCTATGGGCTGCGCCTGCCTGATGATATAGGCACGGCACCGCTACGGCCTGCCGGAGAGAACACCTCGCCCGTGCGCACGACCGCTGGCAGCAACTGGAACGGCCACCTCTTCGTGGCGCTAGACGCTCGCTGGGTTCTGCACGACATCACGTTGGATGGCAATACCTTCAAGTCCGGCCATAGCGTTGATAAGCGGCCACTCGTGGCGGATGTCGGCTACGGCGTCGCGATTACCCAAGGCAACTGGCGCATCGCGATAGCCCGCTACCACCGCACACGCGAATTCCGGGGACAAAAAGAAATCCCGGTCTACGGAACGATCACTGTAGGAAGGAAATTCTGATGCCGGTCGATTCCTTCCTCGACTCCATACGGGCCGTCCTGTCGTTGTTCGTCGGCATGGGACTGATTGTTCGTGTAGAGCACCGACAGCAACCAAGCATCCGAGTTCGATAAGTAAACAAGGACGACCAATAAGAAAGGAGACAACCGCATGCAACGACTCACACTTGCCCTTCCAGGCAACGAAGATTTCGCCGGTCGCCTCGCGCAGGCATATGGCAGCGATGTCGGCCGCGTCGAAACACGCCGATTTCCCGATGGCGAGAGCTATGTCCGATTGCATGGCGAACCCGTTGGCCAGATCGTGGATCTGATTTGCACGCTGACCCATCCAGATCCGCAATTCCTGCTTCTGGTTTTTGCCGCGGACGCCGCGCGCGAGCTTGGTGCGCTCGAGGTGAACTTGGTTGCACCCTACCTGGCCTACATGCGCCAGGACAAGCGATTCCATGACGGCGAAAGCGTGACGTCGCGGACTTTCGCACGCCTGGTCTCATCGACGTTCGACAAGCTGCTTACGGTGGATCCACATCTGCACCGCTATCCGACGCTCTCCGCGCTCTACACGATTCCCACCACTACCTTGCATGCCGCGCCGCTGCTGGCCGACTGGATCGCCAATCATGTCGAAAAGCCCTTGATCGTCGGCCCCGATGAGGAAAGCGAGCAGTGGGCCGGCTCCATCGCCTCCCGCATCGGCGTGCCGCACGCCGTGCTTCGCAAGACACGCCATGGCGATCGCAGCGTGGACATCGATGTTCCCGACCTGTCGGTCTGGCGTGACAGAACGCCGGTGCTGGTGGACGACATCGCATCCTCGGGCCGCACGCTCGCTGTCGCGGCGCACAAACTCGCCGAACAAGGAATGCGCAAGCCGGAGTGCGTAGTGGTGCATGCCCTATTCGCCGAAGACGCCTGGAGCCAATTGACGCCGCTGTTCGCTCGGATCACGTCCACCGACGCGGTGCCGCATCCGAGCAACCGGATCGGTCTGGCTTCGCTGATTGCCGGCGCGCTTTCCAGCGGCCAGACCGATCCGCGAACCTGATCTTCCACCTATCCCGCTATTTTCAAGGAACCCGAAATGCCCTCTCAGGCTAACCTCGCAATCGATTGGCGTGCCGGTTACGGGCCCATCGCGCACCAGTCCGAAACCATCGAACGTATGCAGACCCTCGTGCACCGCATGGTTGCGCAAGGGCGTGTGGCAGATGAAGCCTCGGCCCATGCGCTGCTGGCCGCAGCCGACCGGGTGGCCTGCATGGCCATGAGCGTAGTGGCGCATATGACCTATGCCCGGTGCATCGACCGAAGCGGCCGCCCTCTGGGCTCCGATGATTTCAAACAAACGCCCGAAGGCCACACCGGCGGTTCGCTCGACATGGTGCCGGCTTTCGTGGGTTATCTGTTGGCCAATGCACTGACCGGGACGACACGCGGCTGGCTAATGGGACAAGGGCACTGCGTGGCCGCGATCGAAGCGGTGAACGCACTGACCGGCGATGTGTCCGCCGCCCAGCGTGGACGCTACGACCGCAGCGAGGCAGGCCTGTCACGCCTGATCGAGGATTTCTACTCCTATGCCATCGATAAGCAGGGGCGGCCCGCGGTACCGCTGGGCAGCCATGCCGGGCCGAACACGGCCGGCGCGATCTCCGAAGGCGGCTATCTGGGGTTCGCCGGGCTGCAGTATGTGCACACGCCGTTGCCGGGAGAAAGCCTGGTGGCATTCCTCAGTGATGGCGCTTTCGAGGAGCAACGTGGCTCGGACTGGGCACCGCGCTGGTGGCGCGCCGAGGACTGCGGCTTCGCCGTCCCGATCATGATTCTCAACGGGCGACGCATCGAGCAGCGCACCCAGATCGTGCAGGAAGGTGGCGCTGCCTGGTTAGCCGAAGATCTGCGCCACAACGGCTTTGATCCCGTCATCATCGATGGACGCGATCCAGTGGCGATCGCATGGGCCATTGTCGAATCTGAAGACACGCTGAGCGCTTTCGCCGCACAATCGAACCGGCGCTATCCCGTCAAGTTCCCCTACGTGATCGCCGAGACGGAGAAAGGTTTCGGCTTCCCGGGCGCGGCGACCAATGCCGCCCACAACCTGCCGTTGGACGGCAATCCGCGCGAGCACGCGCAGGCACGCGAGGCCTTCAATGCTGGGGCTGCGGCGCTATTCGTGCCAGAGATCGAACTGGAAAACGCGCTCACCGTCCTGGCGAATCACGGCAAGAACCGGCGCTCGCGCGAAAGCGAGCACCCCATGGCTCGACGCCATCCAGCGAGTCCTCATCTGCCGGTGCCGGCCTGGGCTCCTACCAAGGTATCTGGCAGCGCCATGTCTTCACTGGATCGTTGGTTCGTGAAACTGGCGCAGGCAAATCCACAGTTGCGCGTCCGGATCGGCAATCCCGATGAACTGGCCAGCAACAAGATGGGAGCCACACTGGCACTGCTCAAGCACCGCGTCAACGTGCCCGAACCCGGCGTCCCGGAATCGACGCATGGCTCGGTGATCACCGCACTCAATGAAGAAGCCGTTGCGGCCGCCGCCCTCGCCAACAAAGGGGGGCTGAACCTGATCGTCAGCTACGAGGCCTTCGCGGTCAAGATGCTTGGATTGATTCGCCAGGAGATCATCTTCGCGCGCCGACAGAAGGAACTGGGCCAGCCGCCAGGCTGGATCTCCATCCCGCTGGTCGTCACATCCCACACCTGGGAGAACAGCAAGAACGAGCAGTCACACCAGGACCCGACCATTGGCGAAGCATTGCTAGGGGAAATGTCGGACACCGCACGCGTGTTGTTCCCGGTGGATGAAAACACGGCGTGCGCCGCGTTGCGAGCGGTCTACGCCAGCCGCGGCCAAGTGGCTTGTGTGGTGGTCTCCAAGCGCGACACGCCGAATCACTTCAGTGCCGCCGCGGCTCAATCGCTGATCGAGCATGGAGCAGCCCATGTAGCCGGCGATCCGTCCACCGCACAACTGCAATTCGTAGCGATTGGCGCCTACCAGTTGGAGGAAGCGCTCAAAGCCCATGCCCGCCTGGAGCACCATGGGCTTGCGTCGTGCATCACCGTGGTGGTCGAGCCCGGCCGTCTACGCATTCCGCGAGACGAACTTGAGGCCGCCTTCGTGCTCGGTGACGAATCCCTGCAAGCGCTCTTCCCGCCTCACCTGCCGCGCGTGTTGATAAGCCATACCCGCCCTGAGCCGATGCTGGGCGTGCTTCGCCGCATTGACAGCGGCCCTTCGAAGACGCGGGCTTTGGGCTACATCAACCACGGCGGCACCCTCGATGTGGCTGGAATGCTGATCGCCAATCGATGCACCTGGGTGGATGCCATCTATGCCGCTGCGCAAGTGACCGGCTGGAACAGTTCGCAGGCTGCTGCTGCCGCGACCGACGCGTGAATTTCAAGTGGTTCTGACACGGTCCGCAGTGACCGCGCCAGCTCCTGATTTCACAACCCACCAACAAGCGAGGAGACAACTTCATGCTCTCACTGACCAGCCTGGGCGGTGCCGGTACCGTCACCGGCTCCAAACACCTGATCACATATGGCAGTACCCGCATCCTGATCGACTGCGGACTTTTCCAAGGACTGAAGAACCTGCGCGAGCTGAACTGGCAGCATCTTGTCGTTGAGTCCAAGGACATCGATGCGGTTGTACTGACGCACGCGCACCTGGATCATTGTGGATATCTCCCCCGATTGGTGCTGAACGGGTTCCGCGGGAAGATTTTCTCGACGCCAGCCACACGGGACGTCGCCGAACTCATCCTGCTCGACAGTGCTTGGTTGCAGGAGAAGGATGCCGAGTTCGCCAACCGGAAGGGATTTTCCAAGCACAAGCCAGCCCTTGCCCTGTATCGGGTCCGAGATGCCGAACGCACGCTCTTGCAGTTCAAGCCCGTGCCACTGCATCAGGAGACGGTATTGCCGGGCGGTGCACGCCTGGTTCTACGCAGGGCCGGCCACATTCTTGGAGCGGCGACGGCGCAGATCGACATCGGCGGCAAGCGTTTGGTGTTCTCCGGCGACCTGGGCCGCTATGACGATGCGGTCATGCCTGATCCTGAACCCGTCACGGAAGCGGACTACATCATCATCGAGTCCACCTATGGCAATCGTCATCATGACCGTTCCGATGCCGTCGAAGCGCTAGGCGACATCATCGAGCGTACGACTCGCCGCGGAGGCACCGTAGTGATTCCCGCTTTTGCCGTAGGACGCGCGCAGTCGTTGATCTATGACCTATGGCTGTTGCGACAGCGCGGTCGGCTCCGCAACGTGCCCGTCTATCTGGACAGTCCCATGGCCACCAGCGCAACTGCGCTGCTGCACCGCCATGCCGACGACCACAAGCTCGCTCAACACGATTTCGAGACGGCATTCTCAGAAGTCACATACGTGCGCGACGTTGAAGAGTCCAAGGCGCTATCGGCGAATCGATACCCCAAGGTGATTATTTCCGCCAGCGGCATGGCCACCGGCGGCCGCGTGCTGCATCACATAGAAGCGTTTGGCGGTAGCCATCAGAACACGCTGCTGTTCTCTGGATTCCAAGCAGCAGGTACGCGCGGGCGCAAGCTGCTTGAGGGCGCTCGCGAAGTCAAGATCCATGGACGCTGGATGCCGATCAAGGCAGAGGTCGCCGAGCTTGCGATGTTGTCGGCTCATGCCGACAGCGATGAGCTGATGCGATGGCTGCGCGGCTTTACCAAGGCGCCGGAAAGAGTGTTCATTGTTCACGGTGAATCTGATGCCTCTGAGGCGCTGCGCGAACGTATCCAGCGCGAACTCAATTGGCACGCATCGGTGCCCATGCAAAACCAGGAGTTCGCCCTGTGAGTGCCCGCATCACGCCCCAGACACCCGCCTTGCAAGCATTGCGCATGCGACTGCATGCCCAGCATCAACCCGTCGTCTTGATGCGGACCGACTGCCATGTCTGCCGTGCCGAAGGGCTGGCACCGCGGTCACAGGTACTGATCATCGCCGGCGACCGAACTGTGCAAGCGCTGCTGTACCAAATCGACAGCGATCTGCTCAAAGCCGGACAGATCGCTCTGTCCGAGGCCGCCTGGGATGCCCTGGACATCCATGAGGGCGATTTTGTGCAGGTTCGGCATCCGCCAATGCTCGAATCGTTGTCGGCCGTGCGTGCGCGAATTCACGGCCACCGACTGCAAACGACGGAGTTGCAGGCGATCGTCCGTGATGTGGTCGATGGTCGCTATACCGATGTCGCACTTTCGGCCTTCCTGACCGCAACGGCGGTACTGCCTCTGGATATGCAAGAGACCATCCATCTCACCCGTGCGATGGTCGATGTCGGAGATCGCCTGCAATGGCAGGCTCAGATTGTTGTGGACAAGCATTGTGTGGGTGGATTACCGGGAAATCGCACCACGCCGTTGGTGGTTGCCATCGCCGCAGCCAATGGATTGGTGATGCCCAAGACCTCATCACGCGCCATCACCTCTCCCGCTGGCACGGCGGACACCATGGAAACGCTGGCTCCTGTAGACCTGGACCTGGATACGCTCAGAAAGGTCGTGGAGAAAGAGGGTGGATGCGTGGCGTGGGGCGGCGCGATGCACCTGAGCCCTGCGGACGACATCTTCGTGCGTATTGAGCGTGAACTGGATATTGACACCCAAGGACAACTGATTGCCTCGGTGTTATCCAAGAAGATTGCGGCAGGGGCGACCCACATCGTGATCGATATTCCGGTTGGGCCAACCGCAAAAGTCCGCAGCCGGGAAACTGCCGAGCACCTTGCGCATCACCTTTCAGAAGTCGCCGCGTCATTTGGCCTTGTATTGCGTTGCCTGTTTACAGACGGGAATCAGCCTGTCGGAAGAGGTATCGGCCCGGCGTTGGAGGCGCGCGACGTGTTGGCCGTGTTGCGCAACGAGGCGGATGCGCCGCAAGACCTATGTGACCGCGTGGCGTTGGTGGCGGGTGCGGTGCTTGAGCTTGGCGGCGTCGCCAAAGAAGGGGAGGGATTTCGGTTGGCTCATGAGACGATCAGCAGTGGCCGCGCGTGGGAAAAATTTCAGAGAATCTGCGCGGCACAGGGGGGATTTCGTGAGCCGCCCCAAGCTCTCTATGTCGAACCGCTTCTGGCAACCACTTCAGGCCGAGCAGTACACATCGACAACCGTAAGCTTTCTCGTTTAGCCAAATTGGCCGGTGCGCCTGAGAGTCCAGCCGCAGGGATTCAATTGCAGGTGCACTTAGGGAAATCCTGCAAAACCCCCCGCAGTGTTTGGTACATGTCAGCATGCAATGGCATCCTCACAGGCCATGAAGCAAAGCAGCCTTGACCTGAATCTGAGCACCAAGAAGACCCGCAAACAGGAACTGCTGGTCCAGATGGATCGGGTGGTTCCCTGGGCTGCATTGATCGATGTCATTGCCCCGTACTACCCCGAGGGCAAGAACGGCCGCCCACCCTTTGCCCTGGAGACCATGCTGCGCATCCACTGCATGCAGCAGTGGTTTACCTTGTCGGATCTGGCGATGGAAGAAGCCCTCTTTGACACCCCGATCTACCGGGAGTTTGCAGGGCTCGATGCCCATGGACGAATGCCTGACGAGAGCACCATTTTGAGGTTTCGCCACCGGCTGGAGAAGCACAAGCTGGCCGAGCAGATTCTGGCCACCGTCAACGAACTGCTGGCAGCGCAGGGCTTGCTGCTCAAGGCGGGCACTGCGGTAGACGCCACGTTGATCGCAGCGCCCAGCTCTACCAAGAACAAGGACAGAAAGCGCGATCCAGAGATGCACTCAAGCCAAAAGGGCAATGAATGGCACTTTGGCATGAAGGCCCACATTGGCGTGGACGCGGAGTCAGGACTGGTGCATACCGTCATCGGAACCTCGGGCAACGTGGCCGACGTTGTAGAAGGCAACAGCTTGCTGCACGGGCAAGAAAAAGACGGGTTTGGTGACGCGGGCTATCAAGGCGTTCACAAGCGCCCGGATGCCAGGGCGGGCGTGACGTGGCACATAGCGATGCGCCCGGGCAAGCGCAAAGAGCTGGACAAAGAGAACAACCCCGTTGACGCGCTCATAGACCGGGTGGAGAAGATCAAGGCAAGCATCCGGGCCAAGGTGGAGCATCCCTTTCGGGTGATCAAGCGGCAGTTTGGATATGTGAAGGTGCGCTACCGGGGATTGAAGAAGAACACACTGCAGCTCAAGACGCTGTTTGCGCTGTCCAACCTGTGGATGGTGCGCCACCAATTGCTGGGGGCGAAGGGATGAGTGCGCCCGCAAACAGCCGTGCAGCCGCAGCGGCTGCGCAAGTGGCCCCCACAAGGGGCACCAAACAAGGCGGAACCGCTGGAAAGACGGTCTCCATTGCGCCAGATGAAAAACTCAGTCTCGTAGCACGCGCGAAACCGAGTTGTTCAGGACATCCTTAGGTGACGAGATAACACGAGGACAGCCATTGATGTTTTTGCATACGCAAACCTCTGGAGAGATGGCCTATGCACTTGCATACGTACAAGACATTGGGGACATTGTAAAGATTGACCCTTAGCGCCGTAGATAAACAGGGCTCTTGAATGCTCGGTCAAACACAGCCCGATCTCTCGTTTGGAAAAGTTGAACGCCTACATCTCATGCTCAATAACACATGAAAAAACATCGCTTAAAAGAGGTTTTCAACGCGCATAGCGTGGAGCAAACAGAAGGAGGTCGTCAGCGCCTGTATAGGAACATTGCTCATGGAACTGCGGCATCTGCGTTGCTTTATCGTTTTGGCCGAAGAGCTTCATTTCACACGGGCGGCTGAGCGTCTTCACATTGAGCAACCTCCTCTGTCCCGCGCCATCAAGGAGCTTGAGGACGAGTTAGGCGCTGTGCTCTTCGACCGGGACCGCCGGGGCACCCGACTGACCGCTGCGGGTGCCGTGTTCCTGCAGGACACTCGCCGGCTATTCACCGTCCTGGAGCAGGCCCGCGAGAACGTCAAGGCTGTCGCGGCGGGCTTGCGAGGCAGCCTGCGCATCGCCGTATCCGACGGCGCGCTCGATCCCCGGCTGTCGGCGTTTCTAGCCCGTTGCCGTGCCGAAGAACCCGAGATCGAGATACGGATGTCCGAAGTGCCTTTGGCCGAGCAGTTGCGCGGCCTGCGCTCGGGCGACTTCTGCATCGGATTCGCTCATACCGCCGACGTCGGTGATGGCATCGTCGCCGAACCTATCTGGCAGGACCCGCTGGTGGTCGCCTTGCCAGCCCGGCACGCACTGCTCGTCCACAAGGAGGTTCCACTCCATGAACTCCGGGGGCATCCTCTTGTCCTGTGCGATCCCCAGGTGTGCGAAGGCTACTGCCGCGAGTTGGCGCGCCTCCTGCAGACCCAGGAACACAAACTGAATGTCGTTGAGGAGGTTTCCTCGCTGGACATGATGCTCACCTTGGTCGGTGCCGGCTACGGCGTGGGCTTCATGACGGCGACCAAGATTCCGGTCAGCCAGCGACCGGACGTGGTGATCCGTCCATTGGCGCTGGATACAGCCGTGATCACCACCTACCTGCTTCGACTCGAAAGCAGCAACTCATCGGCTTCGCTGGTGCGATTTATCGACCGCCTCCGGGACCCTTCGAGCGACTGACGCAACGGACCGCACCACTTAAGATTGGGCATCGGCACGAAGATTGCGTTCCGTTGCACTCATCAGCTCTGCCGCACTTATGCTGAGGGCAGCGGAGATTTTCAGTATCAATGCGAGCGTGGGCATGTGCTCCCCACGCTCGATCTTGCCCATATGCGAGCGAGCTATACCAGCCATGGACGCGAATTCATCCTGAGCGACTCCCTGCGCCAAGCGGGCAGCACGCACCGCTTGGCCGAAGGCCAGTGCCGGCTCGGCTTCATAGGTGGTTGTGCCAGGGGGGCGGCCCGGTTGAACGCTGCGCTTCTGCATCACCAGAAGCGTCGATCAATCGACCGAATTTAACCACGTTAACAGGCCGTTGAAAAACGCATGTTGAAACCGGAGTTCGCTTTGGCTTTTCGGTGCGTGTCGCTGTTTTCGACGCCAACGAGGTCAAATTCGACCATTTCGCGCCCGAATTCGAGGCCTTTTGGTGCCTCGTGTTCGCCTTTCGGCGAACTACGGGCGGATTTCGGCCTACACATGCTTGGCATCCCACCAACCCGTGAGGCTGCCGATGCGCACCAGGTTGTAGGTTGCGAAGCACAGCAGCGCCTGGCCGGCGAGTTTCTCGCGACCGATCAGCTTGGTCTTGCGCAGACCGCCGACGGTTTTCAGCCAGCCGAAGGCTTCCTCGATGCGCTTGCGCACTTTGAGCGAGCTCTTGTAGCCGGCGTGGCGTGTCGTGCGGCCATCGAGTGCCGAGCCGGTGCGCTTGGCCGCAACGTGCGGCGTGACGCCCGCCTTGCGGCAACCGGCAACGAAGTCGTGCGTGTCGTACCCCTTGTCGGCACCGACCGTCGCGCCGCGCCGACACTGGCGGCGAATCATCCGCAGCGCTGCTTCGCGCTCGGCGGTGCCGTTGGCGGGTGTCGTATCGACATCGACGACGAGGCCGTTGCGGTTCTCCATCAGGACGTGGCTCATGTGCGAAAGCCGCGCCTCGGCGCCGTGCGACTTGCGAAACAGCTGCGCGTCCGGATCGGTGCTCGACGCGTGGGTGTCGTTGATTCGCCGCTGCCCTTTGAAATCAACCTCCGGGTTGCGTCCCGGCCCGGTCGGCGGTCCGCTGCCGTCTTTCGGCTTGAAACTCTTGTGCGATGCCCACGCCTCGATCAGCGTGCCATCGACGCTGAAGTGCTCGCTGCTGGTGAGCTTTCCCCACTGCGCAAGCGCCTTCACCCGCTCGAAGAAAATTCGCGCCAGGCCCTCGTTGAAAAGACGGTCGCGGTTCTGGCTGAAGGTCGAGTGGTCCCAGATAGCGTCGTCGATGCCGAGGCCCACGAACCAACGATACAGCAGGTTGTAGTCGAGGCTCTCGACCAGCAGTCGCTCCGAGCGAATCGAGAACAGGATCTGCAGCAACAGCGCCTTGAGCAAACGCTCCGGCGGCACCGACGGGCGCCCGACGCGTGCATAGATCGCATCGAACTCATCATCCATCGAAGCGAGCACCGAGTCGACCAGCAACCGCAGCTTGCGCAGCGGGTGGGAAGTCGGAATGCGCTCCTCAAGGCTCACGTAGGAGAACATCGCGCTCTGCGGACTTGCTTGGCCTCGCATCGGTATCGGCTGCCTCGATATGTCAGATGCCTCAATTTTACCGTCCCGCGCCTGGGTAGCGTGCGGCGTTTTTCAACGGCCTGTTAAAGATATCTCTTTTGGCTATCATGGTGGCTCGCCTTTTTGATCCGATCGCTTTGTGGGGGCTCTCATGCACCACGCCACCAGCCAGTTTTCCTTTTCCAATTTCAGGCTTGCCATAGCGCCTGGCGTACCGTCATCGCATCTTTCGGCATTGCTTGCGTTGCAGCGTGCGGAAGAGCCGGAAGTCACCATTTCGTTTCATGAGGTCACAGCCGATGATTTGATTGCGGGACTTCGGGAAGGCCGCTACGACGCGGGCATGACGCTTGAAGGATCGAGCGATCCGTCGCTGAAAAGCCAACCTCTATGGACCGAGAACCTGGCCGTCGCCATGCCGTTGCGCTTTCCCTTACTTGACCAGGCGAAGCTCACGATCGCCGAACTGTTGGACTACTCCGTCTTTCGCTGGCCTGCAGAGAATTGCCCTTTGCTGGATCAGCGGCTGCCTTCTCTTCCCGCGGTGAGTCAACAGAACATTCAGCGTGTCTCTTCCTTCGAGATGATCGCGCTATGGGTCGCTGCCGGCTACGGCGTCGGGGTATCCGCGCAATCGCGCATTGAGCATGCGCAGGGATGGGGCATTCACACACGGCCGCTGTCTGACGGACCCTACGAGATCGTGACCCACCTGCAGCGGCCCTGCGGACAAGCCGACGTTGTTTCAGAGCGGTTCGAGCGCAGAGCACTGCAGGTCGCCAAGAATGCTCCAACCTAGTCGAGTGCCAATGTCCTCGTTCTGCGTCTTCAGTTCAAGGTGCTACACGTGCATTAGGCATTCCACTCGCCAAGCAGCAGACATCACTCGCGCTCTATGACACGGAGCAGCGCCGTTCTACGCTTCGACATGGGGCCAAACGCCTTCGTGACCCCTTCAACGGGTTTCCCTGCCTGCAATGAGTCAAGGATGTCAGCCCAGTCCTGCATGATTACCTTGCGGGACTCCACAAACTTCGTGTGATCGTAGGGCGCGCGCGATGAGTCCTTGCTCTTTTTGGAATGAGCGAGTTGAAGATCGACCCGCTTCTCCGGATATCCCAACAGTCCAAGGATCGTCGTTGCGGTCGAGCGGAAGCCATGGGACGAAAACCGTCCGCCATAACCCATGCGCTTGAGTGCTTGATTGAGCGTCGTTGCCGACATCACTTGTCCCGGCTTCCTGTAGCTCGGGAACAATACTTTGCCGCCGCCAGTTAGAGCATGTAGTTCCCTAAGAGCGGCCACCGCCTGCCGTGACAGGGGAACCAGATGGGGGCGTCGCATCTTCATGCGCTCGGACGGAATCGACCACATGGCGTTGTCCAGGTCGAACTCTTCCCAGGAGGCCTTGCGCAGTTCTACGGTGCGCACGTAGGTCAAAGCCATCAGCTTGAGGGCGAGGACTGTCGTCTGGTAACCCCCTTCGTTGTCCACACGATTGAGAAAGTCCGGGATCTCTGCCCATGTCAACGGAGGGTTGTGGCGGACCTGAGGGCGCTTGACCAGTCCCTTGAGCAAGGCGGCAGGATCGTATTCGCAGAGACCTTGGGCAGCCGCATAACTGAAGATTTGCCCACACCACTGGCGGATGAGGATCGCCACAGTCTTCGCGCCACGAGCCGCCACATCCTTGATGATGGGGCGCAGATGTGGAGCCCTGATGCTGCTGATCGGCAACTTGCCAATCCGGGGGAAAACATCCTTCTCAAGGTAGCTGGTGACCTGGTTGGTGTAGTACTCGCTCCAGTGAGCATTGCTGACGATCCACTCCCGAGCAACGGTCTCGAACGTGCGTTCGTATGTGTCGGCCTGGAGGGCGATCGCCGCCTTTTTCTCCACGATGGGGTCGAGGCCCTTCTTGACCAACGCCTTTGCCCGGTCCCGTTCCGCACGGGCTGCCTCCAGCGTGACCTTTGGGTACACCCCGATTGAGTACACCTGTTCAGCGCCGCCCAGCCGGTAGCGGTACCACCAGAGCTTGGAGCCGTTGGGCTGAACGCGCAAAAAGAGGCTGCCTCCGTCCCGGAGTTGGTACACCTTGGGCCTGGGCTGCGCCGTTTCCACTTTGCGCGCCGAGAGAAGATTGAGTGCTGTGAGTGCCATGTGTATAACGCCTCCAGTTTGGCCCGTTACACACTCCATTACACACATGAGCACTGGATTTGTCCAGCTTTCAGAATCGCTCGATGGACGATCAACCCTTTACAAACATAGACTTAGAGTTGTTCCATGGAGGTTGATAGACGCCAGTAGACCTCAATCGTAGTTATCGACCATCAAGAGTTTCATGCGGCGCTCCCGGCAGTGGCGGGCTCGCGCAGACGGGCGAACTCGCGGTGTTCATAGGCAATGCAGGCTTCCATGAGGCTGCGGTAGATGGCTTCGATCACGTCGGCGTCGCCGCCTTCGGCCTGGGCACGTTCGCGCACACGGTCCACGATGGCCTGGATGCGCGCTTCGTCGCGCACCTGTTCCACGCCTTGCTTGATGCGGGCGGCCTGGGTCATGTAGCCCACGCGCTCCACCAGCAGAGGCACCAGCACGTCGTCCAGCGCGTTCACTTCGCGGCGCACGTCCTGCATGGTGGTGCAGGGTTTGACTCGGGTGATAGCGAGGGTCATTCCAGGCCCTCCTCGACGAGTTCGGCGGCGCGCAGCAGCGCGCGGGCCTTGTGCTCGGTTTCTTTCCATTCCAGCTCGGGCACCGAATCGGCCACCACACCGGCAGCCGCCTGCACGTAGAGCGTGCCGTTCTTGATGATGCCGGTGCGGATGGCAATGGCCACATCCATGTCGCCCGCATAGCTCAGGTAGCCGCAGGCGCCGCCATACAGGCCGCGTTTGGTGGGTTCCAGCTGGTCGATGAGTTCCATGGCGTGCACCTTGGGCGCGCCGGTGAGCGTGCCTGCGGGGAAGGTGGCCTTGAGCACGTCCATGCTGGTCATGCCCTCGTGCAGGATGCCTTCCACGTTGCTCACGATGTGCATCACGTGGCTGTAGCGCTCCACCGCAAAGGCTTCGGTCACCTTGACGGTGCCGGTTTTGGCGATGCGGCCGATGTCGTTGCGCGCCAGGTCGATCAGCATCACGTGTTCGGCGCGCTCCTTGGGGTCGTTGATGAGTTCGACCTCGGTAGCCTTGTCCTTCTCGGGCGTGGCGCCGCGCGGGCGGGTGCCGGCCAGGGGGCGGATGGTGACCTTGGTGCCTTCGTCGGTCTTCTCCTGGCGCACCAGGATCTCGGGGCTCGCACCCACCACATGGAAGTCGCCGAAGTCGTAGAAGTACATGTACGGCGACGGGTTCAGCGAACGCAGCGCGCGGTACAGGCTCAGGGGGCTTTCGGTGTAGCGCTTGTGGATGCGCTGGCCCACCTGCACCTGCATGAAGTCACCGGCCGCAATCAGCTCCTTGGCGCGGTTCACAGCGGCCAGGTAGTCGGCCTTGGCAAAGTCGCGCTGGGCGGGGTGGCTTTCGGTGGCCTTGACCACGGGGGCACTCACCGAATACTTGAGCTGCTCTTTCAGCTCACGCAGGCGCTTCTTGGCGCGGGTGTAGGCCTCAGGCTGGGCCGGGTCGGCGTAGACGATGAGGTAGAGCTTGCCCGAAAGGTTGTCGATGACCGCCAGTTCTTCGCACTGCAGCAACAGGATGTCGGGGCAGCCCAGGGTGTCGGGCGGGCAGGTGGTCTCCAGCTTCTTTTCGATGTAGCGCACCGCGTCGTAACCAAAGTAGCCCGCCAGGCCGCCACAAAAGCGTGGCAGGCCGGGGCGCAGCGCCACCTTGAACCGCTTTTGGTATGCCTCAATGAAGTCGAGCGGATTGCCCTGGGCGGTTTCGACCACCTGGCCGTCCGTCACGACCTCGGTTTTGGCCTGCGCCCCAAAGCCACTGGCCCGCAACAGCGTGCGCGCGGGCAAGCCAATGAAGCTGTAACGCCCGAAGCGCTCGCCACCCACCACGGATTCGAGCAGGAAGCTGTGCTTGCCGCCGTCCTTGGTGTGCGCCAGCTTCAGGTAGAGCGAGAGGGGGGTTTCCAGGTCCGCAAAGGCCTCGACCATGAGCGGAATGCGGTTGTAGCCTTCGCTGGCCAGGCTTTTGAATTCAAGTTCTGTGATCACGGGGAGGGCTCCCAGCTGTCGCAGCGCGTGTCCCTGTCAATGAAAAAGGGGCGCTGCGGTCCATTCAATCGGCCTCACCGCATCGGGGTGGAGGCCACGGGTGCACGCTGGGGCTGCTGCCCAGGTGCCATCAGGCGTTCAAAGCGACAGGCTGACGCCAGGGCCAGGCTCCCCGGTCGCTGCAACCTGTGATGAACACGTGGTGAATGAACATGGGCCAAAGTGTAGCAAAGCTTTTTTCAGTGCCTGAGTTGACGACTCTCAAGGCGAGAACGCACAACCACTCGAAAACCCTGTTGCGGCCCGGCAGGAGCACTGCAACAATTTGAAACGAACGACCGTTCTTTTTTAGGAGTTGCGCATGAAGTTTCTCCAGCGATGTGCCGCAGCAGCCGTGGCCTGCCTGTTGGCGGCCGGTGCTATTGCCCAGCCCATCACCGTGGCCGACGTCAAGTATGAAGAGACGAGCAGCCTGAGTGGCAGCAGCCTTCAGCTCAATGGCGCAGGGGTTCGCTACAAGGCCGTGTTCAAGGTGTACACCGCAGGCCTGTACCTTGAAAAGAAGGCCTCGACTCCCGCTGAAATCATGGCCCTGAAGGGCCCCAAGCGCATGAGCATCACCATGCTGCGCGAGATCGACTCCACCGAGCTGGGCAAGCTGTTCTCGCGCGGCATGGAGGACAACATGGACCGCGCAGCGTTCTCCAAGCTCATCCCGGGCGTGCTGCGCATGAGCCAGATCTTCTCGGACCACAAGAAGCTGCAGGCGGGCGACCAGTTCATGATCGACTGGATACCAGGTACCGGCACGGTGATCACGGTCAAGGGCAAGCCCCAGGGCGAGCCTTTCAAGGAGCCGGAGTTCTTCAACGCGCTGCTGGGCATCTGGCTGGGCAATGTGCCCGCCGACTGGAAGCTCAAGGACGCCCTTCTGGGCAAGCCTGCGTAGCCCCCTGGGACAAACCCCGAGGCACTTCCACCCGGGGCTGTCCCGCGCCCGACAGACGCGCTCCCTACTCGGGAGTAGCCTTTGGACCAACGAGCACACCCGCCCCTCACTGACGAAACAACGGCCTCTTGCTGCGCGCACCCCGCAGTCACTGATGCCACGGCCTGAACCGAGTTTTTCGCGCTACCCGCGCCCCGCAACGAGCCGTCTGTAACGCCCCCAATTTTCTGCCCCCAGATACCTTTTTGCGCCAGACCCCACCATGAAACTCAGCAACCTTTCCGTCGGCCTGCGCCTGGGCGCGTCGTTCGGTGCCATCCTGCTCATCACCGCGTTGATTGCCGCCACCGGCATGTGGCGCATCGCGAGCCTGCAAGGCGCCAGCGAACGCGTGGCCACCCAGGAGATCGAGCAGCAGACCCTGGTGGAGAACTGGGCGTCAGACATCCGCCTGAACTGGGTGCGCACCGAGGCCTTCCTCAAGGCCATTGACCGCGACTACATGGAAAAGCTCACGGCCGACACGCAGGCCACAGCCAAAGGCATCGAGGGCAAGGTCCAGCGCATCGAAGGCCTGGTACACGGAGACAAGAACCGTGCGCAACTGGCCACCATTGCCGCCGCCAGCAAGGCCTACAACGACAAACTCGCCGAGATCCGCGAACTGCACCGTGGCGGCGAGCCCAATGTGCCCACGCTGGTGGACAAGGACTTGCGCCCTCTGGCGGACAAGTACCTCCAATCCCTCGACGACCTGCGCACTGCCATGGCCGCGCAGCTGGCCGACAGCCAGGGCGACACCAGCACGCTGGCCAAGGCCAGCCAGGTGTTGCTGGGCGTGGGCACACTGATAGCCGTGGCACTGGGGGCACTATTGGCCTTCACCGTCACACGCTCCATCGTGCAACCTGTGCAGCGGGGCAAGCAGGCGGCGGAGAGCATTGCCGATGGCGACCTGACCCACCCCATCGAAGCCAGCGGCAATGACGAAACCGGCCAACTGCTGCAGGCGCTGGCCACCATGCAATCGCGCCTGGCCACCATCGTCGGCAATGTGCGCCACAACGCAGAAGGCGTGGCCACCGCCAGCGTCGAAATTGCTTCCGGCAACAATGACCTCTCGGCACGCACGGAACAGCAAGCCTCAGCCTTGCAGCAGACCGCCGCATCCATGGAAGAACTTGGCTCCACGGTGCGCCAGAACGCCGACAACGCGCGCACGGCCAATCAGCTCGCCATGAGCGCATCCACCGTGGCCCAACAGGGAGGCGATGTGGTGGCCGAAGTGGTCGAGACCATGAAGGGCATCAACGACAGCAGCCGCAAGATCGCCGACATCATCAGCGTCATCGACGGCATCGCCTTCCAGACCAACATCCTGGCCCTGAATGCTGCCGTGGAGGCTGCGCGCGCGGGCGAACAGGGGCGCGGCTTTGCCGTGGTGGCCGGGGAAGTGCGCAGCCTCGCTGGACGCAGCGCTGAAGCCGCCAAGGAGATCAAGGGCCTGATCGGCACCAGCGTGGAGCGCGTGGAGCGCGGCACAGCCCTGGTGGACAAGGCCGGCGCCACCATGAGCGAAGTGGTTGCATCGATCCGCCGCGTGACGGAGATCATGGGCGAGATCAGCGCAGCCAGCAGCGAACAGAGTCAGGGTGTCTCGCAGGTGGGCGAAGCCATCACGCAGATGGACCAGGCCACGCAGCAGAACGCGGCCCTGGTAGAGCAAAGCGCAGCAGCGGCCGACAGCCTCAAGACACAGGCGGGGCAGCTGGTGGATGCGGTGGCGGTCTTCCGCCTCTCAGCCAACACCACCCGCCACGGCGATGCAACGCCCGCCCCCGTGCGCGGCAGCAGCATCAGCGCATCGCGGCTGGACTACCGCGCCGTGGCGCCACGCCAGTTACCCGCCTGAGAGCGGCTCAGGTCAGCTGCGCCAGCGAATCCACAAAACCGTCGGCATCCACGGCCCGAACGGGCGCGCCGTGGTTGTAGCCGTAGGTGACCAGCACCACGGGGCACCCGGCCGCGCGGGCAGCCTGCGCGTCGTTGCTGGAATCGCCCAGCATCAGCGTGCGCGCGGGGGCAGTGCCCAGCGCTTCGCAGGTCTTGAGGAGGGGCAGAGGATCGGGCTTCTTGCGCTCGAAGGCGTCACCGCCAAACACTTTCTCGAAATACCCGTCGAGGCCCTTGGACTTCAGAAGCGGCAGCGCAAAGTCCGTGGGTTTGTTGGTCAGGCAGGCCAGGCGCAGCCCCCGGGCACGCAGCACCTTCAGGCCGTCCTCCACACCCCGGTAAACCCCTGCAAACTGGCCGTTGATGTCCAGGTAGTGGCGCTGGTAGCTGGCCCAGGCCGCAGGATAGTACGCTTCGATTTTTATAGCATCTTGCGCAATACCATCAAGCGCTAGCACGTGTTTTAGCACTGATCGCAGCAAATGCTCCGAGCCTTTGCCCACCATGTGTTCGATGTGCAGGGCCTCGATGGCCGGCAGGGCCAGCTCACGGAGCATGCGATTGATCGCCTCGTTGAAATCCCCCATGGTGTCCACCATGGTGCCGTCCAGGTCCACGATGACGGCATCTACACGGGACTGGTCTATCGGAATAAAGTTCACAAATGCGAAATAGAGTTTGCAACTTTTCGGATCGTAAGGCCTAGCGCCTCGGAATAGAGTTTGCAATCGATGGTCACGTTGCCCGCCGCCACGGCACATGCTGGCGCAAGCTGACCTGCATGTGGGCCAGGCCGACGGCTTTGCAGCGATTGCAGTCAGTGGAAGTGGCACACCGAATTCACGGTGTTAGCCCATAGCAGTCGTTGCCGATCTCTCTCCTAGTTGGGCAGGTGACCATCCGCCCGCACTCTCCAGGAGCGAAGCTGCAGCCCGATCTACCATCCTCTGAATACGTTGCCTTACTACTAACCACAGCAACGAGTTGATGTTGCAGCGTCCAGCGCTCGCTTAGCCTCTAGCGCGGAATCACTGAGGCTCAAGTCCTTGAGAATTGTGCATTTCGGTGCCGGACCCCCAACACACTGAGCAGTGCAGGCAGTCACAAACTTGCTCAGGCTGCGCTCTAGGGCCAGAAGTTCGGCCAGTTTGTCGCGCACGGTATCCAGATGCACCTGCGCGATTTCCCTGGCCTCTACGCAGTCCGTATCGTCACTGGATGCGAGGTTCACCAAGGCTCTGGTGTCCTCGACGGAAAACCCAAAGTCACGGCAATGCCGGATCAGCGTTAGCAGTTCCTGAGCGTCTGCGCCGTACACCCGGTGGCCGCTAGGGCGACGCATAGCTTCCGGGATCAGGCCAACCTCCTCGTAGTACCGAATCGCGGAAACATTCAGCCCGGTGCGCTCCGCTAGCGCCCCGATGGTCAATTGCGCGGAAGGGGTATTCATCGAAAGTCCTTGCATCTCAAGCCGCTTGAGGTTCTAGAGTCAGTCTATCTGAACTGCTCTCGCAAAGGAATCGCAATGAAGAAACCTCTTCTCACCACCATCGGCCTGGCAGGCGCGTGCGCGGCATGCTGTGCCGTCCCCCTGCTCGTACCCATCATCTCGGGTCTGTCGGTGGCTGGCGTCGTCGGTCTGGATTGGGAGCGATTGACCTCCAGCCGCGAATACATGGCGCCAGTGCTGGGTGTCGCCGCCGCGTTTGCTGTGGCACTCGGGCTTTGGCTCTTCAGGCGGCAGCGCACTGGAAAGGCATGCGCCCCTGACGTGATCTCCCCGAGCAACGCGCTCCAAGCTTCCGGCTCATGCGGCTGCAGCGGCACGCCCAAGGCCTCGACAGGGGAGGCCCGGTGATGAAAAGCGCATCCAACGGTCTCCTTGCATGCATGCTGGACACAGACAGCCTCACGGCCAGGCTTGCACGCATTTCCCTCCTGGCTGAACGCTACTTTTTGTCCGAGCGGCAGGACGGGCCCACCCTTCGGCTGCGATACGCGCCTAAGGCTGCGGCCGAACTCCGGGACATCGTGGTGCAGGAAAGCCTGTGCTGCCCGTTCCTCACCTTCGACCTGAACGAAGCAGCTGCCCACGTAGAACTTGCAATCACCGCACCGCAGGCTTCAGCCGACTCCGCCGCCTTGCTCTACAAGCATTTCAGGGGTTCTGCGTCGTCAGCCCCGGCCAGAGGCTGCGCCGGAAGCGGGTGCGGTTGCGCCGCGTAGTCGTCTTGCCCCCCACTCTCATGACTCAAATTCGACACGTGATGCTCTGGCTCCTGCTGCTGGCGGGCATGCCAATTGCCGCTGCAGCGACTGCCGTGGTGACCACGCCGCAGGTGCGCGCGCAATTGGTGGTGCATGCACCTGACGGGTTGCGCGCAGGCAAGGCGGCCTGGGCCGGGTTGCTCATCGAGCACAAGCCTGAATGGCACACCTACTGGAAGAACTCCGGAGACTCCGGCCTTCCCACGCAGCTCAATTGGGGGACGGTCGGTGCCACTGCAGGCGATATTCACTGGCCGACGCCGAAGCGCATGGTCATCGGTTCGTTGGCCAACTATGGATATGACGGCACGTTGCTGCTGCCCGTGCCGTTATCGACCACTGACGACGCAGCCGGTTCAACGGTAAAGCTAAAGCTCAAAGCCGATTGGCTGGTGTGCAAGCAAGAGTGCATCCCGCAATCAGGTGAGTTCGAATTGCTGGTCCCCACCAATGCACCGTCCATTGCGCATGCCACGCAGTTTGCCAAGGCGTTCACTTCCCAGCCGCAGCGGCTTGCGGGTGTCGAAGCACGAGGCCAGGTCGATGGCAACGTGTTGATCGTTACCACGCGCGGCATGCCCGCGAGTTGGAACGGCGATCTGATCGAGTTTTTCCCCGAAGAGCCCGGTGTTGTTGAACCGGCAGGCTCCGTTGCCGTGTCGCGTCAAGGCAGCGATATCGTGTTGCGCGTGCCGCTGTCCGGGCAGCGCAGCGAAAGTCCGCAGGCCATGAAAGCAGTTCTCACTCGGCCTGGCGATGTAGCCGGCATAGCCATCAATTTCGCCGTCTCCGGCTGGAGCGACACTGGTCCGGTAAATGCGACGACCCCCGCGCTGGAACAAGCCGTACCCGATGCACCGGCAGGGCTGCTGGTGGCGCTGGCGCTGGCCTTCGGCGGAGGACTACTGCTTAACCTGATGCCATGCGTGTTTCCCATCTTGTCGCTCAAGGTGCTGTCTTTCGCGCAGCATGCCGATGACCGGAAGGCGCTGATCGCAGGTGGCCTGGCCTACACGGTGGGTGTTGTCCTGTCGTTCGTCGCGCTAGCAGGCTTGCTTCTGGCACTGCGCGCTGGTGGCGAAGCGTTGGGTTGGGGGTTCCAGCTTCAGTCGCCCTGGGTCGTGGCGGCACTGGCGGTCTTGTTCACCCTCATCGCGCTCAACCTGCTGGGCGTGTTTGAGTTCGGGTCGTTCCTCCCTGGTGGGGTGGCATCGATGCGGGCGCGTAGTCCTCTACTGGACCATGGATTGACTGGAGTTTTGGCTGTCGGCGTGGCCTCACCATGCACCGCGCCTTTCATGGGTGTGGCGCTCGGGGCCGCACTCACCATGCCGTTGCCACAAGCGCTTGCGGTCTTTGCATCCCTGGGCCTTGGCATGGCCGCGCCCTACCTGCTGGCCAGTGCATGGCCGGGTCTATCTCAGCTGCTGCCGCTTCCCGGCGCATGGATGTCCCGGTTCAAGGTGCTAATGGCCTTCCCGATGTTTGCCACCGTCGTTTGGCTGGTCTGGGTGCTGGCTCAGCAGGTGGGCGTGGATGGCGCGGCTGCCCTGCTTGCACTACTGGTCGCAGTGGCATTCGGAGCTTGGACCTATGGGCTGAACGGCGTCAGTACCCGCAGCGCGCTTTTGTACAAGCTTGCAGGCCTATTGATGGTCGCTGCGGCCGTGATGTTGACCTGGCCTGTCATGGGCACCAAACCAGAGCCCATAGCGTCTAGCAGTGCGATCAAAGCCGCATCCGCCTGGCAGGAATGGACGCCGCAGGCAGTCGCCGAAGCACGTGCTGCCGGACGACCGGTGTTCGTGGACTTCACAGCAGCCTGGTGCGTCACCTGCCAGGTCAACAAGCGGACGACGCTGAACGATGCAGCCCTGCAGGCAGAGCTTGGCAGCAAAGGCGTGCAGCTTTTGCGTGCTGATTGGACGAACCGCGATCCGGTTATCACTCAAGAGCTGGCTCGACTGGGCCGCAGCGGTGTGCCCGTCTATGCGTTGTACAGCCCTGGCGTAGAGCAGGCCAGCCTGCTCCCCGAAATTCTGACCATTGCCAAAGTTCGCGAGGCCACAGCGCATTGGCCTGTCGTGTCCCCCATCACCAAGGAGTCCCTATGAAGCACCTCATCACCACTACCGCCATTCTTCTGGCGTTTTCCGCAATCCCTGCCGCCCACGCCCAGGCTGTCGTCGGGCAACCTGCCCCAGCGTTCCAAGCGGTGGACGTGCAAGGGAGGCCAGTACAGCTGGCGGACTTCGCTGGCAAGCATGTTGTTCTGGAATGGTTTAACCCGAGCTGCCCTTTCGTGCAAAAGCACTACAACAGCGGCAACATGCCAGCCACACAAAAGGCCGCCATGTCCAAGGGGGGCGTTTGGATATCCATCAACTCTGACGCGAGGGAGCCCGGCGACAAAAAAGCAGAAACAGGGCACCCCAAGTGGCTGAACGACAAGGGAGCATCGCCAACGGCGGTAGTGCTTGACGGCGCGGGCACGCTCGGCAAGAGCTACGGAGCCCGCGCAACGCCTCACATGTTCGTGATTGATCCGCAGGGCAAGGTGATCTATGCAGGCGCAATCGACAGCAAGGCCAGCACGAACCCGGACGACATCAAAACGGCCACCAACTATGTATCCCAGGCACTGGATGAATCGATGGCAGGCAAGTCTGTGAGCAAACCGAAGTCACAGGCCTATGGTTGCAGCATTCACTATGGGTGGGGTGATAAGGTAAAGAATCTGTTCACCCCGGCGGGGTAACCTTCTCTACGTCACTGACACACCAAGAGCCCTGGCAAATGCAACACGTGAGAGACACGCTGGAACGGCAGCAAATTTGGATTTACTTCGGGACGGTTGTTGTTGCCGGCGTTGTAGCGTTGAGTGTTTCTGGAACAGGGGCGTTGGAACGCGCGATCAATCCGGCCCTGGCCGTGATGCTGTACGTGACGTTTCTTCAGGTTCCTATGGCGGAACTCAAGCGCGCATTTGGCCAAGTTCGGTTTTTGGGGAGCCTACTGGTTGCCAATTTCGTGTTCATCCCGTTGCTGGTTGGGCTGCTCATCCAATTGCTGCCGGCCGATCCTATGCTTCGGCTAGGCGTGCTGCTGGTGCTGCTGACGCCTTGCATCGACTATGTGGTCACGTTTGCTCATCTTGGTCGGGCGGACGCGCGATTGCTTTTAGCAGCGACACCGGTTCTGCTCATCGCGCAAATGGTGTTGCTACCTGGATATTTGCGCGTTTTCCTGGGTGAGGACGCGGCACGCTTAGTTCAGGCTGGACCCTTCATTGACGCGTTCGTTTGGCTGATAGCAGTGCCTTTGGTTCTGGCTGCAGCAATGCAGTTCTGGGCAGCCAAGAGCAAGCTCGGGTCACGCATTTCCACGGCACTCGGCTTGTTTCCGGTGCCAGCAACCAGTCTTGTGTTGTTTGTGGTGGTTGCCGCGGTGGTGCCCCAGTTAGGCCCCGCAATCGGTTCGGCGCTGCGGGTGGTTCCGGTCTACATCGCGTTTGCCGTACTGGCTCCGTTGCTCGGTTGGATGGTGGCGCGGTTGTTTCAATTGGGAGCGTCTGCAGGCCGCTCAATCGCGTTCAGTGCCAGCACTCGGAACTCGCTCGTGGTACTGCCACTTGCTCTGGCGGTGCCTGGTGCGGTACCCATTCTGCCGGCAGTCATCGTCACGCAGACTTTGGTGGAGCTGTTGGCTGAACTGGTCTATGTGCGGTGGATGCCAAAGCTGGGGCAGCAATAGCTACCGAGAGGCAATCTCTTCGGTGTGCGGGGAAATGAACGTTGGGTTGATGCAGCGCATGCGTCATGCGCTCGAGGCATCAAGGTCCGGTTCCGGCCTTAGCGGTCAGTTAACCGCAAAGTTTGAGCGACTGCAACCAGCCTGAAGCTGCCACGTCGGAGGTCGGTTCTGCAGCGATTGCGGTCGCTCGTCCAGCCACCATGGAAGTCCGCTGACGAACTCTCATCGGACGTTCGGAGCGGTGGGCCATTTTTTTGGATGGAGATGGAGAACACCAATACGTTGGCTCCTGACACGTGTTGCGCCTTGAAGCCAGTTCAAGCAGGTTCGCGAGCTTCGCAGTCAACTCGGAAAGACGTTAAGTGCCTCTCAGCATGCAGCTCGCAAAGCATGATCGAATCGGCATAGCCTTGTCTGCCTGAGCGAGTGCCGCTCTCGATCTTGATGCCCGGTTGATCTTTGCGAATGAGCTTGACCTTCTCATCGTGGAAAGGTTCATAGTCAAACAGTGAATCAACCAAAGGAGGCTCACATGGTCCATTTCAATGTTCCTGATATGACATGCGGCGGTTGCGCTCAGCGCATTGGTCGAGCAATCGCTCAGGCTCAAATGCCAGCGGGCGTCGAAGTAGAAATCGATGTGGCCGCGCGGCAGGTCCGCGTTCATGGGCAAGCCGAAGACGGCACTGTGGAGCTTGTCCGCTCTGCACTTGAGCGTGCCGGATACAAAGCAGACGCCGTGGTGGGGACTTCATCGAGCCGAACAACCGGTGGCTGCTGTGCGTCTCGGTCCACAGCCTCTGTTGACGTGAATCAAGGCGCTGCGAACCGTACGTCGTCATGCTGCAGTTGAACCAACAAGGAGACCATCATGCGTCTGAATATCGTCGCTGGGCTGTTGACAACCCTTTTCGTGGCGGGCTGTGCCATCGCGCAATCTCCAAAACCTGCGGACGAACACGCAGGTCACCACCCCGGTGATGCACAGAGCGGTGGCATTGCCACCCAGTCTCTCCCGGCAGCCACTGCCGCGCCAACACCGGACGCCTTTGATCGCCAGATGAAGGCGATGCAGGAAATGCACAAAAAAATGCAGGTGGCCAAGACTCCCGCCGAACGATCCGCGCTGATGGATGAGCACATGAAGCTCATGCAATCCGGCATGGCCATGATGGGCGCGGGTAGTTCTGGTGGCATGGGCATGGGGATGATGCAGCAAGGGGCACAGGCCAAACCTGCCGCACCTGCAGCCTCTGGAAACCCGGGCATGGGAGGCATGATGGGTATGCACGCTCAAATGGAGCGCCGCATGGCCATGATGGAACAGATGATGCAAATGATGGTGGATCGCCAGGCGGCCATGCCATCCAAATAGCCCCCCGCGAGCGTCCTGAGGGGCGCTCGCCGCAAAATCTCATTGAGATTCTTTTGTAGATTGCCTTCCTGAATCAACCAGCGCAAGGCGCGTTGTCCCTGAGCCCGTTACTACCGCCCCCCAAGCACGACGCATCTCACGAATGGGCATGTGTTCGGTTCTTTTGCATCCATGGTTGATCGATAGCTCAACTGGATGCCATTGACATCTGCGACGGTGCTCTTTTCGGGTTTTCAGCGACAGCGACAGGGGGTACCGCTGACCGGGTGGCGCCGCTTTGAGCTACACCCAGGCCATGGAGACCAGTTCGATTGAGGCTGCATTGCTTGGCGTCCCCACGCAGCCTCTCGATTTGCAAACTCGATGCCCCCAAGGGGCCCCCAAAGCCAGCCTCACGAAGCCTCAGCGTCCCGCAGATCGCGTTTTCTCGGCTTTCTCATCAGCACATAGGCTGCAGGAATCACGAACAAGGACAGCAGCGGCGCGGTCACCATTCCGCCCAGCATGGGGGCCGCGATGCGGCTCATGACCTCCGAGCCCGTCCCACTGCTCCACACGATGGGCACCAGGCCCGCCAGAATGACTGCCACGGTCATGGCCTTGGGTCGCACGCGCAGCACGGCACCTTCCCGAATCGCGTCCAGCAGCTCTTCCAGTGTGGGCTGCCTGCCGTCTGGACATCTCTCTGCGAGTGCCTGCTTGAGGTAGATGAGCATGACCACCCCGAACTCAGCCGCGACCCCCGCCAGGGCGATGAAGCCCACACCGGTGGCGATCGAAAGGTTGTAGTTCATGAGGTACAGGAACCAGATGCCCCCAGTGAGCGCAAATGGCAGCGTTGCCATGATCAGTCCCGCCTCGCCCATGCGCGAGAAGGTCAAGTACAACAGCACGAAGATGATCAGCAAGGTGGCAGGCACCACTACTTTCAGGCGGGCATTAGCCCGCTCCAGGTACTCGAACTGGCCTGAGTACGTGATGCTGACCCCGGGCTCCAGCTTGATCTGTCGGCTCACGGCATCGCGCAGCTCATTGGCCACGGAAGCCAGATCGCGCCCCCGCACATCGACATATACCCAGCCCGATGGGCGGGCATTCTCGCTTTTGAGCATGGGTGGCCCATCGGTGATGGCGATGCTGGCCACCGTACCCAGCGTGATCTGCTGCCCCATGGGGGTGGAGATGGGCAATTGGGCCAAGCGTTCGGGCGAGTCTCTCCACTCACGCGGATAGCGCAGGTTGATCGGGAAGCGGGCCAAGCCCTCGACCGTTTCCGAGATGTTTTCACCGCCAATGGCCCCGGAGACCACGGCCTGGATATCGGACACATTCAGCCCGTAGCGCCCCGCGGCCGTGCGATCGATGCGGACATCGACGTAGCGGCCCCCTGTCAGGCGCTCGGCCAGTGACGAGGCCACTCCCGGAATGCCTTTGGCGACCTGCTCGACCTGTGCCGCGATCCCATCGATCACCTGCAGGTCGTTGCCCGTCACCTTGACACCGATGGGGCTCTTGATGCCGGTTGCCAGCATGTCGATTCGGTTGCGAATGGGTGGAATCCAGATGTTGGACAGGCCGGGGATCTTGACGGCCTTGTCCAACTCTTCGATCAGGCCCTCGGGCGTCATTCCTGGACGCCATTGGTCTCTGGGCTTGAGCTTCACCGTAGTCTCGAACATTTCCAGCGGCGCCGGATCGGTGGCGGTCTCTGCTCGGCCCGCCTTGCCGAAAACGCGTTCGACCTCGGGCACCGTCTTGATCATCCGGTTGCTCAGTTGCAGCAGTTCGGTGGCGCGCTGCGCCGACAGGCCCGGCAGGGCTGACGGCATGTACAGCAGATCGCCTTCATCGATCTTGGGCAGGAACTCGCCCCCCAAACGCGACAATGGCCAGATCGTGGTCGTCAGCGCCAGCACGGCGATGACCAGGGTGGATTTGGGACGGTGCAGAACCCATTCCAGACAGGGCCGGTACGCCGCAATCAGCACCCGCGTGATGGGGTTCTTCTGCTCATCCGGGATACGACCCCGGATCCAGTAGCCCATGAGGACCGGGATCAGCGTGACGGAGAGACCCGCTGCCGCGGCCATCGCGTAGGTCTTGGTGAACGCAAGTGGCCCGAACAACCGGCCCTCCTGAGCTTCCAGCGTAAAAACGGGCACAAAGGACAACGTGATGATGAGCAGCGAGAAGAAAAGCGCAGGCCCAACTTCCTCGGCAGCTTCGGTGATCACTTTCCAGCGCTCTTCACCGACCAACTGCTGGTCGGGATGCTTGTGCTGCCAGGACTCCAGCTTCTTGTGGGCGTTCTCGATCATCACCACCGCTGCATCCACCATGGCGCCCACAGCAATGGCAATGCCGCCCAGGGACATGATGTTGGCGTTGATGCCCTGGTAGCGCATCACCAGAAACGCAGCCATGATCCCCAGAGGCAGAGAAATGATGGCGACCAGCGCAGAACGCAGGTGCCAGAGGAACAAGACACAGACCACCGCCACCACAATGAACTCCTCTACGAGTTTGGTGGTGAGGTTCTGGATCGCCCGCTCGATGAGTGCGCTGCGGTCGTAGGTGGTGACGATCTCCACGCCCTGGGGCAGGCTGCTTTGCAGCTCGCTGAGTTTGGCCTTTACGGCCTGGATCGTTTCCTGGGCGTTCTTGCCAGATCGCAGCACGACCACGCCTCCAGCCACTTCCCCCTCGCCGTCGAGTTCAGCGATGCCGCGCCGCATTTCCGGCCCGATCTGGACGGTGGCGACATCCCCCAGGCGCACAGGCACCCCTGCGCGCGACACCAACGGGATGGCGCGGAAGTCGTCCAGCGTCTTGAGATAGCCGCTGGCGCGCACCATGTACTCGGCGCCGGACAGTTCCAGCACCGATCCACCCGTTTCCTGGTTGGCATTCATGATGGCCTCGCGCACCTGCCCCTGAGTGAGGCCTTGGGACGCAAGCTTGATGGGGTCGAGCACGACCTGGTACTGCTTGACCATGCCCCCGACCGATGCCACCTCGGCCACGTTGGGTAAGCTCTTGAGTTCGAACTTCAGGAACCAGTCCTGCAAGGCGCGAAGCTGGGCCAGGTCGTTTTTGCCGGTGCGATCTACCAGGGCGTACTGGAAGATCCAGCCCACCCCGGTGGCATCTGGGCCCAACGACGACTTGGCCGTAGCGGGTAGACGTCCCTGCACCTGGTTCATGTACTCCAGTACCCGCGAACGCGCCCAGTACAGGTCCGTGCCATCCTCGAACAGGATGTAGACGAATGAGTCGCCGAAGAACGAGAAACCTCGCACCGTCTTGGCGCCCGGGACGGACAGCATGGTGGTGGACAGTGGGTAGGTGACCTGGTTCTCTACAATCTGAGGCGCCTGGCCGGGATAGGATGTGCGGATGATGACCTGGACATCGGACAAGTCGGGAAGAGCGTCCACGGGGGTACTGCGCACGCCCCACACGCCCCAAGCGGTCAGCATCACGGTCGCCAGCAGAACCAGAAATCGGTTCGCCACCGACCAGCGGATCAGACGCGCGATCATGGCTTGATCCCTTCCACGGCGGTGATCACAAAGTCCTTGCCTTGCTGCTGGAAGGTGAACTTGACCTGCTGCTCGGGTTTGAGGGCCTTTGCCAGCTCCGGGTTTGCCAGCTTGAATGGCATGGTCATGCCGGGCCACTTCAGTTCAGGGACCGCCTCATGGGTCAGGGTCAGCTCGGTGGGGGTGACCTCATCGACCACCCCTCGCACCGTAAAGCTCTTGGTCGCAGGAGCACTAGAGGTCGAGGAACCCTGTTCGTTGATCGGCTGTGCACTGCTGCCGGGAGGTTGAGCGGGCATGATGCCTCGCAGGCTGGCTTCCGAGTCGATCAAGAACTGTGCTGAGGCGACCACCTGTTGCCCTGCGGTCAGTCCGCCTTGAACGACGAGGCGGTCATCGATTTCCGCGCCAAGATGTACCTGGACGGGGTGGTACTTGCCGGGGCCGTCCACCACGTAGACCAGTGCCCGCTTGCCGGTACGGATCACCGCTTCGCTAGGCACCAGCAGCGCTGGTTGCTTGCGTCCGGCCAGGGTAATCTGCCCGGACATGCCCGCCTTCAGGCGCTGGGCGGGGTTGGGAAGCTCCAGCCGCACGCGCACCGTGCGGGTGTCCCGGTTGGCCTCTGGCAGGATGCTCACGACCCGAGCTTTGAGGGTTTCGCCCGGAAACGCGGCCAGGCGCACCTGGGCGTCCTGCCCCAGTTGCAAGGGACCGCTTTGCGCTTCGGGAACAGCGGCCTCGATCCAGACGCTGGCTAGGCCGTTCACGCGCACCAGGCTGGCCCCAGCAGCGACCGTCATGCCCTGGCGCACCATCAGTTCGGCCACCAACCCCGCCTGTGGAAAGGTCACCGTGTAGCGGCCCTGAGGTTCGCCCGTGCGCTCCACCTGGGCCACCAGCGAGGCAGGCATGCCCAGCAGTGACAACCGCTGGCGCGCTGCTGCCGTTAGCGATTCGTCCTTAAGCGCCCGGACAGCGAGGAACTCGCGCTGCGCAGACACCCACTCAGGCAGCAGCAGATCGGCCAATGGCGCGCCTGCTGCCACCACGTCGCCCGGGGCCCGGGCATAGACACGCTCCACAAATCCAGCAGAACGCGCCTGGACGATGCTCACATCCCGGTCATTGAGCTGGACCGTGCCCAGCACATCCACATCAGCCCCAATGTCGCGCTGCTCCACCATGGCGGTGCGCAGGCCGAGGGCTTGCACCGCCTGGGCGGAGACGCTCAATCCTGCGCCTTGTTGAGTGTCCTCATCGGCGTACTTGGGAACCAGGGCCATGTCCATGTAGGGCGATTTGCCAGGCTTGTCGAATTTCTGCGTCGGCACCATGGGGTCGTACCAGTACAGCACCTTGCGGTCGGTCTTCGCAGCTTCTGCAGATGCGGGCGTAGCGCCAGGTGCATGACTGCTTGCGATGCGCCATTGGGAGACTCCCCAGCCGAGGGCAATGCCTGCAGCAACCAGTGCCACAGCCACAACTGTTTTCCTGAAAACGGTATTGGTCATGTTGTTCTCCCTTCAGTCCGCGATCAGGCTGTTCAGGCGGGCAATCACGGTGTCCCGCTGTGCCTGCAGCTCAATGAGCCGCCAGTGCGACTCCCGCACTTGAGCCCGAGCCGCCAGCACGGCGCTCAAGTCACCTTTGGCGGCCTGGTAGTTGGCCAGCGCGAGTTCAACGCGCCCCTGTGCCAGGCCCATACCAGCCGACTGCAGCCGCTCGATCTGGCTGTTCAGTGACGCCAGCTCTGAGGCGCTGTCCTCCAGCTCCTGCAGGTGCCTGCGGGTCACGTCTTCCTGCTCAGCTTCCAGGCGCTGCAGCTCCAGCTGCTTGGCCTTGATCTGGGGTCCCTGGCGCCGCTCCTGTTGCCAGGGAAGGTCAAAGGTCACCTGGAAAGACACCATGTCGCCCCAGCGACGGTCGCGGCGGCTGTAGGCGACTTCCCAGGACCAATCACCCTTGGTTTCTGCCTGGGCTTCGCGCGTTTCCGCTAAGGCTATCGCCTGCATGGCCGGGTACTGCGCTAGTTCCGCGTGGCGGTGTACCTCAGAGCGCAGCTGATCCATAGGGCGGCTCAGCGGCCCGGGAGTTCCCTGCAGCGCCTCGTCGGCTCGGGCTCCGACCCACCGCCGCAGCATCGCCCTGGCCTTGGAGCGGTCCCGCTGCAGTTCGTCCCTGCGGTCCGACAGCGCAAGCGCTTCCTGCTTGGCCATGAGAAGATCGCCCGCCTGGGCCGTCCCCCCCGCGATGCGGGCAAGCAGGCTGTCCTGCAGGCGCTGGTTCTCACTCAGTAGACCGGCGAGCACCTGGGCGCGCTGTTCAATGGCCTGGGCCATGATCCAGGCTTGGCTCAGCTCCTGGCGGATCTGCAGACGCTGGACGCCCAGGGCTGCGCGCTCGCGTTCCACTTTGGCCTCGGCACCGGCAATCTGGGCATCTCGTTTGGCGCGGTTGGGCACCTCCTGCATCAGCGCCAGGCGCTGCATGGTCATGGACTCGCGTGTGAGGCTGAAGCGGTCCATGCCGCTGATGGGAAAGTTCTCGATTCCGACTGAGAGCTTGGGGTCCGGCAGGGTTCCAGCCGCTTTCTGGGAGCTGCTGGCCGCGTCAACCTGCAGTCGCTGGGCCGTGATGCGGGAACTGTGCTGCTCCGCCAGATCCAAGGCTTCGGAAAAACCCAGGGCGTGTGCCTGGTTGCCAGCCAAGACAATGCCGGCCAGCATGAGCCACGAAGCGGTCAAACGCACATTCCCGGGGTTTGGCACCCAGATGCGCTGGGAAACGTGAGAAATGCGCAGTTGCGCAGGCAAGCGCTCGCATGGAGCGCCAAAGGAGATGATGGGCATGATGGTTCTCGAAATGAAGGGGCACGAAGTCAGACCTGCGCATACGCTGCAAGGCAGCGCGCAAGACGTGCACGATCAATTCCGAAAGACCTGATGCGTCAGATAGATGGGGGGAGATCCCGCTCGACTGTCCAGCTCTGCGTAGACAGCCCGAGGGTCAATAGGGCTCTCGGAGTCCAGGATTACAGGCAGCACATAGGCGACCCAGATGGCGTGCGCCGCGAGCGCCTGCAGATCGAGACCTTGGAGCGAGGGGGAAGACAAGCTGTCGCCGTCACAATGGGCTCGGCACAGCTGAGGATCTTGCTCATCCATCGTTCCCGCCATAGCGTGGCAATCGGGCATGGAGGGCATGCCGACTGAGTCCTCCATGGCCATGCCCGCTTTTTGCATCGATGCCGCATAGGCTGCGGAGTCCAGCTTGGGACAGGCATAGGCGGCCAACGCGAACTGCATCAGAAGCAACACCGCGACCAGAACGCTGGTTATCCAGCGTCCTTGGCGCAACACGGTGTTCCTGACAGCGATCATGGTGCGAATGGTATCCAGAATGCCAGTCACGGACTTAACCCAGATCAAGTCCGTGCAAGCAGCCCCTCCTCAGCCCTTGCGCAGCCGCAGCGCGTTGGTGATCACCGACGCAGAACTCAGGCTCATCGCCAGGGCCGCAATCATTGGCGACAGCAGCCATCCGGTGAAGGGATACAGCAGCCCTGCGGCGATCGGGATGCCCAGCGCGTTGTAGAGGAAGGCAAACATCAGGTTCTGCTTCATGTTGCCCACCGTTGCCTCCGACAATTCCCGCGCTGTGGAAATCCCCCGCAGATCGCCCTTGACCAAGGTGACCTGTGCGCTGTTCATCGCCACATCGGTGCCGGTGCCCATCGCGATCCCCACATCCGCCTTGGCAAGGGCGGGCGCGTCGTTGATTCCGTCCCCCGCCATGGCAACGACACGGCCTTCGGCCTGCAGCCGCGACACGAGAGCCAGCTTGTCGGCAGGCTTGACCTCACCATGGACCTCATCAATCCCCAGCTTTGCCCCCACCGCCTTGGCAGTGGTCATGCCGTCACCCGTGGCCATGACAATGCGCAGTCCCGCCGCATGCAAGGTCGCCAGCGCTTCCGGCGTGCTGGCCTTGATGGCATCCGAGACCGCCAGCAGGCCTTGAAGCTGGCCGTCGGCCGCCAGGTACATCACGCTGGCGCCTGTGGCGCGCAAGGCCTCTGCCTGCGAAAGCAGCGGATCTGCAGAAACCCCCACCTGCTCCATGAGGACCGTGTTGCCCAGGGCGAGTTGGCGCCCGGAGACACGCCCGCGTACACCGATGCCCGACCCGGACTCGAAGTCCTCGGGCTTGTCCAGAACCAACTCCTTGGCGCGGGCCGCCTGAACAATGGCATCGGCCAGCGGATGCTCGCTGCCTTGGTCCAGACTGGCCGCCAGGCGCAGAACCTCATCCTCGGACAGACCGGGCATGGCCACCACACGTTCGAAGGAGGGCTTGCCTTCGGTGAGCGTTCCGGTTTTGTCCACGATCAGCGTGTCCACCTTGCGCAGGTTCTCGATGGCTGCCGCGTCCCTGAACAGCACCCCGCTGGTCGCCCCCCGGCCGGTAGCCACCATGATCGACATGGGTGTTGCCAGGCCCAACGCACAAGGGCACGCGATGATCAGCACGGCCACGGCGTTGACCAGGCCATAGACCCAGCGTGGCTCCGGCCCGAACAGGCCCCACGCGAAGAGTGTGAGCAACGCGATACCCACCACGGCCATCACGAAGTAGCCCGCCACCTGGTCGGCCATGCGCTGCATGGGAGCCCGTGAGCGCTGTGCCTGCGCAACCATCTGAACGATCTGGGACAGCATGGTGGCGGAGCCAACCCGCTCGGACCGGATCACCAGTGCCCCGTTGGTATTGAGCGTGGCACCTATAACTGCATCACCAGGCCCTTTGACGATGGGCACCGGCTCACCAGTGAGCATGGCTTCGTCCACTGCACTGCTCCCCTCGACCACCACGCCATCCACCGGCACCTTCTCACCGGGGCGCACGCGCAAGAGGTCTCCCACATGGACATGGGACAAGGGAACATCACTCTCCTGACCGTTGGCGTCAATACGCCGCGCGGTCTTGGGGGCCAGGCCCAGCAGCGACTTGATGGCAGCCGAAGTCTGCGAGCGCGCCTTGAGCTCCAGCATCTGACCCAGCAGCGTGAGCGAGATGATGACGGCAGCAGCTTCGAAGTACACCGCCACGCGGCCCATGGCCTGGAACGAGGCGGGAAACACCCCGGGCGCCACGGTGGCGACTACGCTGTAGACAAAAGCGGCACCGGTACCCAGGCTGATCAGCGTCCACATGTTGGGACTGCGGTTCGCAACCGACTGGGCGCCGCGCACAAAGAAGGGCCCACCTGCCCACAACACGATGGGAACGGTCAGCACCAGCTCAATCCAGCTCTGGGTGGCCATTTCGAACCACTGCAGCCGGTGCCCCACCATGGCCAGAACAGTGACCACGACGGTGAGGGGCAGCGTCCACCAGAAGCGATGCCGGAAATCCACGAGCTCGGCGTTTTCTCCCTCATCCAGCGTGGGGAGTATGGGCTCCAATGTCATGCCGCATTTGGGACAGTTTCCAGGATGGTCCTGTTGCACCTCCGGGTGCATTGGGCAGGTGTAGGTTGTGCCCGGTTGTGCCGCTTCGGGCTCGGGCTGATGCGTGCTCTCGCTGATAGGAGTCGAGAGAAACTTTTGCGGCGCTTCCACGAAGCGTGCTTTGCATTTGGCGCTGCAAAAGTAGTAGCGATTTCCCTCATGCTCTGTCGAGTGATGCGACTGTTCTGTCACACCCATCCCACACACGGGATCCTTCAGCCCCAAGGACGGCGCAGCTGGATTCCCGTGTTGCCCATCATGATGGTGGTGTTCGTGATGGGAGTGCTCGTGCGATGTTGGGGATGACATAGATGGAACTCCGGTTAGTGTGTTGGGTGTCCTGAGCAGGGTTACTTTTGGCCCGAACTGCCTTTGTGTGAACCGTGGCCCCCGTGTCCATGGAAAAAGTGCATCAGGGGACACGCCAGCAACAGCAGGTAGGGCCAATAGCCAGCGATATGCGACCAGTGCTCTCTGAGAAGAAAAAAGACACCGATGAACGCAAGCATGATCACTGCTCCGATCAATTTTTTCCTGCTCCCAGTAGGGGCTATGGCGTCCGGATGCTCTGCGGTGTGGTCGTGGTTCATAGTGCTCTCCGAGGGGGGTCAACGAAATCGTGTGGGACCTTGTGGAAACGATAGGACTTAACAAGATGGGAATGTCAAGCGTTTAAGTGAATGGGTCTGGACGTTCACACCTGGGCTGTTGGCGTCGCATGGTTTACAACGCTCAGCCCATCGGGAAAAACATGGAGAAGCACGTCTTGCCATGGCTTGAAGTCACCGAAATGTGGCCACGATGCGCATGAACGATGGCCTGGGTGATAGACAGACCAAGACCTGCTCCATCTGAATCCAGTTGCCTTCGCGACTTGTCGGCCCGGAAAAAGCGGTCAAACAGCCGAGGAATCATCTGCTCATCGATAATCGGCCCTGTATTGAGGACATTCACCGTGGTTCCCTGAAGATCCACTTTGATGTCAATGACTACGTCTTCGCCAGACGGCGTGTACCTGATCGCATTGGATAGAAGATTGCTAAGGGCTCGGCGAAGCATCAACCGATCACCGGAGATTTCGGCCTCTCCACATAGCTTTAATTGCACTTGCTTTTCTTCGGCGAGTGCCTCATAGAAGTCAAACAGAGCCTGCGCTTCGTCGTGCACTGCGATTTTTTCCAGACTGGGTAGGATGAGCCCGTGGTCAGCTTTCGCCAGGAAAAGCATGTCGGCGATCATCCTGGCCAGGCGCTGGTATTCCTCGGCGTTAGAGGCAAGGATGTCCCGGTATTCCCCTGGCGACCGGTTCTGACTGAGCGTTACCTGCGTCTGCGTCATCAGGTTGTTAATGGGCGTACGCAGCTCATGGGCCAAGTCCGAAGAAAATTCGGACAGACGATCGAACTCTTCCTTCAGTCGGCGGAGCATTTCGTTGAGAGTGGTAGCAAGGTCTGCCATCTCTACAGGAAACTCTTGAGTGGGCATCCGCTCGTCTAGCCGCTGTGCCGTAATAGCCATAGCGCGAGACCGCATGGCGCGAAGGGGGGCCAAGCCATTCTTAGCGGCCCACCAGCCCAGGACCCCGGCCACTAGCGTTGCCAATGCCACATAGCCCACGAGCACCTGAATGAGGCCTTGCATGAAATGCTTGTGGTGTGCAATGTCCAATGCGACCCAGATCTGGAGCGGTGTAGCAGTGGTGCCCGGTAACGACACGGATTCGGACATTCCCCGGTACTCACGGTCCTTGGTTTGCCACGACGCAACTCCCAAGCGAGCTATTTGGGTCCGGGTGGTCAGGTCCTGTGGAAACTGGAAGTTTGGTGTCGAGTAAAGCGGTTGCACCCCCTGCAGCACGCTGACGTATAGACCTTCGTGGCTATGCAGAACGTCGTCCAGCCGTACTTGCAGATCCTCAGGCGATTGGGCTTTTCCAATCACTTCGCGTGTCAAGTGAATCTTGTCACGCAGTGCATCCCGGTCCAGTTCCACGAAATGCTGGTCAATCGAGGTAGCTACGAGTGTCCCCAGCCCGACGAGCACGACCCCGGAGGCCAAAGTGAAAAAGACCGTCAGTCGTGTTGTGAGCGAGTAGCCAACTTTCACACAGGCTCCTGAGGTGCCTCAAGCACATATCCCATGCCCCGCACCGTCTGGACCAGTTTGGTGTCGTAGGCGTCATCGATCTTGGCCCGAAGCCTCCGCATCGCAACCTCAATCACGTTGGAGTCGCTGTCGAAATTCATGCCCCATACCTGAGATGCAATCAGGGAGCGAGGTAGGACTTCCCCTTGGCGGCGCATGAGCAACTCCAGGAGTCCGAACTCCTTGGCAGTGAGGTCGATGCGCTTGCCCAAGCGACTTACGCGTCGGCGCAGAAGATCGAGTTCGAGGTCGGCCACCTGCAGGACCGTCACCTCCGTGCCATTGCGACCGCGCCGCAGGATGGTGCGCACGCGCGCTAGCAGCTCGGCAAAAGAAAAAGGTTTGACCAGATAGTCGTCGGCACCAAGTTCCAGGCCCTTCACCCGGTCTTGGACTTGGTCCTTTGCTGTGAGAAACAGGACGGGCATCGCCTGGCCATGACGGCGCAGGCTGGAGAGCACCTGCCATCCGTCCATCCCTGGAAGCATCACGTCCAGGATCACCAGGTCGTAGTCACCTCTCTTTGCCAAGTGCAGGCCATCCACGCCGTTGTGGACCAGATCGGCATTGAACCCCGCCTCGCGCAGCCCTTGGCGCAGGTACTCGCCAGTTTTGATTTCATCTTCGACGATCAAAATTTTCATGCGGTAACCCCAGCACTGCGTGTGGCCGCAAGTGTGCTCGCAGATCGCAGGCTTTCTTGAACATAACAAAGATGTAATAAAGCCGTTATGTCGTTGGAAGCCAGTGGCTCACACAATGATCAGCATCAAGAACGCATGGTGAACCTATGAAAATTTTCTGGCTTTCACGTACTCGCTCAAACCGCTGGCTGGCCGCTGGGTTGATGGTGCCGTCCCTGGCATTCTCACAAATGACAGAGGGTGACACCGCGAAGGTGGACTACCAGCTTTCGTACCGATCAGCCCTCTCGGGCTACGAGGCCTACAAAGAGCAATCCGTCCAGCCCTGGAAAGCGGCCAATGACAAGGTGGGCGAGATCGGAGGATGGCGTACCTATGCAAAGGAAATGCGCCAGACAGTGCCGACAACCGGGCAGGATGAGCCCGCCCAGGGCCACGACGCGCACCACGGGAGCAAGCAATGAGCGGCCCCGTGCACACGCCTCGCACCAAACTCGTGATCGCCGTGGCGGCAGTTGCGGTCTTGTCTGGCTGCGCCAGCGTGAATTTGGAGCAGAACCTCTCCAGCGCCAATGCAGCGACAAGCAGTTTCACGGACGGCAAACTCACCTTGGCCCGAGACAAGAAGGAGCAAGACGCGTTGCGCCAGCGCGCTTCGGATTTGCTGTCCAAACCGCTGAGCCAAAAGGATGCCGTGCAACTTGCATTGGTCAATAGCCCATCCATGCAGGCCCTCGTGGCCCAAAACTGGGCGGACGCTTCCACAGCAGCCCAGTCCGGCCGCATCGCCAACCCCATTTTGAGCCTGGAGCGGGTTCGCCTGGGTAGCGAGACGGAAATCGGTCGCCTCCTGTCCTTCGGCCTGCTGGATCTGCTGACCTTGCCAACACGCAAAGGTATTGCCGAGCAGCAAATCAAAAAGACCCAGTTACGCCTGAGTAGCGACGTGGTGGACCAAGTGACACAGGTGCGCCAGGCCTGGGTCCGCGCTGTCGCCGCACAACAGACGCTGACTTACACCCAACAGGTCTTCGCCAGCGCCCAAGCCAGTGCTGAACTGGCCAAGCGCATGCAGTCGGTGGGCAATTTCAACAAGCTTGATCGTGCACGCCAGCAAGCGTTCTATGCGGACACAGCGACTCAGCTGGCCACCGCCCAGCACCAGGTCACCGCAGCCCGTGAGGAGCTGGTGCGGCTGATGGGCCTGGACGACAACCAAGCCCAACAGCTCACGTTGCCTGAGCGCCTGCCCACACTACCCAAGGAGCCGCTGTCCCCATCGGACGCTGGCCGCCAGGCGTCCAAGGGACGTCTGGATCTGCAGATCGCGAAGGCCGACTACGACGCAGCCGCACGCACGCAAGGCTGGAACCCGATCACGACCTTCACGGACATCGAGTTGGGTGTACGGCGCGACTCTGTCTTCGATGCAGCCGAGAACACCCACGCCACACGGCGCGGCTTCGAGATCAGTCTGCAGCTGCCGATCTTCGATTGGGGTGGCATGCGACGCGATGCCATGAACGCGCAAACCCTGGCCGCTGCCGACCGCCTGGAGGCCGCAGGTCGCGCGGCAGGCTCGAACTTGCGCGAGAGCTATTCCGCGTACCGCACGGCGTATGAAATCGCGCGCCACCACCGCGACGAGGTGATCCCTCTGAGAAAAACCATCTCCGAAGAAAACCAGCTTCGCTACAACGGGATGCTGATCAGCGTTTTCGAGTTGCTTGCTGACTCCCGCGATCAGGTGAACTCGGTGATGGCGGCCCTGAACGCCGAACAGCAGTTCTGGCTGGCGGACGCCGCTCTGCAGGCGTCTCTCATTGGCAAGCCCACCAGCGTTGGCGTCTCGGGCGGCGGTGCAGCCGCTGCCGAGGCTGGTGCAGGCCACTGATCCCCTCAAGGAAACCATCATGAATTCAAGAAGAGATTTTTTCCGGTTTGCTGGCATTGCTGGAGGGGCCGTGGCGGCAGCGAGTGTGAGCAGGGTGGCGATGGCCGCTCTCCCTGAGCCTGTGTTCCAAACCAGCGCGGACACCATGGCACCTCTGGTGCCTAACTCCGGGCGCCCCTACAACCCGGTGGTCACGCTCAATGGCTGGACGCTGCCCTGGCGCATGAATCAAGGGGTCAAGGAGTTCCACCTGGTGGCAGAGCCGGTGGTGCGAGAAATGGCCCCAGGTATGAAGGCCCACCTGTGGGGATACAACGGCCAGAGTCCTGGCCCCACCATCGAAGTAGTGGAAGGTGATCGCATTCGCATTTTCGTGACCAACAAGCTGCCCGAGCACACCAGCATCCACTGGCATGGACAGCGCTTGCCCAATGGCATGGATGGCGTGGCGGGCCTTAATCAGCCCGCCATTCAGCCTGGCAAGACCTTTGTCTACGAATTCGTGGCACGCCGTCCAGGCACCTTCATGTACCACCCGCATGCCGATGAGATGACGCAGATGGCCATGGGAATGATGGGCTTGTGGATCACCCACCCCAAAGCCAAACATCCCCTTATTGATGAGGTGCAACGCGACTTCTGTTTCCTCCTGAGCGCCTACGACATTGAACCCGGCGCCGCGACGCCCAAGGTCGCGGAAATGCTGAACTTCAATCTGTGGACATGGAACAGCCGCATCTTTCCTGGCATCGATTCATTGAACGTCCGGCACAACGACAAGGTACGCATCCGCGTCGGCAACCTGACCATGACCAATCACCCCATGCATTTGCATGGCCATGAGTTTTTGGTCACAGGCACGGATGGTGGTCCTACGCCAAAGAGCACCCGTCTCTATGAGGTAACCACCGATGTGGCCGTGGGCCAGATGCGCCAAATCGAATTCGTCGCGGACGAAGAAGGCGACTGGGCATTTCACTGCCACAAGAGCCACCACACCATGAACGCGATGGGACACAACATTCCAACCATGATCGGCGTGGACCACCGAGGCGTGGCCAAAAAGATCAACAATCTGATCCCCGACTACATGGTGATGGGCGAGCGGGGTATGGCCGACATGACCGAGATGGAGATGCCCATTCCGGACAACACCATTCCCATGATGACTGGGGAAGGCCCCTTTGGGTCGGTCGAGATGGGTGGCATGTTCAGTGTCCTGAAGGTGCGCCGCGACCAGAAGCCTGGTGACTACAAGAACCCGGGTTGGTACAAGAACCCAGTGGGTACGGTGGCCTATGAGTACACCGGCCCAAGTGCTGAGCCTGCCCGATTCAAGGCCGAGGGTGGTCAGTCTATGCCCCTCAAAGAGAAGCCCAGCTCGGACACCATCGTCAAGGTCAAAAAGCCGTCCTCACACAGTGGCCACTGATCGTCTCCATTCCACGTTCACAACCCAAGCTAACTATGAAACGCACTCTTTCTCTGATCGCTGCCTCAACCCTGGTGGCTCTGTCTTTCAACAGCTTTGCGGGCGGTACCCACAGCGGCGGTCACGGCCACGGAAGCGAGGAGTCAGCCATTGGTCAACCCGGCAAGGCTGCCAAGGTGACCCGCACGATCAACGTGGACATGGCTGACACCATGCGCTTCACACCTGCTGCCATATCCGTCAAACAGGGAGAAACCATCAAGTTCGTGATCAAGAACAGTGGTCAGGTCAAACACGAATTCAGCTTGGGAACCGAGGCCGAGCTGAAGGAACACTACGAAACGATGAAGAAATTCCCGGATATGGAGCATGACGAACCCAGCAAGCTTTCTCTTGCTCCTGGCAAACAAGGCGAAATCATCTGGCAGTTCACAAAGGCTGGTGAAGTCAAGTTTGCCTGCCTCTATCCGGGCCACTACGACGCGGGCATGAAAGGCCAGATCACTGTGGTCAAGAAGTAAGAAGCTATTTCTCTCATCCACTGAACAAGGATTTCATATGAAAAACGCACATACCTTTCTGCTCAGCATCGCGCTATCGTTGACCACTCTTTTGCCGATGTCCGCGATCGCGCAGGCCTCGGCCGAAGCCGGTAAACCCTCTGCCATGACGTCCGCCTCGATGACAGATGGAGAGGTGCGCAAGATCGACAAGGATGCGGGAAAAATCACCATCAAGCACGGTGACATCAAGCATTTGGAGATGCCGGGCATGACCATGGTTTTCACAGCCAAGGACAAGGCCTTGCTCGACAAGACACAAGTGGGCGACAAAATCCGCTTCATGGTTGTCAGCGAGGGCGGAAAGATGGTCGTTACCGCCATCGAACCTGCCAAGTAAGGAGGCTGGGGTAGAGAGCGCCCCCAGGGGGCGCCCCTCACCACACGTAGTCAAACCGGTAGGGAAAAATCGCTTCTAACTGCATCGACACTGCGATGGCGACTGTGTCGCCCGCGTTCCTGTTAGCGGTACTCCCCAAGTCAGGCTTTCCGTCAACTCTCAGGAGCAAGCGCTGGGCAAGGAGCGCAAAAAGTCATGATCCTCGATACGCGGCCGCCTAAGCATGGAGGCCAGCAGCAGCCGCTTCATGTGGAAGGCTCTTGGCTATCTAGGTCAGTGCGCGCCTCGATGCACATGTACGCCACGCATCCAAGTCATGAGATCCAAATGACTGGTTGTCGGCTTGTCGGCCACCCCAGAGTGAGCAGTGGATGCCTTGGCACCGCGACGCTTCGGTTTGACAAAGCTAGCACTGTGATTAGGGGCCGAGGGACTGTCTGCGGCGAGGTTTTCCAGAATGGCGCAATGGGCATGATCGTCCCCTGCGCACACAGAAACCAACTGCTCTAACGCCGATTTCATCTCGACAATTTCCCGTAGCTTTTCCTCCAGATCTGCCAGATGGCGCTCGGCAATAGCTTTTACCTGCCGACTGGTGCGGTGTGTGTCGCCCCATTGGCCGATCAGCTCTGCAATCTGGGGCATGGAGAAGCCGAGGCGGCGCGACTGCCGGATGAAGCGGAGTACTGAGACTTCACGCTCACCGTATTTTCGATATCCGGCCTCGCTGCGTTCAGCTTCCGGCAACAAACCTGTTTGCTCGTAGTGGCGGATCATCTTGGCCGATACGCCTGCCGCCTTGGCTGCATCGCCGATGTTCATGAGTGTGGTCATGGATGCTCCTGTGCAATGGAATAACACGGTAGCAAGGACTTTCGTCCTTACCATCGTGTCAATGTCAAGCGCTCTGAATATTACGTTCTGTAAAGCCTAGATCAGGCGGGCGGATATCCAGCTTCGGTCAGTACCTCGACCAGTGTCTTGCGATCTTCCGCACTTTGCACAGTGACCATACGTTTGGACATGTCCACCTGCACTTTGCATTCAGGGTCTGTCATCTGCAGCGTCTGGCTCACCATACCAGCGCAGTGTCCGCAGGTCATGTCGGGGAGTTGGAATTGATGCATTTTTCACCTCTTGGAAAAAGTTAAGAGGCTTTCAGTCTCCGGTTTGCCACTGGGGCAAGGTCAAGTGGCCAGATAGATATCCAAACAAGGAGCGCCGGCTCGCTTGCGTCTCCCATCGTGTCAACCCTGAAAGTTCGAACTCTGCCGGTTAACGCCGGAGTTGAACACCACATGGAGATTGCTATGAATACCTCTGCCCATGAAGCGGGGCCGTCCGCCTCACTATCGATCGCACACCTGAATCTTCCGATACTTGGCATGACCTGCGGCTCTTGCGTTGGACGGGTTGAAAAGGCCCTCAAAGCCGTCCCTGGGGTCCGTGAGGTGACCGTGAATATTGCTACTGAGCGCGCCTCCGTGGTTGCCGCCTCCACGGTGCCGGTCCCGGCCTTGGCTGCGGCTGTCGAAAAAGCTGGATACGCAATAGCGGAAGAGTCCGTGGAGCTGTTGATCGGTGGGATGACCTGCGCGTCGTGCGTGGGACGTGTCGAAAAAGCGCTGAAGGGTGTACCAGGCGTCAAGCACGCGGAAGTCAATCTAGCCACGGAGCGTGCGCAGGTTCGTTTCGATGCAGGATTGCCTCCCGAACGCCTGGTAGCCGCCGTTGTTAAGGCGGGCTATGAGGCAAAGGTTGCGGATACGAGCACTTCCACTGAACACGACAAGCAGTCGGCGCCCTGGTGGCCTGTCGCTCTAGCCGCTGGTCTGTCCTTCCCCCTGGTATTGCCCATGCTTGGCATGCTGTTCGGTCAAGACTGGACACTCAACGGCTGGATTCAACTGGCCCTGGCCACCCCTGTGCAGTTCTGGCTGGGCGCGAGGTTCTACCGCGCTGGCTGGAAGGCTCTTCGTGCAGGCGCAGGCAACATGGATCTGCTGGTCGCATTGGGTACGTCGGCCGGGTACGGCTTGAGCTTGTACCTGCTGTTCAAGCACGCTGAGCACGGGACGCCCCACCTGTACTTTGAAGCCTCCGCTGTCATCGTCACGCTAGTCCTTCTCGGGAAGTGGCTGGAAGCCCGAGCCAAACGGCAAACCACGGAAGCGATCCGGGCGCTGCATGCGCTGCGCCCAGAAATTGCGCGTGTGCGCACTGATGCCGGTGACATTGATCTACCACTCTCACGCGTGAAAGTAGGTGATACGGTGGTTGTCCGCCCTGGGGAGAGAGTCCCAGTAGATGGCTCGGTGATCGAAGGCGCCAGCCAGGTGGATGAGTCATTGATCACCGGGGAGAGCCTGCCTGTGGCGAAGCATGTCGGCGACAAGGTGACGGGGGGCGCCGTGAACGCAGAAGGCTTACTGCTTGTACGAACGACCGCCATTGGCGCTGAGTCGACTCTGTCTCGCATCGTGCGAATGGTGGAGTCGGCCCAGGCAAAAAAGGCTCCCATCCAGCGGATAGTGGATGAAGTGAGTGCAGTCTTTGTGCCTGTGGTGCTCGGCCTTGCTGCCATCACACTGATGGGCTGGGGCTTCGCCACTGGCAACTGGGAGGAGGCAATCCTTAATGCCGTCGCGGTACTTGTGATCGCGTGCCCTTGTGCGCTGGGCTTGGCTACTCCCACCGCGATCATGGCGGGCACCGGCGTTGCAGCACGCCACGGTATTCTGATCAAGGATGCAGAAGCACTGGAGGTTGCCCACCGCATAGACACCGTGGCGTTCGACAAGACCGGTACCCTGACCGAGGGGAAGCCCACTTTGACGGCTGCGATGCCTGCCGAAGGCCTCCAGCATCAGTTGCTGCCGTTTGCTGCGGCCATTCAGAACGGCAGCGAGCATCCACTGGCAAAGGCCGTGATGGACGCTGCACGCACCCAGGGTGTGACCGTTCCTCGTGCCACTGAGGTCACAGCGGTAGCTGGCAGAGGCATGTCTGCTGTCATCGAAGGACGCCAGATCCGCCTCGGGAGTACACGTTACATGGAGGAGTTGGGTGTCAACATGGCCAGTCTGACCGGGGCTGCAGCACAGATGCAACAAGAGGGCCGCACAGTATCCTGGTTGGCTGACGTGACTGATGCGCCAGAAGTGATGGGTTTATTGGCATTTGGAGACACAGTGAAGCCCAGCTCACAACAGGCCATTGCCCAACTGCATGCTCTGGGCATCCAGACCGTCCTGGTCACCGGGGACAACAAGGGAAGCGCAAGCGCAGTAGCCCGCGCGTTGGGCATCGATCAGGTTCGTGCTGATGTGCTGCCGGAAGGCAAGGCGGATATCGTGGCGCAGCTCAAGTCAGGTGGCAGGCACGTTGCGATGGTGGGTGACGGCATCAACGACGCGCCCGCTCTGGCTGCGGCGAATGTGGGAATTGCCATGTCCACGGGCACCGACGTGGCCATGCATGCTGCGGGGATCACGCTGATGCGTGGTGACCCCGCGTTGATCGCAGATGCCATCGACATCTCCCGGCGCACGTACGCAAAGATCCGTCAGAACCTTTTCTGGGCATTCGCGTACAACGTGGTCGGGATCCCCTTGGCTGCATTTGGCCTGTTGAATCCCATGGTGGCGGGAGCAGCTATGGCCCTCAGCAGCGTGAGTGTGGTGACCAATGCGTTGCTGCTGCGTTCTTGGAAGAGGTAAGGACTAGCGCCAGATCCGACAACGGATCCTGTCAGATGCAGACCGCGTATGTCCATCGCTATCCGGTCGAACTCAAGAGGTTCTGTGAACGTGCTGATGGTGCACATCTGGTGCGTGGGGGTGAGCGTGGGTCATAGGCTCATGGGTGTGCTTGTGACTGTGGCTGCCCCTTGGCATCACATCGTGCACATGTGAATGGTGCCCATCGTCGTGCCGGTGGGCATGCTCATGCTCAAGCACTTCGTGCGTGTGCTCGTGACCATGTCTTTCCGTCAAGTGCAGTACAACTCCCGCCAGCATCAGTACCCCGCCCAGCAGCATCAACCATCCCGCAGAGCGGTCCCCGAAGCCGAAGGCCACGGCAGCGCCAATGAAGGGCGCAAAGGCGAACACCGAGCCCGTCCGCGCCGCACCAAACGCCCTCTGGGCAAGAAGGTAAAAGCGCAGGCTCAGGCCGTAGCCCGTGGCGCCAACGGCGAGAAGCCCGAGTGCCGCATACAACGACGGCAAGGGCTCACCCGTAGAAACAGCCAATGCTGCCGTCGCGACGGCTCCCAAGGTAGCCTTGGCCATCACCACCTGGCTGGGGTCGCGCTCAGCCAGCCCACGGGACAGGGTGTTGTCCACCCCCCAGGCGACGGTGGCCAGCAGCACGGCAAGTAGTCCCATCAGCTGCACGCCCCCCTGCTGGGCCTGGTCCAGAACGAGCGCCATTCCTCCTGCGAACAGCAAGAGCATGGCGGCCCACACTCGGCGATCCATAGTTTCGCTGTACAGCCACCATGCCAGCGTGGCGGTGAACAGCGCTTCCAACGTGAGCATGAGTGATGCGCTTGCGCCGCTCGTGTGTTGCAGGCCCCAGGCCAGGGCGACCGGGCCCAGGGCGGCACCGAACCCCGCCATAGCTATGAGGCGCCAGGTGTCGGATCTCTGCAACCTTGCCTCGTGGGCTGCAGTTCGCAAGGACAAGGCTCCGACTGCAGCTGCTCCAGAGTACAGAAGCGTGGCCGTCGTGAACGCCCCCAGCCCTGCACCTAGCCTCTGGACCGCAGGCGTGCTGATGCCGAAAAGAACCGCCGCCAACAGGGCGAGAAAGCCGCCGCGCAAGGCGGGGAGGTGCAAAAGTTCACGCGTCATGGTGCAGGTGATTTCGTCATGAACCGTCGTGGAGGTATTCTCCAGCTTGATGAACCCTAAAGTTCGTCAAGGTCAGACACCAAGGCCAGTGGTCGGTTTCTCGGCGAAGAGGGGAGAGTCAGCTTTCGGGAATCGCGGTCATCGGCCTATCCAAATTCAGTCGTCCCGGATACTGCAGAAAGTTGCCGAGAATTGTGGAGCACTACTCGACACGGTCCGGCAGACACCCGCATCCCCCGGAATGCTGAGCAGACAGTCGGCCAATGCTGCTTGCGAGTCAGCAAGCTAGTTGAGCAGAAGCAAAGACTTTGAATTCGATCAGGAGCATCGTCCTCTCCCCTCAACTCGATGGGAGACCATCATGGGATCCGAAGCCAACGCCTCTCGCCATGAGCCTTGGAACAAAGGCAAGATTGTCGGTCAGAAAGCTCCGTTCAAGCTCAAAGATATCTGGGCACTGCGCGTGCGCCTTCAGATGGAAAATCGCGTTCGCGAGCTTGCTCTCTTCAACCTTGGTATCGACAGCAAGCTTCGCGGCTGTGACCTCGTTGCCCTCAAAGTTCGGGACATCTGCCACGGTGAGCAAGTTGCAACCCGCGCTGTCGTGATGCAGCACAAGACTCAACGCCCCGTCCAATTTGAAATCACAGCAGTTGCCCGTGACTCTGTGCAGAAATGGATCAAGGTTGCAGGTCTAAAGTCCGACGACTTCCTCTTCCCGAGCCGCATTCACGACTCACCGCACTTGGGGACGCGACAGTACGCGCGGATACTAGGTAGCTGGGTCGAGGAGCTTGGTCTTGACCCAGCAGAATATGGCACGCACTCTATGCGGAGAACCAAGGCAACGCTGATCTACCGGCGAACAAAGAACTTGCGCGCTGTGCAGCTTCTTCTTGGTCACTCCAAGCTTGAGTCCACTGTGCGCTATCTCGGCATTGAGGTGGATGATGCGCTTGAAATCTCCGAGCAGACTGAAATCTAGTCGGCAATTCAGTCGCTCCGACGGACGCGCAATTGCGCGTCTACGGGCGATCGTACCCACTTCTAACCACAGGGTACGTAAGTTGGCAAATTTCCGCTTTTGACCGGACCAGTCATTGGGCGATTCACACTGAACGACCGCAACCAGCCTGAAGCAGTCATGGCCTCTCAGACGCTCCTTGCGAGCACAAAGTCGCGATGCACAATTTTTAGTTGCCTAAAACTGCCCTCCATCTAAAGTACGGTCGTAGGAGGGGATATGCACGCCGCAATCGACAAGTCAGCCGTTCTTCGTCACGAGTCATCGCTTTCAGTGCGTTCTATCGTGCATCTGGTTTTAGTTGCTGCAGGTGTTCTGGTTCTCTCGAATGCGGCCACGGCCTTCCAGATTGCCCCCATGGGCTCAGCCTTTGAATCCAAGCTGACCAACGAAACAGAAAACTCTCTGGCGACGGTGGCAGGAAGACTGGGCGTCCTGATCAAGGGCCGCGTCCATGAAGAGATCACCCAGATCGGTATGGGTTGTCCTATAGAGCCAGGCACACTGGCCCAAGACGTCAGCTGCAGCTCCCGGGATCTTCCCTTTGCCACGCCCTACGTCATCTACGGTGTGCGTTGGAACGATCTACCCCCGTTCAAGCTTTCACCCGATGAGGGCAACTGCACCTACCTGGGCAAGTCCTGCAACGTGTCCCAGACCATCCGGTTCTCGACACAGCCACTGTGTTGGTACTGCCTCTTCAAAGATGCAGAGAAGAAAGCCCAGACCCAGCCGATCGTTGGGTGCAGCAAGACCAAGGGCAGTCTGCACGGCAATGTGATGACCCGCTCGCATTTTGGCGACTTGCAGTTCCTGCACGCCATGGCCAGTGAGGAGGGAGTACACCCTGGCGCCACCCGCGCCAAGGTGCTGGACTGGCTGGAGTTCGCCTGGAAGGTGTCCTCGCGCGAAATCAAGCCCGACACCTTTCTTCGAGACATCGACAACGCCACGCTCAAGGAACACTTCGGGTGCACACAGTGGCGAGTCTCGGACCTCTACATCCTGGGGCGTCAGGACAAGTTGCTCCCTTACTTGCACCACGTGGCATTCGGCTCGGTGCTCCATACAGTCCAGGACTCGTTTGCCGGAGCCCATGCCTCACGTGAGAACTCAGCTCCAAGTGGCATGTGCCAGGACACTGGCTTGGCCCAGCCCAGGCGGATCGTTGAATTCCATACCTATGGCGCGCAGGACGGAAGCCTGCACGACGAACAAGACAGCCGGGAGGCTATGACTCGGGTTAGCGCTGCAGACCGTTGGCCGGATGCTGTGGAGGCGACGCGCACTCTGTCGCGCTTCTATGAAGACCGCGCCCGATGGAGCGAAGTCCAGCCTTACATGCAGTGCCTGTTCGAACTGGCGGACGAGCGCAATGACTCATCACCGGGAGAGCATTACCGCCGCCGCTGAGTGTCTGGTGAGGCGGACCTGCCCACTGTTCCCGCTTACTACGGATTGAGCAATGCCAGCGCCTTGCGCTTGCCCAGTTTAAGCACTTCAGAAATGCGCTCCAACTGTGCGGCCCGGGGATGAACATGGCCCGTCTCCCATTTGTAGACAGATATCGAAGAAGCACCCAGCAGCTGAGCCATCTGCTTCTGAGTGATACCGAGTGCTGCGCGTTTGTCGATCAACACCTGAGCATCGAACTGGATCTGCCTTGACTTCTTGGGTGTGGTTTCTTCTGTCACGGCCTTGGCCTTGGGCGCGTCCGCTGCTTTGACCTGCCGTTGAGTTGCTTTGAGCTGGGAGGTCAGTGCCTTGACCTCGCGCTTCAGCGCTGCGATCTCCGAGCGATGGCCGGTGATCGCCTTGCGCATGCCCTGGAGTTCGGGTTTGAGCTCCTTGCGCGCCATGCGAACAACTTCAGCGCGAAAGGCATTAGAAAATGTATTCATATGCCCGATGGTAACTTTGACCACTTAACGCGCACTTAGGGGCTGGTGCACAGCGGGTTTTGCACTCCTTCTTCGCCCCCTCAAAAAACAAAAACCGCCAGAGGCCTAAGCCCATGGCGGTTTGCTCCGGTGGAGATCGAACGAGCGGTACTTACTTCCCGGCCTTGTCCGCCTTGCGCTTGGCAGCCTTGGGATCGACCACAGCCTTGAACTTCGCACCCGCCACAAACTTCGGGACTGTGCTTGCAGGAATCTTCAGCGCAGCTCCGGTCGAGGGGTTCTTGCCCGTGCGTGCTGCACGCTTGGCCGACTTGAAGGTCCCAAAACCCACCAGCTGCACGGCATCGCCCTTCTTCACTGCGGTCTGGATGGTGTCGATCAACGTTTCCAGCACCGCATTGGCTGCGGCCTTGGACAGATCATTCTTGGAAGCCAGGATTTCAACGAGTTCTGCGCGGTTCATGGATGCTCACGTGTAGAGGTTGGAAAGGACCGATTTATAACCCCGCCCCTGACACGGCCCTTGCTGGAACTCAATGCTGCAGTGCACTTCTTGGCAAAAACTCCACTCCGGTTCTCTTCACCAGCTCCTGGTAGCTGATCGGCCGCCCCACCGTCTCGCCCTCGCGGTTCTCCTGCCAGTGCGCCCAGGCCCTCTGGGTCGTGGCGTCGTACACCAGCTTGTACAGATAGGTCGGCACCTTCACCCCATTGGCACCAATGCGCGGCCCCGCGTCCGTGAACACAGGCCCGGTGATCACAAACACATCCCCCTTGGCCCGCTTCACATAGTGCCGCGTGTCCTGCTCGATCTTGTTCCAGGCACCACCGTTGTGTTGAGCATTCTGGGGGACCATATTCGCCAAACTGAAGCTCTGGGCCATGGCCGTAGGCGTCGGCATGTCTCCCGCAGGCGCCATATGCCCACGGCTGTACCCTGAATTCTTGTAGTCCTCCAGCTCCGCCCGTTCGCCACTGGGCAAACGCGCATCTGCAAAGAACCGCTTGGCCCGTTTCTCGTCAGCATCCTCGATGAGCCTGCGGTTCAGGCGCTGGGCCACAAACACCGGTGTCTTGGTGGTCCCGGAGTGCAGCACCGCAAACGCTTCATAGCAAAGCTCGCGCAACTGCGGCCGGGGCGTGATGGCGGGTGGGTTGCCGTTCGCAAAGAACTGCGGGCACTGCGCAAAGGAGGTGGGCTCGGGTGTGAGCAGCGCCGCACTGTCGAACTGCGGAGAACGCGCCCAGGAAAGATTCGGGAGAGCAACGCTGGCAAGAGAGAGGGCCAGCACTGCCGCCAGGCGCACACGGCCTGGCCATGGGAACAAACGATTCACAGAAGGAGCAATCGGGTCGAACAAATGGGAGCCTGATTGGAGCACCGTTCACCGCTCGGTCACGTCCCGAATGCTCTGATTCCACAGGGTTTTACAGCTGCTTGCAGCCACGGGAACTCCAAGCGAACCGGGGTCCCACAGAGCCCAGTTTGCTCCACCAATGCTCGAGTGCTGCATTTGAATAAGCCCGTGCTTACGCTTGAGGTTCTGCAGAACGTGCGATTTTACAAATTATTGCAAATTCCCAGATGTGGTGGCACCGGCTACTTAAATGCAAGGGAAATGACATTCGAATTAGTCAGGAAAAATATTTCCCAGACAACTATGCGTGCAATTCATTTGAGAGCCTAAATCGTTGTACTGCTTTGGGATTCTTTGACCATCCGAATGTCTTTAATTGCTTGGGAGTTAGGAGTTCTGATGCAGATAAAACATTTGCGCAGCTGCAATTGAATTGACCAATCTGTAATTCAATGCTCAATTCAAATGCAAGAAATGTTACTGGCCGAATGCGCGTCATCTGCTGATTTGGCATAAGCTCACGAAAAAACGGCGAGCAAGGTATGTGGAAGTCAACTGATTTCACTTGGGGTGAGTTCACTTTGCCAAGGCGGGGCCCTCCGCCTCAAACTGGCCTAATGACCGAAAGAAAGCTGAGAAATCTGATAGACGCCGGCTACGGTCAAGGGAGCTTTCAGCGATACAAGCCCTGGCTCCGAGTGACCAAGAGAGATTTTTCAACTCGTGGTGTCATGGGCCACCTCCCTGGCGTCAGTTTCGCTAGGCTGCACCATTTTCGCTCCATAGCTGAAAAGCGAACTATTCAGGCGGCCAAATGGCTTGGGGCGGTAGATGTCCGGGAGGCTTTTCCAGCTTGGCCATGGTCGCATCCTCATCCAGCCGGAGAATTACCTGGCTACGAGACTATGGGCGATGTGCCCGGTTTACTTGATGTAGCTCGCGATGCTGGTATTGATCACGGCACATATGTGGGCACTAACATCCCTTATGTCGCAACCATAGATGAAGTCACAACATGGCTCAGCCCCTCCGGCCACTACCGCTTGGTTGCGCTAGAGAACAAGCCGGAGTCAATCACAAATGCACCTGATCCAACACTAAGGGCGAAAGAACGTCTTGAGCTGATGCGCCGATATTGCAAGCGAATTAATATCCGACATGTCGTCATTGACGCACATCGTCTTCCAAGAGAACTTTGTGTAAACCTTGATCTACTTGAACCCCGACTTACATCAACGCAAATCGAGAAAATTGTCCAGTCAGCCCTTTATGCAGATGTACTAGAACTACTGAATCTTCGAGGATACGAGTGTTCAGCCGACGAGTTACTAGCAGTCATCGAGCGCAAAAGCTCTATTCACCCAGAAATAGTCAACGTAGCATTCCACTTAGCCCTTTGGCGGCAGGATGTTGATCACAATCTCAGTGCCCCCTTGCGCCCTTGGGAACCACTGATCCGTGGTGGAAGAGGCGTTCGAGAAGCTTTGCGCCAAGCTTGGGTCGGAGACTTGATGTGAAACTACCGTTTAACCTTCTCGACGTAATCGATAACACCCCAGGTAGTGCAGCACTGACCGGCACGGTGCGAGTTCTCGGATTCGGCGAACGTGATGGGATAAAGATCGTATGGGTTATTGACTTCGCACGGCGTCATCCTGAGAAGAATACTCAGAGCAAAGCCTACGCTAGAAAACCCTACCAGCTCGAGGTTCAGTATCTTAGTAATCTAATAATAAGCAATCGGGCATATGTATTAAAGCTGCAGACCAATGCTGCACTGTCAATGAAGGACGAGGACAGGTTGCTGGCATGCGCGAAAAAGTCCGCAGAACTGAAACTGCTAAAGCGATTTCAGGAGCGGGATTTTCACTATGAAGCGATTCGGCCACTGGTGTGCCATGCAAGTTCCTCAATCCCCCGATTGATTGATGAGTTGATGGCAGATGGGGTTTTCGCTTACGCTGTGAAAACACGAGCGAAAGAACTAAATATCAGCGAAACCTCACTTAGAAGTTGGATCAACAAATTCTGGCAGGGTGGTTCTCAAAAAAATTCACTGCTGAATGGATACGAAAACTGCGGCGGGAAGGGAGTGGAAAAAAAGCAAGAGAAAAAACTCGGTCGTAGTAATCGCTTGTATAAGGTAGGACTCAAAAATAGCCGCGGATACCCTCTAACTAAAGAAGACAAGGAACGCCTGAAATGTGGATTTCTTCTGATAAATAGAGAAACTCCGCCTAGAGATGCCTTCTTATTGATCAGTGGGGTGCACTGGGCAAGTCACGTAGTTAACAAGGACGGCGTCGTTCGAGCGGAGCTTTACGAACCCCACCTTCGTCCGACTTACGATCAATTTCTAAGATGGGGGGCTAAGCTTAACCAGAAAACTGTTTCGCAATATCTCCTTGGGCCGTCACGTTGGAGTCAGAGCACAGCGACTAAAGGCGGCTCAGAAAGGGATTCCATAGTCGCAATCGGCCAACAATCTATGTTCGACGGAACTTCGAGCGATGTTTATTGCACATCGTTTTCCAGTCGACTAATAAAACTCCCGCCGATGACTCGCTTGATATTGAAAGAGTCTCGGGTTGGATTAATCTACGGGCTTTATCTCGGGTGGGAGCCAGCTTCCCCGAACACTGCGTTGCGGGCAATTCTGAACGGTGCGGATCCGGATAAAGACGCTTGGGCGAGACGCTGGTACCCTGATTACCCCGCTGGCGCTATGCCACCTATGCTGACACGCGCGGTCCTCACTGATAACGGTGAGCTCAAAGCGCAAGAGCCAACCGAGGCCGAGCAGCAGTTCGGCTTCAGCATTCTGTTCACGGAGGTTTATCGCGGCGATCGAAAAGGGGGCATCGAGTCACAGCATCATGCAGATCACTCGCATGTAGATCGTCGAATCCCGGGGAGTACAAAAGGAAAACCGAGAAAACGAGGTGAGCCACACCCTGCCATTGAAGGCATCTTGAACTATGCCGAGTACATGCGAGAACTGCTTAAGCACATTGTTTGGCATAACTGCGAACAAGAAGTGCCCGATCTAGCCCCCGATGAAATGCTTTTGGAGCAGCCCCGTATTCCGCCGACGCGAATCAACATATACAAATGGCTGAAAAATAAACGACTGGATGTTTCCATTCCCGTTGACTATGAAGCACTTCGCGCATTCTGCCTACCTTACGTGGACGCCGTAATCAGAAAAAATGGTATTTATCTCGTCGCAAAAATTCACGGTCGTGAGATGCGTTTGCCGCGACTGCGATACACAAGCCAAGAACTTGTCGAAACTGGTTTACTTGCTCAAGTGAAAATTTCCGGAAAAGATATCCGCACACGCATGAAATTTGATGATTCAGATCTGTCACAAGCTTGGTTACCGACTCGTAACGGAATGATTAGGGTATCAACTTGTGAGCGTGATAGAACCATCCTTCAAAAGATGACGTTTGGGGACTGGATCTCCTATTGGAAAGAAGAAGTGCTTCAAAAAGACCTGATGGCTGGGCAACGAGAACAAGCTGCTTTCAATCGAGTCTTGGAGAGGAGTGTGACTATCGCCCAGGCCAGGTCTGAAGAGGCTGCGGAACTCGCACTATTGCCAAAGAAGCCTTCAAAACGAAGCCTGTTCTCTAATTTAGATAAAAATAAAAAGATGGAGTTGGAGCTTCTCCGACAGCAAGACAAAGCCATGACGACGGCGCAGATCGTCACCCCACAACCGCCTCCTGGTGAAAAGGAGGCACTCGCTTCCGCGGCAGAGCTTGCAATGCAGGCATTTCATGCCTCGGCGATCCCAACTTGATCAAGCACATTGGTCAGACTTCCCCAAAGAACACCATGAATATCGAGATCCAAGCACGGCCAGAACTGCTCCATGGTCCCAATCCATTCATCGAAAGGGTACCAGGATTGATTCCATTTTCTGATCTCCCACGGAGGTTGAACAAAAGCTACTCAGTTGATTGGCAGAGCATACCGCCGGCTTATCGGGAGCCTCTCCTCGACGATATGAGTCAACGCTTTGTCTCGACATCGCAAGTCTTAGAACCTGCTGCAGGTATCCAGAAGCTCTTTCGACAGGCTCTTGCTTCGAATAATCCTTTGCGTAAAAATGAGCAGAGAAGAGTCAACCAAGTTGGTGTTTCTTTGTCCGTCGAATCGATCAAGAAGACGCAATCGGTGAATGGCGGAGGGATGATTTTAAAGGGCATGACAGGATCTGGTAAAACGGCCCTGATGGAACGGACGCTTGAAATAATAGCGCCGCATCAAGTAATCGACCATGAAGATTGCGAAGCTTGGGGCATGTATGGTCTCAAGCAATGCGTGTACTTGCGAATTGACCATGCCAGCAATGGCACTCGAGGCGGTTTGCTTAAACGAATTTTGCATGGGTTGGACGAGGCCTTGGGAACCGGGTATTTCCAACAACACCAGCGTACCGGAAATCTCGATTCCCTCTTAGTCGTGGTTTGCAAGCTCTTGGTCCACCATCGAGTAGCGCTGCTTTGCATTGACGAAAAGCAGCAGTCAAATTTTCAGGACAGCCCGTGGGCCCTGGAGTTCGTGCTGTTCTACATGCAACTAATGAATTTAGGTGTTTCCGTCGTCCTTGCTGGAAATCCTCTGGCGTTTGAGCAACTGGAAAGCTCGAGCCAGGTCATGAGACGGTTCAGCGTTGGCGGAGATCATGGGTTGAAGCCAGCAACTAGCGTCATCGACCCTTGGTGGGCGAGAGATTTTGTTCCCATGGCTAGGCAGTTCTCCGTTGTGGAGAGCTGGGCTATAGACCCTGAGCTCAGGAGTCAGCTTGAGTTTCGCTACAGCGGCGGCTTGGTTGGTTTGTTCGCCGTCCTTCACATTGAGGCGCAACGGTCTGCATTGCGCCGGGCAAAGTCCTCTGCGACGGTAACGGAAGAAGACTACTCGGTGGCCATCGATTCGCCACAGTTTCGGAATTTAAAAAAAATCGCTGAGGCCATTCGTCTGGAAGGACCCGCTAACAACCACTTCGTCGACATCCCCGACAACGTCGCGGCGCCAAAAGTCAGGATGCCTTCTGAGGCTTCTAAAGAAAATGTCAGCGGACTGTCCAAATCCCAGGTCAATGTGCTCGGTCGCCACCTGAAGAACTACAAATCGCAAGTTACCAGGAATGCGAACAAACTGCAGGCAAAACTAGAGCAGATAAAAAATCTTTCCGAAGACGACATACGAATGCTGGGAATCACCAAAAGTCATATCGAAAGTATGTATGAGACCTTGGAAGCTCAGAAAAAGAATCTGAAAAAGTGAGTGGGTGGCGCCTTTGCATTTATAGACCTTGGTGTAGCGCATGCCTTGCACATATGAGGGCAAACCGACGTTGCCTCTGATTAATCGCGACGAGACGCTCTATAGCTGGTGCGCCACCGCCCACTTGATGGATGGGAGTCGGATGGCCTCACATACAGGGCAGAAATTGCTGGGCACCCTACATGCAGTTCGCCAGCACGACATACCGGCCTCGCTGCGCAATCTGCCACTGCTAAGGAATGCAAACGCTAATGATGCTCTGGAGGTTCTGCGTCGTCACACCATCTGCGGCTACTACCTTCCGTTCATGTCTCTGCAAGAACAAGAAAATGTGGGAGAGCGTGCAATCTCAGGTGAGAGTCAACATTGGCGAAGGATGGCGAGCGGAGTATCGCGGACCAGGCCACTGAGCCACCCGCTTAAGTGGTGTGACAGATGTGCTGCTTCTGACTTCGAGAACGGTGGAAGGGCCTACTGGCACACCGAGCACCAGTTTCCCACTACCTGGGTATGCCCCTGGCATCAAGTCCCATTGTTGGCTGAGCACAAAAGAAGCAAGCAATGGAGACTTCCACCGCTTGCAGCTTGCGTGTTGGTGCCGATGCAATCTTGACCAGCTAAACCGCAAAGTGCCAATCCAATATTGACCAGGGTGTTCCACTGACCTGCTGAGAATTTCAGCAGGGGATTCAAGGTGATCACCATGGACATGATTGG